>Ga0105048_10007459_pt1 | contig 17572 bp, 11 predicted proteins | sample MAT05_FD_78382 | JGI IMG/M metagenome (GOLD analysis project Ga0105048, IMG submission 78382) | Freshwater microbial communities from Lake Fryxell liftoff mats and glacier meltwater in Antarctica - MAT-05 | ecosystem: Environmental > Aquatic > Freshwater > Ice > Liftoff microbial mat | place...
ATACTGTAATTTTGTTGCTGTACAGGCATAAATATTTTCTCCATTAGGTGAAATAGCTAAAAAAGATGGATTAATAATATTTTCACCAGTGCTTACTAATTTCAAGCTGCCTGTTTCTGTGTTGAATGTATAAATATAAATTCCTTTGTCGGGCATTCCTCCCGTGTAAGTGCCTACAAATAAATAAGTTTCAGCTTTTTGTGAAAATGCTTTTATACTAATTGAAATCAAGCAAATAAGCATTAATATTTTGATACTACATATTTTGCTGCTTTTTGGCATTAATTTATTTTTTATGGGTAAACCGCAGCGAACAATCAGCGGTTGCATGCGATAGTATTCCTTTAATAGATAATAATTATTTCAAAGTTTATTAAATAGCAAGCTGCCATCTCCATAACTTAAAAATCTGAAATCTTTGTTTAACGCGTATTGATAAATTGTTTTCCAATCGTCACCAACTATTGCGGCTATCAAAAGTAATAGGGTAGAGCTGGGTTGATGGAAATTTGTTATGAGCGCATCAGCTATTCTTAATTTATACGAAGGCACAATTAAAATTTGTGTTTTACAAATGAGTTTATTTATTTTATTTTTATTTAGCCATAGGAGTAATGAAGTAAGTGATTCAAAGGCACTCAGGTTTTGTTGCAACTCATAAGCATCCCATTGTTTAATGGCAATTTCATGAATTGTTATGTTACTATTTGCGTGTGCTTTCACACCCATCCAATAAAGCGTTTCAATTGTCCTTAATGAGGTTGTACCAACAGCAATAACAGAATTATCTTTTGACTTTTTTGAAACTTGTTGACATATTTTTTCTATTGTTGTTATTTCCACCTCAATCCATTCTGCATGCATTTCATGACCTTCAATCGTTTGGCTGCTTACGGGTTTAAAAGTGCCTGCACCAATATGCAATGTCAAATATTCGATTTGCGTATTAATTAATTTAAGTTGTTCGAAAACATGCGGAGTAAAATGAAGTCCAGCAGTTGGCGCAGCAACAGAGCCTTTTTGTTCGGCATAAACTGTCTGGTATCGGGTTGTGTCTATAACTTCTTGCTGACGTTTTAAATAAGGTGGAATAGGTATTGCACCAAATTGTTCTAAAATATTTGCGAAAGTAATATCCGCAGGTTGCCAATCAAATTTTATTACAAATGTGTTGCCTTGTCGCTCTGCAATTGTAGCATGTAATGTGAAACTAGTAGTCTGTAAGCTTAATGTTTTGTCGGTCCATTTAACTAACCTACCTACCATGCATTTCCACATGACGCTTCCCGTTTTTACCATTGCAGTTGATATTTCCGCATTTGCTTCGCTTGGTTCTAGGCAAAATATTTCAACTTTCGCACCTGTAGATGTTGTAAAAATTAGTCTAGCTTGAATTACCTTAGTGTTATTGAAAATAATTAACGAATTTAGAGGCAAGAATTTGTCGAGGTTGCGATAACTATCATCTGTAATTTTGCCATCCTGATAAACTAATAATTTACTCGAATCTCTATCTGCCAAAGGATATTTAGCGATTTTGCTTTCTGGCAAATCGTAAATAAAATCCTTCATTTTAAACTGTTGAGGCTTCATAGTATTTAGGGGAAGTTCAGTATTGTTAATTTAAAGTTGTGCTTATTTTTTAGGTTTCAATTTATCGTCATAAGGTGTCACACCAAACAACCGTGCGTATGGTTTCACAATTTTTTTTATTACTGTGAATATAACTGGCGGTGGTCCCAAAATGACACTATCAAACAAATTGTCAAGTACACAAATTTTAGCAAACATATTTAAAGCAAGTCCTCCTGATGGTTTCATCATTGGATAAGTTTGTGCTAACGAATAAGCAAATTCAACAGTAATGTAATCTTCTTCATTTTGACTCCGCAGATTTACCTCTTCGTTTGTTTCATTATACATCCTGTGATGAATTTCTTTATTGAAATTCAGCCTGTCTGCAGGATTTAGTTTACTTATTTTATCACCTAGCTTTGTTGTAGGTACACCATTGAAAATTGTTACACTTTCATCAAGATTAATATGCAGATGTTCAGTTGGTCCAATCGCGTATAGCTCAAACTTTAATTCGCAATAAACTTTGTTGCCATCTTGTTTAATAGCGGTCTGCATTATACCTTCTGCCTTACTTGAATAAGTTTGATTGGGTGAAAAATAATTGTCCAAATTTGGTCGCTTGAAAGGGATTAAAAGATTATAAAAAACTGGAATAAATAGTATTTTAATAATTATAAGTGTTGTTGTCAAAGTTTAAATACGTATTTGGTTAAAGATTTTGTTTAGTGCTATATTTAATGGTAGTTATATATTGCATGAAAAATTAAACCAGATAGCGATAGAACAAGCGCAACATTGGTTAATGAAAGTGCTCATATTTTAACTATTTTAATTGCTTTAGATTTGTGAGCAGCTAGTTTTAAATAATAGCACCCTAAAGCTAATTCAGATATGTTGATTTGTCCTGAAGTAGTTTCAATTGCACCCGACATAACCGACTCTCCGTAGATATTGTATATTTCAAATTTTCCTATTTGTAAATTTTGTTCAGTTCGAATCGTTAATATATTATCTGTTGGGTTAGGATATACAAGTACGTTTTGAATTTCTTGTTGATATTCGTGTACACCAATAGTAGAAGTGGTGTTAACGATTTTCCATGCATTATTTGTTGCAATTCCGCACATATACCAGAGTGCATTTGCAAACACAGTAGTTGAATGTCCATGCCTAGTTCCCACTGGCCAATTTCCGGTGGTGCTTTTTAATTCATGCCAGCTAATACCGTCTTCCGAATACCATACATCACCCATTTCGATTGCAGAAGCTCCGCCTCCAGTCAACCACATTTTATTGTCAAACCAAGCAACAGTGTGCCAATATCTTCCCGCCCAGGGAGCAGATTCATTTACTAAGGTCCAGGTTATGCCGTCGGCTGTTTTCCATACCTCATTAAATGATCTTCTGTCGCTTTCATTTGATCCACCAAGCATCCACAATTGACCAGAACCATCAACACAAGAATTTAATTGCATGCCCCTGCCAAGCCATGGGGCATTTGGTAATTGCGTCCAGTTTGCACCATCTGCACTTTTCCAAACTTCATTAGAAGGATTGCTACTGCATAGCTCACCTCCAAACAAGTACAATGAATTATTTAAATAAGCGTAATTTGGATTGTTTCGTTTTGCGTAACCTGGAATAGTATCTGCTAGCTGAATCCAATTAATTCCATCCGTGGTTTGCCACGAATCAGTCAAACAACCGGATTGTATATCACCTCCAATTACCCAGATTAAACTATCGTTGTTAAGCCAAGCCGAACAATGTCTAGGAGGCCAGGGTGCAGTAGTTTCAAAATTCCAAGAAGCACCATCACTTGAACTCCATACTTCACTATGTGTATTTAGGGGCGGATGAAATGGCGGATCCCAGCCACCCAACAACCACATCTTGTCCTTAAAAGAAATCAAGCCAACGCCATCACGAGCATTAAAAGGCAAATCGTCTGCAACTTCTATCCAATCGTATTCACTTACGCGGAAAATTCCTGTGCTACTATTTTTGCTTGAATCTGAGTGGTCGGCTATCCGCACTTCTAGCAATGTTCCAGGAGGATAAACGGCAAGATTCATGTAAAATGCATTTTCATAAGCCATGTGAGAATGAGGTGTCCATGTAGCCCATGAACCATTATTAATTCTGAAATCAACGTTGATAGAATCACTTACTTGAGTTGTATCATATTCCCAATAAATCAAAGGACTTGAAGCCTGCACATATGCATCTGTAGCTTTTGGTGAAATGATATGAAATGGACTATTTTCAAACCAAAGTAGGTCAACATCTTGCTGGCTCATAGCTTTATTATACAAGCGGAGGTCATCAATTGTTCCTTTAAATTTATTGGGCGAGGCGCTAAAAACCATACTTGTTATGTCTCCCAAAGTTCCATTAAAAAGATTGTCAATACTAAAAACATAAATAGCGTGATCTCTATAAATTTTAAAAGTATCGGCCTCGCGTGTTATTAAAAAGTGGCTCCATTCACCTTTTGTAAAATTACCTGGAGCTCCTTCGCCAAGTGCGTTTGGACTATTGCCAGAACCATTCCAATAAACAAATGTTTGATACCAAATTTGTTTAAGATATGCTAAATAATAAGCGCTATGGCTATTTAATTGAATTTCAAAATTATTTGTAGTATCAGTTGTTGCTTGTTTGGATGAAAATAAATTCATCACATTAGGAGAATTAGTTTTGTACCAAAACGAAATAGTGAAATCTCCTTGAATTGGTGCAAACTCAGCAATTGGTAAAACAAGCGAGTCGTTAATTCCATTAAATGAAAATGCATTATTGGCCTGGCCAAATCTATCAGTAGCGAAACTGCCACTGCTCATTGTAATATGATTAGAATTTCCAGATAAATCATTCAATGTACTATTAAAATTATAATGACCTTTAAGGCTGTCCATAGGAATCTGCGCAGCAACACTAAAGGTAATCTGAAAGAAAAGTATAAACTGTAATGTTTTCATATCATAAATTTAATTTGATTCACCAATAATTTCAGTGCATGTAAAAATTCCTCTATTGGAAGCTTCACCAAAGCTACCAAATAAATTTAAAAAAGGAAATACTTTTTCAAAAGCAATATGTAATTCATTAGCCTTCAAAGCCATCAACAGGGCATTCTTGGGTAGATGGAGGTTAAATTTGGCGTTCACAGTTTGGTCTACTTAGTGAAGACTTTGTAAAGCAACTTCCGTTGGATGTATTGAAGTTTGTTGATTAGGGCTACAAAACGAAAGTTGAGGGCAAGTGGACGAATAAATTTTAGGGCGATTTCATGTTGTTGCGTGAAGCATTAGATGAAATTTATATGGCTGACGATTATTGCAATTAAAACTAAAATTTAACATCAACAAGCTGTGCACATTTAGGTATGAGATGAACGTTGTAAAAATTTAATGTTGTATGAATTCAATTGTTTATTGGTTTGCCGAAAGCAATTCTTTATACACTTTGCATTATATGAATTAGTTACATAATGGTTCTAATTATTATATAATGTTATATTGTTTTTTATTACTAAAATTAATAGATTAACAACAATCTAAATTTTCTTTGGTTTTATCGTTTTCATTTGTATTATATCCACTAAAAACGCAAATGCCATTGAAAAATAAATGTATCCTTTTGGTATTTCAAAATTAAATCCTTCGGCTAAAAGTGCAATACCAATTATCATCAAAAAGCACAAAGCCAATACTTTAAACGAAGGATGTTTTCGGATAAATTCACTTATTGGTTTTGCGGCAATGAGCATAATTACCACAGTTACTAAAACAGCAGTGTACATTACCCAAAGCTCCTCAACCATTCCAACTGCGGTAATGATGGAGTCAACAGAAAATACTAAATCTAAAATAATAACTTCTAATAGCAGCTTGCGAAAACTCACTTTTTTTATACTTGTAACATTTTCGGCATTATTGCTTTCAGTTTTTAAATATATTTCTTTCGTACTCTTGTAAATTAAAAATAGTCCACCAAATATCAAAATTAATCCCTTGCCTGAAAATTCAGTATCGAATAACGTGAAAAGTGTTTGGTCTAGTTTTAGTATCCAAGAAACGAATGCTAATAAACCAAGTCTCATCACGACAGCTAAACCTATACCCCAATAGCGAAGTTTATTTCGCTTCTCTTCTGGTAGTTTGTCAGCCAAAATCGATATGAAAATAATATTGTCAATACCTAGAATTACTTCTAATGCAATTAAGGAAAGTAAAGGAATTAGTGAATCTATCATATTGTTTAATGCTATTTACTATTTGTAAGGCATTTGCACTAGCTGATATGGTTATTTTAAAAAAAACGCCACCAATACAAATTTTATCAAAACTACTACTTAAAAGTAAAAAGTAATAAAACTTTTCAAAAAATAAATACCAAAGCTAAAACTTCGCAAACCTCATAATAGCAAGCGTTGGATGCATGAAGTATAAAATCTAAGCCGAAAATCCGAGTACAAACGATGCTTTTGTTGAATTAAACTTATTACAAAACTAAAACGGATGTATAGTTATCTGTTATCAAGCCTGAATTTATATCTTCACAAAGGGTAGTGTTTTAGAAGTTATTCGATTACTGTTAATTTTAATATAATATATGGCAGCCTGTAATCTAGAAATATCGACTACTGTAGTATTTTTTGTTTGATCGATGGCGCCTTCAAAAACTATTCTTCCGTTCAAATCAAATAGCTGAAACGTGGCATTTTCTGCAAGTGTAGCATTATTATGTTCAATAGTAATTACATTATTACTTGGAGTTGGGTATAACATAAAATCTATTATTAACCCGTCAGGTGGTGGTGGAATTAATTTATAAATTGCAGTAAATGTTGTGGTGTCAAGGTCAACTTTGGTTTCGAATAAAGGGTTCAATGTGTCCGCTATAAATGGGTTTGGCAACCAGTTTACAAATGTATATCCTGAATCAGCAATTGCTGTCAGTTGTATAGGAACACCATCAAAATAAATTCCTTGCCATGGATAGACTTGTGGTTGTATAGTATTAATTTTTATACTTCCACTACTATCTGGGAAAACTGCTAAAGTAACTTCCACTTCGTTGTTCAAATCGAATTCATTCATCAAATCGCCTCGCACCTGATCATTTCTGCATTCAAGTTGCTGTTGAAATATTTCATGGTTTTGCGTAAAAGCCGCCATTTGGCCATCTACATCAAAAGGATTTCCCCAACGCTTATATTCATTTGGCATTTCTGGTAACATTTTGTCGTAAAAAGCCTGCTCAGTTGCTAATAAAGTATCAGTTAAATAGCTTGTGTTTAATAAATCGGCGTAACGGTTTATGAAGGAATTTAAATAGGTTTGATTTTGAATACTTTGCAACCAAATATTAATATATTGATTGTCGGTACTTTGATTTTTCATATAACTAATATGGTTATAGAAACAAGTTGTCCAACCATTTGGGTTTAAGGATAATTCGAGGTCAATTAATGCAAATCGCCACCGGAAATTGGTTGTATTGGAGCGATAAATTTTAATATTATTTCCCGGCCAATCTGTATTTCCCATCCAAGATTCACCAATAATATAGTCGGTATAGTGCGCTAAGTCAAAATATTGATCGGCTTGAATCATGTAATCAGTATCAGTTGGATTGAGGTCATCGAATGCTGCATAATCAGTATAAAAATTATCGACATTCCCTTCTAGTGCACGCAATATTAAATTATAAAAATAACTCATCGATAAAATTTCAACTGATTTTTTATCTACATTCTCACGCGTATCAAAATATTCCGTATTAAATTTTTCGCGTAATTCATATAAGCCAAAATACGCGCCATTAATATACACACTTACCGGTTCCATTGCAGCATAATAATTATTGGTTCCTTTGCTCATCATGCTCACCTGTGCGGCATCTTTATAAGGTAAAGTTAGCCATTGATTACTGCCATTTCTCAAATAAACATCACTGTAAGTATTTCTAAAAGGAATATTAGGAATTAACTGCTCCTGAATGCTTTCTTCACCAAGTGCTGAGTGGTCGAACGATAGTCGGAACGAATGTTGAGGATTTGACCTGCTTCCTCCTGCACCACCATCCATACGTATAGCAGTTCGGGTTTCAAATAAAGTAGGATGACCTGTATCTTTTGATAAATATGTTACATGTGCTGCTTTAATCCAATCAAAATTATAATTATCAAAAATGCCCTCTGCGCCATATAAATTTGAATTTTGAGTTGTGATTAATAAAATAGGCGTTGAGTGTTCAACATCAAATAAATAAGTACCATATGCATCGAAACTTGCTAAGTAATTACTTGCTGTTTCGGGAAATACTTTTGCTCTTATTACTGTTGTGGCGTCAATAAAAATTGGATTATCATAATATGCAGCCGAAGCTAAAGTGGGCTCACTGCCATCTAGCGTATAATGAAGCCTAGTATCGATTACGCCTGAATTAGGATTGGTTATTTCTAGATAAAAACTGCTGCTAACAATTCCAGTTGGCACTGATAACACTGGTGCCATTAATGAATCTATGTAAATGATTGCTGTATTGTTTGTATTTCCTGGTGTTGGCGACAACCATGCAGTTGTTTCGGAAGCATCTGGTGTTCTACCAATAGTTATATCCGCCATTGGCGATTGCACCAATAATGTACTAATATTGGTACCGACGTTATCAAACAAATACACGTTTTCACCATCCTGCTCAATTTTGAAATTAGTATGATTACTAAATCCATCAACTGGGATTAAATTTTCATTTAATTCATTTTCAGTAGTAGCGATTAACGCAATATCAATATAAGAATACACAATATCGTTGGTAGATAACACTTGAAATCCGATGGAATTAATTGCTCCTGGTTCAACCCCCGCATCAATGAGTTCTGATGCACGAACTAAAATTTGATGGCGCGCACTCCAATACCAGTTTCCATAAGGCGCAGGATAATCTGTATTGGAATTTTGAATTGTACCGAAATCTATTGTGATATCATTTATTTTCAAATTGGGCCGCTGGCTGTATATATAACCCGCTGTTGAACTACACGATGCATCGCTTCCATCGTTGAATGCAGCCACGGTTGAAATATATGGCGTAGCTGTTTGCAGGAATATGGCATTTTCGGTGTAGCCAAAATTGTTATATGAACATATATTAATTATGATGTTGCTTATGCCATCCCATTCAAAATCAGCATCAAAATAATGTGTGTTCCATCCAGCAAAAGGAGTATAATCTAAAACGGAAACAGTTTGCAGAAAGGGAGCAGTTTCATACCGGCTTTTTTCACTGCAAAAAATCTTTTTATAAGCACCAGGTTCAATAATTAAATTTGTCAATGGCCATAAATTTGGCTCGGAAAGGTCGTCACTTAAGCTATAACCAGTTAGATTAATTGTTGCGGCACCAGAATTATATAATTCAATCCAATCTTCGTTTTCACCATCTTCGTCAATTCCAATTAGATAATTTTTATTACAACCTTCGTTTATTACAACTTGAGCATAATTTAATTGGGTGTGAAAAAGGAACATAAATAAAATGCTTCGAGTAAATTTTTGATGCATAAAATATCATTAAATTTAAAATATCAAAATCTTATTTTGACTGCTTTTAGGGCGCTCAGGTACAAAATTACAGCATACTTCTCACAAACTAGCATGAGTTTAATAGGGAAATACACTCTAGCTACAATCGCGATTTTTTCTGCATCGTAAACGTTCAAATCATTAGGTGATTAACAACAAACATAATAAACATTAACTAGGAGAGATTATTTTTAATGACATTTAATTGTCATAATAATGTAAAACATATGGTTTAGAAGAAATTGTGATGTTTAAGTTGCGGTTAAAAACCCTTCAATTTGAATTCAAAATTATGTGTTGCACGACATTTTAATGGTTATATTTTTTTGTAGCATCAAGTCACATCTGAAATTAATTCTCAACTAATAACTAATTAAAACTAATTTACAAGTGTTTAATTTAAGTGATATAACGCCTTTTTAGATTGCCTTTTATATGATGATTTAAGTGCACGAATAGCAACGCAAGAAATCCCTAATTAAATTCGGTAGAATTGAGCCGGTTAAGGTGAAATTCTTTAGGTTTTGAAAATTCCGCAACTAAAGTACTTTCTGTAAATTGTGATTTATCATCACTGGAACACCAATTTTCCATGCCTTTTCCTTTAAAATATGATAATTATATAAACTTCTACTATAATTATGAAAGGCCATTGGGTTTTTATAGTTATAAATTTGCTTATGGGCAATAAGGCCAAAGAAACAAGTTTTAAATTATATAAAGCGGACTATTAAAAACTGATTATGGGAAATTATAATGTAAAGGTAGCATCAATAGATAATATAGCACCACAGGTATTGAAGATTGTTACAAACAAACCGATTGGTTTTGATTTAGAACCGGGGAAAGCTGCACATTTAGCTATTAGTAAAAGTGGTTGGATAACGGAAAAAAGACCTTTCACAATGACTAATTTACCTAATAGTGATTTATTAGAATTTATTGTTAAGGCTTATCCGGAGATACAAGGCGTTACTAATGAGTTGTTGGCTTTAAGAACGAATGACGAGTTGTTACTGTGTGATGGTTTTGAAACAATTACCTACAAAGGTGAAGGTGTTTTTATTGCTGCTGGCGACGGAGTAAAGCCTTTTATTTCCATCTTAAGAAATTTGAAAGCGAAAAATGAAATTGGTCATAACATGCTGTTGTTTGCCAATAAAGCAAAGGCAGATATTATGCTTACAAAAGAATTTACTGATTTATTGGGAGATGCATTCATAAATATTTTATCTGAAAAGCTAATTGATGGTTATGCTTTTGCAAGAATTACAGAACTACTTTTAAAGAATAATATTAGCAATTTAAATCAGCAATTTTATATTTGTGGCTCTCGTGACATGATTGAGGAGGTTCAGGGTATATTAATCCATATAGGTGTTGATAAGCAATTAATTACTAAGGAAATATTTTAAATTTTAAATATGAAGACAGAGTTAGCGTTGAACGAAAAGATATTAAACATATCTAACACCATCAGGGAAAGATACCCTGAATTGTTAAAATATTTGGATGAAATGCCAGTAACTGTGCCCTATGAAGAAAATCCGACAGTAACAGGTATTACATTATCTTCTTATTACGATTCGCTTGTGGTTTTACTTCAAGAATATGAGGATAATCATACTAAAAATTCAATGCCAGAGAAGCCCATAAATTTACCAGTGAAAGAAATTATTAAAATGGAATTGGAGAATTCGTATCAAAATTTATTAACAGAAGTAAATAACATTACTATTTCATATAATGATGTGGGAGAAGGCATTATTCCAATAATATTTCTTCATGGTTATCCCTTCGATAAGTCGATGTGGAAAGGCCAGCTTGATAGCTTGAAATCTTCAAATCGTGTTATAGCTATTGATATTCGTGGATTTGGGAAATCAATTGATGAGAAAACACACTTAAGCATTGACCAATTTGGAAAGGATTTAGTGTCGTTTATGGATAAATTGAATATAGAGAAGGCAATAATTTGTGGTCTCTCTATGGGCGGTTTTATTGCGCTTAATGCTATAGCAAATTTCCCTAGTCGTTTTAAGGGATTGATTTTATGCGACACTCAATGTATTGCTGATACTGATGAAGTTAAAGAAAAGCGTTTTGCAGCTATTGAACAAATTAACCTTAATGGTGTAGATGCGTTTAATGAAAAATTTATTAATACTGTTTTTCACCCCGATTCTTTGACGAATAAAAAGGAATTAGTTCAAAGTTTACGAAGTATAGTGTTTGCTAATCCCAAAGCAATTATTACAGCTGGATTAACTGCCTTGGCCGAGCGGTCCGAAACCTGTTCTACCTTAAACGTTATACGGGTTCCAACTCTTATTATTTGCGGTAGAGAAGATGAAGTAACACCAATTGCTCAATCTGAATTTATGCATGAGCAAATTGATGGTTCTATTTTGATAATTATTGAGGATGCAGGGCATGTCTCAAATCTTGAACAGCCAGTTGAGTTTAACAACTGCTTATTAGGTTTTTTAAATACTTTAAATACTATGCCTAGTAAAGTGCTTGAATAAAATTGCTAAACCATTGTTAGTAATCAAAACAAAGTAATGTGTCGTTTTTAATGGTTATATATGTGAGCAAATAATAGTGTGGAATAATTCTTTGCAATGGTGGTTTAATAAATTTTTAATTCCAGTGCCCAGGTATGAGTATGTTTATCCTTGTCGTTTAAACTCAAATCATAGTTGAAATTTGGGTTTAATTAGCTTTGTATTATTTGATGTTCAAAATTGTTTAAAACCTTTGTAATGGTTGATAAAAAGTACAATATGTAAAAACTTTACCATCAAAACTATCCCTTACGGCCCCAAATGGATATAAAAATATGATATACCATTTTATAAATCTTGCAATTTGGATTTTAAAAGCATTAAAAATGGTAATTTAATAAAAGTAATATTTGTATGTTGTAGAAGAGTATCATCTTTATTGCTTATTCTAGGTTTAATTTATGTAAATAATTTGAACAAAGAACCCCAAAGTTAAAATCATCCAAAATAATAACCCCCAAAAAAAATACCCTTCTAGTAACTTTATAAAAATCGCCAATAAGTGCTATAGCTATTTAACATCACTTTACTAGTTGTATTCGATTCATAAAATCAATACTATTAAACTTAGTAACTTCAAATGATGGTGATTATGTAATTTTTTAGCACAATTGTGCAATGCTTTTAAATGAAATGTTGCCCATCTTTGTCTTGTTGCTCTGTGCAGTATTCGGAGTAATTTTAATGTAGTAATGAGAATTTGTGAAGGTTTCTGATGTTTTCTTTTGGTAGAATGATTCGTTTTTAGCCTAATAATTGTAATGAGTACAAAAAGTGCTAATACATATTTGTAAATGATTTATCACTGGATGTATTGAATAATTTTTATATCAAATTCTCAGCGCTACGTTAATAAAATAAATGATGTTTAGTGGGAATTTAGTATATGTCAGGTTGGCGCAATTGGCATCAAAAACATAGTGATTTTTCAACCTTCTCACGATGACCAACGAATAGGTAGGCGAGTTTGTTTCCAGTTTATATTAAATTCCGCTAAACATATTTATTTGAAATATAATTAACAAAAATATTAAAAATATGTAATATGAATACATCGGCAACCGAACCTATTGATAGCAACTATACTTCTGGAGAGAATAAGTCGTTTTGGACAACTTCAACCCAGCCAATTATTTTTGAAAAACTACAACAGCATATTGAAACTGACATTTTAATTATTGGTGGTGGTATTTCCGGATTAACCACTGCATATTGTTTATTAAAGGCAGGGCGCAAAATAGTTTTGGTAGAAGATGGGTTTATTGGTAGTGGCGAAACAGGTCGTACTACTGGACACATCACCTGCGCATTGGATGACCGTTATTTCGAACTTGAAAAAATATTTGGTAAAGAAAAGACAATGCTTGCTGCTAACAGTCACACTGAAGCAATTCAGTTTATAGCAAATACAATTAAGCACGAAAATATTGATTGTAATTTTCATCGAATTCCTGGATATTTATTTTTAAGTGGTAGCGACTCAAAGGAAACATTGGAAAAGGAATATGAAGCCACAAAAAACGTTGGGTTGTTAACAGAAATGTTAAAACAAGTTCCATCATTGGCATCTGAAGAAGGAAAATGGTGCATCAAATTTCCTGAACAAGGACAGTTTCATGTTATGAAATATTTGAAGGGTTTAACCAACGCAATTATTGCGATGGGTGGAAAGATATATACAGAAACAAAGGCGGAAGAGATTTCCAAATACGGAGCAAAAGCTAATGGATTTACAATAAATGCAAACCACATTGTAGTTGCTACAAACACACCTGTGAATGATTGGATTGTCATGCACACCAAACAATGGGCATATCGCACATATGTAATAGCTGCAAAAATTCCGAAGGGAACAGCGCCTTATGCTTTATGGTGGGATACAGGTAATAAAAATTCGAAATGGGCTGGATCTCCATATTATTATGTGCGGTTGCAAGAATTCGATAACGAATATGATCTTTTAATTTCCGGTGGAGAAGACCACAAAGTTGGCCAAGCCGATGATGAAAATATTCCCGAGGAAGGACGATATACCAAGCTAATTGAATGGACTAAAAAACGATTTCCTGCAATGGGAAATCTTGAATATAAATGGTCAGGTCAGGTTATGGAGCCAATAGATGCATTGGCATTTATTGGAAAAAATCCGGGAGATGAAAACATCTATATTATTACGGGCGATTCTGGAAACGGAATAACACACGGAACGCTTGGTGGAATTATTTTAACTGACATTATTACAGGAAAGCAAAATCCTTGGATAGATTTGTATAACCCTTCACGAATTACTTTAAGAACAGCAGGTGATTATTTGCATGAAGTTGGAAACATGGTTGCACAATATGTAGATTGGGTTACAAAAGGTGATTTAAAAGATGCAGAAGAATTAGAACCAGGACAGGGAGGAATAATTTCTGCGGGAATAAAAAAAATTGCAGCTTACCGTGATGACCATAACAACCTCCATACGTGCACTGCTGTATGCCCGCACCTGGGAGCAATTTTGCAATGGAATGCAGATGAGAAATCTTTCGATTGCCCCGCTCACGGTTCTCGATTTACAACAACAGGAAAAGTAATAAATGGTCCGGCAGCTTCCGATTTAAAAAAAATAGAAGTGAAGGAAGAAAGCAAAATGCAAAACTCAGAATGATGGGCCAGTAATTTTTAAAATATGTCGCATAAATGTAAGGTTAAAACTTCCAGCATCACAGCTCTAAAGTAGTACTTTTTTCAGTCGCATTTGTCGAGAAATCAGTATTACGGTAGTACTATTTGTTGTAAGACACTATTTTACAGATATTTTATAGCATAAATTTATCAAGCAGTATAAAAGTGTTAAAGGTACGGTATACCGAGTTTTGACTTTAATCTTTTTTGCAAAAATATTTTATAAAAATAATCAATAACAAAATATATCAAGCTTTACTTTCAAAATAGTAACACATAAAAATAGGCATTTGAAAGTGAGACGCAAAAGTAATCAAAATGAAATCGAAAGAATTACAACCAAAGAGAACAAGGAACAAAAAATGGAAAATATTTTTTTCAATCATTGCTTTTTTGGTAATAGTCAGAATTATACTACCATACGTATTGTTGCATTATGCGAATAAAACACTTGCTGCCATGAATGGATATTATGGGCATATTGATGACATTGACCTTTATATTTACAGAGGTGCATACACCATAAAAGATTTTTATATTGATAAGGTTGATTCTACGTCACGAGAGCAAGTACCATTTATTTCTTCAGAAGTGATTGACCTTTCTGTAGAATGGAAATCTTTGTTCAAAGGTAGATTGGTTGGCGAACTTGAATTTACAAATCCTTTGGTGCGCTTTACTAAAGATAAAGCAGAGCCTGCCGAAATTCAGAACGACACGACAGATTTTCGTCATATACTTAAATCATTTATGCCGCTAAAAATAAATCGATTTGAAGTGCACAATGGCAAAATACAGTACATCGATGCAACTTCAACACCAAGTGTGGACGTTGTAATGACAAACACTTATGTGCTGGCACAAAACCTTTCAAGTGTTCAAGATACGGCATTACTTGGCGCAACGGTGGTTGCAAGTGCAGATATTTATAAAGGGAAACTTGATTTTAAAATGAAAATGGATCCGCTTGCAGATGAGCCAACTTTCGATATGAATGCAGAATTGAAGAATACAAACCTGCCCGAGCTGAACGATTTTTTTAAAGCGTATGCCAATTTTGATGTGCATGCTGGAACATTTGGTTTATACACCGAAGTGGCTGCAAAGGACGGGAAATTTGTAGGATATGTAAAGCCGATAATTAAAGACCTTAATGTTACAGGGCCAGAAGACCGACATGATTCTTTTTTTAACAAGATATATGAGGCATTGGTTGGTACTGCAGGTGTGATACTGAAAAATCCCAAAGAAAAACAAGTCGCAACAAAAATTCCGATAGTAGGTGAATACGGAAAAACTACAATAGGAACTTGGTACGCAATAGTAGAGGTATTGCGTAACGCATTTATACAAGCAATTTATCCTTCCATCGATAATGAAATTGGTATCCAATCGGTAAACAAGGTAGATTCGGAAGAGAAAAAAGGAATTTTCAAAAAACTTTTTGACAAGGATAAAAAATAAATAGTGAATATTAATAAATACAAGCAGAACCAAATTATTCCTAAATAAAAATGAAAAAGTTCAGTTTCGTTAAAGCAGCCAAAATCTTTAAAAAAGCTTGCAAAAATTGGTGGAGCCGCGACCCTTTCCGTGAGAGTTCGATTATTGCTTACTACTCCATATTTTCTTTACCAGGGCTGCTAGTAGTAATTATATCAATAGCAGGTTATTTTTTTGGTGATGATGCCGTGAATGGCGAATTGCATAGCCAGGTGGCGCAGTCTATTGGCACTGATGCGGCCGATAAGATTCAGGGTATAGTAATGATAGCCAAAAAAAGTAGAGATACTGTTTGGGCTTCCATTATGGGTGTAGCAATAATAATTACTGGGGCAATTGGTGTATTTGTCCAACTTCAAAAATCGTTAAATGCCATTTGGGAGGTAAAAGCTTCAACAAAGAAATCAGGAATTTGGATCTTTCTTAAAACAAGAATATTTTCTTTTGGATTAATAATTTCAATTGCCTTTTTACTACTTATTTCACTTGTACTATCTTCATTATTGTCAGCGTTAAGCTCATGGGTAATGCTGAATTGGTCTGAATCTTTCTTAATAGTTTTTCAAATAGTTGATATGGTTATTTCGCTCGCTATAATCACAGTATTATTTGCACTAATGTTTAAATTTTTACCCGATGCAAGAATTAAATGGCCATCAATATGGATGGGAGCTTTTATAACATCAATCTTATTCGGATTGGGAAAATCAGCGTTGGGTTTATATTTCGGTAAAGTTGATCCTGGCTCAGGATACGGTGCTGCCGGTTCAGTGATACTTATTTTATTATGGACATCCTATTCTTCAATGATTGTATTCTTTGGTGCCGAATTCACAAAAGTATATTCAGATAGTTTATACGGTGAAATACCGTCTACAGCAATCGCAGTTAAAGAAAAACTGCCCGCCGAAAAAGATGAATTGGCCAAAATATAGTTGCAAAAAAATGATGGAGAGGCAAAAATGAATTTTTAAGAATGTGAATAGTTTTGTAATTTAATTTAGCGTTGTTATTTATTCCAGTAGTTACGGCTCTTATGAGCTATGTGATTTTTCTATTTAAGCATAGGCAGATGTATAATTATTAGCTGAATATTAGTTCAGCAATAGCGACAACAATTTTGTGCAAGATGCCATCCCATAGAACAGACACGAAAAAGTAAAGGAGAAATAAAATGAATTACTCGCTTTAGAAAAAACATATTTGTGGATTAAATTATAATGAAAAATGAACTTGAATATTTAAATTTAAAAGTGGTATTTATTGCCTAATTTATTTTGGAGCTTCTGCTAATGCAAATGATGTAATCGATGCTGACTCAATCACCTATCAGGGTGCAAATTTTTCAAAGCTTGTCCCGTTGAATTTGTATGCCCCTGATTCAAATGTGCCAAGCCAAAGTACATTCTTATTGTCTTTATAAATTGAATATAGCTTGACATCTTTTGCTCCGTCCTTTAAATTGTAATGTGTTACTTCTTTACCATTGTATCGCCATACACCTTCGTTGTAAGTTGCCATCCAAAGGTCTCCGTTATTATCTTCAATAATTGATAAGAAATAGATATTATCTGTTCCGTCTGCGGATTTAATTCCGTCAATTCCTTTTTCAGTTGAGTAGTTGATTAATTCTTTTTGCTTTCCATTCGTACTATCTTG
>Ga0105048_10007461_pt1 | contig 17571 bp, 11 predicted proteins | sample MAT05_FD_78382 | JGI IMG/M metagenome (GOLD analysis project Ga0105048, IMG submission 78382) | Freshwater microbial communities from Lake Fryxell liftoff mats and glacier meltwater in Antarctica - MAT-05 | ecosystem: Environmental > Aquatic > Freshwater > Ice > Liftoff microbial mat | place...
CCAGCGGCCGAACCCGTTCCCGACCATGTCCATCTTCGACAACGTCGCAGCAGGACTACGCCTTGGCGGCACTCCCGCGGGAGTGCGAGTCGAGGACATGGTCGAGCAGAGCCTTCGACGGTCTGCGCTCTGGGACGAGGTCAAGGACAAGCTCCGGGCACGCGCCACGACGCTGTCCGGTGGGCAGCAGCAGCGATTGTGCATCGCCCGCGCCCTCGCCATCGGTCCTCGCGTACTGCTCATGGATGAGCCCTGCTCCGCCCTGGATCCGATCGCCACGAGCCGCATCGAGGAGCTGATCGTGCAGCTCCGGGAGCAGGTCACGATCGTCATCGTGACCCACAACCTCCAGCAGGCCGGACGCATCAGCGACCGCACGGCGTTCCTGCTGGTGGACCCCGAGCGAGCGGGGTATCTCGTCGAGACCGGTCCGACCACGGACATGTTCACGCGGCCTCGCGAACAACTGACGTCCGACTACATGTCCGGGAGGTTTGGGTGACGAAGTGGCATCTGCGGCACGCGGGGCTCGTATCGATTGCCGTCCTGTTACTGACGGCGGCGTGCTCGGGTGGCACTACCACCACCCGGCCAAGTGGTGAGGCGGGCCTTGGCGCAGACGGTGGTGACACGCTCGTGACCATCGATCCGAACACCGAGCTGCGGGCGCCCGCGGATATCCGGATCAAGCTCGCGCAACAACCCAGTGCGCGGTACGTCGGCGTCTTCCAGGCGGACATCCAGGGCGCGTACGAGGCAGAGGCCCTCAGCGTGACCGTCGAGCCCCCGAATGACGACAGCGAGGACCCGGTGGCTGTCGCCTCGGCGCCGGATGGTGATGAGTTCCTCATCGCACCGGCCATCGCCGTGATGCGCGCCCGTGAGGAGGGGTCCGATCTGGTCAACATCGCGCAACTCCTCAGCCGGTCCGGGCAGCGCATCGCCACTCGTCCGGATGGACCGGCGTCGCTGGCCGAACTGCGCGGCAGTTCCATCGGGTTGATGGGCGGCGGCTACGGCTACGACATCCAGGCTGCGCTCGCCAGCGCCGGAGTCACCTCGCCCGACGGTGTCACCCTGAGCGGACCACCGCTGGATCTGGATGCCTTCACCGCAGGCACGCTGGATGCGGTCGGAGTCCGCTACGAGGATGAGGTCGCCCAGGTCTGGGAGGGCACGGACCCGACCGCGACCCAGCTGCCCGGGCGCGACAGCATCCAGCTCATCGACCTGTCGACGCCGGAACTCGCCACGCTCCAGGACGGCGTGTATGCACGCGCAGCGTGGCTCGCTGAGGGCGACAACGCAGACGTGGCGGTCCGCTTCCTGCGCGCGTTGCTGCGGGGAATGATCACCTGCCGCGAAGCGCTCGAGGACTGCGCGCAGTTGGCGTACGAGTCCGGCGGTCAGCGCGGCGCGGCCCATCAGGCGTGGGTACTCAACGAGACCAACAAGCTCATCTGGCCCGCGCCGGCCGGCATCGGGACGCTTGATGCAGCGTCCTGGGGGAACACGGCTGCCCTGGCCCAGCAGGCCGGTCTGCTGCGTGCTGCCCCCACGAGCGATGCGACGCGGGGTGACCTCATCACCCAAGCCCTTGCCGGACTCACGGACGTAGACACCAAGGGCCTCGATCACAGCCCGGCAGAGGTTCCCATCGTGGCCGGCGGCGAAGACCCGGCGGAATAGTAAGGGAGGGTCGGACGAGCAGGCGTCTCACATTCGCGCGATACCCATATGGACCCCGGCAGGTGCTTCCGGGGCCAGAAGCGACACACAAGGAGAGACCATGAGGTCACGAGTCATCAGCATCGCCGCAGGTTCGGCACTGCTCATCGCCATGTTCGGCAGCGTCGCCGCCGCGGAGTCCACCCGCTGGAAGGTCGTCGACGATGACGGCCTGGCCGGGATCACCGAGGGTCACCAACCGGACTGCTCGGACGGCTTCACCCCGGCACTGAAGCCGGGAATCGTGTACCAGTCCCTCGCCACAGCCGTATCAGCGACGAATGACGGGGACACCGTGTACGTCTGCCCCGGCATCTACGCCGAGAACGTGGTCGTGACTAAGTCGATCAGGGTTCGCGGCCCATTCGTCGACGGGTCGGCGCGGTACTGCCCCAAGCGGTCGGTGCCGAGCCAAGCCAGCGTCAAGCCCAGCTCGGGTTGGGCGTTCGACGTGCAGGCCTCGAATGTGCAGATCGCAGGACTTCGGATCGCCAGGTCTGACGGGGGCATCCGCACTGCCGCCACGGGCAGCGGCTACACGCTCGACTCCAACATCCTGGAGTTCAACGATACAGGCATCGAGCTCGGCGCCAACGGGACCACCAGGTCGCTGATCCAGCGCAGCTGCTTCCGCGACAATGACCCCAACGGCGCCATCGTGAGCGCCGCTGATGGAGCCAAGGGCGCCATCATCCGGAACAGCACCTTCATGAACCACGCCAAGCCTGCGATCAGCCTCGGCGCCAACGTTGCCAAGGTGACCGTCACCTACAACGACAGTGTGAATGACCAGGCGTTCGTGGCACTCAACAACGTCACTGGTCGCGTCAGCGTCGAGTCCAATCGCGTCTGGCAGGAGGACAACGTCTCCCTGCCCAAGGCAGCGATCAGCGTGGTCGGGTCGTCGGCCCACGTCGACGTGCTCTCGAACCGCATCGATACCAACAACAGCGAGGGCGTCCTGGTCAAGGATACGGCGGACGATGTCCTCATCAAGGGCAACGTGATCTCTCAGACCGGTGATGGGATCTCGGTCGGGACCAACGTCAATGGTGGCGTCGAGGTGCGTGGCAATCGCATCTTCAATATCAGCGGTACGGGCATCAAGTTCTCGGCCGCGACGCTGGGCAACCTTATTACCCGCAACGTGGTCACGGGCGTGGCCAACGTTCACTGCTCCGATGATTCCATCGGTTCAGGAACGGCGGGCACCGCAAACCTATGGAGGAAGAACAAGGGCCTGATCGCCGTCCCGGCGGACATCTGCAAGCCCTGACCTAGGGCTTCGGATAGACGCACCGGTGGACCGGAGGCCACTTGGCCTCCGGTCCTTGACGTCCTGAGGGGGTCCACGTCAGGGCGTTATGGTCAGGTCTCGTCATGAGCGACTGTCGCTGTCCGAGTTGGGCCGCTGGAAGAGGCAGCAAAGACGGCGGCGCCAGGGTGCATCATTGCCCCGTGGCTGGCGTCTCCCGGTCAGCCCGCCCTCGGAGCAGTCGCCTTCCCGCCATATCTCTGAGGCCTGATCGGGCCAGGACACGAGGTCGTTCGTGCGGCGCTTTCGCATCCATCGGATCGGTATCGTGGCGCTGTGCCTGCTGCTGCTGCACGGCATGGCACCAGCGGCGCATGCCCAGGACGCCAGCCCGGCGACCACGTCGCCATGCGCACCGCCGTCGACCGTCATGGACCTGCGGGTCTGGCTGGAGACCCTGCACTGTGAGATCGGCGCCGCCTGGACTGCGGCCGTCCACGCCGATCGACAGGCTCCGAGCCTGGAACAGCTCATCGGACAGAAGCTCGTGGTCCGGATGTCCGGCCGTCAACCCAGCGCTTCCCTGTTGCGACGCATCCGCCATGGCCGCATCGGTGGCGTGGTGCTGCTGACGTCCAATATCCGCACGCGCACGGGTCTCGTCGAGCTGACCCGCAGGCTCCAGCGTGCCGCGGCTGATGGCGGCCAGCCACCGCTGCTCATCGCGGTGGACCAGGAGGGTGGCTCGGTCAAGCGGGTGACGTGGGCACCACCGACCCTGACGGTGCCCCAGATGGGCCGCATCGGCAGCACCTCCATCGCTCGTCTCCAGGGCGCCCGGACCGGGGCCGCGCTCCGGGCGCTGGGCATCAACGTGAACTTGGCGCCCGTCGCTGACGTGCCGCGCTCCCGGGCCTCATTCATGGTCCAGCAGGGACGTACCTTCTCGTTCGATGCGGCGCGCACCGCGAGGCTGGCCGATGCCTTCGCGACCGGACTCGCGTCCAGTGGTGTCATGGCCACGATGAAGCACTTCCCGGGCATCGGCCTGGCCATCCGCAATACCGATCACTACGTCGAGACCATCGAGGCGCCGCGGTCGGTGCTCGCCCCGGACCTGCTGCCATATCGCCGCGCCATCGATCACGACATCCCGCTGATCATGCTCTCCAACGTCACCTACAGCGCGTTCGATGATGGCAACGCGGCTGGCTGGTCGCACGCCATCGCCGTGACATTGCTGCGCGACGATCTCGACTTCGCCGGCGTCACCATCACTGACTCCCTGGACGGCACGGCTCATGCGCGCGGCCTGCGGGTCAGCGACCTCGCGATCCGGGCGGCGGTCGCCGGTACGGACCTCATCCTGACCACTGGATCCGAGAAGACCACGCGGCGACTGTACGAGACGCTCCTGGCCAAGGCGCGTGAGGGCGCCTTGCCGCTGGACCGCCTGCGCGACTCGTATCGTCGCATCGTGGCTCTCAAGGACCGGTTGTGAGTCGGTCGCATGCGCGACCCTCGCCGCGGCGCCGGACAAGGGTCTACGCAGCAGTACGTATGGCGTAGATGGCGCACAGGTCCCGTCATGCAGGTGACCGGACTGGGGGTACGGCCGCGCCTCCGCGCGATTCCCTGTCGAGCTCCCGTCCGGTCACAGCCCCCTCGCTCACGGCTGCCACTCGTGCCATCCCGCGGGTACCATGGCGGCCACGGCACGCATGCGGACGCGCGACGGATCGGCGGCAGGCATGGAGGACATATGAGCGACCTGGTGGCCATCACGTTCGACAACGAGACCGACGACCCGGCGGCCCTCGCAGCCATCCGGGACGCCCAGAAGGGTGCCGGTCTGGCGCTGAAGGACTCCGCCGTCGTGGTCAAGGACGTCACGAACGACCTGACGCCCGGCACGTCCGCCGTGTTTGCGCTCCGCCAGTCTGGCTGACGCCGACATTCAAGGGCGACCTCACCTGCTGGTGGAACCGAGTCCCATCGACTTCCGGGCGCGCCCCTTCGTGTGTGGTGCGCTGGGAGTCGTGGCGCCCGACCGCCTCGCTCGACTGCATCGGGCCGTTCCGGGACTGACCACCGTCCATGAGGCGACTGGGGTCGTCTTGCTGGCCAACGCGCCGCTGTCACCGTACCGGGTCGACGGCCCAGTGCGGGCCTGGGCGTTCGGCGACCGCTCCCCGGCGCCGACCGACGACTGGCAAGCGGCAGCCGTCGCTGCGGAGGCCCCGGGCCTGGTCGATGATGGCGACCAGGTCGTGCTGCACTCGGGGGCGTTGGGGTTCATCGACCTGTTCACGCGGTACCTGGGCGATGCGCTCTGGTTCGCCAGCCGGATCGAGCCCCTCGTCTCTCTCGACCCGGCGCCCCTCGACGTGGATTGGGAGGCGTGGGCATCGGTCATCGTCTTCCATTGCCCGTCGGGCGACAAGACCCCGTTCCAGGCCGTCCGCCGCCTGCAGGGCTCCCGGATGCACATCCTTGACCGTGCCACCCGGCGAATCCGGAGCGAACGATGGTCGCCGCCGTGGCATGGCCTCGACTCGGTCGACCAGGACGCCGGCGACCCAGTCGAGATCATGGAGCGACTGCGAGACACGATGCGCGGCATGCAGCCCGTGCCGTACGCCCTGGCGCTGAGTGGCGGCTACGATTCCCGCTTGGTGGCCATCGCCGCCCGGGATGTCGGGACGGACATGACCGCGTGGAGCACGTCCAAGGACGACGGTCGGGACGACGTGCCCATCACCCGTGACTTGGCCGCGTTGCTCGACCTGGAGCTCCGATACGTCGACCCCAGCGCAGTGCCATATCCGGTCGCCGGTGAGGAGGTCCGTGATCGCACCGGCGGCATGGTGGCGATGCACACGTGGATGGGACCGCTGGGTGCCGCACTTCGATCGAACGGCCAGCCGGTGTTGACGGACACCATCGGTGGCGTGCTCATCGGGGGCGCCAACATCACGGCCGAGATGCTGGTACAGCCTCCCGGACGGGCCCGACTCATCGCACTCCGGACCCAGGTCGAGCGGCCGCCCATCATCGGCAAGACCCTGGCGGAGACTGCTGTGCCCTGGATCATGGACACCGCCCATGCGAGCTGGCTCGCGGCAGTCCGACACCTGGAGGGTGATGCCAACGGGCTGGTCCTGTCGACCATCGAGACCCGGGATACGCGGGGTATCATCACCATGCCCATGTGGCTGTTCGGGCCCGAGGTACGCGTCGAGACACCCACCAGTCGGCCGGAGATGATCCTCGCCGCCCTCGCTGTCGGTATCCGGCGCAAGGCGCGGGGCGCGTTCAGCCAGGAAGTGCTCGCCGCCGCCGATCCAGTCGCAGGTACGCTGCGGACCAGCCACGACCGGCGGCCGGCGCTCGCGGGCGTGGTCGGCCACAAGGCGACCCCCGAGGCCCTGGCATGGCTGCGGGCGGATATCGAGCAGGCTCGAGCAGTGCCGGGGCTCGTGCCCGACGGACTCCTGCGGTACCTCGAGCTGGGGAGGTGGGCCGGCCCCAACCGCCGCGATGCGCTCCTGCGGCGACCCAGGCGGCCGCGGCCGGGAGCGTTCGAGGGAGCCCAGATGACGAACTACGCGCGGCTCGGCCTGCCGCTGGCCCACCTCGGTGCCTGGATCGAAGGCAACCGCCACCGGCTGTCGTCCATCGAGCCGCCCTGGCGCACCACCATCCGGCGCCGCTGAGCGGACACCGCTGCGCGTGTGGAACCGAGTCTCAGATCCTCAGGACAGGCTGAGCTCCGCGAGCCCACCCAGCCGGCGCTGGACATCCGCCAGCAGCTCCGCGTCATAGGCGACACCGATGCGCAGTTGCATCTCCTGCTGCCGACCACCGGCGGCCGGTACGTGGAGCACCACGCCCGTGTCCCCCGGATGAGCCACGAATACCTCGCGCAGCGTCCCGAATGCTGCAGCTACCCGGTCCTGGGGCGCTCGCCCGAACCGGACGTGCAACACCTGGGCAACGCCCGCCGAGACCTGCGGCGTCGCGGCATCCAACTCGCGCACCTGTTCCGCGCGCGCCTCATCGGGCCATGGCGGCTCATCCCCACCATCCGGCGCCAGGCTGCCCAGGGATGGCGGGCCTGGGAGGTCGCCGATGGGCTCCGGCGGCTGTGGTCGTGGCGCCGTCGGCATCTCCGGCTGCGGGTCGCTTGACGGTCGGCTCGTGCCGGACCCGGCCCGCACGAGCACGTCCAGGGAGCCGAGCACCCCGCCGCCGCGCAGGGGTGAGACGTGGGGCACGGTCCGGATGAGCGGCTCGATGGGCACGACCGTGGGTTGCGGTCGCACCGGTACCGCGACCGGGCCCTGGCTGAGGCCGCCAGGATCGCCGCTGATGGGCACCGCGGCGGGCGGTCGCGCAGCCTGGTTGCCGTTGCGATAGCCGTTGCCGTTGGTCGGGGCATGGCCGTTGGCCGGGCTGTTGCCGGTACTCGATCCATTGCCGGTGCCCGATCCGTTGCCATTCCACGGGCCTCGGCCGTTGGCAGGCGCAGGGCCATTCCGTTCGCCGCCCGGCCGCCCGCCGCGCCGACCACGCTCTCCGGCTGCCACCGCGGGCCCGAATCCGTCCGGTCCGAGCGCCTGCACCTGCTCCCAGGTCCAGACCGTATCGGCCAGCAGGACCGTCTCCTCGCCCTTGTGGTCGACACGCCCTGCGACCAGCAGGATGGCATCGTCGGCCCAGACGCTCGCTGTCTCCTCGAACGTCTTGGGGAAGATGACCACCTCGGTCGAGCCCTGGAGGTCCTCGAGGGTCGCGATACCCATCGTCGACTTGCTCTTGGTCACGACCCGTCGCAGACCCGTGATGACGCCGCCCAGCACGATGCGCTGCTGGTCCAACTCCTCGGTCATGTCCGATGACCACGCGTTCACGTAGCGGCCCATCTCCGCCGCCAGGTCACCCAGCGGGTGGTCCGACAGGTACAGGCCGAGCAGCTCCTTCTCCCAGCGCGAACGCTCCCGTGATGGCGCCTCGGTCGCCGGGCCGAGCGGCCGCTCCAGGGTGCCACCGTCGGCGCCGATGTCGTCGAACAGGGATCCCTGACCGGAGATCCGGTCGCGCTGCTCCGCCTGGCCGTACGCGATGGCATCGTCGAGGCCGACGAGGATCTGGGCTGGATGCCCGAATGCCGAGAAGGCACCCACCTTGGCCAAGGACTCCAGGACTCGCTTGTTGGCGAGGCGCAGGTCCACCCGCGCACATAGATCCGCGAGCGACCGGAAGGCGCCGCCACTCTCACGTGCCGCGACGATCGACTCGATGGCGCCCTGCCCGACGTTCTTGACGGCCAGCAACCCGAAGCGGATCGCCTGCCCCTCGACCGTGAAGTGGAGGCCGCTGCTATGGACATCTGGCGGCAGCACCGCGATGTCGATACGCCGACATTCCGCGACGGCACCTGCCACGCGTTCGGTGTTGTCCCGGAAAGCGGTGAGCACGCTGGCCATGTACTCGACCGGGAAGTTCGCCTTGAGATACGCGGTCTGGTAGGCGATGAGCCCGTAGCAGGTGGCGTGGGCCTTGTTGAAGCCGTAGCGCTCGAAGGGCTCGAAAGCCTTGAACACGGCGTCGATGACCTTCGGGTCGACGCCTCGCTCCGCGGCCTGGGTCACGAACTTGCCCTTCTGACCCTGGAGGACATCTGACTTCTTCTTGCGGATGGCGTAGCCCAGGGTGTCCGCCTCGGGACCGGTGAAGCCGCCCAGCGCGATGGCGGCGGCCATGATGTCCTCCTGGTACACGAAGATGCCGTACGTCTTTTCCATGAACGGCTGGAGCAGCGGGTGGAGGTACGTCACGGCTTCCTGGCCGTGCTTGCGCCGGATATAGGCCGGGATGTTGTCCATCGGCCCGGGCCGGAAGAGCGCCACCATCGCCGCGAGGTCATATACGGACGTCGGACGCAGCTCCCGGATGTAGCGGCGCATGCCCGCGGACTCCAGCTGGAACACGCCGGTCGTCTCACCCGATGACAGCAGCTCGAACGTCTTCGCGTCATCCAGCGGGATGTGGTCGATGTCGATCCGGTCACCGCCCCGCTCCGCGACGATGAGGTCCACCGCCTGGCGCAGGATGGTCAGGTTGGAGAGGCCCAGGAAGTCGAACTTGAGCAGGCCCAGGGCCTCGACGCCGTGCATCTCGTACTGAGTCATGAGCGCGTCTGACGTGGTCGCCTTCTGGAGCGGCATCAAGTCCGTCAGCGGCTCCCGGCTGATGACCACGCCCGCGGCGTGGGTCGATGCGTTGCGGGTGACGCCCTCCACCTGTTGGGCCAGGTCGATGAGCTTGTGCACCGTGGCGTCGTTGGCGTACATCTCCTTGAGCGGCTCGCTCTGGAGCGACTCCGCGAGCGTGATGCCCAGCTGGTTGGGGACCGCCTTGGCGATCCGGTCGACCTCGCCGTAGCCCATGCCCAGCACGCGCCCCACGTCCCGGATGGCGGCGCGTGCCGCCATGGTGCCGAAGGTGATGATCTGGGCCACGTGGTCCGAGCCGTACTTGCGGGTGACGTAGGCGATCACCTCCTCACGCCGGCTGTCCTCGAAGTCCACGTCGATGTCCGGCATCGTCACCCGGTCGGGGTTCAGGAAGCGCTCGAACGGCAACTGGTAGTGGATGGGGTCGACCGGGGTGATGCCAAGGGTGTAGGTCACGATGGAACCCGGCGCACTGCCTCGGCAAGTGGTCGCGATGCGTGACTCCCGGGCGAAGCGGACGAAGTCCGCGACGATCAGGAAGTAGCCCGCGTAGCCCATCTGGATGATGATGCCGAGCTCATAGTCGAGCCGGGCCAGGATGGTGTCCGTGACCGTGCCGTACCGCTGGTGAAGTCCCCGCTGGCACTCCTCACGCAGCCAGGTCTCGACCGTGTGACCGTCCGGCACCGGGAAGTCCGGCAGGCGCAGGGTCTCGAAGTCGAACTGCATGTCGACCATCTCGGCGATGCGCCGGGTATTCCGGATGGCCTCCTCCTGATCCGGGAACAGGGCCGCCATCTGGGCCGTGGACTTGAGGTAGAAGTCGTCCGTGTCGAAGCGCATCCGGTTGGTCTGCTCGACCATCGAGCCGGTGCCGATGCACAGCAGCGCGTCGTGTGCCTCGCGCTGCTCGCGATGGACGTAGTGGAGGTCGTTGGTCACGACCAGCGGCAGGCCCATCTCGGGCGCCAGACGCAGCAGCTTCTCGTTCAGCCGGTGCTGGTCGGGGATCTTGTGATCCTGGAGCTCCAGGTAGAAGTTGTCGGGACCCAGGATGTCCGAATAGGAGCCGGCGATACGCTTGGCCAGGTCCCAGTCGTCCGTCTCGAGTGCCCGCGACACCTCACCGTTGAGGCACGCGGACAGGCCCACGAGACCCGCGCTGTGCTGGGCAAGGTAGTCACGATCGATTCGCGGCTTGTAGTAGTAGCCATCGATGTGGGCATCGGTGACGATGCGGCACAGGTTCTGGTAGCCCGTCCAGTCCTTGGCCAGCAGGATGAGGTGGTATGGCTGGGAGTCCTTGCTGCCTTCCCGGTCGGTCATCGATCGACGGGCGACGTACGTCTCCACGCCGATGATGGGCTTGATGTCCTGCTTCTTGCAGGACTGGTAGAACGCGACCGCGCCGTAGAGGGCGCCATGGTCGGTGATGGCCAGCGAATCGAAGCCCTGGCGGGACGCCTCTGCGGTCAGGTCGTCGATGCGACCGAGCCCGTCGAGCAGGCTGAACTCCGTGTGCACATGGAGGTGGGTGAAGTCGTTCGGGGCGATGGTCATCGGCGATCCCATGGTAAGCCCGGACGCCCCGGGCCGGCCGCAGCTATTGGGCCGTCCAGCCTCCGTCCACGGAGACGATGGAGCCCGTCACGAGTCCCGCGGCACGTGACGCGAGGAAGACCACGGCCGCCCCCACATCCGCGGTCGAGCCGACCCGACCGACGGGGATGCGCGCCAGCACCTCCGCCAGGAACGCCGGGTCGTCGAGCCGCTCGGCGGTCCCCGGGGTGTAGATCCAGGTGGGCGCGATGGCGTTGACCGTCACACCATGTGGCGCCCACTCGAGGGCGAGCACCCTGGTCACGAGGTTCACGCCGCCCTTGCTCGCGGAGTAGACGGCATGGCGCCGGATGCCCACGACACCGGCCTGCGAGCTGAGGTTGACGACCCGTCCGTAGCCCCGCTCGACCATGTGACGCCCGACTGCCTGGCAGGTGAAGAAGAGTCCTCTGAGGTTGACGGCCATCATCGCGTCCCAATCGTCCTCGGTGACGTCCAGGGCGTCGTGATTCGCTCCCAGGCCGGCGTTGTTGACCAGGATGTCGATGCGCCCGTGCTCGGCCACGGCAGCATCCACGGCAGCCCGCGTCCCGCGCACGTCCGTGACATCCAGCTGGATAGGCCGCACGCGTCCCGCGCCGGGAGCGTCCCACGCCACATCACCAAGGTCGGCGTCGCGTACGCCCGCAAGGACGTGTGCCCCGGACGCCGCCAGGACCCGCGCCAGGTCGCGGCCGATGCCGCGCCCGCCGCCCGTGACGAGGGCCACCTGGCCGCTGAGGTCGAAGTCGGGTCGTTCCATCTCAGACTCCACTGTGGCGAGGCGCGCTATGGTATCGGTCGAACGGGGCCAGCGATCGGGCCACCACCACGCAGAAGGTGGGCCGCGGATCGATCTGTCGGTGCGGGCTGGCAGTGGTCCGAGCACCGTGGTCCGGGTCTGGGCCAGACGACGTGCCCTGTCGAGCATAGTGAACCCCCGGGGCCCGGTGCTACCCTCGTCGCCAGCCAGTCCCGGAACGGAGACGGATCGTGTCACTGCAGCAGGCCACAGGCCCCGCATCCCCCATCCTTGACCGACTCGTCGGCCGACGTCGTTTCCTCGCCGTGGCGTGCGGCACCGGAGCCGCGCTCGCGTCCCTGCCACTGTCGGCCATGGCAGCACGGCGACCGTCATCGAGTCGGCGAACGCTGACCGCCAACGCCCCGGTGCCGGCAGTCGACGACCTGGCGGCCAGTCTCGACTACGACACCGACCGGATCTTTCGGTTCGTGGCGGACGAGATCCGCTACGAACCCTACGAGGGTGCCCTCCGGGGGCCGCTCGGCACGCTCTGGGCACGTGCCGGGAACTCCGTGGACAAGGCGCTGTTGCTCGGCTCCCTGCTCGATGCCGCGCTCGTCGACTACCGCTACGCCACCGGCACGCTCGATGCCGCCGGGGAGGCATCGCTGCTGTCGGCCACGTCCGCGGATGCGGCGACCGCGACGGCCCTGGCCGCGGTGGCATCTCGCGGTGACGGTCTGGGGTCCAGTGCCAGACCCTCGAATGCACCCGCGCCGTCGGCCGACCCGGAGGTGGGCGCACTGCTGGCGGGTGCCGACCAGCTGGTGGCCGCGCTCGTCCAGACGGCCGACCGGCGCCTGACGGCAGGCATCGAGGTCATCACCTCGTCGCTCGCGGCTGGCGGGGTCGCCCTCGGCATCTCTGCCGATGGGCTGCCGGAGCTCGAACGCACACGTCATGCGTGGGTCCAGATGCGTTCCGGCCCGGACTACGTCGATCTCGATCCATCCGTCTCGGGTGTCATGGCGGGCACGACCATCGCGAGTTCGCCGATACCCCTCGACACGCTGCCGGACGACCTCCGCCACCGGGTCGACATCACCGTCATCCTCGAGACCGCGCGCGGCGGCGCGCTTGCCGAGGACCCGATCCTGACGCATGCCGAGTTCTCGGACGGATTGTCCGGCATGCCCATCACATTCACGAACATGAAGCCGTCGGGTCTGTCAGGTCTTGGTTCCAGCATCGGCACCATCATCGAGGGCACCACCGAGTACCGGGCCACCCTCGCGGTCGGGCCCACGACCATCGTGGGTGTCACGCCCATCGTGATGGCCTCCGGCGCGGACCTGTTCGGGGAGTCGGACGGCTCTGGCGTCCAGACGGGTCAGGCGACCGCGGAGTGGCTGGAGATCGCGATCAGCTCGCCTGGACGTTCGCCAGTCGTCGTCCGGCGGCAGGTGTTCGATCGCATCGGACCTGTTGCCCGAAGCGCAGGAGCGGTCGACCTCACGACCATCCCGCCGGTGGAGCTGGTGGACGTTGGCAGCGGCACGCCGGATGAATACCTGCCGCTCACGGCGCTGCGCTCGATCGCGGTCGTCGGCGGCCCCATCGGCGGCAGCTACCTCGCCGCCATCGACCCTGCGGCCGATGCGAGCATGGCGCTGTCGTCGCTGGCCAACGCATACCACTTCTCACGTGATGCATTGGCGGCAGCGAAGGCCATCCCGATGGGCGTCCGACCGGTGCTGGACGCGCCCAACATCACGTCGTTCACGATGGCTGCGGCCGAGGGTGATGGCGGCAGCCGCCGGTTGCGCCTGGAGGTCGACATCCTGCACCGCAGCTTCCTGACGCTGCCGGTCACGGATGTGCCGGCCGCGACACCGCCGGGAATCGTGGCAGGTGTGGTGAGCCATGTGGCGGAGAGCCTGATGCTCAGTAGCGACCTGGGCGCAGACACGGGCGAGGTGACGAGCGCCACGAGCGTGGCGGACGTCTTCGAAGCGGCCGCTGCCGCCGGTATCGAGCCTGTCCTCATCGCGGCCGCGGTCGGTCCGGAGGGTCCCTATCCGCCCGCTGTCAGGGTGCTCATGGATGCCGCCACGTCCGCGGGCCTGGTCCTTATCGCGCCCGCGAAGCCGGTCCTACTGGGCGGCACCGAGCGGGTGGGCTGGTGGCAGGTGGATCCGGCCACTGGCCGGACGACCGACCAGATGGACGACGGCCGAGGGGAGATGGCGGAGGAGACCATCATCCTGGACATGGATGCGCGGGTGTTCTTCTGCTTCGTCCGGTGGGGCGGCATCGCATTCGCGGCTGCGGCCATCGCGGCCAAGCTCCTCGACTCCCAGTCGCAGTACGGTCTCGGCGGTGCCGGCGTGTTGCTCGCGATCATGAAGGAGCTTGCCCGGTCCGCACTCAAGCAGCCCGGCACCTGCTGAGGCACCGACGCGCAGCGTTGGGGTGGCGCCAGCACAGCGCCAGCCCAGCGCCAGCCCAGCGCCAGCCCAGCGCCAGCTCAGCGCTCGTAGGCCCCGATATCCGGCGCGGCGCCCCGGGGTACCGCTCGCAGGTCCAGGTCTCGCGCACCGCCGGGCAGGGTCGGAGGTGTACCGCCCGCATCCACGGCAGGACTGGTCGATCGGAGATGCAGGTCTCCGCCCGACCCATCGACATAGCGTGGATCGGCGTGGAAGGAGCTGGATGCGATGGTGAACCACAGGTTCGGCCTGGTCGGGCTCCACCAGACGTTGCGTGCCTCGGTCCAGGTGCCATCGACGAAGCCGACCCGGTCCCGGGCCCACACGATGTTGTCCCGGAAGACGAGGATCGCCGGCGTGCACCCTTTGGCGCACTGGAGGGCATAGCTCTCCGCGCCGCTGAGGTAGACCGAGTTGTGGCGGACATCCGTGCCAGGTGTCGGACCATATCTGTCCTGGTCGCCCCGGACGACCAGGAAGTTGGCGATCGTGAGCCTCGAGCGGACATCGTTGTAGGCGACCGTGGTGTCGCGCGCGATGCGGCCCGTGTGCTGGTTGCGCCCCAGCTCCAGGAACGCGTTGTTGTCTACCGCCACGTTGTGGTGGATGACATTCCGCTGGCCGCCATAGATGTCGATGGCGGCGCCGTCGCGGCCATATAGCAGGGAGCAGGAATCACTGCCCTCGATGTGGTTCCAGGCGACCTCGTTGTCGTCGCCATGGATGGCCACGGCCACCGCGCCCGCATCCGAGGCCGGGTTCGGATCCTTGACGTTGATGCCGACGAAGTCGTTGTGGAGCACGCGATGATGATGCGATCCGGCCTCGATCCAGACCGCGAAATGGAGCCCGACGGCACGGGATCGCTGGATGGTCACGTGATGCGATCCGGGACGGAGACGCCAGCCGTAGGTATTGCCACGCGGCGCGTCGTCGCACCTGGTGTCGTACGAGGTGGGTGGCGAGCTCGTCCACAGGTCCGAGAACACGAGATAGCGGCCGGTGACCACGAAGTTCTCGCCGGCGTCGCGCACCTTGGGTCGGGGTCCGGATCCCCACGCATCGATGGTGATGGGTGCACTCGCGGTGCCCGCCCAGGGCGTGCTGGTGCCGGTCCGCAGGGGTCCCGTGAAGGAACAGCCCCGCTCCAGCCGCAGACTGTCGCCCGGCTTGAGCGATGCCGCGCTTGCCTTGGCCAGCGTCCGCCAGGCGCTCGTGGTGCCCCGGCCGCTCGCCGCGTCATTGCCACGGCAGCTGACGTAGTAGGTGCGGGGTGTCGTCGCGGACACCGCGAAGGTACTGCCCACGGCGAGCACCACGAGCATGGCGCCCACGAGCACCATCCGCAGGCTGGCCGGCACGAAGCTGGGGCGTCGGGCGCTGGTCATGAGCTGTCCCCCCTGATCCTGTTCCACGACCACCGTACCAGCGGGTACGCCGGATGCCGATAGCGCGAAGGTCAGGTGTCCCCCGCCACGAGGCGTCAGCCCATGCCAGGCTCACCGAGACGCGGATATCGAGGAACGATCTGATCCTCGAAGGTGATGATCCGACGGGCGCCGTCCCGGTTGCGCATGGACTCCAGCGCAGCGTCGATGGCTGTCAGTGGGATGTGCTCGGTCACCAGGCGGTCCAGCGGCAGTCTTCCCTCGACCACATCGAGCGCCATCCGCGGGATATCGCGGCCGGGCACCAGCGAGCCGTAGTTGGAGCCAAGCATCCGCTTGCCATCCTCGACGAAGCGATACACGTCGATGCGTGCGCGGTCCGCCTGCCCGGTCATGCCCACGAGCGTGACCGTGCCGCCCGGCCGGGCGAGATCGATGGCGAGCTCCACGGTCGACGTCAGGCCGATGCATTCCAGGACGTGGTCTGCACCGCCATCGGTCAGCAGGCGGACCTCAGCCGTGACCGCTGCTGCGTCCGTCGGGTCGAGGGCGCCGCTGGCACCGAGTTCACGGGCCAGGTCCAGCTTGGCCGGCTGCGTGTCGATGGCGACGATGGGGGCCGCGCCCGCGTCGACGGCCGCCATGAGCGCCGACAGCCCCACACCACCGAGCCCGATGACCACTACCGACTCCCCTGCCCGCACTCCTGCCGTGTTGCGCACGGCGCCGACACCCGTGGTCGCGGCACAGCCCAGGAGCGCGGCCACGTCGTGGGGTGTCCGAGGGTCCACCCGTATCGCGGCCGCCGCATCCACGACCTGATGCGTGGCATGGGTCCCGACGCCACCGTAGACGCCGACCGGGCTGCCATCCGCGCGATGGACGCGCGCCTGGGCCGCGTCCCGGCGATGGCCGCTACCCCGCGGCGTGGCGCATAGCCAGGGTTCAGCGCGCGTGCACGCCGCGCACGTGCCGCATGGCGCGGTCCAGGCCAGCACGACCAGGTCACCCAATGCCAGGTCCCGGACACCAGACCCGAGCGCCTCCACGATGCCGGCCCCCTCGTGACCCAGGACCACATCGGTCGGCCGCGCCCAATCTCCATCGACCACGTGCAGGTCCGAATGGCACACGCCCGAGGCGACCATGCGCACCAGCACCTCCCCCGCCGCCGGCGGGTCGAGCCACAGCTGTTCCATGGACAAGGCCCGGCGGGGACCCATGAACACGGCACCGGTCATCAGGATGGCATCGGACATACGGCGAGTATCGGCCGTCTCCGCCACCATGTGCAGATGGACGTCACGGACTGGGTCGACCCCTTCGAGCTCGCCCTGGACGAGGCGATCGCGGAGCTGCCGGAGCCGTTCCGGAGCCAGCTGGCCTCGGTGGCCATCGTCGTGGACGAGGAGGCAAGTCCGGCGCAGCTCGCGTCCGTCCATGCTCGGGGCCTGTTCGGACTGTATGAAGGCGTGCCGCGGACGGCGTACGCCGTGGATGCGGCGACATCACCGAGCAAGATCACCCTCTTCCGGGGACCGCTCATGCGCGCCAACCGGACACCCGAGCGACTCCGTGCCGCGGTCGGCGAGACACTGCGCCACGAGGTCGCACACCACCTAGGTATCTCCGATGCGCGGCTCCAGGAACTGGAGCGCGAACGCCTCTGAGGTGCAGGTGGTGCACACGGCCGGCTCAAACGCCACTTCCGCCGCCGGCTGCCCGCCGGCTCAAACGCCACTTCCGCCACCGGCTGCCCGCCGGCTCAAACGCCACTTCCGCCACCGGCTGCCCGCCATCCGGGTGATCAGGCCGACGAGGATCGTGCCCGGCAGCTTGTTCGGCCAGGCCACCCGCCAGGCGGGTGGCCTGGCCGATTGACGGCCCACAGCGACCCCATCGCTCTGCTCGTCGGCCCGTAGACCCGACAGGCGGGTGATCCGGACATAGGGCCGGCGCGCCGGCCAGTAGAGCCACGTGGCTGACAGGCGGGTGATCCGGACATGGGGGCGGCGCGCCGGACAGTAGAGCCACGTGGCTGACAGGCGGGTGATCCGGACATAGGGGCGGCGCGCCGGACAGTAGAGCCACGTGGCTGACAGGCGGGTGATCCGGACATAGGGGCGGC
>Ga0105048_10007462_pt1 | contig 17571 bp, 15 predicted proteins | sample MAT05_FD_78382 | JGI IMG/M metagenome (GOLD analysis project Ga0105048, IMG submission 78382) | Freshwater microbial communities from Lake Fryxell liftoff mats and glacier meltwater in Antarctica - MAT-05 | ecosystem: Environmental > Aquatic > Freshwater > Ice > Liftoff microbial mat | place...
GAGTGGATCGAGCGCGGCGTGAAAGGTGCGAGTATCGGGTTTCTCGAAACCGACAATCGCCGAGGTGACAATCAAATCGAGTTCATGCGCGAATGCCATGTGTCTGCAGAGTTCGGTCACGTCGCTGTCCGCATTCGAAATAAGCGCGCGCAGAATACCCGCCTCGCGGAGACGGGAAAGTGCGGGCACGACATCCTCATACGCGCGGTAGCCGTATCCAAATCCATCTTCCACCGCGGGCGTTTCGAACTCGGCGAGGTATCCCTGGCGCGCAGCGCGGACGAGGTGAATATCTGCCTCGATCCCTGCCGCTTCAAGCCAGCAACGAGTGAAATCGAGCCGAAATGCCTCTCGATCCGCCTTTGCCCGATCGCGAATCGGAACCAGCCCGTTTTCGACGGTATAGAAGTCCTCGGCCACGATATCTGCCATCCGAATGGCGTTCAGATCAGCAGTAACGCCAATTTTGTCCAGGGCCGAGTGGAATCGTACCCAACGAGTTGGGTGGAGTTCGATCAAGGTGTCGTAAAGATCGAAGGTAACGAGTCTGATTGGTGCCGCAATAGTCATGCTGCGAAGAATACCCCATGCGAGGAGCCACAAGCTTCAGGCCGTAAGCTACAAGCTATTGCCTTGTGCCTTGTGCCCCGTTGCTCGCGGCTAGTTCAGGTCCCGCCGCAACTCCGGAATGATTGCGGCCGCAATCCGACGGGTTGAGTCGATGCCGGCTTCCGAAAGGGGCAGGTCGAAGAGCAACTGGCTCGCGCCGGCTGCGCGGTACTCGCGCACCATCTCGGCAAACCCAACAGGGTTCTCGAGTTTGTCCGCACCGAGCGAAACCGAATGGACGATCGAACGCGGATCCCGGCCAAACTCGTCGCAATGCGCGGTGATTGTTTCGATGCCCTGGCGCAATTCAGCGGGAGTCCGCCCGCTGTCCCAGATATCGGCGTGTTTCGCAATCAGCTTCAGCATTTTCGGGCGTCCGCCACCGATCATGAACGGCAGATGAGACTGGAGTGGTTTCGGAGCAAAGGGGGCGTCCTGAAGCTGATAGTGTGCGCCCTCGAACGTCGTGCGGGTGTTGGCGAAAAGTGAACGCATAACCTGGATCGATTCATCCAGCATCTCGACCCGGTCGCCGGCCGAAGGAAATGGCAGGGAGTAGGCGCGATGTTCACGTTCGTTCCAACCGGTGCCGATTCCAACGATCAAGCGGCCATCGCTGACGTGATCGATGGTGACCATCTCTTTCGCGAAAACGGCCGGGTGACGATGCGTGTTGCCATAGACCAGAACACCGATTTTGATGGTGCTCGTCTTCAGTGCGAGGGCCGAGAGCAGGGTCGATGCTTCGAGGCACGGTCCGTCCGGATCGGCATAGAGCGCCATGAAGTGGTCGAAGAGAAAGATGGAATCGAAGCCCAGCTCCTCGGCAAGTTGCCACTGTCTTATTAGTTGCGGCCACGTCAGCTGATGCTGACCGGTGACAACGCCGAATGTGAGCGGGTGTGACGGGGCGGTGGGCATCGGAGTTCCTCGCAATTACTGAGGTGAACAGTGGTCGCGAGTGTACCAGAGGTGATCGGGCGGTCAGATTGGTTACATCGTCCGGTGATGCAGTGCCGCTTCAATATCGAAGCGGATCGTTCGCGGATCGAGCGGACAACAGAGTACGTCACCCGATCCTCCCGAGAGATATTCAGTTACGATCTTCTGATCGAGCGCGGCCAACGAGACGACGATCGCGACACGGTCGCCATCCGGGAGTGCGCGCACCCAGTTGCAGAAGTCGATTCCATCGATTCCCTGGCGGGTTGCGTCGATCAACACGGCATCAAATGGACGATCGAGGTGCAGCTCCTTCGCTCGTTCCAGTTCACCGCATCCGGAGACGGTGAACCCATGAGGTTCAAGTGCCGCACAGAGGGAGTCATTTTCAGACGTCGCGCTATCGATCAGGAGGAGTCGCATAGTGTCCTACTTTGCTGTGACATGGATCGATACTTCGATGGCAAGTAAACCGGGCAGGCGATGAGCGATGATCGGTCGACCTGTCAGAACGCTACCAAATCGACGCCCGGAAAATGTTGAAAAAACTGACCTTTGTGTACCGATGCGCAAACGACCAACGGAGCGAATCGACCGGGACCGATGGCCGGGAGCCTATCCCGGTCGATCCCACGCGGCGTGCATTTCGGCTCTTCAGGCGAGATGCGATCTCGGCTGCTGTTGAACGGTACGTGTCATTCGCGCCAGCGCACGGTCATGTTGCATTTCGGCCAGGTAGTAGCTGCCGATGACGAAAACCAGCGCGATCGCCTGGGCGACCAGACTCTCCCAGGTCGCGTACACACCGAACCAGACGCCCGCCCAGTACGGGAACTGGACTCCTGAAACCGGATTAATCGGTGCCCAGCCGACGACCTGTAGAACATGGACGGTATTTCCAACCATAACCACAAGCACCAGGGCGATCATGACTCCAGTCACGATCAACATCTTCTTGTGAGGAAGCTTCTTCTGCATCGCGAAGACCAGAATACCGACCACGGCGACTCCGGCCAGTCCGAGTACTACACCTTCGATCACGACAGCGGTACCGGCATCGAGCACGAGTGCCTGCAGGAAGAGGACGGTCTCGCTACCTTCGCGGAAGACGCTGGTGAAACCGAGCACGACCAGTCCAGCCATTTGACCCGCCGCGCCACCGATAATGGCGCGGCGTTTCGCATGGTGACCGGCAATCCATTTGGTCCAGTAGACCTTGTGGAAAAACCAGTTCATCACGAGTAGCAGGACACCGATGGCGATCAAGGAAACGACCGCTTCCAGTTTTTCGCCGTATCTGCTGAGCGACGCGAGGAGTGATCGGGCCAACATGAAGAGAGCGGCGGATGCGAGCAGAGCGCCAGCGGCTCCAACTGCGAGCGGTTTTTTGAAACGCCGATTGACACCCACCATGCTCGCCATCAACGAGACCAGAATAAAAACGGCATCCAGACCTTCGCGGAAGACGATGGTGGCCGCGTTGAAGATGATTTCCCCATCCGCGGGTCGGCCGGCTCCAAGTGACGTCTGGGCTTCCGCAAGCGTCGAATCGAGTGCGAGCCGGGTCTCTCTGATCTTACCACTGCTGGCCTGCTCCGAAATCAACGTCGAAAGACCCTGTTGTTTGCTTGTTCCCTGCCAGAAGAGTGCCTCGACCTCTTGCGAGAGCTTCGGTGAGAACCCCATAAGACGCTTTTCCGGGCCCGCTTCGAAGATCGCGTAGGCCTCGAGTCGCGCCGATTCCGCCTGCGGAAATTGTTTCGCCGCGACCGCCTTTTCCATTTCGTCCAGAAGCGAGCGGATGACATCGAAATCGGCGTCGCCGCCCGGTCGTTCCCATTCACCCGGGAAGAGTGATTTCAGGGTCGCGCTTGCGCTTTCCGCCGCATTCTTGATTTCCGATGGATCAGAGACGGGCTGGTGAAGCGATGCCGCGTGAATTTCCGCTTTCAGCATGGCGAGAACGGCGGCTACTTCGGCGGTCTTTGCAGGGTCTTGGGAATTCAGCGTGAGCCGGAGATCGTTGAATGCAGCCTGTGCTCCTTCGTAAAACGATTGAGCTTCCAGAATTTCGATATCCGAGGTGACCTGCCCCTCGTTGACGCCGCGGCCGTAATCCACCGGAATCAGCGAGAGATAAAGCAGAAGTTGACCGGCGCGACGAGCCTGCTCTTCGACGCTCAGTGGAGCGGCTCGGAAGAGTTCGAATGCGATTGAGACCGGACCGAGGGATGTCTGCACGGCCCCATAATTGGATGTTCGCACCGCTGAAACCAGGCTGTCGATTGAGCGATTCAATTCGACGCGCTGTTCCGCCCCAAACTGCGTCTCGTACGAAGGGGCAAGGATAGCCCAATAGCCTGAAATCAACCCCGAAGACTCCGCCGCGCGGGAGGTCATTCCCGAAGAAAGCGTGTCTGTGGTTAGGCCAAGTAGCGCTTCAAATTTTGCCTGATAGGTATTCAGCAGATCGGCGCGTTTCGCCTCGACCGCCTCATCAGCGGTGATCGTACCCTGTGCGAGATCCCGAATGGCAAGCGTCGCATCTGCTCCAGGACGCGAAAACCTGGTCGATTCGCGATACTCCCGGACGAGCAGTCATGCGTTAGCGCCAGTGAGATCGCCCGACTGCACCGAGGAGACCGTCGCTTGCATTGCGCCGGCGAGAATTGCGGTCCAGACTTGACCCCGTGCCGCTGCCAACCCGACTGGATCGTTCTGGCCGGCGGCCATGTCGGCAGCGGCGAGAGCCGTCGAAAGCGATTGCCCGGCAGGACTTTCCGCACCGAAACCTTCGATCAGAACGTCCGCGGCATCTCGCGTTGGACGTACCGCGGCCTGAGCCGAGTCTGTGTCATCGCCCAGTAGAGCTCCGTGCGCGAGGAAGAACTGGCTACGAACCGCATCGGCAGTGGGCACCGGTGACGTCGAATCGGCTGCTCTCGCATTGGTCTATACGGAGAGCGCGGTGATGAGCATTATGCCGACGGCAAGAAGGCGTAAGCATCCTGCAACAGTTCCGGTCATAGCGGAAGGTTCCTTCGTTGTTCGCTAGACCTGGATTCCGAGCAGTGCAATTACCTGGGAAATCTGACCGGTGAGCGCAGTTGCCCTGGCTTGAGCTTCAGTCCCGAAGAGCTCGGCCTCTTCTGCAGTGAACTGCTTGCCACCAAGCTCCTGCTCATAGAGTTCAGTGACGAATGACACCAGGTCAGAGAAACCCGCTTCGATTTGAGTGTTGAGTTCGCTATCGGCAGCGGTAACAACAGGACTGATTTGAGAGTAGGTAAGCGCGAGTCCGTTGACGATCCCGTTCACATCCACAAGTCGGCTGCCAGCGACAAAACCGATTTCGGTTGAACTATCTCCCGTTACGAACGAAGAGAGTTTCCACTGCTCGAAGTACTCGCCCATCGTCGGCAACATGGTTACCAGCGCCGAGAGCGCATCTTCGATCGTCGGCTCCCACTCATTCACAGCTGTCTGCATCTGGGCGGACGCATCGTCGAGTGCCTGGACAGTCGCGAGGAAGATTTTCGCTTCCGGCAGGACTTCACCGAGTTCAAGTGTTCCGTCCGCGTCGAGATCAACCTGAAGAGCGATATACTCGTCGACAGATCCCCAAATGATCGGCTCGGTCAGAGAGTGGAAGATGTTGCCCGGTTTCACAAGAGTTGTTCCGTCGGAGAGGGTGACGGTCCAATCGAGTGCTCCCGCCGGATCATCGATCTCGCTCGGACCGGCATCGATCCAGACGTGGTAATAGGAGAGCGAAGGAATGCCAGCGATCAGCCCTTCATTCATTTCATAGGCGTTGTGGGCCTTGACCCACTCCGCTTTAACCGCGGCCAGCAGCCCGGCCGTTTCCGGCGTGTTGGAGTCCCACATTGCCTGGTAGTCGTACCCGGCACCCTCGGCAAGAACCGCGTACCGTCCGGCAAAGCGGACGAGTTGCTCGGTGGCTGTTTTCTGGATCGCCGCCTGATCGACCACGTACTGTTTGATCGCCGCGAGATTCGCTTCTCCGGACGTTGGCGTTTGCGCTGAAACAGCCTGGCCACCAAATGCCGCAACCATCGCAACGACCAGAAGTGCCAGCGTTACCTTCGTGCGAACCGCCACCGTTCGAATCACGTGAACCCCTCCCTGATTGTCGACTGGTGCCCACAAGGGCTGCTGACGCATGATCTTTGACAACAACATTCAAATCCTGACTTGCCGAGTCGGGGTTGACAATATGCTATCGATTTGGGAAGAGGGCTGTCAAGGCAACTCGTGAAGAGAATCGCAATCTGATCGTGGCAAACAGCACGTTGTCGCGATATTCGGAGAACAGTGAACAGGAATCATTCACTAAAGTGGCGGAAGGCAAACGATCGTGGCGCGGTGAGAAACCGTCCGCATACCAAATCGTCGAACTGCTTTCACTACATTTGTGAGTGAAACTTCGCTGTTCGCTAGCGGCTCGTCTGCTTCTGCTTCGCGCCCAATGCGCGAGCCGGGGTGACGGGCTCTGTTCCGGGTTCGAGTACCCATTCCCGCAATTCCGTCAGGGCTTCATTGGCAAGCCACTTGTCCGGGTTATCGCGAATGACCTGAACTGCGTCCGGTAACTCGGCGCGAGTCATTCCGCCAGCGCCCCACCATGAGCGCTCATTCTCGTCGGCGATCCCGGCGGAAGTGCAGCGATAAATCCGGAAGCACCAGAATCGTGGTTGGTTCGGATCACGGGCCGGCTCCAATCGAAAGACCCGGCCGCTCGGGTTCACTTTGAAGGAGAGACCGAGACCATCGCCACCACGGGAGTTCATGAGCACAACGCAATCAGGCACATGTTCATCTTCTGCCGGCACGATTACGGCGGTTTCAGTCAACGCGGCCGCATCGATTCCTTCTGAATTGAGTTCAAGGGCGTCATCAGAGAGGGGCATCGGCTGACCTTTCACAGTGGTGCGGACGTCGACCCACCCGCGGTTGTTGGGTGGAGACAATCAGCTCTGCAGCCGATCATCGAGTGCTCGTTCGCCAGGAAGAGACGCCCATTTCAACGACGTGGGGCGAAGCTCGTAGTTGACTAACCATAACACGGGGTCGCTAGTCGACATAATACCGAAGCGACCGTTGGGACGCGAAGGGCCGGTCGCAGCGGTTGGAACGGGCGAGTTTGCGTTTCACGGGGTGGGTTGCGACAATCGCAGTCGCTTCACATTCACCTTCCGCGCCAGTCAGGTTGGAACGATGGCCATCTATTTTCTCGCGATACCAGTTGCCATCGCGCTGATCGCTTTCTTCTTCTTTGTCAGAATGATCGTTCAGGTAATCCGGCAGAGCAGGGAACTGGACGGGCAGCTTGCCGAGTTGCTTGCACAAAGTCAGACGCGCGAAATACTCCGTCAGCGTGTCGCCAACTCCTCGAACCGCCGACCCGGATTACCCGCAAAGAGCATACTGAACGACTTCGAATTGCCGAACCTGTGGGGTGGCAACATCACCCTTTCGCAGTGGAAGGGCCAGTCGATTGCGGTACTCTTTGTCCAACCCTCGTGCCCCTTTTCTCATGAGTTGGTCTCCGAACTTCGCGGAAAGCTTCCCACTCCAGAGAGCGTCAATCGACAGGTGATATTCATCTCGAACGGAACCACAGCTGAAAACCACGATCTCTTTTCGGGCTTCACTCCTCGGACTCCCATCCTGCTCCAGGAAACAAATGAGGTTGCGCGACTCTGGCGAGTGCCGATCACCCCGGCCGGATACTTCTTTGATGGAGATAGAGTTACTGAGGGCCAGATTATTAACGGTGAACACGAGATTCTCGCCGCCCTCGGGATCGAAACCGACGACCCGGATGTTCAGGATTCAGAACGCTGGAAAACAGAGACTACCCGCTTCCTGCACCAGTTCGAATCGATTCTTCCCGTCCTGATCGCAGGCGCGGCTGCGCCCCTGCCGGTGCTTGCGCCGTATCTGGATGAGGAACTTGCCCTCACAATGTCTGGCAGTCGCACTGTGCTGCTTCTCGCGAACCCAACCTGCGTACCCTGCCAGAACCTGTATCCGGCACTCGAGATCCAGTTTCGTCAATTCCCATCCGATCTCCAACTGGTGATGGCGACTAGAGGTGATGCCGATCAGGTACAGCGTCTGCGAATAGCGTTCGACCTCACCTTTCCGATCGTCGCCCATCCAAACGGAGATGTGAACCGTGCGTTCGGAACGGTCGAAACCCCGGCGGCGCTACTCATCGATCAACACGGCGCCATTGTCTCGCCAGCAGTGGTGGGTGGTGCCGCGATCCTGGCCATGATCGATCAGGCGCGAGATGGGCTGCTGTGATGACTGAATCCCCGAAGGTTTCCGTTATCCTGACCACCCGTGACCGGCCGGAGTTTCTTCGTGTCGCCCTCCGTGCCTATGCCGAGCAAACTTACGCGCACCGCGAGTTGATCGTGGTCGATGATGGCGACAATTTTCCGGTCGACCCCGGTGTCGTGGCGGCCGTTGGTGGCCGCATCGTGCGCGTCGAAACGGGCACACCAATTGGCACCAAACTGAACCACGGTCTTCAGTTCGCGACTGGTGAGCTGTGCCAGAAGATGGACGATGACGATTGGTATGCGCCGATCTACCTCCAGACTTTCGTGCAGATGATGCTGGACAGCTGGCAGGTTGCCTGCCGGCCGACCGTCGGATTCGTGACGCCGTTCCTCTTTTTCAATGTCGCCACATGGGAAATCCGTATGTCGGCAGATGGGAATGTGCCAGGCGCGACGCTCTTCTTTCGCCATCAGGATTGGCGGGATTCTCCTTTTCGCAATCTTCCCGGAGACGAAGATCTGTGGTTCTATCAGGATCAACTGAGACACGGTGCGGTCCCGCTGGCGATCAAAGATCCTGATATTTTTCTGGCTGTCCGTCATCGTGGTTCACGCCGTAATCGTGGTCATACCTGGGTTAACCAGTGGAATAACATCTCACTCGAGGATTTTCTGTTGGAGCGCCCTCTCTACAAGCATCCCGAGGAAATTCTTCCGGCCTGGGCCATCGACTTCTACCGTGAGCTTCGGGAGGAAATACTCGCATCTGGAGCAGAAACCGACGCATTTCGGGAGTCATCCACAGCAAATACAGGCGCCGATGAAATCTGAATCGATGTTGTTCGTCAGCCCGGTCGTTCCTTCGCTCACGGGAAATGGACTCGCCATGCGCGCAGCTCGCACGCTGTTCGCTTTTTCCAGACGGTATCGCGTCACACTCCTCGTGCTGGCCAGATACGGATCACCCGCAGGATTTTCAGTACCGTCTGATCTCGGAGCTGTTTGTGAATCAGCCTTTGTTGTGCCGATCTTTGCGCGTAAACAGTCAGGCGGGTTGCCTGGCGAACGCATGGTCCGCCACGCACTCGCGGACGAGCACTTTGACATCGTCCACATCTTCCGCCTCGATACCGTCCGTCACGCAAAACGGTGGATTCCCGGAGTAGTCTCCGAATTCTGGCTCGATCTGGATGACGTCGAATCCGTCACCCACCGGGGCATCGCGGAACTTCATCGCAAGCTGGGTGATGAACAAAATGCTGCGATCGAGTTCGGGCTGGCATCATTGAATGAACTTGCCGAAATCGATGCATTGCGCACGTTCGACAGGGTCTTCCTCGCATCACCGCTCGATATCGAACGGTTGCCACTCTTCGGTCCCGCACGCATGGAGGTCCTGCCAAATGTTCTGCCAATACCGGGACCAATTCAGGTTGGCTCCGAAACCGGCCCATTCACCTTTCTCTTCGTCGGCACACTCGGTTATTTCCCGAATTGGGAGGGGATCTCCTGGCTGATTCGAGACGTCTGGCCAATCGTTTGTCAGCGCGCCAATCGACCGGTCGAGTTCCACATCGTGGGGAATGGCGCCTCGCGTGAACTCAATTGGTGTGCAATGGAGCCGGGCGTGCGGCTCATTGGTCCCGTTGAAAACGTGAAAGGCGCGTATGAAAACGCAAACGCGATCGTTGTCCCGCTTCGTGCGGGCGGCGGTACCCGTCTAAAAGTTATCGAAGCATTCGGCTTTTGCCGCCCGGTGATTACAACGTCTATCGGGGTGGAAGGTATCGATGCGATCCCAGACCGGGAAGTCATTGTGGCAGACGATGCCGACTCATTTGCAGATGGAATGCTTCGGCTCATCGATGACGCCCGGCTTAGAGATATACTTGTGAGCAATGCCTACCAGTTGGCCCTGGACCGATACACGGAAAATCAACTGGAAGCGATTGTTCAGCACCTCTAAAACGAAACCGGACGACGCGGATTCCGCGTCGCCCTGTCCTTGAAACGCGCTGTTGCGAAGTCAAGTGCTAGTTACGGATGCTGCAAATGTCAAACGCGCAGAATTCTTCGCAGTTCCCCGTGTGATTGAATGTGTAATTGAAATTCGACGAGTAGCAGTAGCTCTCGAGACAACTGCGATAGCAGACGGCATCGGTCACGCTGTCCGCGCAAACCAGATCCTCGGAACAATAGGTGAGGCAGCACACACCGCGGCAGGGAGATCCAACATCGCACGTACATCGGCGACGACCCGTAGTGTCCTTCGGCCCGCAGGTCTTGGAGGCGCAATCTTCATTCTTGCGGCAGATCTGACCGGCCGAGCGCATCCCCGCAGCATAGGACTCTCGCAAACCGACCACTCCAGCGATTGCACCGCCAACCATTCCTTTGACGACACTGCGGCGTGAAGCCAACGAGGCAATTGACTTCGCGATGTCGTCGAATCGCTTGTTATCCACGTCTTTCTCCCTAGGTCACGTTTCGGAATAGCGATCAATGCCACACTGGCAACCGGAGCCGGAATCTGTCGGGAGTCACGGCGAATGGCTCGCACATTACCCTTTTACTCTATAGCGATTCCGTCTATTGTCAACAATCGCTTTGCCATCCCTGGCAGGTGGACGTGACTTCTCCGGCTGCGAGACAAATGATGAGATTTGCAAAGAAGCGAATGAAGTTCCCAACTGTTTCGTTGTCACGGTCGAAATCAGTCGCCGCCGACCCCGGTCTTCCGTTTGTTCTCATCCTGACACCGGTGAAGAACGCCAATCCGGAGATTCCGGCGTATATCGAGCGACTTCTCAATCTCACCTATCCCCGCAATCGAATTTCACTTGGTTTGCTTGAAAGCGACAGCACGGATACGACTTTGCGGATATTTCGCCATCACCTGCCGAGGCTCGATAGGGAATTCAGAAAAGCCAATCTTTGGAAGCGGGATTTCGGCTATCAAATACCTCGTGGAATGCACCGGGGCGACGCGCGAATACAGTTGGAACGACGTACGATTCTGGCAAGGAGCCGGAATCATCTTCTCTTTCACGCACTTGACGATGAAGATTGGGTCTTGTGGCTCGACGTTGATGTCTGCGAATTTCCTCCGGATCTAATCGAACGCTTGCTTGCAACCGGTCGCGATATCGTGCAGCCGCACTGTGTCCTCGATTACGGTGGTCCCACATTTGACCAGAACGGCTGGCGGGACCGGGGCCGACTGCATCTCGATGACTTGCGCGACGAAGGGGAATTTGTCGAGCTCGACGCGGTTGGCGGCACGGTGCTCTTCATTCGCGCCGACATTCATCGCGACGGTCTCATATTCCCACCAGTTCCGTATGGCACGGGCACTCCACGGGCACGTGAGGAGCGCGGTGAACTGGAGACAGAAGGACTCGGGTTGATGGCTCATGATATGGGTCACGTCCCCTGGGGAATGCCCGGGTTCGAGGTACTCCACCGGCGCAGATAGCCCGAATCAGTTTTCAACGCTCTCCAAAGTTGCTAGTCATCATTTGAGAACAGCATCCCCGCGTCCGGCTACCAGCGAAATCGAAACCTCGCCGGTAAGAAAAATCGGCGCGGGAGGCGGGAATGGGAAAGTTCTTCGAGAATCGAAATCAATCGTGTCGTGGACCTCTCCCAGTTGAACGAGTCACGGATGCGATTCGTGGCCGGTTCAAGCGGTCGAAGTGTCTGGTCGATTACGCCTCTGATAATGCGCTGAGCTGCGCGCTCATCGGGATTCCACCATGTTTCACATCCGTAGGGAATACCACCCAGTCGTCCGGTCGGCGCGCGAACTGGTCCGATCGACGCGGGAATCAAATGGGCGTTTCTTGAGTTGAGATAGGACTGATACGCACTGTGGTCAGGAGCGATTGGCGTCAGACCTGAGGCAATTCCCTCACTCATGGGAAGATCCCACCCCTCCCCGTGCGACAAACTGATGTAATGGCTTGCTGAACAATACAGTGGGCCCATCTCTTCGTCAGTGAAACGATCGTAGATGAAATGCACCGGTGCAGCTTCTGTTCTCGACTTCTTCTGCGCCACCTGAACAAGCGAGAATACCTCTTCTGCCTCCTCAACCTGAGACTTGGTCCCGCTTAATTTGATGAGAAGTGCGGCATTGTCATCGGCAGTGGTCGAACGAAGCCAGGATCGAAGCAACCCGGTCGGGTTCTTGCGCAACTTCAATTCCGAGACGTTCAGGAACCGGAACCGGTAGTTGCTGTATGGAACGCCATTCGGAAGAACAAGTGGCAACGGAAGTTGCTCGCCGTGAAAGCAATCCGGATCGATTCCGAGTGGACAGATTCGCACACGACGTCGCGGCACGCCGCTGTCTACCCACGCCTTTCGTGACGATTCAGTCGGCACAATGGTGAGAGCCGTCTGACGTCCGACAACGACCCACTGCTTAGGAATGCGCGGGGACTCATACATTGTGAAGTTGACATCGATTGAACCGGGGTGCCATTTCATCTGATGCGGCATGCAGAATTGAAGCACAATCGGCGATTCGACAGGTTCATGCATTGAATCGAAGAGCGGGTCGCGATGATCCGATGGAATCACCGTTGAAGCCCATTCTTCCAGGTTCTCCAGTTGGATCTTCACTCCTTGCCGATGGAGTTCCTTCACAAACGATCGGACGTGACTGTCATAGCCACTGGCGCCGCGAAACGGTCCTCGAACGCGAAGTGCCGCGAGACTCATCTGCTTTCGCCTCCAGATTTGTGTAAGGACGAGCCCGACCGAGAGGACATCGGCGCAGAAACGAACATTGACTATCCCCACGTCGGCTTCAGAGCGAACCGTGCCTGAAACCGGCAACTTGCGAAACTGGTGTACACTCGAATTGTCATGGAGATTGTCGCACTGCCGACCTCCGCTCCACATCATTCTGCGCCCCGGCAGGAGTAGCACCTGTAGCCGCAAGAATGGGGTGCGACTGCAGCGCACCAGACCAGTTTGTCTTCTGGTGCCGCCCAATTTCGGGAGTTAATCATGAAATCCACACCAGAAAGCCATGCATTGCCGCAAACGGCGAACAACCGCATTTCAATGAGTGACCAGGCTCCAGTTCCGGCACACGCGCCGACAAAAATGCCAGCAGCTCCAGCCGGAGAGCCGTCCAAGAAAGCCGCGAAACCAGCCAAACCACGCAAGGTTGAAAAGAGACGGCAGGGCCGGAAGGGATAATCCGGCTGTGCAGCAGGCGGCACGATTGTGTTTATCTCACTTGCCTACGATGGCGAGAAGCTCGGCGCGGCAACGATGAGAACCGGCGCATCTTCACGGCGCGCCGGTGCATCGCTGGTCGTCATCTCCGAACCGGCATTGAGCCAGATGGCGCTCCTGCGAGCAAATCAGCACGCCCGGCCGGATCAGGGGCTTGGTCTGGTATGGGAGTCTGGCGGCAGAATCGGTCTCGTGCTGGACACGCCGGATGATAAGGACCGCGTCTTCGTGCGTGATGGTGTTCCCGTGCTCTTCATCTCTGACGAGGTGGAACGCCCGCTGCATGACCAGATGATCGACTTCGAGGGCGTGCCCGGCAACGAAAAGTTTACGATCAAGCGTAGACCGGCGGTCTCGGAGTAATCTTTTTGACGACCCCTTCCCAGTTGGTGCTCACCCACCCGGTGGGCCGATTTGCCCGGTCAATCCCTGCGTCTCTTCCGAACGTTGCAGCTACCAGACATGTGAAGTGACTGAGGGAATACACTACGCATGACATTGCGGTGGTCCCGAATGCGCGATCGCAGCCACGACACCGCCTCCGACCGGTACAAGTACCTGTTTCCGTCGGAGTTTCACAGGCAGCATGAGACGCGGACTCGCAGATTCCGCGTTTCGGGCCGTGAATCGTGGTCCGGATTTGAAGAGGAACCGTTACACGCAGTTCGGATGCAGTGGCGCGTCCGACAAACCGAACAATCGATTGAAACAAGAGGAAGACATTGACCGATCAAAATAAACCCGGCGACGGTAACCGCCCTTCGGGCGATGGTTCCCAGCAATTCCGGCGACGTCGCCGGAGACCCGCTGCCGCCGTTCCAGCAAACCAACAAGTAGACGGTGCTCAGGCGACACCGTCCGCTGCGCCAGTGCAACCAGCGAGAACGCCGAACATTACTCCGGCCGCGACCGAGGGTCAGACCAAGCCACCAGGGCGGGGTCAGCAACGCCAGCGCACCAGCGGGCAGCCACGAAATCAAGCGGCCGGCGAAGGTACGGCTCAGTCGACCTCGAATTCCGTTCCGAGTGGTCGCCTTCGTGTGATTCCCCTCGGTGGTGTTGGCGAAGTTGGCAAGAATATGACCTCTGTCGAGTATGAGCGCGATATGCTTCTGCTCGATGCCGGTGGCAAGTTTCCCGAAGAAGAGCAACGCGGGATCGACCTCGTCATCCCTGACGTCACCTACGTCAAACAGCGTCTTCGCAATCTCCGGGCGATTCTGATCACCCATGGACACGAGGATCACATTGGCGGGTTGCCTTATCTCATTCCGCAACTCAAAGGCAAGGCGCCGATTCCCATTTATGGTTCTCCACTCGCGCTGGGGTTCATCGATCACAAATTACGTGAACATCGGTTGGATAAACACGTGGTTCTCCATCCGGTCAAACCGGGCGATAGAATTCAGTTCGGCAAACTGACCGCAGAATTCATTCACGTCACCCACTCGATCCCGGACACCAACGCGATCGCCATCCACTCGCCGGTCGGGACCATTCTCGACACAGCCGACTTCAAGTTCGACCCCTCACCGGTCATGGGTGGCCAAACCGACGAGCGTCGCCTCAAGCAAATGGGCGATCAGGGTGTGCTCGCGCTCTTCTCGGATACCGTCCGCGTCGAAACCGCCGGCAGTACTCCGTCCGAGCGCGTCGTGTTGGAATCGATGGACAAGGTGATCCGCCAGTCGCGCGGTCAGGTCGTGGTGACCACCTTCGCATCCAATATCAGCCGCATTCACATGGCGCTGCTCGCAGCCAACAAATACGGTCGCAAAGTCGCCGTTGCTGGCCGGAGCATGGAACAAAACGCGAAGGTCGCGCAGGACCTTGGCTATCTCGATCCCCCGGAAGGGTTGCTCCTTCCGCTTGATGAAGTCTTGCGGCTGCCGAAACATCAGCGGGTGCTCGTGATTACGGGCAGCCAGGGTGAAGCCGCAGCAGCACTCGCTCGCATCGCCGCTGCTGAACATCAAAAAATCCGCATCAGTGCCGGTGACGTTGTCTTCGTATCGGCATCCCCGGTGCCCGGAAATGAAGAGACGGTTGCGCGAACGATTGATAATCTCTTTCGCCGCGGAGTCCAGGTCGTATACAACAATGTCGACAAAGGCGTACACGTCTCGGGTCACGCCGGGCGCGACGAACTCAAGCGCATGCTGGAACACATCCGACCCCGGTTCGCGGTGCCGATCCACGGTGAGTACCGTCACATGGCGCTCTACCGCGATCTTTGCAATGAGGTCGGCATCCCGAACGAGCGGGTGATCCTGCCGGAGATCGGCGGCATCATCGAGTTCACCGCCACCAAGGTCTTCCGGCCCGGCCGCGCGCCCTCTGGCAGCGTGCTAGTCGACCGCCTCGGCGACCGCCGCGAGAATCAGGTCGTTCTCCGTGATCGCGCCCATCTGGCAGATGACGGTGTCGTGGTCGTGACTGTCGTGGTCGATCGCGAAACTGGCGAATTGATCGCCGGACCCGATGTCTCGGCGAAGGGGCTCAAACCGGACCTGCAGGATGGCGCATTACGGGAGGCCGAACAGGATCTCCGCAAGGTACTGGATCGCCGGAAAAAGGGCGAGCCGCAGTATGGCTACCTCATGCAGCAAATGAAAGAGACGATCGGCAAATCGCTCTATCGCCGCTCGAAGAGCCGCCCAATGATCCTCCCGGTCGTAACAGAACTCTAGCCTGAATCGTATCGTACCCTGGGAAACGAACCGCGGATCGACAGAAATTGAATAACAATCCTGGGATGGTGGAACCGCCTTCGGGTTGAGGATGCTACGTCTTTTCCACAAGCCAGAAGCCAGCAGCCAGAAGCCAGAGGCTCGTCATGCGCCCGCGAATCAACATCGTCACATTGCTGGTAGAGGATCTGGACCGCTCCCTGATCTTCTACCGCGATGGACTTGGTTTCCCGACCGAAGGCATTGCGGACCCCGCTGATGGCGGTGATCACATTCTGTTTGAACTGGAGGACGGCACCAGCTTCGTGCTGCTACTCCGTTCGTCGGTCGCCGAACTCTATGGTTCAAGTGTCCCTTCCGGCTCCTCCGGCTGCATCCTCAGCCACTACGCCGAGAGCGCCGACGACGTCGACGAAATCCTCCAGGACGCCGTTATTGCCGGCGGCGAAATCGCGGTCGAACCCGTCGATCTCCCCTGGGGCTACGCCGGCTACTTCAAAGACCCCGACGGCCACCTCTGGGAAATCATGTGGAATTCGGACGAAGAAGAAGAACTACAACCGGCATAGTTGCGTCATCCAGGGCGCCCGTGCACCAGCTTGCCAGGGCGCCGCTTGTGACAACCGCGACCCGCAAATTGGCATGCTCATCCAGGCGGCAACGCGTTACTGCCATTATGTTTCGTTCCCCAGAAAACGGGAATGCGGTTCCAGCATGACGACGTTGGCTTTGGAGCCTGCCACGCGTTCGGTTTTAGAAACCGCTGGCGACATTTGCTTGCCAAATCGGACATTCGTGCTGGTCCCCAAAATCGGCTTTATCAGCAATCTTTGACAGAATCCGGCGATAATGCGCTCCCCGTCGCGACTTTCGGCGAAACGCCTCGACTTCTGAAACTGATCCGAGCTTTTCGTAGGTTGACACGCTCGGTGAATGTCATTATATTCCAGTGAAATGTAGTTTCATAACCTTCAACACTATCTTGGATTGTCCCGGTTCCGATGGTCGGAACCGGCTCGGTCACCTGTGCCTTTTGTGGACAGGGCTGAATCACGGGAGGAACCAGGTATGGATCGTCTCGAACAGTTGCGTCGACAGGATGAGTTCATTCGGGAAGTCGGTCGGAAGAAATTCAGCCGGCGCGAAATTATGAAGGCAGGAGCCGCGCTCGGAATCAGCGCGCCGATGCTGGCGGGATTGACCCATTTTGGAGCTGCGCCCGCGCGTGCTCAAGGCGCCCCCATCAAGATGGTCGGCTGGGGATATTCTCCGGAGATCGTCGAGGACAATGTCAACAAATTCAAAGCGGCGTATGGTGAAGAGGTCGAGTACAACCTGACCACGGGCGGAAACTACCACCAGATCGTCGAAACCAAATTTCTGGGCGGCGAGCGCCCGTCGATCGTGTACTCCGAATCTGAATACATGTATCGGTGGTGGCGAGCCGGATTCATTCAGGACATTGAAGGTTTGGCCGGACCCGAGTCCACCGAGTTTTACAAAACGGAAATCCTACCATTTGGCGTGTCCAATCTCTCGCTGCCCAATGGCAAAATGGCCGGCATGCCCTATTACTCCGGCTATAACGCTTTCATCTATAACCGTGATCATCTTGATAAAGCTGGCCTACAGCCACCGACCACGTGGGAAGAGCTCATCGCTCAGTGCAAGGAGCTTCAGTCGAAGGGAATCTCGGAGCATCCGTTCCTGAGCGCACAAAACCACGAATGGGCGTCGCTCTCGTGGAGCATCTTTGCAATGTGGTA
>Ga0105048_10007463_pt1 | contig 17571 bp, 12 predicted proteins | sample MAT05_FD_78382 | JGI IMG/M metagenome (GOLD analysis project Ga0105048, IMG submission 78382) | Freshwater microbial communities from Lake Fryxell liftoff mats and glacier meltwater in Antarctica - MAT-05 | ecosystem: Environmental > Aquatic > Freshwater > Ice > Liftoff microbial mat | place...
CACGCCCGTGTAGCCTTGATCGCGACAGACGACGAGCGGCGCGCGATCGAGGACGGCGAGCGCCGCGTTCGCACCCGCGACGAGGCCCTGCGCACCAGCTTCTTCGTAGCCGGACGTGCCGTTGACCTGGCCGGCGAAGAACAGCCCGCGCAGGTCCTTGCTTGCGAGGCGATGATCGAGCGCGCGGGCATCGAGCGCGTCGTACTCGACCGCGTAGCCGTCGCGCAGGAACACCGCGTGCTCGAGGCCGGCGATCGTCGCGATCATCTCGCGCTGCACATCGCCCGGCAGGCTCGTCGAGATGCCGCTCGGATAGACGCTGTGTGTGTCGAGCCCCTCGGGCTCGAGGAACACTTGATGGCGCTCACGATCCGCGAAGCGCACGACCTTGTCCTCGATCGACGGGCAGTAGCGCGGACCCTTGCCGACGATCTTGCCGCTGTACATCGGCGATCGTGACAGGTTCGCGGTGATGACCGCGTGCGTGCGCGGGTTCGTCCACGTCAGATGACAGGCGACCTGGGCGAGTGTCGCGGGTGCGGGCGCCGGATCGTCGGCCCAGCAGAAGCGCGGCGTCGGCTCCTCGCTCGGCTGCACCTCGAGATCGCCGTAGTCGATCGTGCGGCCGTCGAGTCGCGGCGGCGTGCCGGTCTTGAGCCGACGCAGCACGAAGCCGAGCGCAGCGAGGTGCTGCGAGAGCCCGAGCGCGGGCGCTTCACCGACGCGGCCACCCGGCGTCGCGCGCTCGCCGGTGTGCAAGATGCCGCCGAGGAACGTGCCGGTCGTGACGACGACCGCATCCGCGTCGATGCGCGATCCATCCCCGAGCACGACGCCGCAGACACGATCGGCGTCGGTGGAGAGCGCGACGACGAGCCCTTCGATCACCGTGATACCCGGCGTCCCGAGCAACGTCGCGCGGGCGTGCTCGCCGTAGCGGCGCTTGTCGACCTGCACGCGGGTCGATCGCACTGCCGGCCCCTTGCTGCGATTGAGGACCCGCGCATGGATCCCGCATGCATCCGCGGCGCGAGCCATGAAGCCGCCGAGCGCGTCGATCTCCTTGACGAGGTGGCCCTTCGCGACGCCGCCGATGCTGGGATTACATGGCGTCTGGCCGATCGTCGCCCGCGATCCCGTGACCACGAGCACCGACGCACCGATCCGTGCGGCCGCAAACGCGGCCTCGAGCCCGGCATGGCCGGCACCGACCACGAGCACGGTGGGCATGGCGGCGCGATCGTAGTGCACGCCCGTCCGCTTGCCCAGGGCGCGCTGCGTTACCATCCTTCGACGATCATGGCAGGGTTCGTTTCGCTGGTCGGTGCGGGGCCGTGGGATCCCGATCTGCTCACGCTCGCGGGGCGCGATCGACTCGCGCGTGCACAGTGCGTGATCGCCGACTACCTCGTGAACCCGTCGCTGCTCGTTCACTGCCCCGACGATTGCGAGGTCCACCAGCGACAGGCGGGACCGAGCGGCCGCGTCGAGCTCGAGCAAGCGGCCACGAACGCGCTGATGCTCGAGCGCGCGCGCGCGGGGCTCCGCGTCGTGCGGCTCAAGGGCGGTGATCCGTGCATGTTCGGGCGCGGCGGCGAAGAGGCGCAGGTGCTCGCTGCGGCCGGCATCGCGTTCGAGCTCGTGCCCGGTGTGAGCGCGCCGATCGCTGCACCGCAGTACGCCGGCATCGCCGTCACGCATCGCGATCACACGCCGGCGGTCACGTTCGTGTCCGGCTGGGAGGCGTACGACAAGGCCGGCCTCGCGGTGCAGTGGGAACACCTCGCGCGCTCGGCTGGCACGATCGTGCTGCTGATGGGTGTTCGCAACGCGCGCGACAACGCGACGCGACTCGTCGCCGCTGGGCGCGATGCATCTACGCCGACCGCCGCGATTCGCTGGGGCACGCGGGGCATCCAGCGCACCGTTGTCGCGACGCTCGGTACGATTGCCGATGCGATCGAGCGCGAGGGACTGCGCGCGCCGGCGGTGCTCGTCGTCGGTGACGTCGTGGATCTGCGGCGCGAGATCGCGTGGTTCGAGCAGCGGCCGCTGTTCGGCAAGCGCGTGGTCGTGACCCGCAGCGCGCCCGGTGCGAGCACGCTCGCGAGCGCGCTCGGTCGTACTGGTGCCGACGTCGCAATCGTGCCGTGCCTCGCGATCGTACCGCCCGACGATCCGGCAGCGTTCGATCGTGCGATCCAGAACATCAGCGGCCACAACGGTGTGATCGTCTCGAGCCCCGCCGCCGCCGAGGCGTTCCTCGCCGCGATCGTGCGCGTCGGCCTCGATGCGCGTGCGCTCGCGGGGCGGCAGATCGCCGCGATCGGCGAGGGCACGGCCGCGGCGCTGCGTCGCGGTGGGCTCGTCGCCGATCTCGTGCCCGAGCGCGCGAGCTCGGAGGGACTCGTCGCCGCGCTCGCCGAGCGCGAGTGGCTCGATCGCGCGTGGTTGCACGTGCGCGCGGCCGAGGGTCGCGACGTGCTGCGCGAGGCGATCACCGAGGCCGGCGGGCGCCACGCGGTTGCGGCGAGTCACCGCACCGTGCGGCCGCGCGTGCATGCGGCGGTGCTCGCGGGATTGCGACCGGTCGACGACGGCGGCGAGGGCTTCGACGCGGTGTGTCTGTCCAGCGGCAAGGCGGCGACGCATCTGCTCGCGACGCTGAGCGAAGCGTGGGGCGAAGCCGTCGCGCGCGCGCGACTCGATGCAGCGTCGTTGATCGCTGCGGGTGAGCCGACGGCCGGGACGATTCGCGCGCTCGGTTTTCGCGTCGCTGGGATCGCGGACTCGCCACACGACGATGCGGTAGTGGCGGCTGTGGCGGCCGCACTCGGCACATCGGGCCGCGCGCCGCCGTAGGTATGCGGGCGCGTCATCGAGCCCTCGGACACGTCGCGAGCGCTCGTGCGCACACGTGCTTCCGGTGGAGGAGTCGTGCACACGAGACAACCCGTTGATCTTTGCGCGGGACGGGTCTCCCCGCGATCGCGACTGCTGCTACCATCGCCCTCGAGCTGCCTGAAAAATCGGCTCCCTCACGGGTGCCCCTAACAAACGAGTAGGAACCATCACATGCAGAGAAGACGCAAACTCGCGACGACGCTGGGCACCGCCCTGCTGATCGCCGCTGCTTTGCCGCTCGGATCCCAGGTCGACGCGGCGGATCACCGCGACGCACCCGGCACGAACGGCACCATGAGCGGCGATCGCTACGCCGACATCAACGACCTCTACGCCTGGCACACGGCCCGCGGCACCCTCATCGTGGTGCTGACCTTCAACGGCCTGCATGCGCCGGACGCTCCGGCGACCGACATCCTCGATCCGGGCGAGACGCCGAACGTGCTGTTCTCGGTGCACATCGACAACACGGCGGACCCGATGGAAGCCGCGGACCCGCTCGACAACGACAACGACAACGTGTCGGATCTCGATATCCACCTGAAGCTCGGACAAAACGGGCTCGAGGAGTGGGGCTACCAGGTCTCTGGCATCCCCGGCACCACGGAGCCGCTCGTCGCGGCCCTCGGTGAGGTCTCGGCAGAGGGCAGCGTGAGCGCGACCGTCGGCCTGTTCGACGATCCGTTCTTCTTCGATCTCGGGGGCTTCAACGCCACGGTCGCGAACCTCTCCGAGACCGACGATGACGCCGACCTCGGCTTCATGCTCGGCACGCCGACCGACACGTTCGCGGGCACGAACACGCTGGCACTCGTGCTGGAGTTCCCCGCCGCCGATGCGGTCGCGAAGAACCCGGAGAACTTCATCCAGGTGTGGGCCACCAGCGGGAGGGCGCCATGAAGAACCTGACGCACGTCATCCTCACCGCCGCGGCGATCGTCGCGATGGGCTGCCCCACGGGCGACGACACGGGTGTGAACGACACCGGTGACACCGGTACGGATTCGAACTCGAACACGAACCCGACCACGACCACGACCACGACCACCACGACCACCACGACGGCGACCACGGCCGACACCTCGGGCACCGAGACCATGACGACCGTGGATCCGGACACCAGCGGAACGAGCGACGAGTCGTCGTCGACGACGGTCGATCCGGCGATCTTCGTGTTCAACGATACGCCGCCCGAGGACTACGAGAACCTCGATCGCAAGGGCTTCCCGGCCGTCAACACCGGCCTGCACATCACCGGCGACAAGGATGCGTACAACCTCGGAACGCCCGAGGACGACGCGGCGCTCGACTTCATCGAAGAGACGCTCGACTCGCTCATCTTGCTCCACTGGGGACCGGACGGAGAGGCGCCAGACGATCCGCAGGTGCCCGACGGGCCTGGCCTCGACGACGAGCTCGTCACGCTCGGCCTCGCGCCATGCGTCGCGCCCGAGATCGGGTTCCTCAACTCGTGCGTCACCCAAGGCGGCGCCGCGGCGGTGATCCCCGACGTGCTCAAGCTCGACCTCGATCTGCCGGCGGGCTTCCACTTCGACCCGATGAGCTGTGGCCCGGTGCCGAACGGCCGCGGGCTCGCAGACCCGGTGATCGACATCATCCTCGCGGTCCTGCTGCTCGATCTCACCCAGCCGCTTCCGGTCGGCTGGGGCGTGCCGTGCCCGACGAACGAAGACCCGGGCGCGCCCGCGTCCGCGTTCCTCTCGATCGGCGCGCTCGGTGGCCTATCGCTGAACCCGCCCGCGAACGACCTGCCGTTCGAGGCCGCGTTCCCGTACCTCGCCCCCGCGCACGAGTAAGCCGCGGACCGCGTTCGCGCGGTCGAACCATCGCCCCGTGCCCCACCCTTGCAGGGCGGCGCGGGGCGACTTTCGTTTCGGGATCCTTCTCATGCGAACCACGTCGTTCATCTCCATCGCGATCGCGATCGCGGCCTGCGGCGGCGCGCCGACACCATCGACCGATGCCTCGGCGACGCCGCCTGCAGCCGTCGCGAACCCCGACGTCGAGGCGAAGACCGCAAAGCCGCCGAAGCCGAAACCGACGCCGAAGACGCGCACGTACGACGACGAGATCGCCGATGCCGACCTGCGCGTCGCCGGCTCGCGCAAGCTCGCCGAGGACCAACCGACGTCGTACCTCGCCGCCGATCGGGTCGCAAACACGTTCCTCTCTCGCGCGCGCCTCACCGGTGACTACGCCGACTATCGCGAGGCCGAGGTGTGGACCGACAAGGCGTTCGCCATCAACGCATCGCGCGGTCGCGACGTCGGTCCGCACGGGACGCGCGCGTCGCTCAACTACACGCTGCACCGCCTCGATCGTGTCGACGCCGATTTCGCGACGTCGCAGCGCGGCCCGAAGGACAACGTCACCGTGTCGGGCCACCGGTTGTTCGCGGGCAACCTCGCGCTGCAACGCGGCAAGTACGACGACGCCGCGCGGCTGCTCGCCGAGTCGGTCGCGCTGCACGAGACGGTCGCGAACCTGTAGCAAGGCGTACTTCGCACTCGGCATCGGCGACGTCGAGAACTCCGAGGCGCTCTATCGCAAGGCGATCGGCATGTACCACGGGTCGTCGAAGGAGCCGATGGCGTGGCTGCACCTGCAGCTCGGGCTCTCCGACCTCGGGCGCGGTCGCTACGACTAGGCGCTCGCCCCCTATCGTGAGGCCGAGACCCACCTGTCCGGCTACTGGCTGATCGACGAGCACATCGCCGAGATCCTCGTGCTCACCGGCAAGGTCGACGATGCGAAGAAGCTCTACCTCGACATCATCGCGCGCACGAACAACCCGGAGTTCATGGATGCGATGGCCGGCATCATGCGCGAAGCGGGCAACCAGCCCGAGGCCGACGCGTACGTCAGCAAGGCGCGCGAGCGCTACGAGGATCTGATGGCGATGTACCCCGAGGCGTCCTACGGCCACGCGCTGGGGCACTTCATCGAGTTCGGCGACGATCCGAAATTCACGATCGACATGGCCGAGAAGAACCACGCGCTGCGGCCGAACGCGGACGCGAAGATCCTGCTCGCGCAGGCGTATCTGAAGGGCGATCGGGGCAAGGACGCGCAGCGCGTGATCGAGGAAACCCTCGCGACGCCATGGCGCACCGCGGATCTGCACGCGGTCGCGGCCGAGATCTATCGCGCCGTCGGTGACACGGCGAGCGCCGACACGCAGATCGCCGCGGCGAAGGCGATCAACCCGAAGCTCGAGTGACGCGCGTCAGCCGACGAACGCGAGACCCGCGTGCGCGTTCGTGGTGTCGCGCCAGACGACGCTTCCGACCAGCACGTGACCGAGCGGTTGGCCGTTGCCACCGATCACCTCGATGCGCACGATGTCACCGACGTCGAGCTCGGCGAGCGTGTGCACACGCAGGCCGTCGGGGCCGAGATCGAGCACGAGCCCACGCGAGATGTGAGCCACGCCGGCGCGCTCGATGCCGAGCTGCACCGGCATCGCGCAGGGATGTCGACGGCCCGCGCGGCGCGACGGCGCCCCGGCATGAAACGGCGGCTCCGCGAACACCCCGGTAAGCCGATGACCCCGTGGAAACCCCGGATCTTCGCCGCCGCGCATCGCCCTGAAGTCGATGACGTCGCGCAACAGTGCGAGCCCGCCGTGATCCGCGTTCGTCGGATTGCGCGAGGCGACCGCGTCGACACGGCGATGCACAGCCGCCGAGTCCGCGTCGTCCATCTTCGGGATCGCGCGGGTCGTCGGCCGCACCGCGACCGTGCCGATCATCTTCGGCACACTGATGCCGGAGTCCTCGTCGGCGATCGACTCGTAGCGCAGCTCGATGCCGCAGATCTCGACGACGTTGCCGGCCTCGAGCATGGTGCGACGCACCGCGCGACCATCGACGCGAACGCCCGACACGGTGTCGAGATCCGCGATCGCGTGACGCCCGTCGGGCTGCCGCTCGACCAGCGCGTGGAACCGAGACGCCCCCTCGTGCACGAGCTGCACGTCGGCGACCGGCGAGCGTCCGAGCATCAGGCGCTCGCGCACTGGATACGTCGCACCCGAGCCATCGCCCGAGAGCACGCGTAGCACGAAGCGCATCGCCGTCCTCTCCTTCGCCCCGCGCGGCTAAGCGCCGAGCCGGGCGTGGAACTCCGCCTGCGCCTTGGTCCCGAGTCGCGCCGCGATCTTCTCGATCATCTCGTGCTCTTGCTTCGAGATCGTCGAGATGCCGAGGAAGCCGCCCGCGCTCTCGGCGATCATGATGCACAGGCCGACGACCGTGCGACCGTCGTCGTTGCGCTCGGCGAGCACCTCGCGGAGCACGTCGAGCGACGCGTCGAGATACGCCTGGCTCGGGCGCTCCTCGAGCAGGGTCTCCATCACGGTCCACGCCTCGCCGGGTGGTAACGCGCGGAGCTCGAGCAGGTTCAGCACCGTCGCACGCTCGCCGGGCTGGATGCCGCCGTCGGCCCACGCGACCTGCACCAGCGGGAGTAGATCGAAGATCTGCGTCGCCTGCCCGACGAAGCCGAGCGCCTCGATGCGCGACTTCACGGACAGCTTCGTGCCGCCGGGTGTCGCCGTGGTCGCGGCGCGCAGATCCTCGGCGGACTCGTGCAGGCGCGCGCGGAGCTTCGCGCGCGCGTCCTTCTGGGCCTGGTCGTACGGCAGCGGTGCGTCACTCATCGCTACGATCTTCTCATGGCGCGGGGATTGCGGACAGCGCCTAGTCCGGCGCCAGGCAGCACTGCGTGACCGGACCGGTCGCCGCGATGCTCCCGTTCTCGATCGACGTCGACGGGGAACACTGCGGATCGACGGGCGACAGCATGCCGTTGATGGTCACCCCGCGGACGGTCTGCGCGGATATACCGAGCTGACAGTCGCCGTCGACACCGATGCTCCCGAGCGAGAACCCCCCGGAGCAGTCCGCCGTGGCGACGTGGGAAACCGTGCCGTCGCATTCGCCAGAGACGTCGCTACACGTGCACGCCGTGCAACCGCGGGTGTCCTCGTAGTCTTGGTGCAGGAGCGTGCGCTGCGACCACGTGGCGTTCGGGCACTCGAGGTCACCGAGCTGCCAGATGCAGATGCGGCCGTCGTGCTCGGCGCCCGGCAGCGGCGTACAGAGCTCGCCGCCCCCACACTCGCCAGCCGCGGCCTGGGCCCCGCATAACGTCAGCCGATCATCGAAGGACGCGGGACCGACGTCGGCGGTCGGCTGCTCGGCACAGGTTCCGTCGGTGATCATCGCGGTCGCGCGCCAGTAGCTGTTCCCCGGGATCTGCAGGGCGAGCGGCGTCGCTGTGCAGCCCTCGTTCACCATCATGCTGCCGAACGGTGTACCGCAGTTGTTGTTGTTGTCGCCGGTGAGCGTCACGTTGCTGCACTCGACGTTCTGGGCGGGACCGCACTGGCAGTCGCAGTCGTGGGCGCCCGTCAGCAGATCCGCGTAGGCGACGACGGCGGGCTCGTCGTACGGGCCGGCGCAGCCCGGATCGCTCGCGTCGGGCTCGCTGTAACGGATCGCGATCGGCCCTTCCCATCCACCCGGCACCTCGGCGACGCAGCGATGCGACGCGGCATCGCACGCCGGCGCTCCGGTGCTCGTGTCGACCGACATCGTCGTCGCGTCGTCGGTCGTCTCCGTCGTCGCGTCGGTCGTCGTCGACGTCGACATTGTCGTCGTCGTCGACATCGTCGTCGTCGTGACCGTCGTTGATTCTGTCGTCGTCGACATGGTCGTCGTCCCACCCGTCGTTCCGCTGGACGTGTCGTCCATCGCGTTCGGGTTCGACTCCGAGCAACCGATCGCCATCGCGATCATCCCGATCGAGAACATTCTGAGCATGCGCCGAGTGTCGCACGGCTCGGCCCGCGAGGTCACGGCGGCCCCCCGGAATCCGGTGCGACGACCCAGGCGCCCCGCAACGCCGCTGCCGCGAACGACCCGCCGCGCTCGTCCGCCGCCGGCGCCACGCACAGCTTCACGCCGCCGCGGCCGTCGTCGATCTCGACCGCGAGCAAGATGTGCCCGCCCTGCCCGACGCGCTCGGCGAGCAGCTGAAACGAACACACCCCGGTGCCGGGCTCCTCGACGTGCAGGTGCACGAGCGATTGCCCCCACGCGCCGAGCAGCTCGTCGTACACGGCGTCGAAGCCCGGCACGACGACGGACTGGAACAGGAAGAACGCGCGGAGCTCCTGGCTCGAGTAGACTTGCACGTGCGCGTGCCCGAGCTTGCGTGCACGCGCGCCGAGCCGCGCCGCGAGCGGTGCATCGAGCACCTCTGCGACGATCACCGGCCGCGCCGCGTCGGGACCGGCGCGACACAGCTCTTCGAGCTTCAGCAGCGCCGTCGTCGTGCGTCCGTCCGACGCCTCGGCAGTGCCGGCGACGAACATCACGGCGTCGAGATCGGCGACGTGCCCGAATCCGCCGGGCAGATCGACGAGGTGCCGGCTCGCCATCCAGTCGGCGACCTCGATGCGCAGACGCCCGCGACCACCGGTGACCTCCGGGAGCAGAACGGCGAACTCGGCGTCGCCGACCGGCTCGAACACACCGTGACGACCGGGCAGCAGCCGGCGATGCACGAGCTGCGTGTGAGCGTCGAGCGTCGCGATCGCAGCCATGCGTGCCGCTTCGTCGTCGACGAGCACGAGCAGCTCGCCACCAGGGTCGCTGCGGAACAGCTCCTCGAGCATGTAGATCGTGCCGGGACGGAAGCCGCACATGAGCACGCGCGTCGTCTTCGGTCGCCGCGTTCGCGCGAGCACAGGCAGCTTCTCGGCGAGCGGTGCCGTGCTCGGCCGCGGCGCCGCATCCCAGTTGTCGACCCACCGCCGCACCGCGAGGAAATTCGCCGCGACACCGATGAACCCGCGCACACGCGACTCGTCGAGCTCCAGCTCCGCAGCGGGATTGATGACGACGTCGACCGCACCCTCGCGGCCGTCGCGATCGAGCAGCACGCCGAGCGGAATCACCGGCCCCCGGTCGCCGCCCGCGTGCGCACCGATCTCGGTGACGCGCCGCATCAGCGGCCCCGCCTTGCCACCGACACCCTGCGGTCGCGCGACCTGAAAGCCGAGCCCGCCGACGTCGAAGAAACACGTGTACAGCTCGTGGCCGACGTTCGTCAGCAGGATCGCGAGCAGGTCACCGAGGCCCGGCCGACGCACGACGCCGGCGAAGAACAGGGCGAGCAGCTTCTCGGTCGGCAACACCCAGCCGCGAAAGCACGTGCCTGCGGTCGCGAGCGCGGCATGGGCGGCGGCGACGTTGCTGTCGTCGAGGATCTCCGCGATGACGAGCCGCGTGCGACCGGTGCGGCACAGACCGTTGCGCTCCGCCGCGCGCACGCGCTCGACGAGGGTGAGCAGCATGCGGATCGTCTGTGCATCGGGATGTGCACGCGCCGGCTCCGCGAGCAGCAGCACGCGCTTCGCCTCGACGAGGTCGCCGCGGACGATGAGCTCCTCTTCGTCGAGCGGTCGGGCCCGATACGCGACGCGCGACATCGCTTGATCGCGCAGGAAGTCCGGCGCGTCGGGCGCATCGCCGATCACCAGGAAGCGCGGGCGGATGATCCCGCGCCGCCGCAGATCCGACCACCACCGCAGCGACAGCGGGCGCGAGCCGCTCGGGAACAGCTTGCGGTAGTACGCGACGACCTCGTGCAGCAGCCGCTGCACCGGGGGCGTCATGTTCACGATCACCGTGTGATCGGCGAAGCCCGGCGGTCGCATGCGCGCGTGCTCGACCAGCTCGCGCACGACGTCGCTGCCGAGACCGATGAGGAACGACACGAGCAACAGCCCGAACACGGTGAGCCCGAGGCTCACGATCACCGTCGGGATCGCGTTCGGAGCCTCGAGCATGTTGCCGGGGTCCTGCACCTGCCGGAACGACCACCACAGCAGCAACCAGAAGCTGCGATCGGCATCGTCGATGTCGCCGTCGTCGTCCGCGTCGAACGGGATGTCGTGCGCATGATGCAGCACCACCGCACCGGCGAACGACATCCCCCCGACGACCACGCCCATCAAGGCGACCTGGCGCAGCCGCTCGCGGCGCGCGAGGATCGACCACGTGTCGACGAGCACGCGGCGCCAGTAGCCGACCAGCGCGAGCAGACGCAGCAGTCGCACGACCCGCAGCCACCGCGCCCCGTCCGCCCCGAGCGGCAGCGGCAAGAACGACAACAGCGCGACGGCGTCGATCGCGAGCATGCCGAACGCGGACGCGAACGAGCGCGACGGCGCGGGATCGACCACCTCGACGCCGATCACGCTCTGTGGCCGCGGCCTCGTCGTCACCGAGACGGCGAGCACGCGTAGACACAGCTCGGCGGCGAACAACAGCAGGAAGCCCAGCTCGAGCCGCTCGAACATCGGGATCGGCAGCAGGCTCGCGAGGATCGCGACGCTGAGGATTACGCGCACGGGTCGGCGCTCGAGCAGCCGATCACAGCCGAGCCCGAGGCGGACGATTCGCTTGCCTAAGGTCGTGCGCATCCGCGTGGGCGGTGAGGATAAGGCAGTTACTCGCGGGGCGTAGGGCGGCGTCTCGTCTGGTAGCCTCCACCCAGCGAGGCCAAGCGACGTGAGTACCCGCATCGAATCCGACAGCATGGGCAAGATCGAGGTCGCCAGCGACCGCTACTGGGGTGCGCAGACCGAGCGCTCGCTGCATCACTTCGACATCGGCAACGACACGTTCGGGCGCCCGATGATCCGCGCGCTCGGCCTGCTCAAGAAGGCCGCCGCGATCGTCAACGGTCAGCTCGACGTGCTGCCGGCCGACAAGGTCGCGCTCATCGTCCGCGCCGCCGACGAGGTCATCGACGGCAGGCTCGACGCCCACTTCCCGCTGCACGTGTGGCAGACGGGCTCGGGTACCCAGAGCAACATGAACGCGAACGAGGTGATCAGCAATCGCGCGATCGAGATGGCCGGCGGTGAGATGGGCAGCAAGACGCCGATCCATCCCAACGACGACGTCAACCGCGGGCAGTCGAGCAACGACACCTTCCCGACCGCGATGCACATCGCCGCGGGCGAGCAGACCGTGCACCACGTGCTGCCGGCGGCGAAGGCGTTGCGCGACGTGCTCGACGCGAAGGCGAAGGCGTTCGCGGGCATCGTGAAGATCGGCCGCACGCATCTGCAGGACGCGACGCCGGTGACGCTCGGTCAGGAGGTCTCGGGCTGGGTCGATCAGATCGATCACGGCATCGCGGCGATCGAGCGCGCCCTGCCCCACGTCTGGGAGCTCGCGCTCGGCGGCACCGCGGTCGGCACCGGCCTCAACACGCACCCGCGCTTCGCCGACACCGGCGCCGCGAAGATCGCCGAGCTCACCGCGCTGCCGTTCGTGTCGGCACCGAACAAGTTCGCGGCGCTCGCGGGGCACGAGGCACTCGTCGGATTGCACGGAGCGTTCCGCGTGCTCGCGGCCGCGCTCAACAAGGTCGCGAACGACGTGCGCTGGCTCGCCTCGGGTCCGCGCTCGGGCATCGGCGAGCTCGTGATCCCGGAGAACGAGCCGGGCTCGTCGATCATGCCCGGCAAGGTCAACCCGACCCAGTCCGAGGCGATGACGATGGTCTGCGCACAGGTCATGGGCAACGACGTCGCCGTCGGCATCGGCGCGATGAACGGCAACTTCGAGCTCAACGTGTACAAGCCGCTCATCATCCACAACACGCTGCACTCGGCGCGTCTGCTCGGCGATGCATGCAACATGTTCCGCGAGCACTGTGCGGTCGGCATCGAGCCGAATCTCGCGCGCATCACCGAAAACCTCGAGCGCAGCCTCATGCTGGTCACCGCGCTCAATCCCCACATCGGGTACGACAACGCGGCGAAGATTGCGAAAAAGGCCCACACGGATGGCACCTCGCTACGCGAGGCCGCGGTCGCGCTGGGTCTCGTCGCCGCCGAAGACTTCGACAAGCTCGTCGACCCCAAGAAGATGGTCTGAATGTCAGCCGACCCAATAGGCCCACAGGGCCGTGAAGACAATCCCCTGCTGCAAGTCCGCTTCGAGGTGCCGTTCACGACGATCGGTGCCGCGCACGTCGAGCCCGCGATCGACGTGCTGCTCGCCCGCGCCCGCGCCGACATCGAGACGATCGCCGGTGCGGCCGAGCCCGCGACCTACGACAACACGCTCGGTGCGCTCGAGCGCGCGGGGCTCGGGCTCGAGTACGCGATGGGCATCATCGGCCACCTCGAGTCGGTCGCGACGAGCGACGCACTGCGTGAGGCATACAACGCGGTGCAGCCGAAGGTCGCCGCGTATTCCTCTTCGATCCCGCTGCATGCGGGGCTGTGGCGCCGGCTGCAGGCGCTCGGGCGCAGCGCCGAGGTCGCGACGCTCGATCCGACGCGTCGTCGCCACCTCGACAAGACGCTGGATGAGTTCCGCCGTCACGGCGCCGAGCTCGACGACGCGGGCAAGGCCGAGCTGCAGCGCATCGACGTCGAGCTCGCGAAGGTGACGACGAAGTTCTCGGAGAACGTGCTCGACGCGACGATCGCGTGGGAGCTGCTCGTCACCGACGAGCACATGCTCGCCGGGCTGCCGCCCTCCGCCCTCGAGGCCGCTCGCGCGAGCGCAACCAGCAAGGGCAAGGCCGGGTTCCGCTTCACACTGCAGGCGCCGTCGATGATCGCCGTGCTCACGTATCTCGACGACGCGGGGATCCGTCGCGACGTCTGGCACGCGAGCAACACCCGCGCGACGACCGAGCCGTTCGACAACCGCCCGGTGATGGCGGAGATCGTCGCGCTGCGCGCTCGCAAGGCGAAGCTGCTCGGGTTCGGCGACTTCGCCGATCTCGTGCTCGTCGATCGCATGGCAAAGACGGGCGCACGCGCGCGCACGTTCATCGAGGAGCTGCGCAGCAAGAGCGAGGCGGCGTTCGCCCGCGAGAACGACGAGCTGCTCGCGTTCCGTCGCGAGATCGATGGGCCGAGCGCACCCGCGCTCGAGCCGTGGGATGTCGCGTACTGGTCCGAGAAGCAACGGCGCGCGCGCTACGACTTCGACGAGGAAGCACTGCGTCCGTACTTCGCGTTCGACCGCGTGATCGAGGGCATCTTCGCGATCGCCGGACGGCTGTACGGCGTGAAGGTCGAGCCCGAGCCCGCATTGCCGGTGTGGCACGCGGATGTGCGCGCGTATCGATTCCTCGATGCCGATGGCACCAAGCTCGGTGCGTTCTACGTCGATCCGTATCCGCGCGAGACCAAGCGCGACGGCGCGTGGATGAACGGGCTCATCACCGGCAGGCCGACGCCCGCCGGCTTCGAGCCCCACCTCGGGCTCATCTGCGCGAACCTCAGCGAGCCGCTGCCAGGGCGCGGTGGTTCTCCGGTGGGTGGCCTGCTCACGCATCGCGAGGTCGAGACCGTCGCGCACGAGTTCGGTCACCTGCTGCATCACCTGCTGTCGAAGGTCAGCGTGCGTGCGCTCGGCGGCACGAACGTCGCGTGGGACTTCGTCGAGCTGCCGTCGCAGATCATGGAGAACTGGTGCTGGGAGCGCGAGGCGCTCGACCTGTTCGCGCGGCACATCGACACCGGCGAGACAATTCCCGACGAACTGCTCGAGCCGATGCGCCGCGCGCGGGTGTTCCGGGCCGCTGCGGCGATGATGCGGCAGCTCGGCTTTTGCGACGTCGATCTGTCACTGCACACTCGCTACGAACCGAGCATGGGCGACGTCGCCGCCTACGCGCGATCGATCATGCAGCGCTATGCACCGGCGCCGCTGCCGAGCGACTACGCGATGATCGCGAGCTTCGGCCACCTGTTCGCGCATCCGGTCGGCTACGCGGCCGGCTACTACTCGTACAAGTGGGCCGAGGTCCTCGACGCCGACGCGTTCGATCGCTTCGAGCGCGAGGGCCTGTTCAACCCCGCGACCGGGGATGCGTTCCGGCGCACGATCCTCGAGCGCGGTGACAGCGGTGATCCGAGCGCGTTGTTCCGCGAGTTCCGTGGACGCGAGCCCGACCCGCTACCGCTGCTGCGACGCAGCGGACTGGTGTGAGGCTGGTTTGATCATGGCGGCTGTCCCTCGCATCGGCATCTCGGCGAACTTTTTCCACGCCGATCCTCTACGTGCGGTGTTCCGCCACAAGACGCTGCAGTACGTCGAGGAGCGCATGGCGCTCGCGATCTTCCGCGCCGGCGCGGTGCCGGTGATGCTGCCGGATCTCAAGGCCGCACCCTCGCGCGCGGCGGTGATGGATCTGGTCGACGGGCTCGTGCTGGCCGGCGGTGCGGACGTGAGTCCCGAAACGTACGGGCAGACGCCGCTCAAGGACACGTGGAAGGGTGACCCGGTGCGCGATGCGTACGAGTGCGAGCTCGTGCAGCTCGCGACCGAGCGCAGCCTGCCGGTGCTCGGGATCTGCCGCGGGATCCAGATCCTCAATGTCGCGCTCGGCGGCACGCTCTATCAAGACATCAACACCCAGGTCGAGGGCACGTTGGTTCATCGCGACTGGCATCACTACGACGACAACGGCCACGAGATTCGGCTCGATCCGGACAGCTGGGCATCGCGCGTCTACGGTGGCGCCTTGTCGCTCGCGGTGAACAGCGTCCATCACCAGGCGATCGCGACGCTCGCTGTGGGTCTGCGCGCGACCGCGTGGGCTCCGGATGGGATCATCGAAGCCGCGGAGTCGACGGATGCGGCGCGGTGGATCAGCGCGGTGCAGTGGCACCCCGAATGGCTCGAGCCCGAACGCGTGGCCGAGGGCGGACCCGACGCTGGCCGCGCCGACGGTGCGACGATCTTCGCCGCGTTCGTCGGCGAGTGCGCGGCGCGGATCTGATTTGATCCACAACTCAGAACCGCAGCACGCCGAAGCGGCTCGCGGTCTGGGTGCCGCGCTTCTTCGCGCGGTGACGATCGACGCCGATCAGGGCGAGCCCGACGACGAGCACGCCGAGCCCTCCGGCGAGCACCGCGATGCCGGGCACGCGGAACTCGGTGCGCTCGGTGTCGAGCTCCATGTCGACGTCACGCGGTGGTCGCGTGACGACCACCGCCCCCGCGACGATGCCGACGAGGCCGAGCGCCGCGACGCCGATGCCGGCCTTGCCGATCGGTGACAGCGATCGATCGCGGGCCGGCGTGTCGGGGGTGATCTGCGACGACGTCGGTGTCGTCGTCGTCGTCGCCGCCGGATCGGGCGGTGGTGCCGGCGCAGCGGGAAGCTGCGGCATCACGGCGTCGATCGCCTTCTCGACGTGATCGACGAGCTCGTTCTCGGTGCACATCTCGCAGGTGGTGGCGCTCTCGCTACCGGCGATGGGCCCCTGACCGTCGTGGATCGAAACGTTGCACGTGTAGCCGGGCGTCTTGCCGAGCGGCTCGATGCGCACGACGAGGCGCGGATCCTGCTCACCGCGCGCGGGCAGCACCTCGCGCTTGCGCAACAGCGCATCGGCACGCGCGCGCACGCGGTCGATGATCACTGCGGAGCCATCGCCGAGGTCGGCCTCGATCACGAGATCGGCGCGGACCGGGCCGCGCTCCTGCGCAGACACTTCGGTGCCCGGCGGCGCCGCACCGACCGTCGTCGGCGCCGACGCGAGCGCAATCGCGGTGACGAGGGCGAGGATGCGAGGGGCCGGCACGGACGCGATCATCCTAACCGCCCTTGCTGCGCTCCGCGCAGTTCTTCGCGATCTTCGCGTCGGCCCCCGTCGCTTTCTTGCCGGCCTTGGCACACTCGGCGAAGCGCTCGAGGTTGAACAGTGCGTTGACCTTCATCGACACCGCCTCGGCACGGTGGCTGCCGCCCCAGCACGACTTGTTTCCGGCGTTCGCGAGCACCGCGGACCAGTTGCGCTTGCTCCTCGCGCTTTGTCCAGCGGCGCGGTGCTGCTTGCATGCGGGCGTGTCGACGGGCGACGTCCCCTTCGGCGACGCCTTGGTCGGCGCGAGGTCGGCGGGGGCCGGATCGACCGGAGGATCGGCCGGAGGATCGGCCGAAGGATCGACCGAAGGATCGACCGGAGGATCGATCGGCGGATCGGCAACGGGCTGTGCCATGGGCTTCGGGACCGGATCGACCGACGGCGGATCGACCGGCGGCGGATCGACCGGCGGCACATCCTGCTTCATCGGAGGGGTCGGCTCCGGTGCGGGCTCGGCGGTCGCGAGCTTGTCCTCGACCTTCGCGTCGTTCGTCGACCCCTTCGGTGGCTCACCGTCCTGGGTTGCCGCAGTGATCCGCCAGGCACCGATTCCGAGCGCGACGAACAACACCGCTGCGCCGACGACGATCCACGGAACACGCCGCGGCGCCGGCTCGTCGATCGCGTGCGCCCGATTGACCGCGATGCGATCGACCCGCGTCCGCGCTGCGGCGTCGATCGGCACGAGCGCCGTCGACGTCACCGGCGGATCGAGCATGGCGAGCACCGCCATCACGGTCGGTGGCCGCCGATCCGGATCGATCTCGAGACACGCATGGCACAGCGCGACGAGATGATCCGGGACGCCTTCGCGCAGCATCTCGAGTCGCGGCGCCCGCTCGGTCGTCTTGCGCGTGAGCACCTCGACGTAGTTGTCGCCTACGAACGGTGGCATGCCGGCGATGAGCTCGTAGAACATCGCGCCGAGCGCATACACATCGACG
>Ga0105048_10007464_pt1 | contig 17571 bp, 16 predicted proteins | sample MAT05_FD_78382 | JGI IMG/M metagenome (GOLD analysis project Ga0105048, IMG submission 78382) | Freshwater microbial communities from Lake Fryxell liftoff mats and glacier meltwater in Antarctica - MAT-05 | ecosystem: Environmental > Aquatic > Freshwater > Ice > Liftoff microbial mat | place...
CCGCCCGCACGCGGAGCAGCGGCGACTCGTCGCTGGTCGCCGCCACGAGGACCGCCTTTCGCATTCCCGCCGGACCGAGGTTGTTCGCGATGAAGTCCTGCACCTCGCGGCCCCGCTCTCCTATGAGCGCGACGACGACGACGTCCGCCTCGGTGCCCCGCGCGATCGAGCCCAAGCGCGTGCTCTTGCCCACCCCCGGACCCGCGAACACGCCCATCCGCTGCCCGCGCCCCAGCGTCGTCATCAGGTCGATCGCCCGAACGCCCGTCGCCAGGGCCCGCTTGATCCGTGCCCGCGAGAGCGGCGTGACCGGGCTTGCATCCAGCGGGCGCGGGCTGAGCCCGAGCATCGGGCCCTTGCCGTCGATCGGCTCGCCAAGCCCGTTGAGCACGCGGCCGAGCATCCCGGGGCCGACGCCGATGGTCTGCCGCGAGTGGAGCCCGACGACCGCGTCGCCCGAGCGGATGCCCGCGACCGAGCCGAGCATCATCACGATCGACTGCCGCCCGTCGAAGCCGATGACTTCGCCGGGCGATCCTGTAGTGCCCGCTGGAGTATCGAGCGTGCAGACGCCCACCAGCGAGCCCACCGGCATCGGCAGGTCGCGCACCAGCACCGTCAGCCCGCGCAGGGCGGCGACGCGCCCCGTCAGCCGCATCGGCTGGGCCGCACGCACCGACTGGATCTGGGCTCCAAGGCCGATCATCGCCGATGCTCCGAGGGGTGGGGAGGCAGGCTCACCACGAAGCCTCCCCGCGTTCAGACTCGCCCGGGGGCGTGGCGGCCGGGGCCGCGTCGGTCGTCGCGGGAACGGTGTCCGCGCGGGCTTCCGCTGCGGAGTTGGCGGGAGCGGCATCGCGCACCAGCGGGCGCTGCGCCCCGGGCAGGATGACCTCGACGATGCGGTCCAGCTGGGTCTGGATCGAGGCGTCGATCTCGCCGCCGGCCCCCGCGTCGGCGGCCTGATCGCCGCGCATGCGGGCGACGCACGAGCCGCGATCCAGCGCCGGGTCGTCGGCGAGCTCGGCGTGGCGGATCATGCTCATCGCGGCGAGCAGGGCCGGCAGCGAACGCTGCACCAGCGGCCGGTCCTCGGGGTGGATGCGGACGACCAGCTCGGTGGGACGCACGACCACCGCCAGCACCGCGCGGAGCTGCTCGACGACGACCCCCGGGTCGACCGCGATCGACCGCTTAACCACCTTCTCCGCGACCGCGACGGCGAGCGTCACCACGTCCCGGGTTGCATGCTCGATCATCGCCTCCCGCTGGGCCGCAAACTCCGAGAGCGCCGTGGCCCACGCCGACTCGACGCCCGCCAGCGCGTCGGCGTGCTGGGCCACCGCGGCTTCGAGCGCGTCGGCGTGCCCCCGCGTCCTGCCCTCCTCGATCCCGCGGCTCAGCCCCTCGGCGTGGCCCTTCTCCGCCGCCCCGGCGACCAGCCGCTGCCGCTCGTTCTGCGCGTCGGCGATGATCTTCTGGGCCTGCGCCTGGGCCTGCTGGACGTACACGAGCGCCTGGCTCTGCAGGTCGCCAAGGTCCAGCACGACGGCGTCGCGGGCGAGGTCTCGGGCGATGGCGTTCTTGATCAGGGCCATGGGGTTGGGGTCGAGAGAGCAGGGACCGAGGGGTCAAGGAATCAAGAGACTGGCGGATCAAGCGATGGACAACGCGGGGCAGATGAGAGTCTGTGGGCGACGGACCGTTCTTCAGTGCCCGCCTCCCTCGATCCCACGCTCCCTCCTCAAACGATCAGGTCGCTCTCGCCGCCGCGGCCGGCGATGATGATGTCGCCCGCGTCCTCGAGACGCCGGACGATGTCGACGATCCGCTGCTGGGCCGACTCGACGTCGCTGACCCGCACCGGGCCCATGTACTGCATGTCCTCCTTTATAAGCGTCGCGGCCCGCTCGGACATATTTTTGAAAATCTTGTTCTGCAGCTCGGTGCTCGCGGTCTTGAGCGCCAGCGACAGCTCGTCGTTGTCGATCTCCTTGAGGATTCCCTGGATGCCCTTGTCGTCCACCTTCAGGATGTCCTCGAAGACGAACATCAGCCGACGGATCTCCTCGACCAGCTCCGGGTCGTCGGCCTCCAGGCCCTCCATGATCGACTTCTCGGTGGCCCGGTCGGCGAGATTCAGGATCTCCGCCACGGTGTTCACGCCGCCGGCCTTCTCCATGCTCTGGGTCAGCATGTTGCTCAGACGGCTCTCCAGCCCCTTCTCGACCTCGCGGATGACCTCCGGATTGGTCTGCTCCATGTTCGCGATCCGCTTGATGACCTCGACCTGCTTCTGCATCGGCAGGCCCGACAGGATCTCCGCGGCCTTGTGGTGCGGCAGGTGGCAGACGATCAGCGCGATCGTCTGCGGGTGCTCCTCCTGGATGAACGTCAGCAGGTTCGCGCTCTCGGCCTTCTGCAGGAACGCGAAGGGTGTCTTCTGCACCTGCGTCTGGATCTGCTGAAGCACACGGTCCGCCGTCGTCGGGTCCAGCGATTCCTTCAGCAGCACCTTGGCGTAGTCGAGCCCGCCCTCGTTGACGAACTGGCTCGCGACGGCGACGGAATAGAACTCCGTCACCACCGCTCGCCGGAGACGATCGGGAACCCGCCCCAGCCCCGCCAGCTCTCGCGTCACGTCCTCCACCGCGCCCGGCGGCATCGTCTTGAGCAGCGATGCGGCCGCCCCCGTCTCCAGCGTCATCAGCAGGATCGCGGCCTTGGTGATGCCCTCCAGCTGGGCCGGATCATCGGGCAGGGGTTCGTTGGGCTTGCGCGGCATCGTTCTGGCTCGGCCTTCTCACTGTTCGGTGTTGACCCAGCGGTTGAAGACCTGCGACGCCTGCGAAGGGTTGTTCTTCACCAGCGTCGCCACCTCCTCGAGCATCTTGCTGGCCTTGAGCGATTCGTCGTCGATCTCGATGCCCGTCATCGCCGTCTGCGTTTCGTCGGCCTCGCCCACCACGTCGTTGTTGGGCTCGAGCGCGGGCGGGATGCCCACCAGCTCCTCGGCCGAGGGCAGCGCGGGCTGGCGGCTGGCCTTGCGGACCATGCTCACCATCATGCCCAGCGACAGCAGCACCAGTGCTCCGAGCGCCACCGGCTTGACGATCCCCCCGTCGAGCATGCTCAGAACGCTCCCACCGCCACCCGAGCCGCCCAGCAGCCCGCCGGCGCCGAGCCGGGCTGGCCCGGCGGTCATCACCACCGGGATCATGAATGCGCGGACTGTACCGGTCGCCAGCTGCACCGCCCCGCTACCGGGCTGGCCCGTGGGCGCCTCGGTCTCGATCAGCGGGGCGATCATCTCCTCCAGCCGGACCTTCACGCCACCCTCTCGCTCCCACTCCTGCCTCAGCTCCTCGTCGCCCGGCTCGGGATCAGCGGCCGCCCCGGCCGCCCCGCCGGCGGCCCCGGCCGCGGCCTTCTTGGACTTGACGACCTGAGCAACATACTCCCGCGGCACGTTGATCGTCACGTTGATCTTCGTCGGCCGCCCGCGGGCGTCCTGCTGGACGACCCGGCGTTCGCCGATCCGCACGTCGCTCTTGACGGTCGTCGACTCGTCGGTCGTGCTGTTGCCCGAGGCGCCGCCGCCGCGGTTGACGTCCATCGTCACGTTGCTGCCCAGGCCCGGCTCGGCGGACCGGCTGGTGTTGCTGGTCGCGCGGTTCTCGCTGGTCTCTTCGAGCGGGACGCTGACGGTGCCCTCGCCCTTGTTGAGGTAGGTCTTGGAATCGATCTCCCGCCGCGCGCCATCGACGATCGCGTTCACCGACACGGTCACGCCGCCCATGAACCGGAGGTGGCTCTCGAGCTTCTCCTGCACGCGCTGCTCGACCTTGGCGGCCTGCTCGAGGTAGCTCGACGCGAAGAAGTCGTTGACGCCAACGGCGCGATACGACCGCCGGTTGGTGCCGTCGATGATCGCCACGTCCCGCATGTCGAGCCCCGCCACCGAGCCCGCCACCAGGTCCGCCAGCGCGTTGACCGTCGCCTGGTCCAGCGGCTGGCCCTGGCGCGAGAACACCGCGACCTGCGCGACGGGCTTGCGGAAGCTCGTGTTGAGCCCCTTGGGCTCCGGCGCCGAGATCGTCACGCTCGCGCCCTCGATACCGGGGAACGCCCGGATGATGCTCGAGAGCTCGTTCTGCAGCGTGATCGTGTACTGCTGGTCCAGCTGCTGCTTGCTCATCCAGATGTTCTGCTGCCCGATCAGCCCGTCGAACATCACCTTCTTGTCGCCCGGCAGCGCGTTCTCCTTTGCCAGGGCGGCCAAGGCGACGTACCTCTGGTCCACCGCGACCATCACCTTGCCGTCGGTCCCGACGGTGTGGCTCAGCCCGCGGTTGTCGAGGAACGTCGAGGCCTTCTGCTGGTCGTCCGCCGTGCCGCCCGGGATCAGCGCGATCGTCTTGGCCGATCCGGCGTACTGGCTGGCCAGGAACAGGGCCATGACCAGCAGGATCGCCATCGAGGCGATGAGCAGCCGCTGCGTCACACTCAGCAGCGAGAGCTGCTTGCCGATCGATCCCAGGATGCGCCTGAGCTGGTCCATTCCCACGCGGCCTCCGGCCAGTCACCAACTCCCCCCGCGCGCCGTGCTCCGACGACGCGCGTGCCCCTTTGTCGGCTCACGCGGTCTTTGCGCTTGAAACCCGCGGCCATACACCACGCATTGCGCCCACGCGCAAAAATCGCCGACCGCGAGTGGTACAGGGAACGCGGATCAGACCCGCAGCTGCTTGATCTCTTCAACCGCCTGCTGCATCTTGCCCCGCAGGCTTACCAGCATCCGGAACGCCATGTCGGCCTTCTGCGTCGCGAGCATCACGCCCTCGACATCGTTCCGCTTGCCGGCCTGGAGATCCTCGATCGCCCGCGTCGCGTCCTGCTGAAGCGAGTTGACCTGCTTGATGTTCTCCATCAGCACGTCCTTGAACGAGGGCCCACCCGGCTCGGGCTTCTGTGCGCCGCCGGACGGCAGGCCCAAGGGCGCGGACCCGCCGGGGCCGAACACACCGCCCGCGCCGCCGCCAGTCCGAGAGATGAAGCCGAGTGGATCCGACATCGCCGGGCGAACCTCTCATGCCCCGCGAGGACGCTCGGCGTCGTCGCGGTGGGCGGTTGGTGCCGCGGGCCTCCGTGCCCGCAGGGAGCGGTCTTCGCAACCGCCGTGCCAGTCTAACCCGACCGCGCTGCTCACGCGATCAGCCGCAGGGCCGTGCTCATCATCTGCTTGGTCGCCTCCGCCACCGTCACGTTGGCCTCGTAGGAACGCTGGGCCTGCAGCGCGTTGAGCTGCTCGAAGGTGCTGTTGATGTTCGGATACTTCACGTACCCCTTGTCGTCGGCGTAGGGGTTGTTCGGCTCGAACCGCACCTGAAAACCCTCCTCCTGCTCGATGCTGTGAACATGCACGCCCGACGCCCGTCCCGCGGCGGACTTCGCCGCCGGATCGCCGGGCGCGAACATCGCCACACGCCGCTTGAAGGGGTTGTTCCGCCCGTTCTCGTCGAGGAACGTGTTCTGGTTCACGATGTTCACCGTGATCGCTTCCAGCCGCGTCCGCTGGGCGATCATCCCGCTTGTTGAAACGTCCAGGGCGCCGTACACGTGAGGTCCTCCGAAATGGTCCAAGCCCGCTTCAGGGCGGCTTACACGCGTTCGCTGATCGCCGCACGAAGGATCTCGTATCGGCCCCTGAGCAGGTCCACCGCCACCCGGAACACCGAGGCGTTCTCGGCGTTGTCCTGCATCAGGCGCTCGAGGTCCCGGTTGTTGCGGTCGTGGAACAGGATCCCGCGCCCCGACGAGGTGGGCGTGAGCGTCAACCGCCCGTCGGCCTCGCGCCGAACCTGCGCGGTCTCCTTGAAGCGGAGCGCACCTTCCTGACCGCCGGTGCGGGCACGACGCTCATCGATCGCCCGGCCAAGGGCCTGCTGGAAGCCCACGGGCGAGACATCGGTCTGGCGGAAATCGGGGGTGTCGAGGTTGGCGACGTTGTGGGCGATGACCCGCTGCCGTGCGCCGGCAAAGCGGACCATGAGCTCCAGCGAAGGAATCGCCCCGGTGTTGGAAAGTTTGCCGATCGGCACGATTGATCGCCTCCGCAAAGCCGGTGCCGGGCTCAGAGGCCGGCGTCGACCAGTTGCATTTGCTTCCACTTCTTGAGCTTGAGGCCCAGTGTCCGCACGCCGATGCCCAGGGCCTGGGCCGTTCGCTGGCGGTGCCCGCCGAACTTGGTGAGCGTGCGAACGATCGCGTCTCGCTCGATCTCCTCCAGCACCCGTCCCTGCATGGGGATCAGGTCGGCGTCGGTGCGGACAGGGCCCGCGCCCGGGGTCGTGGTGGCCAGGATGCCCGCCCCGGCCGCGTCGACCGATGCGGTGGCGATGGGCTTGGGCTCGGGCATCGGCACCTGGGAGACGTGCCCCGCGTGGGACATCGTCTGCACGCCGGGCATCATCGCCCCCATCGGCAGGAGCCACGGCTCGATCAGGGCCTTCTCCACCAGTTCGCCGCGGCAGAGCACCACGGCACGCTCGACGATGTTCTGCAGTTCCCGCACGTTGCCGGGCCAGGAATAGGTCTGCATGAGCTCGACGGCGTCGGGCGCAAAGGTCTTAAGCGCCTTGCCCTCCCGCCGCGTGATCGTCGCGACGAAGTGCTCGACCAGCGCCGGCACGTCCTCGAGCCGGTCGCGGAGCGAGGGCAGGTGGATCGGCAGAACGTTGAGGCGGAAGAATAGGTCCTGGCGGAAGTCCCCCCGGGCCACGCTCTTGGGCAGGTCGCGGTTGCTGGTCGCCACCACGCGGACGTCGACCCCGATCGACAGCCCCGAGCCCACGCGCTCCAGCGACCGCTCCTGCAGCACGCGCAGCAGTTTGGCCTGCACCCGCGGCGAGATCTCGCTGATCTCGTCGAGCAGAAGCGTGCCGCGGTCGGCCAGCTCGAAGCGGCCCTTCCGCATCTTCTCGGCCCCGGTGAACGCGCCGCGCTCGTGCCCGAAGAGCTCGCTCTCAAGCAGGCTCTCCGACAGCGCCGCGCAGTTCACGCCCAGGAACGCCTCGCTGACCCGCGGGCTCAGCTCGTGGATCGCCCGCGCGACGACCTCCTTGCCCGTGCCGCTCTCGCCGCAGATCATCACCGTGCTCTGGCTCTCGGCGACGGCCATGATCTGCTGCTTGACGCGGCGCATCGCCGGCGAGTCGCCCACGACCCGGTCCATCCCGCGCCGGCCGTCCGGGCCCGCGCCGCCGGTGTGCCCGCCCGACCTCCCGCCCTCGGCCGCCGTCCGCAAGAGGGCGTTCTCGCGGAACACCCGCGCGTGCTCGATGGCCCGCTTGACGCCGATCACCAGCTCGTCGCCCTCGAAGGGCTTGGTGATGTAGTCGAAGGCCCCGAGCTTGATGGCCTGCACCGCCGTGTCGACCGCCCCGTAGGCCGTCATGACCACAAACGGCAACGCGTCGTCGATCTGCTTGGCCTGCTCGAGCAGCTCCAGGCCCGTCATGCCGGGCATCTTCAGGTCCGTCACGACGCAGTCGGGCCGCCGCCGCGCGATCGCCTCCAGCGCCGACCCGCCATCGGTCGCCGTCACCACGCCGAACCCCGCCCGCTGCAGCGTCGCCCCCACGCTGTCCCGCAGCATTTCTTTATCGTCCACCACCAGGATCGTGCTCATCCGTGCTCTCCCGCTCCCCGGCCGTCCTTGACGCGGGGAGTGTCGTTGTCCAAAGGAAGTAGAAGCTCCACCACCGCCCCGCACACCCCGCCCCCCGGCGTCGTCTGATTCCAAACCTCCACGCGGCCCCCGTGGGCATCGATGATCCGGTGCACGATCGCGAGGCCAAGGCCGGTGCCCGTCGCACGCGTTGTGAAAAACGGGTTGAAGATCCGCCCCATGACCTCGGGCGGGATGCCCGGCCCGCTGTCGTGAACCGCGATCGCCAAGAACCGCCTCGCCGCCCCGTCCGCACCGGGCTTTACGCGTTCGAGCACCCGCAGGCGCAGCTCCCCCGCCCCGCCGCCGCGCCCGCTCTCGCGGTTGGCCTCGAGCGCGTTCCGCACCACGTTCACGAGCGCCCGGTGCAGCAGCCCCGCGTCGCAGACCACCTCGCGCGAGTCGGCCCCCGACTCCGCGTCCTCCCGCACCACCCGCACCCGTGCCCCCCCTACTTCTCGCTCCGCCGCCAGACACTCGTCCAGGGCCCGGCCGATCACATCGCCGACCTCCACTCCCTCAAGGCTCACCCGCGTCTCGCGGCTGAACGCCAGCACGTCGCTCACCACCGCATCCAGCCCCCGCGTCGCACCCGCGATCTTCTCGGCCAGCAGCCGCTCGCCCGGGCGGTCATGAAGATCGTCCGCGAGCATCTTCGCGTACAGCCGGATCGAGCCCAGCGGGTTCCGCACCTCGTGGGCGATCCCGGCGGCCATCTCGCCAAGGGCCGCCAGCCGCCGCGACCGCTCGAGCTGCTCGCTCGCCGCACGCAGCTCGCCCTGCAGCCGCACTACCTCCGCACGCAGCGCCTCGTGGGCGCTATTCAGCTTCGATGTCACTTCGTTGAACGCGCCCAGCAGCTCCGCCAGCTCCGATGGCGTCATCGCCGCGGCCGGCACGGCCTGCGCCGCCGCCGGGGCGGAATCAACCGCCGGCTCCGACCCGGATGTCTGCGCGAGCGCCGTCACGGATGCTCAGCCTTTCCGATCCTGGAACTTCGGCCCCGAATACGTCCCCGCGCTCGCCCCGGCGTACGCCGCCGAAGCGCCCCGGCCGCGCGACATCGCCGCCAGCTCCACACCGACGGCGGCCCGCTGCTTCTCGAGCACCGCCCGGTCGACGTCGTCCCGGGCCCGCACGCTCTCCACCAGCGCCGCGATCCGCCCCACGCGCTGCACCACCGCGTCGCGCTGCGCCGGCGGGAGGCTCCCCAGTGCCCGGTCCCGCGACGACCGGAACGGCTCCAGCTCCGCGTTGATGCCCGTCACCCGGCCCACCACCGCCTCGCGCTCGCCCAGGATCCGCAGGAGCCCGTCGGTGTCGCCCGCCGCCACGGCCCGGCTCTGCTTGTCGCTCAGGGCCTCGAGCCGCTCGCACAGCCCGCACTGCTCGTCGAGCAGCCGTGTGAGCGCCGGCAGCCACACGCTGTGGTCCTGGTTCATCACGGCGTTCAGATCCGGCCGACTGTCGCTGGTCATCGCGGCGCCCTCCATGACGCTTCCCGCACATCCCCGCCCCGACACCTCGCGGCACGGATCTGAGTCCCGCGCTAAAGATCCTGCCTTACTTGTCGCTCCCCGCCCCGGCCGACTGCTCCAGAATCGTCCGGGCCTCCAGCCACTTCTCCCAGTGCCGCTTCTCCATGGGCAGGTCGGGGCGGGCCCAGACCGACTCGGGGAAGCGGGCCAGCTGCTGGCGGGCACGCTCGTTGGCCGTGCTCGCCTGGGCCCATTGCTTCTGCGCGATGTACGCCGAAACGATCTGCGCCATGGCCACCAGCGACGCGGGGTCGTCGGCGTACTTCAGCCTCGCGGTGTCGTAGGCCGCGATCGCGCCGTCGTAGTCCCGCTGCTCGAACGCGCAGTCGCCGGCGTAGAAGTAGGCGTTGCGCATGTACACCTTCTCGAGAGCGTCCAGCCGCGTGGTCCGTGATTCGAGGCTCGTCCGCACCTCGGCGTACAGCCGCCGGGCGTCGCCCAGGTGCTCCTCGCGCTTGGACGCCAGCTCGTCGGCCTGCGTCTGCGGGAGCTTGGTCTCGAGGGCCTTGGCGATCCGCTGGGCCTCGAGGCGGTGGCTGTCGGCCAGCCGGTACCGCACGGCGTCGATCCGCCGGTCGTCGCGGTACCGCTTGATCGCCTGCTCAAGCCAGCCGATCGCGTCGGGATAGCGCTGCGTCGCGTAGTAGGTGGTCCCGAGCTCGATCAGCGCGTCGCGATACGCCGACGCCTCGGGCGTCACCGTCGAGCCGTCGACCACGCCCAGCAACAGCCGCTCGGCCTCCGCGTCGTTGCCCTGGTCCTTGTCGGCCAGCAGGCACCGCGCCAGCGGCACCACCGCCCGGTCCGCCCACGGGCCCGACGACCCCGGTGCACCCGGCGCGCCGCGCGACTGGACCAGCTGGCGATACAGCGACGCCGCAGAGCCGTAGTCCGCCTGGGCCTGGAACACCTGCGCCAGCCGGAACCGCGCCGCCGGGCGGTTGGGGTCGTTCTCCGTCGCGCCGTCGGCGTAGGTCGCGAACGCCTTGCGGGCCTCGTCGAGCTCGCCGGCGCGATCGAACGAGTCGGCCGCGTTCCAGAGCGATTCGGCGTACGCCGCCTGGTCCGTCGCCGAGACGCTCTGCGCGTGCCGGGCCAGGTACTCGCCGGCGATTGTGTAGTGCTTCCGCACCTCGGCCTGCGTGGTCACGTCCAGCTCCTGGACGCGGAACTCGACGCCGCTGGGCTGGCCCAGCCGCGCCTGCTCCATCACCTCGTCGCCCAGGGCCCGGTGGGCCCGCCCGATGGCCAGCAGCAGCCCCGCCGGCACATCGGCGTCCGCGAACATCGTCTCGGCTAAAATCGCGTACCGCAGCGAGCTGTCCTTGTTGCCCGAATCAAACCGCTCGTTGATCCGCTGCAGCAGGCTCGCGAGCGCTTCCTTGACGCCCACGCTCCCAAGCCGCGAACCGCCCGCCGATTCGTGCGAAGCGCCAACGTGCTCGTCCTTCCCCGCGGGTTTCCTGAGCCCCGAGCCCGCCGGCCGCTTGACGAGCTCGACCAGCTCGCTGTATCGCTCGAGCGCGACCCGGTCGCCCGCGTCGGCGTCCCGAGCGCCCATCGCCGCCTCGACCTCCGCGATGCCCAGCAGCGCCTGCCCGTAGTACCGCCCGCCCGCGAAATCCGTGACTACCGCCAGGTACCGCTCCTTGGCCGTCTCAAGGCTCCCCGCCGCCTGCGCCAGCTGCCCCTGCATCACACCCATCAGCCCCCGAAGCTCGCTGGCGCGATCCACCAGCGTGTCGGCCGCCTCGAGCTGCTTGCCCGCGGCCTGCGGCTGCCCGGCCAGGAAATAGGCCTTGGCGAGCAGCAGATACAGCTCCCCCTGCGTGTCGGCCGGCACATCCCGCAAGAGGCCGATCCGCCGCACCAGCCGGTTGATCGCGTCCTCCGTCTGCCCCGCCGCCATCAGCAGCTCGGACTGCCGCGCAAGCACCCACGCCTTGTCGACGCTCGAGAGCTCCGGGTCCGACGCCAGGCTCGCCAGCAGGTCGATCGTCATCGCGCTGCGCGGGTCCGCCCCGGCCAGGTTCTTCTCGACGATCCGCTTGGTCAGACGTGTCTTGCGGGCCTGCTCGCTCGAGGGCAGCGACCGCACCGCGTCCAGCGCCTTATCAACCTCACCGATCGCCAGCAGTGATTCGGCCAGACGCGTCGTGTCCGTCGTGTCCAGCCCCTCGCCCGAGCCCTTCATCAGCTCGTCGGCCTTCGCGTAGTCGTCCACCACGCTCCGGAAGTTCGCCTCGACGCTGATGCCCTTGCGCTCCTGGGCCCCGAAGATCGACCGGGCCCGCGCGACATAGAACCTCGCCCGCTGCTCGTCGCTCGCCTCCACGCTCCCAAGAAATCGCTGCACGCCCTGCCCCTTGAGCAGGTCGATCGCGTCCTCGTACTTCTCGTCCTTGACGGCCTCGAGCGCCACCTCCAGCGGCAGCGACGCCGGCGGCTTGGGCCGGTTTACCAGCACCACCGTCAGACCACCAACCAAAAGCGCCGTCGCGAGCCCCAGCGCGGGGATCGGCCACAGGTTCTTGGCCTCGACCTTGGGCTTCGCCGGCGCATCACGGCCCGCTCCGCCCGCGCCGCCGCCGCCGGTTCCCCCGCTGCTACCGCCCGACTTGGCTCCATTGGACTCCGCCACGGCCGAACACCCGATTGCTTTCTCCCGCGCTCCGCGCGGGGGTCGTCGCCCGCCGATCGGCAATCTCTGCCGATCCGGCGCCCGTGTATCGGCACGCCGCCCCTCCCCGGCTTGATTCTCCGCGCGGGTTCTGCGCCCCGCCACCCGCGACGCCCGCCGCCACCACCAATTCCGGGCCGTAGGGTCCCGACCGGCGACCTCACGCCTCTGGCGCTTCCGGCTCTTCCTCCCGCGCCGAGAGCACGATCGTCCGAGCGAGGAGGTCCCCGGGGTGCCGCCGCCCGCCGTCGATCAGCGCCAGCAATCCGACCACCGGAACTGTCCATCGCACCAGATTCCGCAGCACCACCTGCCACAGCCGGGGCGAACCAAACACCGGCGGGCCTGCGCGCGTCTCACCTTCGGGCGCTCCCCCATCCCCCCTCACCGCCGGGCTCATCGTCGAATATACCCGCAGCCCCATCGCGAACTTGCCCAGCGACCGGCCCCAGAGCGCCTCGGTGAGCACGCTCTGACCCATCGCGATCAGCAGCGCGAGCCCCAGGCCCATCAGTGTCGCGTCCATCTGCACAAGCTGGCTCAGCCGCACCAGCGAGAGCGCCGGCAGGCCCAGTATTGGTGCCGCCAGAAGCGCCGCGAGCGCGTAGTCGATCAGCCAGGCCATCGCCCGGCGCACAAGACCTGCCAGCTGAAGCTCCGCCGGCAACTCCGGCGCCTTGCCGGGCTCGGCCCGCACCACAAACAGGATCACCGCCACCATCATCACCAAGAGCGCCGCGGCCAGCAGTTGCAGAGACCGGACAGAAACCAACTCGAAGTTTCGTGCAGGCCCCGCGAACAGCACCTCGCCCGTCACGACCGAAACCTCACGCAACTCGATCGGCGTGCGTGCCGACTTCGCACCCGTTCCATCACCACCCGGCGCCCGAGCCGCCGGCCGGACCGACGGCGGCTGTCCCCAGCTCACCACCACCCGCCCGGGTGAGCCCGCCGCCGGGCTTGCCATCGGCACGATCTGCACTCCCGCGCTCCCGCTCGCCCGCTCGTCGGTTACTTCGATCGTCGCAAGGGCCGTGCTCCCCTCGGACGAGAGCTTCTTCAACCGGACCACACCCGCCTCGACTGTCCAGCCGATCAGCGCATCGTCCGCCGCCGTCCATCCACGGACAAAGCACGCTCCATTTAGCCCGGCCTCGCCGCCGCTCATCGGCAGCTCGACGCTGGTCCACACCGTTAGCGCCGGGGGACCGAATACATCGTCGCTGAGCCGCTCTGGCCCGCCCACCAGCAGCGTCGCGCGGTTGTTGCCCGGCCGAGCGACAAGCACCCCCAGCCCGCCGCGCTGCGCGACCACGAACACGCTCGCCCGCACCTCCTGCTCGCTCAGGATCGAAAGCTCGGCGAGCGCCGCCGGCACGGACGCCTCGCTCCAGGCCTCGTCGCCCAGCACGCGCAGCATGAGCTCCCCCGGCGAGCCCACCCGCGACATCGGCGTCATGCTCGCCTCCGGAACGCGGTCGGCCTGCCGCAGCAGCGCCAGCACGCCCGTCTCCGACGCCGCCAAGCCGATCACAGACACCTCGCCCCAGATCGGCGGCAGGTTCTCGGCTTTGGCGGGCGTGAACTCGAAGGTGTCCACGCGCGTCCGCCACGCCCGGAGCCGGGCCGCCGGACGGACCGAGCCGTTCCCGGTGCGGTGCTCGGCAGCCATGACGAAATAGACCTCGTTCCGGTGCCACGCCGCCGCGTCCACGCCCGTCGGGAACGCGGGCGCGAAGCCCAGCACGCCGCGGGATTTCTCCTCGGGCGCCAGCCGCGGCGGCGCGTGCAGCACGATCGTGTCTACACCCGCCGGCGTGCGGCCGCTCTCGGGAATCTCGTCGCGATACACCAGCCAGGCGTGCCCGTAGAGCGCCCTGGGCCGGTCGTCCTGCGCCGGGGCCGGCGAGAGAACGCACACCGCCGCGACCAGCAGCAGCGCCCGAACGATCATGCTTCGCATCGCGCCCCTCACGGCTTCCGCGCATCCACGTCCACCACGCGCTCAACCTGGAACCGCGACAGCAGCTCCTGCAGGTCAAACGCCTTGTCCGAGATCGGCCCGTCCTTCGCCCCCGTCAGCGTCAGCCGGACCTCCGTCCCCGAGTCATAGTGCGTCACGAACACCCGCCCGGGCACCCGCGGCGTCGCCACCAGCGGTGCCGAAGGCTTCCGCGTCAGCTCTACCACCACGCTCCCCTCGTGCGCCGCCGTCAGCACCAGCTTCCGCTGCGAATCAAAGATCTCGATCTCCGCCGGCGTATAGGTCAGCGGGTCCATCCAGATCCGCTGGAACCCGCGGTTCTCCAGCGCGCTGGTCACGCCCAGCTGCTTCCCATCCCTGCTCCACTGCGTCGCCCCGGGCGCGACCGTGTTGATCGGCACCACGCCGACGAGCCGGATCAGGTCCAGCGGCTGGATCGCCAGCCCGATCCGCTTCGCCGCCGAATCGTCGAACTTCTCGTGCGTCCCCACCGCCACGATGGGCTTGGCCTTGTCGGTCAGATCGATCCACCAGTACCGCTCCGCGTCCGAGCCGAACCAGAACAGCGTCTGCCCGGCCTTGCCGAGCGTGAGCGCCAGCTTGCTCGGACGCACGATCTGCAGCCGGCCCTCGGGCTCCTCGGTCCGCGGCTTGCCATCCTCATCAAAGTACGTCAGCTTGATGTTCGACCAGGCGCTCAGCCGCTCCAGGCCCGCCACCCGCAGGTTGTACTCGCGCGCCACGTCGACAAAGTTCGGTGCCGCCTTGCCCGAAGCATCGGCCTTGACCTCCGGCTTGTCGCGCGACGACTCCCAGGGCATGCGCCCCTCGCACCCCCACAGCCCGGCCCCGATCCCGCACGCCACCAGCACCGCTGCGCACCCACGCTTCATCGCCCACCCTCCTTGACGCTCGGCGACCCGCCAACCGTGTCCCCGCTTGGCCCCCCCGACCCCCCCGTCCCCCCAACTCCCCCGCCGCCATCGATCACCGCGCCAAGCTGCATCGTCACCTGAACGATCGTCGCCTCATCAAGCCCCGGATCGACCAGTTCCACCAGCGGCGGCCCGTCCCCCGCCGGCGGCGGCTTGGGCACGCCCCGGGGCCGGACCAGCAGCGTCCGCCCGGTCTTCCCCCTCGACCCCTCCTGCATAAGCAGCCGCTTCCGCAGCAGGATCAGCCCCAGCACAAACCGAAACGCCGCCTTCTGCTTCCGTCCCCCCTCGCCCGCCCCGTCCTCACCCTCGCTTCCGAGTTCCTCGCCGGACTGCTCAAACAGCTCCAGCAGCGATTGGTCGTCGATGAGCAGCCGCTTCCTGGCCCCCGGCTCGGGCACCGTCGAGCGCCAGAAGCCCAGCACTGTGCAGGACCGGTCGGGCTTGGCCCCCGCGTCCCAAGCCTTAGCGCAGTAGTCAAGCCGCAGAAAATCATCGCTCCCCGCCGGCTGGGCAAGGACCGCGATGTACGCCTCGCCCGTGCTCAGTTCGCGGTCCGTCGCCGCGCACCGCCGGGTCGGGCCACCGATGCTGTAAGGCGCTCCGGCCGCTGGTATCATGGCGGAGTCTACACCCATCCGCCCGCCCACTCTGCCAGTGGCCCCGCCTACTGGTCGCAGCTCATTTCAAAGAACCGTTGGCTCGTCCCCCCCGGGCCGACGCTGAACCGCGCCAGCAACCCACACTTGGGGCATCGCCCAAGATACCGCGTCCCGTCCGGCGTCTTGTACGCTCGGGCATACTGATTCGAGCAGCGGAACCACAGGCGCAGGTACCCCTGACCTCCCGCCGACGGGGCATCTTTCCCTCGTGCCGGGCGGCTCGACGGCTTCGCCTCCCCGCCCAGTTCGACCATGTCCCGCGAATCCGCCATAGCTCCGCTATCGACCACGTCGGGGGCGGGCATCGAAACCTTCGACCCGAACCAGCCCCGCCCTGCCCGAACACACACCAACCCGCCCTGGAGAGTGGTTCGCCAAGCGGGCTCCGAGCCGATACCCTCACACTCTTTAGCGGCTCCTCATCCGGGCCAGGCTCCCGCGTGCCATTGTCGGTTCTGGTCTTTGAACACGCGACGCTCTCTCCCCTCCCAATGGCCGGCACGCTCACGATCCTTCCCGACCCCCCGCCCCCCCCGACACCGATCGGGCTCATCGCCGGCGGCGGCCGCTTGCCCATCCTCATCGCTAAGGGCCTCGCCGCCGCGGGCCACCCCATCCATGCCCTGGGCCTTCGTAACCAGTTCGAGAGCGAGCTGCCAGGCCTCTGCACCACTTTCCGCACTGTCGGCGTGCTCAAGGTCAGTTCCTGGGGCCGCCAGCTCAAGCGCCTGGACGTCCGCCACGCCATCATGGTCGGGCGGGTCGACAAGGCCCGGTTCATGTACAATCCCTGGAGCGTGGTGCAGAACCTGCCCGACTGGCGCACGCTGGCCGTCTGGCTCACCAAGCTCCGCCACGACCGACGCTCGCACGCCCTTCTGGCGGCCATCGCCGACGAGCTGGGTCAATCGGGAGTCCACTTGATCGATTCCACCGCACCCATCACCGACCAGCTCGCCGAGGCCGGCGTGATGACCCAGCGTCCCCCGAGCGCCGAGCAGCGCGCCGACATCTCTTTCGCGTGGCCGCTGCTCACCCAGACCCTTCGCCTGGACATCGGTCAGGCCATCGCCGTCCGCAACCGCGACGTGATCGCCGTCGAGGCCGTCGAGGGCACCGACCGCATGATCGAACGCGTCGGCTCGGTCGTCCGCGGCCGCGCCGGCTGGACACTGTGCAAGGGCGCCCGCGCCGGCCACGACCGCCGCTCCGACGTCCCCACCGTCGGCCCCCAGACCATCGAAAATCTCTACGCCCACGGCGGACGCTGCCTCGCCCTCGCCGCCGGCGACGTGATCATGGTCGACAAGGCCCAGATGCTCGACCTGGCCGACCGCCTGGGCATCGCCGTCATGGGCGTCCCCGCGGCACAGGCCTGATCGGGCCGATACTCCCGTGCCCACCTCCCCCGCCCCCCCCGCCCCCGACCCGGCCAACCCATATGTCTCTCGCGGCGGCCTCAAGATCCGCCACGCCCTCGAGACCTTCGAACTCGATCCCGCCGGGCTCGTCTGCGCCGACTTCGGCTGCAATGTCGGCGGATTCACCGACTGCCTGCTCAAGTCCGGAGCGGCCAAGGTCCACGCCGTCGACACCGGCTACGGCTCGCTCGCCTGGACCCTCCGCAACGACCCCCGCGTCGTCGTCATGGAGCGCAGCAACGCCCTTCATGCCAAGCCCCCCGAGGGCGGCGTCGACCTGGTCGTCATCGACATGGCCTGGACGCCGCAGCGCCTGTGCATCCCCGCCGCGCTGCGATGGCTCCGCGACGCGGGCCGCATCATCACCCTCGTCAAGCCGCACTACGAGCTCGACGCCGACGAGAAGCACCTGCTGGTCCGCGGCGTCCTGAGCGAGCAGGAAGCGACCCGCGTCGTCGAACGCTTCGCCCAGCGGGCCCCCGCCCTCGGGGTCGCGATCGTCGGCCTCACAAAGAGCCCGATCCTCGGCGGCGCGGGCAAGGGCAACGCCTCGGGCAACGCCGAGTGGCTGGCCTGCCTCCGGCCCGCCTGACGCGCGATAGTGCGTCTCGGCTTCGCCCGA
>Ga0105048_10007465_pt1 | contig 17570 bp, 20 predicted proteins | sample MAT05_FD_78382 | JGI IMG/M metagenome (GOLD analysis project Ga0105048, IMG submission 78382) | Freshwater microbial communities from Lake Fryxell liftoff mats and glacier meltwater in Antarctica - MAT-05 | ecosystem: Environmental > Aquatic > Freshwater > Ice > Liftoff microbial mat | place...
CTTGAAGTTGTAAAGACTCAATATCGGTAGATGGCGGCCAGCCCTGTCTGTCCGGGCATCTGTCCAGTTGGAACTACGATGACCCGGCCGCCGGACTTTGCAGTCAGTTCGCCCAGATCGTCTAGCAGGTCATCGACTTGCGGATTACTCATCTCCGAAAGCACAACCCGGCCCGACACACCATCGATCCGGCCGCCAATCAGCCGGTCGGATTCGATGAGCAAGGTCGCGATTCTCCCATCGGCGGCGGCCTGAGCCACCTCGTCCAAGTCGTCACTGCCACGCGACTTGGACTTGGCCGCTGCGAACTCTCCGGCCAGGGTAGCGGATTCAGCCTGGTACCGCGGTTCGACCACCTTCCAGGCGCGCTTCCTAAGTTCATCGATTGGCAGCGTATCGGGATTGATGGCGATCCCTTCCGCCATCAGAAGCGGGTTATGGCTTACCTGATGAAACAAGTGATGATGCTCCGGCAAAGCCGCGAGGATCAAAGGCAGACCCGAAGTACTGGAATGGTGTTCGGTGATGGCACGGTCGACGGCGCGGAAGAAGCGCACAGTATCAGCTTCTTTCTGGTCTTGCGCTCCTCCGTCGCCATGACGCATTGGGGTGGTTCCCTGGCCCACTCCACCATAGGAGGCGACGGTGAGATGCGGTTCGCTTAGTTCGTCGCCCAGCGCTTCGGTGATGGTTGTTGGGACGCCGTTTGCCGGATCGATTTCGTCAAGGGCGTCGCGGTTGCCCTCAAAGAGCTGGATCTGGCCTAGGCTCAGCCCCAGAATCTGATAACGATCGACAGATTGGAGAAAACGGCGCAGCGGCTTGGTGTGGAAGCTATCAGCCACGATGGCCAATTCGGCTACTGGCCGCTGAAGGCGGAACACTCGAAACAGGGCCGGCCCGCCGAGCACTGCCAATCCATCGAGCGTATGGTTCCAGAAGTCGGCATTGTGAGCGAGGGCTTCGAATGGTTTCAGCAGCAACTCCGCTTCGACGGCCGGATACTTCTGCAGCAGCGAAGCCTCGAGTTCGCGTACAAGATTGCGGAACCTTATGGGGTCCTGTTGATTCTCCGGACGGTGCCGGTGGGTTGGCTGGTATAGGGAAAGGCAGGGCGGTTGGCTCAGCGACGCCAACTCGATCAATGCTTCGATGGTGAGTGAAGTTTCGTTCTGTGTCATTTCTTTTCTCCTGTTTTGTAATTCGAATTCGGGTAGATCCGGGCTTTGCCTTCGGTCGCGACTTCCGCGAGCGCAGTCCATTTAGACGATGGTTTCAGGCATCGCTCGTCTATGTCTGACCTGAAAGCTGTTTGCGGATGGACTTCAATTCCTGACGACGTTTTGCAGTCGTCGAGGGGTAAGCCATTTTGAGTTCCTGGAACGCCTCGAGGACGATTCGGGAAACAATCAACCTGGTATTTTGTTTGTCGTCGGCTGGGACGATGTACCAGGGTGCGTTGGCAGTGCTGGTGGCACTCATGCAAGACTCATAGGCCTGCATGTAGAGCGGCCAACTTTTCCGTTCACGAAGGTCTGCGGGCCCGAATTTCCAGTTTTTCTCGGGCTCATCGATGCGCTCGAGGAAGCGCTTTGCCTGTTCTTCCTTCGACAGGTGGAGAAAGAACTTGATGATCTGGGTGCCGTTGCGGTGGAGATGGTCCTCGAGGTCTACGATGGAACGATACCGGTCCTTCCAGATGGTGGCGGCGTCAGGCAGCTCATCTGGCAATCGCTGGCTGAGAAGAAGTTCCGGATGAACGCGCACGATGGCGACTTCTTCGTAATAGGAACGATTGAAGATGCCGATCCGCCCACGTTCAGGAAGCCGGCGCGTCGTACGCCAGAGAAAGTCGTGTTCTAACTCTTCGGCGCTGGGCTGTTTGAAACTAAAGATCTGGAAGCCTTGTGGATTTACGCCGGACATGACGTGCCGGATGGTGCCGTCTTTGCCGGCGGCGTCCATCCCTTGAAAAATCAACAGCAACGCGTGGCGGTTAGCCGCGTAGTGAATGCGTTGCAGTGAGCTCAACTCTTCAACATGTTCTCCCAGTAGCTTCTGATACGCCTTCTTGGATTTGCAGATGGGCTTCACAATCGTCGGCCACTTACTGAGTTGGACGTTTTCGTCGGGCTGTACCCGAAATTTCTCTGTGGCGATGCTAGTTTTCATATTCTGGCTCCGTCCAGGACGGCGATCTCTCCTCCCTCGTTTTCCCATCGTGCAATCGCCGGTTGTTTCATGGGCCGCGCATCACTAGCGCTCTGGTTTTGTTCCTGGCCAAATGTTTCGTGTGCGGCAGAGTTCCACAAAGCAATGGCAGGCTCGTTGATGCGACCGTGGTTATAACAGAGGACGCTGAGCGATGCGGTGCCGAGCAACAGATGTTGCGCCTGCTCGACGGACAGCCCGATCCAACGGGCGGCGAGGACGCGACCAAAGTGGCTGTGGGAGAAGAGAGCGACGTTTCCAGCCCGCGCGCGGAGCCGGGCAATTAAGCGGTCAGCGCGGTTGGAAATTTGGGAGGGCGTTTCACCTTGGGGAGAGCCGTCGCGAAAAAGATTCCAGTCCGGTCTCGACTCGATGATGTCTGCGGTAGTGCGGCCTTCGTCGTCGCCATTGTCCCATTCCGCGAGGTCTGGTTCGATTTCGGGCGTTGGCTCCAGCCCTGCCAGCGCACAGGTTTGTTGGGCGCGTTGCAGGGGGCTGGTTAGCACATGGGCAAAGGGGACACTCTGCAGGCGCTGTCCAAGTTCCCTTGCCGCGTCCTTGCCGTGCGCGGTCAGGGGGATGTCAGCGCGGCCTGTGTATTGGCCGGAGAGTGACCACTCGGTTTCGCCGTGCCGGATGAAGTAAAGGCGCAGAGGCTTAGGCTGGCTCGTTGTCATGCTTTTGTCCCTTCCATTGAGGAGCGGTATTCGCCACCTCGTGCGGCTCCATTAAACTCCCCGGCAACCCCGCCCTTATAAATTGAGTAAAGATCCGCAGCTTGGCCGCGAGCAGAACAACAGCCCAATGTGAGACGGGGCAAACGCTGAGACCTGACCTCGGCCCCGCTACTCTTCTCGTTGCCCAGTTATATAAAGTCTTAACTGGAAAGTGGTGCATACTGGTTTGGCCGTCGCTTTGATTGGGAGTTGCACGGCGAGGTCCAACCATAATGTTGGTACCGCTATGTGCAGACATAGAGTTGCTTGGCGTTAAAACCCGACGCGTGTGACGACATGTGGTTAGATGACCGGGGGAGGTCGGGAGAGAAGTCTCAGGGCGTACCAATGAATATTTCTGAGCACTTGACTCGCCGTTGCGGGTTAGGCCCTTTAAAAGGACCCATGCGGCTCTACAGGCGAGGCAGGTCAGTCGATCGCTGGCTCAACTCCTCAGAGCTTTTGGGGACCCGGGAGCTTGGCCAAGACCCGGTCAAAAGTGCCGAGGGGGAGGTGGCCGGCTTTTCGGGCGAGTTCGAGCATGAGGCAATCAGAGAAGCCCAAGGCTGGTTTTGCTCTGAAGTGATTGAGCGCATCCGCCACTGTGTCGCGTTCCTGTAGGACTAACTGGCGGTGGCTCGGTAGCATCTCGATTCCATTTGCCTGCTGCAGAGGGGTCAGTTCGTATACAGATCCGAGGACCCACATGGCCTCCGTCAGTGCGAGGAGCGAAACCCAGGCGCTTCTTTCAAGGAAATCCTCTGCCAGGGCGGTTTGCCGCAAATCGCCCCGAGTGATGAGGCGAACCAGAACGTTGGTATCAACTGCGCGCATAGCGTTTCTTGATGTAGTCGCCAATTCCAGATTTCAGTTCGCCTAGCGTTTTTGGTTTGGGAGCTTTTGATCCGAATAGTGCTTTATGGATGTCTTCGGAGTTGCAAGTGCCTGCGCGTCGCACGATGATGCGGTCTCCGTCTTGTTCCCATTCGAGCAGTGACCCTGGCCCGACTCCGAGCTTCTTGCGGATATCAACTGGCACTGAAGTTTTCCCCTGTCCCGTGAGCTTGGAGTGAGCGATTGCCATGCCTCACCTAACCACGATTCATTCTTAGTCTCACGACCGGCAGCGAAGGCCAGGCAGGCGCGAATGTCGGCTTCGGTGAGTGAGGGGAAGTCGCTCAGGATCTCTTCGTGGCTCATACCTGACGCAAGATATTCGAGGACATCATTTACGGTCATCCGTAGGCCACGAATGCAGGGCTTGCCGCTACGTTTGCCTGGTTAAATGGTGATGATTTCGGAATAGCCCATACTTTGAACCTACGCGAAATCGGCTCAGGGTGCAATAGGGTAAGCCACGCTTTCTTTGCAATGGTTGCGGGGATGAGATGTTTCTAGAATGCCGTTTTGAATCCAACGCTATTTCGCTGGATTTTGCTGGAAGCGGGGACGATCCATTTCTGGGTGAACCGGTCGTGCTTCTTGAGGGCGTACATGGCTTGGGGAATTTCATTTCCCGGACGAGAGTGCAGATCAGGTCTGTGCCTTCGCGGCCCCAGGTATTGCGTTTAGCTGCGGTGGTTGGCTGGGGAGCTGCGCCGCCGCGGGCCATTGAGTGAGGGACCCAGAAGCCTAGCGTGAGGCTGCCGCTGAGGCTGAGTTTGCCCAGTTCTTTCAGGCCTTCGTTTTCTGGGATCTCAGGTGGGGCCTGGGTGATCGCGCTGACGTAGTCGCCTTTGGGAGGGAGGTCTTCGAGGCGACTCGTCATGGCGTGGGCTCCGTAGAGGAGGCGTTCTCGTTGTCGGGCATCCAGGCTCAGTTTGGGAATGACCGTGTCCATGTTGATGTAGAGGATTGGGACTTGGGTCTCTTCGAAGAATTCGCGGACCATCGTGCCTACGGTTAGCGGGGCTGGGCCGTGGCTCGCGCTGATGTAGACCTGGTGGCGAAAGCCTTGTCGCAGTAGGGAATGCGCTAGTTGTTTCAGGAAGCTTGAACCGGCTTGCGGGTAGATGTAGATCGAAGCTGAGGCGAGGCTGGTGGTTCCGGGGTAAGACCGGATAAGGCCGGGGGTGAAGAGGCCTCTAAAGGACGGACTTGTGCCGCAAGGGCATTGGCGAGAAAGAAGAGCTTTAGAATGAGCTCCTCCTCTTTGGATCAGCATTCGGCTTCGAAAAATAACACTCATATATTCGGCTGTATATCCGATAACGCCTAGTATGACGTTATGCAAAACTTCGATTTTAATAAAAACGCTTGTGCTGTCGGGGCTGCTATGCGCTCCAGCATACGGGGTAATCTCTGGAGCTACCTCGATCACGATAAATGGAAATCAGGGCGTCCCGGTTGGAACGGGGACGGGTGTATGGATTAGCGGAATCCTACATCCAAGTATCGCAGCTTGGACTTTCAGTCCATCGCCTGCAATGCCGGCAGGGATTGGGCTTCAAGCGAACGGTGCATTCACGGGAGGCATGTGGGGCATCATCATCTCTGGAACGCCAACTGAAGCGTTCAGTGGGACGGTTGTAGTGACCCTAACTGGGGCGGGACAATCTGGAAGTGCGCAGCTCACAATCAATTTCAATATCGCGGGGCCACCGAGTCTGCCAATCAGCCTAACGATTTCGCCATTGCCCACTTCTTCCGTTTCAGGGACATTAAGCCGGACCATTTCGGCTACGGGCGGAACCGGGGCGATTAGCTACAATGTGCAGTCGGGTTCACTGCCACCCGGCATTTCTCTCTCTGGCGGGGTATTGTCTGGCACTTACAGCAGCGCGGGCAGCTTCAACTTTACAATTCGGGCAACGGATAGTGTTGGGGCAACGGCAGACCTATTGCTTGCGGTGGTAGTGAATCCGCCGGTAACCATTCAGACTAGTTCGCTGCCGGGAGGATGGGTCTCAAAAAACGTTTCAGGAAATGTATCTTTTAGTGGAGGCACAAGTCCGGTGACGGTGCAGGTGGTTGGAGGCGCGATGCCAACTGGTGTTTCGCTCGGCGGAGACGGATCCTTTGGTGGCTCATTGGGGGCTGCGGGTTCGTTTATGGTGAGCATCCGTGCGACGGATGCGGTTGGTAGCTTTGACACTCGCTCCTACACAATAGACGTGCGTCCGCAAATGCAACTAGGCCCGTCGGGCAACTTGCCAGCGGCCACGGTTGGAGCACCCTATTCAGTTGGAGTAGGTGCTACGACAAATGCCAGTGCTCCCAATATCAGCATGGGGATGAGTGCGGTTCCCGGAGGCTTGAGTTTCGGGAACGGCGTTCTTTCTGGAAAGCCAACAACTGTTGGCACATACAATTTCGGATTTACTGCGACGACCTCCGATGGTGAAACGGCATCAACGGAAATAACACTTTTGGTAAACCCAGCACTGCAATTTGCACTGCCACCGGCTCAGACGCTTTTTGTCGGGAAACCGATGACCTGGACGCCTACGTTAAGCGGCGGGACGGCACCTATCCTTGTCAGTCTATTGGGAAGCTCGCTTCCTGCCGGACTTACATTGAATCGCTCGACAGGCGTGATCACTGGAACGCCAACCAGCGCTGGTTCGGTGGCATTCACGATTGAAGCCACTGATGCCAATGTTGCGCGGGTACAGCATTATGTCAGCCTGCCGGTTCTGGTGCCAGTACAGATCACGACGACGCTTGAGCCGGTGTATCCAATATCGAAGGCATGGTCAATTCCTCTTGCGGCGCAGAGCGGAACCGCTCCCTATGCTTTCAAGATTTCAGCAGGCGGCTTGCCTACGGGAATTTCGATTGAGGGCAATCAATTGATTGGAAGTCCGTCACAAACCGGAAGCTTCAGCTTCAATCTGAAGGTAACAGATGCCAATGGCTTGTCGAGCGAGCGCAGCTACAAGGTTCTGGTATCCAGTGGATTTACATTGTCGAGTTCGGTATTAAGATTCGCCGTTCAGCGAGGGCAAACCAGCCCCCGGCTCACGGTGAAACTCGATTCGAATCCCGCAGGAGTACCGGTAAGGGTGTCGACTTCGGCCCCTTGGCTGAAGTCTACGCTGGGCAATACGGCGACGCCTGGCGCAGTGGACTTTTGGGCGACTGCTTCCGCTGAGGTGGAAGCGGGCGAGAGCGAAGTTGAAGTCAGCTTTGATTCGCCAGGGTTGCCCTCGCAGAAAATGGCTGTAAAGCTGCTGGTCTTCCGTGCCGAAGATGCCACGATCAGCGCGGAATTGGTGGAGGCTTCTCAAGGTCAACACACCGTGATGTTGCGTGCCCGGATGATGGAAGTGCCATTTCGGGTAGAGTTGGACGGGCCTGGTGCAGTGAGCTATCGCTTGAGCAGGAGTGCTGGCGTTGCCAGTTCAGCAGGTTCTTATGGATTGCTGATTTCACGATCTGAGAACACGGCCAACCTTGGTTTGGAGACGAACTTGATCATCCGTAATGAATTGTTGGATCAAACGCTGAAGTTGACGTTGCCGACAAGTGGAATTGCTCCGATCATATTGTCGGCAAGAGAGATCAGTCTACTCGCCGCCGCAGATCAGAAAGAATCGATGGAGGCGGAAGTGATCGTACGGTCGCAGAGCGGCGCACGCCGATATGCAACCACGGTTGACGCCCCCTGGTTGAAGGTGACTCCTTCGACAGGTGATCTGGCATCGATTGCAAAGCTGGGATTGACGATTGATCCTAGTGGGCTAGCGCCTGGCGAAAACGCGGGGCTGGTGACGATCTATCTCGAAGATGGACGCGAGGCGGGAACCGTGCGCGTTGTGGTGAATTCCGCACCGGTTGCACTGAACCCGTCGGTGGACAAATCTGCCTTTGTGTTCAGCGCCTCAAAATTGAAAGCAAGCCTGAAGCTGATGAATCCAACGGGCCGGATGGTGCCGTTTGCATTACGCAGTTCTAATTCGGCAATCTCGGCGAACGTCGAATCTGGAACACTTGCTGCTGGCGAATCTCGTACGCTCGAAGTGTCTGCACAAGAGTTTGAAGAAATGCAAAGTGTGTTTGTTAGCTTTGGTGATGGCGAGCCTTCGGTGGTGGATGCATTATGGCTGTCTGTGAAGCCGAACTGCGAATCCAGCCCAACGATTGCTTGGCTATCTCCGGCGCGCGCGGCGAGTCTCAAAACAGGGGTTTCGGCAAGTGTTCAGGCACTGCTAACCAATGGTTGCGGGGTTGCGCTGACACAGGGTTCTTTGTCCTTGCTTTCAATCGAAGGGCCGACCTTGCCACTGGTGAGCAGTGGAGACGGAGTCTGGTCGACACAGTGGAAGGCAAACCAAAGTAAAACACTTGAATTACTTTACGTTTCACCGGATGGATTGCGCCAGTCGCGCCAATTCCTGAGTGTGGATGTGAAGTAAGACGACTTCTTACTGGCAATAAAGGCGGAGCGGGCCATTCATGCCTGGTCCGCCTTTATTATTTTCAGGTTTGCCTCAGGGGCAGTTTACACTGGTGCGATTCGATGAGCGCAGACACGGCTGAAGCAATCGCTGGAGCGATAACAACAATGGGGGTTTCGCCCTCCCCTGCAGCCGAGAGGTCTTTTGGATCAAGCAAGATGATCGTGATTGGGGGGACATCGCGGAAGCGGGGCATTTTGTATTGCGTGAAGGTGCCGTTGGTGAGTCGGCCGTTTTCGAAGTCGAGCTTTTCCATGAGTGCTCCGCCTAGCCCTTGAAGATCGAGCCTTCGACTTGAGCGCGGAGGTTGGTGGGGTTGAGGATGACTCCGCATTCGTAGGCCATGTGAAATTCTTTGATGGTGAAACCGGTTTTGGGGTCTGTTATGACTTCGACACAGGCGGCTACGTAGGAGCCTTTTTCGAAGCCGGCGGCTAGGCCGATAGCTTGTTTGCGGCGGGCTTTCCAGTTAAATCTGTCTGTGACGGCGATGATGACGTCGCGGAGTCTTGGGTTGTCGCAGTGGTTGAGACGGAAGTCGAGGGGTCTTGACTGGCTAAGGTTGCCAGTTCGTCCATAAGACATTCGCGGGCGAAATTGTTTGTGGTGGCGGCGATGCCGCGGTAGGAGCCTGCTCTTAGGGGTGAGTCGCAGAGGTGGAAACGGGTTCTGGTGTTGGGGATGCGGTATGGGGTTTCGAGGCCGGCGGTGCCGGCGTTATAGGTTGTAAAGTCCCAGGCGGTGATTTTGCCGTTTGTGTCGAGGCCGGCCGTGATTTCGAAGAGGCCGGCGGGGCGGGAATAGGCCCACATGAATTCTTCAGCGCGGGTCCATCGGAGAGAGACGGGTTTGCCGCTTTCTTTTGCTAAGCGGGCGGCTTCTATGGCGACTTCGCCGGTGTGCTTGCCGCCGAAGCCACCGCCGGAGCCGGGTTCGATGACGCGGACTTTTTCGGCAGGGATGCGGAAGGCTTGCTCGAGTTGTTGTTGAACGCCGAAGGGGTTTTGGGCACCGGTCCAAACGGTGAGCTTGCCGTCGACCCATTCGGCTACGGCGGCGCGGGGTTCCATGGGGGCGTGCTGGATGTGGGGGGTCTGGTAGGTGGCGGTGGTGATGATTGGTACTAACAATGCGGGGATTAACTCGGCCGAGGAGATTACATCTGGGATCGAGGCAATTTGTGAGGAGTTGCATACGAGGCTCCCTGGGGCGAAGATCTTGTTGCTGGGGATCTTTCCGCGCGGGGCGAAGCCGGATGCAGCGCGTGCGAAGGTGATGGAAGTGAATGGGTTGATCGCAGGACTCAGCGGCAAGAATAGTGTGACGTATCTGGATATCGGAAAAGTGTTTCTCGAAGCCGACGGCAGCATCGCACCGGAAATCATGAATGATTATCTGCATCCGACCTCAGCAGGGTATGAGCGCTGGGCAGCGGCAATGGAACCAACACTTCGTCAATTGATCAGCGGAAAGTAGCGGCGGCCATACGAGAATGGATGGATGAATTCCGCTGTTGATCCTGTTGACGAGATGTTGAGCCTGCCCCGGTTGGGTGCGCTTGGTTTACAACATGTCCTGGTGATGTATGGCGGAGCGGTGGCGGTGCCGTTGATTGTGGGACGAGCCCTTGGGCTTGGGCCAGAGCAGGTAGCGCTGCTGATATCGGCCGATCTCTTCTGTTGTGGGATCGTGACGCTGATTCAATCGCTGGGGATGACGCGTTATTTCGGAATCAAGATGCCGGTGATGATGGGCGTGACCTTTGCTGCGGTGGGACCGATGGTGGCAGTGGCGAATGTGCAGGGGGGCACAGATGGAGCGAGAGCAATCTTTGGTGCTCTGATTGGGGCGGGGATTTTGTCGATTTTGATCGCACCGGCAATGGGGAGGCTTTTGCGATTCTTTCCGCCGCTGGTTACTGGCACGATTATTGTGATGATCGGGATCAGCCTGATGCGTGTCGGGATTGGGTGGGCGATGGGTGGGCCGGCGAGTATGGCGCAGCGAGCGGACATTGCGAAGATACAATCGATGCCGGCGGGGCAAACGGTGATTCCGATGATTGAGAATCCCAGTTATGCGGCGCTAGACCAGCTGGCGATAGCGGGATTTGTACTGGTGGTGATCTTGCTGATCATTCGATATCTCAAGGGGTTTTGGGCCAATATTGCCGTTTTATTGGGTGCAGTGATGGGGTGCGGAGTTGCCGTAGCGATGGGAAAGATGAGCTTTGAGAAGGTGAGCCACGCGCCGTGGTTTGGACTTGTATTGCCTTTTGCCTTTGGACCGCCCACCTTTGACCCAGTAGTTATCGGGACGATGACATTGGTAATGGTGGTGGTGATGATTGAATCGACGGGGATGTTTCTGGCTTTGTCCGATATTACAGGCAAAGCAATCAGCCGGGATGAGTTGACTGCCGGGTTAAGGACGGATGGATTGGGAACCTTGATTGGCGGGCTCTTTAATACTTTCCCCTACACCAGCTATTCGCAGAATGTGGGGCTGGTGAGTGTGACGGGTGTGCGAAGCCGGTGGGTATGCGTGGCGGGTGGATTGATTCTGGTGGTGATGGGGCTGTTGCCGAAGATGGCGGCGCTGGTGGAGGCAGTACCGTTATTTGTGCTGGGCGGTGCGGGGTTGGTGATGTTCGGGATGGTTGTGGCGAGTGGGATCCGGATCCTGTCGACCGTCGATTTCAAGGGGAATCGAAACAAGCTTTATGTAGTGGCGATTGCGATTGGAATCGGAATGATTCCGCAGGAGGCACCGCTCTGGACGCAGCAGATGGCACATGAAGTTCGCCCGCTGCTGGAGTCGGGGATTCTACTCACGTCGATCAGCGCTGTCTTGCTAAACCGCTTCTTTAGCTGGAAGAAAGTCGAGCAAGACTGAGGGCGAGGACGCGTGCGCCGAGGGCGATCGCCTCGGGGCTTGCGTATTCATCGGGACGATGGCTGACACCGTCACGGCAAGGGATGAAGAGCATGGCAGTTGGGGCGATGCGCGACATGAATAGTGAGTCGTGATAGGCGCGGCTGATCATGAGGTCGTAGGGGAGGCCTTCGGCCTGACAGGTTGCAACGATGGCTTCGACAATTTCGGGGGAGCACTGGGCTGGAGGATCGGCGTTGACGAGCTGGTAGTGGATTGGGATGGAGCGGCGAGTGGAAACCTCGCGGCAGGCGGCTACAATTTTTTCGAGAACCGAATCCCGGCGGGCCTGGTCGATGTCGCGCACATCGATCTCGAGAATGCAGCGGCTGGGCACACTGTTTACGGCACCGGGGGAGACCTGGCAAACGCCGGTGGTGGCGACGGTGTCGATTGAGTTGGTGGAAAGAGCGGCTGCTTCTACCGCAAGGGCAATCTCTGCCCCAGCAAGCAGGGCATCGCGACGACCGGGCATTAGCACTGCGCCGGCGTGGCCGCCTACGCCTTCGATTGTGATACGGGCGCTTGCGGGGGCGGCGATGGCTGTTACGATTCCGAGGCCGACGCCTCGCTGCTCGAGTAAGGGGCCTTGTTCGATGTGAAGTTCGAGAAAAGCTGAATAGTAGTTTGCTGGCAAGGCGACAGATTCGACTAAACCGGTGAAGCCAGCGGCTTGCCGTGCCTGGTTGAGAGTCTTCCCTTCCCGGTCTTTGAAGGCCTCGCCCGCCATGAGAGATTTCGGGCCAGAGAGGAGGCGGCTGCCGAGGCAGCCGATGCCAAAACGTGTTGGCTCCTCAGAAGTAAAGAGGAGTAGCTCGATTGAGCGGCGCGGGGAGAAGCTGGCAGCCTTCAGCGCACGGATTGCTTCCAGAGCACCAAGAACACCTACAGTACCGTCGTACATGCCGGCATTGGGTATGGCATCGATGTGTGAGCCGGTACCGACTGCGGGGAGATCTGGCTCTGTACCGATCCAGCGGGCGAAGGTGTTGCCTACGGCATCCTCGCGAACGATGAGGCCTGCGGCGGAACAAAGACTCTTGAAATAAGTTCGGGCCTTCAGATCGGTCTCTGTGAAAACAACCCGGGTGACAGAGGGAGAGGGAGTATCAGAGAAGGTGGCGAGTGCGTTGAGTTCTGAGCTGAGGCGGCTTGCGTCAATGTGGAGATGCATCAGGCGGCCCGATTCCAATCTTTGTAGATGAGATACTTTGCCGGAGTCTTGCCGAGGGCACCAAACCATTGCGGGCAGTAGGGTGCCATATAAATGAAGTCACCAACGGTGACCGGATACCAGAAATCTCCGAGACGATAGATACCTCCACCTTCGAGGAAGATCAGCCCGTGCTCCATCACATGCACTTCGACCATGGGAAGAGTTGCGCCAGGGCGGAAGGTCATGGTGTTGACGGCGAAGTCAAAGCTAGGATCGGAAGGGATTAGAGAGCGGACTTCGAGATCTGGATCACCCATCAGCGGCTGCGGCGTGATTGTGTTTTCGTAGCCGCTGAAGTGGCTTGGGGGTGGAGTGCCACTGAGAGGCTGATACGGCTTCTCGATCACCACAGCCCGTGCTCCTGAAGGGGAATCCAGTTGGCTCGATTGACCCTCACCAAAATACGCGTAAGCACCGGGGCCAAGGGTGGCGTTGGCTGTATTGATTTCACCGGAAATGACATAGACGAAGCGCTGGAGATGGGAAGCCGGGAGGTGGCCGCCAGCTTCGAACTCGGCTGTGTACTGGGTGAATTTGGCACCGATGGTTGGGGTGGCATGAATGATGGCAGTAGCATTTTTCATGCCTGGCCAGGGGGCCCGGACAAAGGCATCGGGAGTATGCAGAATGTGATTGTCGCGATGGGCGCTTCTTGAGTGTCCTAGGGATTGCATGGCAGGAAAATTCCTTTTGTAGTTGCGGTGATGGAGGCACCGTCGAAGATGGTCTCGCCGCGACGAAGCGTGCGGCGGACCACACCCCGGAATTGCGAACCGAGGTAGGGGCTCATCGGGTGACGCTGGTGGAGGTGGTTGAGAGTGAAGGATTCGTTTAAGGCGACGAAGGCAAGGTCTGCATCGAAGCCGACTTCAATCGCACCTTTGCGGGGGATCCCGAAGCGTTGGGCTGGCCGGGAAGATAGAAGAGCAGCGATGCGGCTGAGAGGCAGCCCTCGCTGGTGGTAGCCAGATTCAAGGAGAACAGCCAGCGTGGATTGAACACCGGCGATTCCGCCCCAGGCGTGGAAGAAGTCTCCCGATTTTTGATCGAGTGGAGCCGGGGAGTGGTCTGAGCCGATCAGGTCGAGTGTGCCATCGAGAACCGATTGCCAGAGCAGATCGCGATCTGCAGAATCGCGAATGGGTGGAGCGCATTTGGCGGCCACACCAATACGCTCGACATCTTCAGTTGTGAAGAAGAGGTAGTGGGGGCAAGTCTCGATCGTGATGTCTACGCCACGGGCCCGGGCTTCGAGTGCGGCAGCCACTCCTGCGCCTGAGCTGATGTGCACGATATGGAGGCTGGCTTTGGTGACAGACGCAATCAGTGCGGCGCGGCTGATTGCTTCCACTTCGGCAATGACGGGGCGGGAGGCGAGGAAGTCTCGCACGCCCGAGCTTCCAGCGGCGAGGATTCGATCGGCGAGACGGCTGGTGATCTCTTCGCTTTCGGCATGGACGGCAACCGGCAGGCCAAGACGAGCCGCCTCGAGCATGCCTTCGTAGAGAGTGAGGTCATCGGCACGAGGGAATTCGGAGAGGCCTGAATTGGACATAAAGGCCTTGAAGCCAATGGCACCTGCTGCGGCAAGGCCTGCAAGCTCGTCACGATTGCCTGGGATGATACCGCCCCAGAGGGCAAAGTCTGCGATGGATGCGGCGGCGAGGGCGACCCGTTTGCGCTCAAACTCGAAAGCGTTCACCGTGCACGGGGTGGAGTTGAGCGGCATATCGATGAAGGTAGTTCCACCGCCTGCTGCAAGGGCGTGGCTGCCGGTGGCAGCGCCTTCCCAATCGGTGCGGCCAGGTTCGTTGAAATGGAGATGGGCATCGACAATGCCGGGCAAGATGTGGAGGCCGGTTGCGTCTGCTTCGGTGCGACCGGCTGGAAGGTCAGGGCCGATAGCTTCGATTGAAGCGTCGGCGATGCCGAGGTCTGCTTCGAGCAGGCCCGACGGTGTTACAAGAGTGGCTCCACGAATCACGAGGTCAAACAATAGGGGGCTCCCAATTCATAAGAAAGTGCATCCCGACTTCGAGGGCGGCCGCTACATCTTCGATCGAAACGTTTTCATCCGGGTGATGGCTGATGCCACCTGGACTTCTTAAAAATAACATCGCCGACGGAATCTTGCCGGCGACAATCATGGCATCATGGCCGGCACCGCTGGTCATGCGATGGAGGGGGTGTCCGGTGGCGGTGATTGCGTCTGCGAGGGCATCGGCAAGGGCTTGATCCATCGGGACGGCGGCCTGATCGAGATTCGATTTGTAGGTGAGTGCGAGGTTGCGACGGGTGGCGATGGCTCGGGCCTCAATCAGCAGCCTTTCAACCGTGGCAAGGCGAATGGAATCGTCAGCGTAACGGACATCGAGACTTGCGAGGACAAGGCCGTTGATGGCGTTGCGGGCGTTTGGACTTGCCTCGATGTGGCCGACAGTTGCCATCAGGCCCGCAGTGGACTGGGCCGCAGCTTCGACGTGGTAGATCCATTCTGCAGCGGCGGCGAGGGCATCGCGACGCAGGTGCATGGGCGTCGTGCCAGCGTGGTTGGAATGGCCGGTAAAGGTGAGATCCAGGCGTGATTGGCCTGCGATCGCGTCCACAACAGCGAGCGGGAAGCCCAGACTTTCGAGCACCGGACCCTGCTCAATGTGGAACTCCAGGTAGGCTGCGGCATCCGTTTCGGCGCTTGCGATCCGACCTGGATCGAGGCCATAGGCGCGGATCGCGCTCGAAATAGAAATTCCATTGCGATCCGTGATCGGGAGCAAAGCTTCTGCGTCGCCGATGAGTGCGCGGCTGCCAATAAAGGGAACGCCAAATCGGACGCCTTCTTCTTCAGAGAAGCCGATGACTTCGAGTGCATAGGAGAGGTTTCGTCCGGCGAGGAGTTCGACCAGAGTGATGGCAATAACAACACCTAGGATTCCGTCGAAAGCACCAGCATTGGGCACAGTATCGAGATGCGAGGCGAGGAGGAGTCTGGGGCCATGGCCGATGGTGCCGCGCAAGTTTCCGGCGTCGTCGATGTGTACCGTCATGCCGCAGCTTTCCATCCAGGTGCGCAAGCTGTTGTGCACTTCCCGCATCGGGGGGCAGAGAAAAGTTCTAGTGGTGGCTGAAGGATCCTCCGATTGAGATGCAATCGAGCGGCAGCGAGCAACGGCGGCACCGGCAGCGTGGATCATGATCCCCTATAGGTGCTGTAGCCGAAGGGCGAGAGCAGGAGCGGCACATGATAGTTGGCTTCTGAATCGGATACGCCAAACCGAATGACAATTTCGTCGAGGAAAAGAGGTTCTGGCAGTTGGAGGCCAAGACCCCGCAGATAGGCACCGGCGTGGAAGGTGAGTTCATAGATACCTGTGGCAAGGTTATTCCCTGATAGCAGTGGCTCATCGGTGCGGCCATCTAAGTTGGTCCGGGCCGACTTGAGATGTTTGCGAAGCGAGCCGTCGACGAAGTGCAGATCAATGAGTAGACCAGCGGCGGGGAGGCCGCAGGCCGTATCGAGCACGTGAGTAGAGAGTCGGGCCATGGTGCTAGCGCCTCATGCTCAAACCGAGGACACCATAAGGTGGGCGTGCATCGGTATAGGCTCCGAGGATGTCACCTTGCTCAGCAATGGTGTCCCAGGTGCGATTGTTGGCCTCAAGATGGATCTCGGAAACTGTGGCTATTTCGGCGAGGACACGAGTGCCCAACTGGTAGATGACTTGTTGGATGCTGCCAGATTCAAAGGCGTCGAAGATTTCATGTGTGATGCGAGCGATATGGCGGGAGCACTGGCCATTGGTAAGTGCAGCGGAAGGATCGTTGTAGTGCCAATCGAGATCGAGCCACATGTGGAGAGGGCGATTTGTGATATCGGGCAGAGTAGTGTATTCATCGCGAACAAAACCCTTAAATGCGCTGCCGCCCAGTCGAAGAAGGCGGAAGCCATGAATGCCTGAAGTTGCGCTCACGACGCCCTGACGATTGATTTCTATACTCGCCGTTGTTTGTTCCGGGCCTGAAGGGGCGAAAGTCCAAGTGCCACGGGCAGTATGGGGAATTTGCCGGGCAGTGAGTTGAATTCCTTCTGCCTGCGGATAGAGAGCGATGAACTTTTCAGCGAGGAATTTCACGTAGGCTTCGAGATCGTGACCCTGGAAATTCATGGTTTCGCATTGGATGAAGTTCTTCATTGAATCGGTGGCAATGAGACCCGTATTGTCGCCTGTAGTGTAGGTGGGCCAGAACGAATCCCCGTAAAGGAGCATTTTGACGTTGGCGCCAAAAACTGCAGTTTCGCCTTCGGGGGCCTGACCATCGCGATTCAAGCGATAAACGGTGACGTCGCCTTTACCGTAGTAATTTCTCTTCCAGCCGCTTGCGAAAGATTCCAAGCAAGCCTCCTATTTGAATTGATCTTCAAGCCGAAAAGCGGCAATGCGAAAGACCTGCTTGAGGGCAGTTTCGAATTCTTCCTCTATGGTGGCATTGAGCCGGGATTCCAGAGCAGCGAGAATCTCGTGTTTGGTGCTGCCTTTGACAGCAAATAAAAAAGGGAAACCGAAGGTGTTGCGGTAAGTCGCATTGGCTGCCTGCAGGCGAGTGAATTCTTCGGTGCTGAGGCGATCGAGGCCTGCGCCAGCCTGCTCCCCTATTGACGCGTCGCTCATGCGAGCTTTTGCGCCAAGATCAGGATGCGTACGCAGTAGCTTGAGTTGTTCCTCACGACTGGCAACGATCACTTGATGCGACATGGCATCCTCGAGTGCGTGAAGGCTGGTGAAGGGGCGGCTGGCCCAAGCCCGTTCCGCTACCCAGGGGGAGTCTTCGAATATCCAGCCAAGAGTCGCAACGAATGCGTTCTGATCGAGTAAATTGATTTGACTCAGGCTGGTAGATGTTGCCATCCGCTACATGGTACCCCGAGACAATGCGATCAGCGGAGGATCTCTTTGATGATGCGGCCGTGGACTTCGGTTAGACGTTCGCGGCGGCCTTGGTGGAGGTAGCTGAGCTGATCCTGGCTGAGTCCGAGCTGGTTAAGGAGAGTGGCGTGGAGGTCGCGGAAGTGAACCGGGTTTTCGGTGGCCTTGAGGC
>Ga0105048_10007466_pt1 | contig 17569 bp, 12 predicted proteins | sample MAT05_FD_78382 | JGI IMG/M metagenome (GOLD analysis project Ga0105048, IMG submission 78382) | Freshwater microbial communities from Lake Fryxell liftoff mats and glacier meltwater in Antarctica - MAT-05 | ecosystem: Environmental > Aquatic > Freshwater > Ice > Liftoff microbial mat | place...
GAACTCGATCAATCCGTGGCGGCTCGAGGGGCAGAAGACGATCGTCCTCGAACTGCTGCAGCAACTCGGGTGGACGGTGCCCGACTGGATCGTGCTCCCCGCCGGCAACCTCGGCAATACCGCGGCGTTCGGAAAGGCGCTCCGCGAAGCTCGCGATTGGGGTTTGATCGACCGTCTGCCGAGAATAGCGTGTGTACAGGCTGCGGGTGCGGCGCCCTTCGCGCTCGCATTCGCGGAGCAGTTTGCTGTGCGGCATCGTGTCACACCGCATACCGTGGCGACGGCAATCAAGATCGGTGATCCGGCAAGTTGGGACCGCGCGGTGCGCACGCTGCTCGAGACGAAGGGAGTGGCGATCAGTGTGACAGACGAGCAAATTCTCGCTGCGAAGGCCGTGATCGATGGCGCCGGCGTGGGTTGCGAACCGGCATCGGCGGCCAGCGTAGCCGGCGTTCGGCAATTGCGCGCCGCAGGGACGATCGCTCCGACGGATCGTGTGGTGGCGGTACTCACTGGCCACGTGCTGAAGGATCCGGGCATTCTGCTCGATCGCATGACATCGGAGGTGGCCGACGATCCGCATCGGCCGACTCGCATTGCCCCGAACGTGGACGCCGTGGCTCGCCTGCTCGGCTGATCCACTGTACGGCATGACCTGAACGCTTGGAGTTCCGTGGACGCCCCGCAGCCCTTCCCGCTTGTCGCGAGCGGTATTGCTCCGCTCGATTCCCGCCTCGCGGGTTTTGCGTCCGGTCGTCCGCATGTGCTCAGTGGTGGTCCTGGTGCGGGCAAGAGCACGGCGTGTCTCGAGTTCCTCGCAGCCGGTCTGCGCCGCGCTGAACGCGTGGCGCTCTTGACGCATGACGATCCGGCAGACGTGCTCGCCGCAGGCGCCTTCCTTGGCCTCGACCTCGGTGTCGCCATGCGGGAGGACCGCTTGGTGATCGTGCGCTACCAGCTCGACTTCGTCCGCGCCTTCAGCCGCGCGGCGGCGCCCGAAGAGCCGCTGATCGAACTGCGTCGTCTCTTCGGCGAGCCCGTGCCGGCGCGCGTCGCAATCGATTCGGTGGTGCCGCTGCTCGAGGGCGGTGGAGCCTCGACGGCGGCGATGTTCGCTCTCGTGGCCATGCTGGACGACTTCGGTGCCACGTCGCTGATCACGTATCCGGGCGACCTCGCCGGCCTGTACGACCGACGACTCGAGCCGCTGATGCAGCGCGCGGCGGGCGTCTTCCACCTGACACATTCGGCAGACGGACGGCCACGCCGCCTCGAGACGCGAAAGTTGCGCTACGCGGCGGATTCGCTCGAGCCGATTCCCATGCGCATCACGGCCGGACGCGGCTTCGAAGCCGTCGTCGCCGAGACGACGGCCGACGGAACGCGGCCGCGATCCATTGCGGTGGTGGACCTCGCGGATCCGTCGCCCGTCGAGATGATTCGCGCCCTCGAGCGTGATCACGCCGTCTCGCAGCGGAGCGGGGCGCGCGCCGCCGCCGTGGCCGTCGGTCAGGGTTCGATCGGCGCCCTGCTCCTCACGGTGCGCCGCGACGTGATCGGTGACGCGTTGCGCTTGGTGGGTCAGTTGCGTGTCGCGAGCCCGACGTTGCCGATCATTCTCGCGACGCAGTATCGCCTGCGCTCGCAGGATCGGGCGCGCGGGCTCCGCGCGGGTGCGGACGATTTCGTGGAGACGTCGCTCCCACCCGACGAATTTGCCGCGCGCGTGGGCGCCATCGTGGGACGCGGCCGTTCGGCGTCGTCGGAGATGCCGATCGCGCCCCGCCCCACGCCGCTGCAGCCGACGCGCGACGGGAAGCCGGTGCCGATGGACGCCGCGAGCTTCCGCCGCCTTCTCGCGGCGCATCTGCGCGAGGAACGGGCGCCTTTCTTTGCACTCGTCGCCGCCACCGGTACCCCGATCGGCCCGCTCGCGGAGACCGCGATCGCCACGAGCCGCATGGACGGCGGCGCCCTCGTCGCCATCGTGGACGATCGCGTGATGATTCTGCTCGACGGCGCACGTCCGAAGGATCTGCGGGCCTGGCATGCGCGGTTCGCCGATCAGGCCGCCGCGCGTGGCGTGACCGACCTCGCGACGGAGACGCTCGCCTGCCCGGGGGATGAGGCCGGGCTGAGCGTGATCGCCGGCCTGCAGAACGCGGCGGCGTGAGAACGTACCGGTACGCCGTGGCGCTTCTGGTGAGCGCCGTGGTGCTGTCGGTCGTGGTGGTCGTGGTGCTGCAGCGGCTCGATGCGCTGCTGCCGGGTTCGGGTGCACCGCCTGCGGCCGTGGCGCGCATGCCCGTCTCCACCACAGCGCCAGCGCCGGTATCCGACAGCGCACCGCCAATGCGTCCCCGTGCGGGTACCGCGCCGGCCGACACGAACAGAGGCCCAAGTCCCGGAGACGCCAAGGCGCCAAGGACTCGCACGTTCGCGGTGACGACGGCGCCCACCGCTATTCCTGCAGCGGCTCAGGCCACGCCGTGGAGGCCCGCGCCCGAGCAGGCCTTCGCCGATTCGCTCTATCGCGCCACGCAAAGCGCCGACACCGCAACCGCGCGTGCGCTGCTGGCCCGTCGGCCGTCTACGCTTCCCGACAGCATCGCGGCCGGCGCCGAGCGGCTCGAAGCGCGCCTGGCGCGTGCCCTCGGCGACACGAGCCGTCAGCGCACCGCGTACGCTGCGGTGCTCCGGCGTGACACCACCGCGGCGATGCGGCGCGAAGCGGCCGAAGCCGCGCGCGAAGCCGGCGACTTCCTGACCGCGTCGCGGCTCCTGCGGCAACTGGTCGCTGCCGCACCCCGCGATACGACGCTGCGCGCCGCCCTGCTCGAAACGCTGCTCTCGGCTCGTGACTCCGCCGGCTTCCTCGGGCAGTTGGACACGCTCGCGCGGGTTACGCAGAGCGCCGACCGCTATGATCGGTTGGCAGTTTCACGGGAAGCCGCGGGCGACATCGTCGGCGCCCGAGGAGCGTTCCGCGAGGCGATCCGCGTGGGGCCCACCGCCGAGCGCTGGACGCGTCTTGCGGATCGCTTGCGCTGGGTCGATTCGCTCGATGCCTCGCTGCTCGCGTATGCAGAAGCGCTGGCGCTGCAGCCTGCCGCAGGCCGGGCGCTCGAGGGAACCGCCATCGCCTCGCGCCTCCGCCGCGAGGCGCTGCAATCGCCGATCTTCATCGCACCGCTGTCTACCGATCCCGAAGCCGGCGTCGCGTTGCGCGTGCAGGCGGGTGATGACAATGCCGGCTGGTCATTCCGTGCCATTGGTGCGCAGACCGGCATCCCGATCACGGCGCAGGGCCTCACGCTGCTGGCGGCGGCCGATGTACGGCGCATCGGCCGACCGCTTCGTGACGCGCTGCATGGCACGCGCTGGTCGGCCGGTCTTGCGCAGACGCTAGGACGCGCTCGCGTGGCGGCTCGAGGCGGCCAAGTGCGGCACGACGGGGTGCGGGCCGTCACCACATGGGCCGTCGATGCGCGCGCCCCGCTCGGTCGCTTTGAAGTCCGCGGCGAAGCCGAACGCGCACCTGCTTATGAGGTGCTGCGCGCCGGCGCCACTCTCGCCCCGATCGGCAGCGACACCGCGCTCACCGCGCGGGCGCTGCGTGGCACGCTGCTCGGTACCCTCCGGCCGGGGCTCGATCTCTGGACGCAGGCCGAGCAGATCCGCTTCGGCGATGCGAACCAGCGGACCGGCGCCCAACTGGCGCTGCAGCAGTCGCTGCGGCCGGGCATCGGCCTGATCCTCGCCGGTGGTGTCATCGGCTTCCGGCAGTCGCTTCCGACGTATTGGACGCCATCACGCTACGCGCTTGGCTCCATCGGTCTGGACCTGCGTACCGGCGTGCCCTCGCAGGTGGCGGTCTACGTACGGCTGCTCCCGGGTATCGGTGACGTCCGCGGGTTGCCCGTTGGCAATGGCCGTGCCTTCCAGTTCGCCGCCGGTGCGGGCGCGGTGATCGAGCGCGGACGTTGGCGTGCCACGGCCGATGCGGCCGCCGGGCGCGACCGCGAGGACGGCTATCAGACATGGAGCGGTGAGCTTCGCCTCACCCGGCTGCTCCCATGACCGAGCACCCTGCATCCGTTGCCCGGCGCCGTCGCTGGGGTACCAGCTCCCGCATCCGCGAGTTCGCGATTCTGCTGCTCGGCGTCGCGCTCGTCGTCACGGCGATCTTCGGCACGTATCTGCTGCTCCAGCGCATGCCATCGCCGCCGAAGGGCTGGCTGGCGGTCTTCGGAGTGGCGCTGCTCCTGGCCTTCCTGATCCTGCTGCTCGCGCGCTACGCGCTGCTTGCTGTGCTCGGCTATCTGCAGCACATCGAGGCGCGCGTCCGTGAAGGCGACCCGGCGACCGTCGATGAACTCGAACCCGTGACGCTGATCGTGCCGGCGTTCAACGAAGGGCCGGTCATCGAGAACGCCCTGCGGAGCCTGCTGCAGCTCGACTACCCCGCCTACGAGATCCTGGTGGTGGACGACGGCTCCACCGACGATACGGCGATCCGCGTGGCGGCGATGGAGGGCCGCTACGGCGATGTCGTCATCCGCCTCGTGCGGCGCGACAACGGCGGCAAAGCGGCCGCGCTCAACACCGGCATTCAATTGGCGCGGCACCGCTTCGTGCTCTGCATGGACGGCGACTCCCGGCTGTCGCGCAACACGCTGCGCGCGGCGATGCCGCACTTCCGCGATCCGCACGTCGCGGCGGTGGCCGGCAACGTGAAGGTGGTCAATCGGAACAACCTCTGGACGCGGCTGCAGGCGCTCGAGTATGTCGAGGGGCTCAACATGGCGCGGTGGGCGCAGGCGTACCTGCGCAGCGTGAACATCATTCCGGGGCCGGTCGGGCTCTTCCGTCGGGAGGTGCTGCTCGAGGTGGGCGGCTACGAGACCGATACCTTCGCGGAAGACGCCGACCTCACGTTGCGTCTGCTCCGGCGCGGCTGGCGCATCGTCTACGAGGATCAGGCGATCGCGTACACCGAGGCACCGGAGAAGCTCCGCGATCTCCTCAAGCAGCGCTACCGCTGGACGCGCGGCATTCTGCAGGCGCTGGCCAAGCAGCTGTCGGGGCTACTCTGGCCCTCCAACGGGCCGGCGGTCTTCTTCTCGCTGCACCTGATGTTCTTCGAGGCGCTCCTCTGGCCTGCGGCGAACATCATCGGCAACCTCGCCTTCGTCATCCTCGCGGTGACCCAGGGAGGCAGCGAGTTCGTCATCCTCTGGTGGGTGCTCCTCACGATCCTCGACGTGATGGCGGCGCTCTACACCGTGGCGATGGAGGAGGAGGACCTGAAGCTGGTGCTCTACGCCCCGATCTATCGCCTTTTCTTCATCGTCATCATCGACGTCACCAAGCTCTGCGCCACGGTCGAGCAGCTTCTCGGGGTCCGCATGACCTGGGGCAAGCTCGACCGGGCCGGGCGCATCTGAACCGCCGGGAGGCCCGTCATGTCCCTGACCCAGACGCTGTCGCTGGTCATTCTCATCAGCTTCGCGGTCACCGTCGTGCTGGCGCTCGTCAGCTATGGCGCCTACAAGTACCGCGAACGGCGACGGCCCCGGATCGAGGAACGATCCGAGGCCGCGCCGAAGTGGTTCGAACGGGTCCCGCCGCCGGAAGCCCCGGTGCAGTAGCGCCGCAGCCTACCTGCCGCTCTTTGCCTTCGTGCCGGTGCGCGCCTTGGCGATCGCCGCGCCGAGCTCGGTGTAGGCGGTGGGATCGGTCTCGCGGAACGGCTGCATCTTGTGCGTCACCTTGCCGTCGGGACCGATGACGTACAGCAGGCGCATGTCGAGCTTGTAGCTGGCGTTGTACGCGCCGTACCGCTTTCCGGCAATCCCGTCAGCATCGCTGAGGAAGGTGTGCGGATAGCCCTTCTCCTTGGCCCACGAGGCGAGCGTCTCCGGCGCGTCGGTGCTGATCGAAAAGAGCGTGACGTCCTTCCCGCCATTGAACAACGTCGCGTACTGATCGCGATAGGCATCGTTCTGCACCGTGCAGCCACCGGTCCGCGCCTTCGGGAAGAAGGCGAGCACGACCGTCTGCCCCTTGTAGTCGCTCAGCTTCACGGCCTTGCCGACGCCGTCCCTGCCGGCGCTCACCAGCGTGAAGTCCGGTGCCACCTGTCCCACGTCGAGGTCCTGTGCCCGGCTCTCCACCGCCGCACCGGCCAGCATCGTTACGGCGAGTATTGCCGTCGTCATGATCCGCATCGTCTCATCCGCCAGTGAAGGGTCCTGCGATGTCGGGGCGACCCTGCGCCGCCCCGGCGGTTATCCGTCTTACGACTTCCGTACCACGCGCCAGACCTTTCCGTTCCGATCGGCCGCGATGAAGAGGGCGCCGGTCGGATCCACGGCCACACCGGCGGCCCGCAACCCTGTCTCGGCACCCTTGAGCGTCGCCACGGTCACGTAATCGCCCGCGGCCGTCCCGTCCTTGGTGAGCGGCTGGAAGACGACGCGGTAGCCGGCCTGCGGCAGCGGCGCGCGGTTCCAGGAGCCGTGGAACGCAATGAACGCCCCGTCACCGAACGACGCACCGAGCGCGCCCGGCTTGGCGAACGCGATGGCGTTGGGTGCCCAATGCCCCGGGAAGGCCCGCACCGGCTGCTTGGCCTGCGCACAGGCACCGGTCTTCGAACCGTCGCCGCCGTACTCCGGCGACAGCACCTTGCTCTTCAGATCGTTGTCGAAGTAGCAGCGTGGCCAGCCGAAATCATCGCCCTCCTGCACGCGCAGGAACTCTTCGGCCGGATTTTCCGCATTCTTCTCGGCGCTGAAGCCCCAGTTCTGCGCGAGCTGGTCGCGACCGTGCTGTGCGGCAAAGACCACGTTGCTGCCCGGACGGACGGCGAGTGCCACGGCATTGCGAATGCCGGTGGCGTAGCGCACGCCGTCGGCCTGCCGCTGGTTGGGCTTCGAGGCGGAGAAGCGCCAGAGGCCGGCGCGCGTCTCGAGCTCCACGCACGGCTCGCGTCCGGGCGACTTCGTCGCGCGGTCCTCCTCCTGGCAGGTGTTGGTCGCGGATCCGACATTGACGATCAGCTGATCGCCGAGGAGTGCCACGCTCTTCGAGACGTGATTGCCGTCGACGGGCAGCCCCGTGACGATCGTCTCCATCGGGCTCGTCGGCTTCAGCTGGCCCGGCGTCATCTTCCAGCGCACCACCTGCGTATCGGTGGCGAAGTAGAGATAGCCACCGCCCATCGCGATGCCGTTGCCCGAGCCCGGACCAAAGCGACGAGAGAGATCGGCGACGCCGTCACCACTCGTGTCGCGCAGCGCGAGCACCCCACCGCCCTTGCCGTACAGCGCGACGAAGAGGTCGCCATTCGGGGCCGCAACCACGTGGCGCGGCGCACCGATGTCTGCGGCAAAAAGCGTCGCGCAGAGGCCGGGCGCGAGGACCAGCCCGCCATTGTCCTTGGCGCATACCGGCTCTTTCGGCGCGGGCCGCGGCGCAAAGGCGACGGTGCCGACCGCGAGTGCGACCGCACCACCGAGGGCCGCCAAACGACGAGAAAAAACCGTGCTTCGAGGCATGCGAAATCCTTGCTGAGACGTTTTCCGAGGGAAACCGGAAATTTTCCCTCAGGCGAACCTATTGCGGCCCATTGGGAGAATGATAGTTTTTTCTTCGTGGTAGTGTTCCCGACCACGTACCATCCCCATTTTCCCGGAGTCCTGATGGCTGTCAAGAAGGCCGCGAAGAAGGCCGCGCCGAAGAAGGCCGTAAAGAAGGCTGCGCCGAAGAAGGCTGCCCCGACGAAGGCCGTGACGAAGGCCGCCCCGAAGAAGGCTGCCCCGAAGGCCGCGAAGCGTACCCCGAACGCGGCCTTCATGAAGGCCCTCACCCCGTCGCCCGCGCTCGCCGCCGTCGTCGGTGCGAAGCCGCTTCCCCGCACGGAAGTGGTCAAGAAGCTGTGGGAGTACATCAAGAAGAAGGGCCTGCAGGACAAGGTCAACCGGCGCAACATCAATTGCGACGACGCACTCAAGGGCGTGTTCGGCAAGAAGGATCAGATCTCGATGTTCGATCTGGCCAAGGGCATCGGCAAGCACCTGTCGTAAGGTCCCGCCGCAGCACGGCACGACAATGGGGGCGTCCCGCTGGACGTCCCCTTGGCGTTTCCGGTCCCGCCATGCGGCGGGCCGGGCCGCCCCTCCGAAATGCCGCCGCGCCGATTACCTTGGCCGGCATGGCCGGTGAATACATCTACACGATGCGCGACCTCCGTAAGGTCGTGCCCCCCTCCCGCGAGATCCTCAAGGGGATCTATCTCTCGTTCTACCCGGGCGCCAAGATCGGCGTGCTGGGCGGCAACGGCGCGGGCAAATCCACGCTCCTGCGCATCATGGCAGGCGTCGACACCGATTTCCTTGGCGAAGCGAAGCCGCTCGCGGGCACCAAGATCGGCTACCTCCCGCAGGAGCCGGTGCTCGATGCATCGAAGGACGTGCGCGGCAACGTCGAGGACGGCGTCGCACATCTCCGCAAGATGCTCGACGACTTCAACGCGCTCTCGATGAAGTTCGCGGAGCCGATGGGCGACGACGAGATGAACAAGCTGCTCGACAAGCAGGGACGCCTGCAGGAGCAGATCGACCATCTCAATCTCTGGGAGCTCGACCACAAGCTCGACATGGCGATGGATGCGTTGCGGCTGCCACCGGGCGATGCCGACGTCACGAGGCTCTCGGGCGGCGAGAAGCGTCGCGTGGCGCTCTGCCGCCTGCTGCTGAGCGAGCCGGACATGCTGCTGCTCGACGAGCCGACCAACCATCTCGATGCGGAATCGGTGGCGTGGCTCGAGAAGTTCCTCGAGAACTTCAAGGGTACCGTCGTCGCCATCACGCACGACCGCTACTTCCTCGACAACGTCGCGAAGTGGATTCTGGAACTGCACCGCGGCGAGGGGATTCCGTTCGAGGGCAACTACTCGGCGTGGCTCGGGGCGAAGCAGAAGCGCATGGCTGTCGAGGAGAAGCAGGCCTCCGCGCGCCAGAAGACGCTCATTCGCGAACTCGAGTGGGTGCAGGCGTCGCCGAAGGCCCGTCAGGCGAAGAGCAAGGCGCGCATTCAGCGCTACGAGGAGCTGCGCGCCGAGCAGGAGAAGATGCTCGACGGCTCGGCGGAAATCATGATCCCGGTGCCGGAGCGTCTCGGCGACGAGGTCGTCGTAGCCAATGGCATGAGCAAGGGCTTCGGCGACCGCCTGCTCATGGACAACGTGAGCTTCTCGCTGCCGCGCGGCGGGATCGTCGGCATCATCGGCCCCAATGGTGCCGGCAAGACGACGCTCTTCCGGATGATCGCGGGGCAGGAGACGTCGGACAGCGGCGAGTTCAAGATCGGTCAGACGGTGAAGCTGGCGTACGTCGACCAGAGCCGCGAATCCCTCGACGGCAGCAAGACGGTGTACGAAGAGATCAGCGGCGGCGAGGACGAACTGATGTTCGGCACGCGCAAGATCAACGCGCGCGGCTACTGCTCGGGCTTCAACTTCCGCGGGCCGGATCAGCAGAAGCGCGTCAAGGATCTCTCCGGCGGCGAGCGCAACCGCGTCCACATGGCGAAGGTGATGAAGAGCGGCGGCAACCTGCTGCTGCTCGACGAGCCGACGAACGATCTGGACGTCGACACGCTGCGTGCGCTCGAGGACGCCCTCATCGGCTTCTCCGGCTGCGCGGTGGTGATCTCCCACGACCGCTGGTTCCTCGACCGCGTGGCGACGCACATCCTCGCCTTCGAGGGCGAGAGCCAGGTGTACTTCTTCGAAGGCAACTATCAGGACTACGCGGCCGACTACAAGAAGCGCACCGGCAAGAGTGTGGACGACCCGCATCGGATCAAGTACAAGCCGCTCGCGCGCTGAGCAGCCGTGCTGCAGCAGTCATCTCGACGGATCTCCGGCTCCTGGCCGCGGGATCCGTCGCCGCTTTCTTCTCGAGGACCCCGCATGCCGCTGCTGCTCGCCAACCTCGCCGCGTCGGGCATGATGATCGGCCTGGTCTGGGTAGTCCAGATGGTGCATTACCCTCTCTTTGCCGCCGTCGGGCCGGAGGCGTGGCCGGCATACGCCAAGGGGCACGGCCGGTGGATCAGCGTGCTGGTGCTGCCCTGGATGACGGTGGAGCTCGTGACCGCGGTGGCGCTGGTCCGCTACCGGCCGGATGCCATCACCGCGCCGGAGGCGTGGCTCGGGCTCGCCCTGGTCGGCGTGCTCTGGGCGTCCACCTGGCTGCTGCAGGGTCCGCTCTTCACGTCGCTGGCCGCGCAATGGGATCCATCGGTCCATCGCCGCCTGGTGCTCACCAATTGGATCCGTACCTTCGCCTGGACCGCCCGCGGGGTGCTGCTCCTCGTGGTGATCGGCCGCGTCCTGCTCCGCCCGGTCGGCTGACGCGCGCCATCCGAGGCCCCATTCATCCATGAACCGCGAGTCCGGCATCTCTCCCCGATTGGCGTGAGCCCCGGTATCGCATTATTCAATACAAATGCATCCAGCACACCAGCGCATTCCCTACCTGCCCGCCCGCATCGAAGGTCTCGCCCAGCTCTCCCTGAATCTCTGGTGGAGCTGGAGCAAGGATGCCCGCGGACTCTTCCGCACCATCGATCCCGCGATCTGGCACCAGACGCGGCACAATCCGTTGGCGCTCCTGCGCCGCGTCGACCCGGCCCGTCTGGCGCATTGCGCCTCGGACACGGCCTTCGTGCAGCATTACGACCGCGTGATGGCGGCTTTTGCGTACGAGCTCGAGCATGCGGACACCTGGTTCGCGAAAGCCTGCCCCAATGTGGATCCCGCGCATCCGGTGGCGTACTTCTGCGCCGAGTTCGGGCTGCACAACTCGGTGCCGATCTACTCGGGCGGCCTCGGCGTGCTGGCCGGCGACCACTGCAAGGCCGTGAGTGACCTCGGCGTCCCGATGGTGGGCGTCGGCCTGCTCTACACGAAGGGGTACTTCGACCAGCGTATCCGCGCCGACGGGTGGCAGGAGGACAGCGACGACGCGTTCGACATCGACCAGACGCCGATCCTTCCGCTCTACAACACCGACGGCTCCCGCATCTTCGCCACCGTGCAGACCGCGGGTCGGCCCGTCCACGTGACCGCGTGGAAGATGGAGGTCGGCCGGATGACGGTGTACCTCCTCGATACCGACCTCGAGGAGAACCGGCCGGACGATCGTCAGCTGCTGAACAAGCTCTACGCCGGTGGTCAGGCGCTCCGGGTGCGCCAGGAATGGATCCTCGGCATCGGCGGTGTGCGCGTACTCCGGGCCCTCGGCATCGCCCCGGGTGCCTGGCACGCCAACGAAGGGCATGCGGCCTTCATGCATGTGGAGCGCCTGCGCGAGCTTCGGCAGACCGGTGTGCCACTGCACGAGGCGCTCGCCACCATCCGCAAGACGAGCATCTTCACCACGCATACGCCGGTGCCGGCGGGCCACGACAAGTTCCCGGTGGAACTGCTGGAAAGCGTCACGGGCCCGGCCTGGGACGATCTGGGGATTTCCCGCGAGGAGTTCCTGGGCCTCGGCCTGCTGCCCGAGGATGCGCCGAACGTCTACCACATGACCGCGGTGGCGATCCGCGCCAGCACGCACATCAACGGCGTGAGCCGCCGGCACGGCGCCGTGTCGCGGCAACTCTGGCAGCACATGTGGCCGGGTCGGCCGATGGATGCGGTCCCGATCGGGCACATCACCAACGGCGTGCATCTGCAGACATGGATGGCGAGTCCCGTGATGCGCCTGCTCGACGAGCACCTTGGTGCCGGCTGGCTGGACCGTCTCGACGATGGAGCCCTGTGGGACAAGGTGCTCACGCTCGACCACACCAAGTTGTGGGATGTGCACGTCCGACTGAAGACGGTGCTCGCGAACACGATCCGCGAAGAGGCGCGACGGCGCTTTTCGGCGCAACTGAAGGAGGCCTCGCAGGTCGTGGGGGCGGGCACGCTGCTCGACCCGAACGTCCTGACCGTCGGCTTCGCCCGGCGCTTTGCGACGTACAAGCGTGCCAACCTGCTGTTCAGCAACCTCGAGCGGATGCGGCGGCTCTGCACCAACGCCAAGCGACCCGTGCAGTTCATCTTCGCCGGCAAGGCCCACCCGGAAGACCGACCGGGCAAGGAAGTGCTGAAGGACGTGTACGCCTTCACGCGGGATCCGGCGTTCGAGGGACGGATCGCCTTTCTCGAGGACTACGACATGCACCTGGCCCATCTGCTGGTGCAGGGTGTGGACCTCTGGATGAACATGCCGCGCGTGCCGCTCGAAGCCTCGGGCACCAGCGGCATGAAGGCCGGCCTGAACGGCGTGCCGCAACTCAGCACGCTCGACGGCTGGTGGCAGGAAGGCTACGACGGCCTGGCCGGCTGGGCCGTTCCGCCCACGCCGGAGGGCGAAGACGTGGACGCGCACGACGCCGACAAGGTCTACCGCCTGCTCGAAGACCAGATCGCGCCGCTGTACTACACGCGCGACAGTCACGGCGTCCCCGTCGGCTGGGTGGAGCGCATGCGGCACGCCGTGCGGCTCTCGGGGTCGATGTTCACGTCGCAGCGCATGGTGACGAACTACGTGCAGGCGTACTACGCGCCCGCACTGCGACAGGACCGCTTCACCGACGATCCTCCGACGATCTGATCGTGTCGACTCCCGCCGCCAGCCCGCGCCGCGCGATCGTGCATCTCGCGGCCGAGTGCTTCCCGCATGCGCGCACGGGCGGCCTCGCCGAAGCCGTGCACGGGCTGGCGGCGGCACAGGCTGCGGCGGGCGAACAGGTGCACGTCGTGATGCCGCTGCACCGCTCGGTACGCGCCGCCGATGACGCGCATCCTGCCGGCGAGCCGTTCGACGTCGTGGTGGGGCCGCGGGCGGAGTGGGCCCGGCTCTGGCGGGTGGGCCGTTCCGATGCGCCGACGATCTGGGCCATCGAGCACGAAGGCTTCTTCGGCCGCGACGCCATCTACGGCGGAGCGGACGGCGACTATCCGGACAACCCGCGCCGCTTCGCCTATTTCTGCCATGCCGCGCTGCAGGCGATCGCCGCGCAGCACGATGGGCCCGTGGTGCTGCATCTGCACGACTGGCATACCGCCCTCGCCGCGCTCTTCCTGCGCGAGTCATCCCGGCACCGGGCGCTCTCGCAGCGCACCCGCGTGATCCTCACCGTGCATAATCCCGGCTATCAGGGGCACTTCAGTCCCAACGTGCTCCCCGACCTCGGCATCCCCTGGTCGCTGTTCACTTGGGAGCATCTGGAGTGGTACGGGAAGGTCAACTTCCTGAAGGGCGGCCTGACCTACGCCGACCGCGTCTTCACCGTCAGCCCCAGCCAGGCGGCGGAGCTGCTGACGCCGGCGGGCGGCTTCGGGCTGTACGAGATCTTCCAGGCACTCGGCCCCCGGTTCGGGGGCATCATCAACGGCATCGACCAGCGCATCTGGGACCCGGCGCATGATCCGCAGATCGTTGCGCCATTCGGCGTCGACGATCCGGCCGGCAAGACGGCCTGCAAGGCCGCGGCGCAGGACCGGTTCGGGCTGCCGAGGCGTGCCGATGTCCCGCTCTTTGCGTTTGTGGGGCGTCTGGTGCAGCAGAAGGGACTGTCGCTGGTCCTCGAGTCGCCGCACCTGCTGCAGCAGGATGCGCAATTCGTCTTTCTCGGCCAAGGCGAGCGCCGCTTCGCCGAGGGGATCAGGTCCTTGGCAGAGCGCCTGCCGGACCGGATCTCGTTGCATTACGGTTTCCGCGATGAGCTGGAGCACACGATCATCGCCGGGGCCGATGCACTGCTGATGCCGTCGCAGTACGAGCCGTGCGGCCTGACGCAGATGCGCGCGCAGCGCTACGGGACGCTGCCGATCGTGCGCCGAGTCGGGGGGTTGGCCGACACCGTGAGCGACGGCGAGACCGGCTTCGCCTTCGACGCGTTCAGCACGGAGGCGTTCGCCGGGGCCACCGGCCGCGCCCTCGCGTGCTGGCAGAACCCGGCGGCGTGGCAACGCATGATGCGCGTGGCCATGCAGCGCGACTTCTCCTGGCGCGAACCGATGGCGCGCTATTTCGAGGCATACGATACGACTGGAGCCGCCACATGACACGCCTCGTACTGGTGTTGCACAGTCACCTGCCGTGGGTACTGCATCATGGCCGCTGGCCACACGGCTCCGACTGGCTGACCGAAGCCGCGGTCGACACCTATCTGCCGCTCCTCGAAGTCCTCCTGCGGTTGCAGGCCGACGGGGTCGCCGCACCCATCTCGCTCGGCATCACGCCGGTCCTCGCCAACCAGCTTGCGCACCCCGACTTCGCCACCGAACTCGACGCGTTCTTCGTGCAGCGCTTGACGGCGTGCACGGAAGCGGCCGCGGCGCTGGAGGATCCGGATGCGACGGCGATGCGCCCTCTCGTGGCCTACTGGCAGGCCCGCTATGCGCGACTGCGGACGCTCTTCGACGATATCGGACACGATCTGATCGGTGCATTCGGCACACTCGCCGAGTCCGGACGTCTGGAGCTGTTCAGTTCAGCGGCCACGCACGGGTTCCTGCCGCTGCTTGGCCGGGACGAATCGATCCGCCTGCAGCTCCAATTGGGGGCCGCCGAGCATCGACGCCTCTTCGGGCGGGACGCCGCGGGGTGCTGGATGCCCGAGTGCGCCTATCGGCCCGGCGGCCCATGGCACCCGCTACCGAATGCACCGGACGCCGGACGGTACCGCGACGGGATCGAGCGGTTTGTCGCCGAGGCGGGATTCCGGTGCACCGTTGTCGATACGCACCTGACCGCCGAAGCCCAGCCGCTCGGCGCCTCGGGAGGCATCCACGGCGGCGCGGCACAGTCGGCGAATGAACGCGCCGTGCACCACCTGCATCGCGTGGGGCCGGATCTCGCCGTCTTCACGCGTGACCCGCGCCTCTCCGCGCAGGTCTGGAGTCGCTTCGAGGGCTATCCCGGCGATGGTCGGTATCTGGAGTTCCACAAGACCCGCTGGCCCGGCGGCCTCAAGCTCTGGCGCGTCACGGGTTCCGGCGTCGACCTCGGCGACAAGGCGCCCTATGATGCGGCGGCCGCGCACCGCGCCGCGCAGGACCACGCCGCCCACTTTGCGCACCTCGCCGCACGCCTCGGCGCCGAAGCCGATGCCGAGGCCGTCTTCTGCGCGCCATTCGACACCGAGCTCTTCGGCCATTGGTGGTTCGAGGGTCCCGACTTTCTCGAGGCAACGTTTCGTTGCCTCGCGACCGAACGTGCCGTCACGCCGTCGCTCGCCGCGGATGCCTTGCGCGAGGCCGGTCCGCTGCCGCAGCTGACGATGCCGTCCGGCTCATGGGGCGCCAATGGCGACTGGAGCATGTGGCTCTCGCCAGCGACGGCGTGGACGTGGGAACGCCTCTGGCCGCTCGAGTCGCGCTTCTGGGACACCATTGCCGCGCACCTCGACGACCGCGCGGCGCATGACACGATTGCCCAGGCGGCGCGAGCGCTGCTGCTGGCCCAATCGAGCGACTGGCAGTTCATCATTTCGACCGGCGCGGCCGCCGACTATGCCGAGCAGCGTTTCACCACGCATGCGAACGACCTCGAGCAGCTCCTCGACGCGCTGACCGATGACGACCGCGGTGCGGCGCTTGCCGCGGCCTTGCACCGCATCGATGATCTCTTTCCCGATGTGCTCGCCACCGTGGCGGCCGTCGTCCGAGGTAGTCCATGAGCGCCCCCGTCCGTTTCGTCTTCGGCCTGCACCTGCATCAGCCGGTGGGCAATTTCGATCACGTCTTCGCCCAGCATCTCGACGACGTCTACGTGCCGCTGCTCGATGCGCTCGAGGCGGCGCAGTTCTTCCCGGTGGTGCTGCACGTCTCGGGGCCGCTGCTCGCCTGGCTCCAGATGCATGCGCCCGAGTATGTGGCGCGGCTTGCCGCCCACGTGCAGGCGGGCCGCATCGAGGCGCTCGCCAGCGGCTACGACGAACCGGTGCTCGCCATGCTGCCCCGCGCCGACCGCCTGCATCAGATCCGCACCATGCGGGACGCCATTCGCACGGTGCTTGGTGGAGAGGCCACCGCTGCATGGCTCACCGAGCGCGTCTGGGAGCCTGATCTGGCGAGTGATCTCGCCGAGGCCGGCATCACGAGCGTCCTGGTCGACGATCGGCATTTCCTGGTTACCGGCTTCGAACCGGCGCAGATGCACCGCCCCTGGATGACCGAGCACAATGGGCGCACCATCCGCCTCCTCCCGATTCTCGAACGGCTCCGGTACCTGATCCCGTTCCGTCCGCCCGAGGAGAGCGTTGCGTATCTCCGCGAACTGCACGCCCAGGGACATCAGCTCGCCATTCTGGCCGACGACGGCGAGAAGTTCGGCGGCTGGCCCGGTACCAAGCAGTGGGTCTACGAGGAGGGATGGCTTGCGCGGTTCCTCGCCACGATGAACACGGCGATCGCGGAGGGTATCGTACAGTTGTCCACGCTCCGCGATGCCATCGAGGAGGTCGAGGCCGCGGGGCCGGCCTATTTGCCGACGGCGTCGTACCGCGAAATGGAAGGCTGGTCGTTGCCGCCCAAGGCCGCCGCGCGGCTGCAGACGCTGGAGCGTGACCTGGGCGAGCGTGCCCACGGCGCCGACAGCGCACTGCTCCGCGGTTCGCACTGGAAGAACTTCCTCGCGAAGTACACCGAGTCCAATCGAATGCACAAGCATATGCTGCGCGTTTCGCGGCTCTGCCATGACTTCGACAACCCCCCGCCGGCGCGCGCCGCCATCGGCCGGGCGCAATGCAACGACGCGTATTGGCACGGTGTCTTCGGCGGGCTCTATCTGCCGTTCCTGCGCGGCGCGATCTGGAAGAATCTCGCCGACGCCGAAGGGATGCTGCGCGCCGGAGACGGGTTCACTGCCGAGTCGATCGATGTGGACGCCGATGGGCAGGCGGAGATCGTCGTGACCAGCGGTGATCTCGTCGCGGTGATCGCCCCCGCCCGCGGCGGTGCGCTCGAGACGTACGTGCGATTTGCCGACGGCATCAACTACGCCGACGTGCTGACGCGCCGCTTCGAAGCGTACCACGCGCACGCACTCTCCGCCTCGCAGACGACCACCGACCACACCACGCCCGCCGATGGCGGGATGCCGAGCATCCACGATCTGGAGGCTGCCCACACGCTGGAGCAGGCCCCGCCGGTCGATCGTGAACCGCGCGCGCTCTTCGTGGAGCGCATCGTACCGCAGCTCACCGATCTCGAGACATGGCGCAGCGGGAGCTACCCGATGCTGGCCACTTGGGCTGAAGTCCCGTGCCACGCGATGTGGCGGGTGCGTGACGACGAAGCCTCGGTGGCGGTCGCCTCCGAGCGCCCGCACCTCGAGAAGCTCCTGCGATTCCGACCGGACGGCAGCATCGAGGCGGAGTTTTCCTGGAGCGGCGACAAGTATCCGGAGGACTGCGTCTTCACCACGGAACTCTCGCTCGCGGCGCCGATGGAGGTGGAGGTGGACGGCGACGCCGAGATCTGGCGCTACGACGTCGA
>Ga0105048_10007467_pt1 | contig 17565 bp, 14 predicted proteins | sample MAT05_FD_78382 | JGI IMG/M metagenome (GOLD analysis project Ga0105048, IMG submission 78382) | Freshwater microbial communities from Lake Fryxell liftoff mats and glacier meltwater in Antarctica - MAT-05 | ecosystem: Environmental > Aquatic > Freshwater > Ice > Liftoff microbial mat | place...
CGCCTGGCTGCGTTGCGCCGCCTCGACAGACGCAGAGTATGCCGTCGGACGGCGCGCCTTGCCAGACGAGCGCCTCGACACCCGCAACCCATCAACTTCACTGTGCAGAGCTACTAGTCCTTGAGGAAGGCCGCTTCCTTGGCGTGCGCGAAGCAACGCGCGATGTCCTCGCCCGACAGGATCCCGCTCGCGAAGAGGATCTCGACCTCGCGTCGCAGGTCGGTCGCCAGCATGTACGTCGCGTCGGTGTTGATCGTGAAGCGCACGCCCGCGGTGAGGAACCGCTGGAGCACGAAGCTCATCTCCGGGAGGCCGCTGATCGCGCGGGTGTGCAGGTTCGACGTCGGGCAGACCTCGAGCGTCACGCCCTCGCCGGCGAGCACCTTCATCGCCTCGTCGTTGTACGCGGCGCGGATGCCGTGGCCGATGCGGCGCGGCTTGAGGTGCTTGACCACCGCGATGACGCCTTCGCCGTTGGTCGCGGGCGTCTCGCCGGTGTGGATGGTGGTCCCGAGCCCCGCTTCGCGTGCGCGCTTGAAGAGGCCTGCGTAGCGCTGCACCGACGTCGCGTCGAGCTCGAGCGAGTGCGTCTCGGTGCCGGCCAGATCGATGCCGATGACACCGCGGTGGCGGTACTTGATCGCCTTTTCGACGAGGATCTCGTTCAGCTCGGCGGGGAACTCGCGGGCGAGGCAGAAGATCAGCCCGGCCTTGATGTCGTACTCGAGGACGGCGCGATCGAGGCCGCGCAGCGCGGCGTGGATGATGTGGTCGAGATCGCGCTCGCCGCCGAGGTTGCGCTTCATCGGGTTGAAGCGCAGCTCCATGTGCGCGACGCGGCTGCCGCGATACTCCTTGGTGATGATCTCGTAGACCGCGCGTTCGATCGCCAGCGGGCTCGACTGGATCTTCTCCGTCCACGTGTGGAGGATCTTCAGGTAGTCATCGAGGCTCTTCACCTTGTCGGGGCTGGACGTCACCAGGTCGACGAAGTCGAAGTAGTCGCGCACCGGCAGCTTGATGCCTTGCTCGTGCGCCATCGCGAAGAGTACGTGGGGCGCGACCGCGCCGCCGACGTGCAGATGCAGCTCGATCAGGTTCTTGGGGAGGCCCGGGATCTCGGCGCGCTCGGGGATTCGGAGAGGCGGGATGGTCACGTTCATTTGGGCTCTTCCGGAGAAGCGAAGTGTACGCTTCTCAGCACGTCTTCAGTCTCTCGAGCAATCACGTCTTCGTCGGCCGCCTGGTAGGTGAACACGATCACCACCTCCCAGGGCTTGCCGTCGGTGCCGGGGCGCGGACCGACCCAGACCCGGTGCACCACATTCGCGTCGGGGCCACCCCGCGGATCGCGCACGCGGTAGTCCACGCGGAGCTCCCCCATGTCGATCCCGCCGAGCAGTCGGCGCGCGCGCGCGGTGCGCACGATGTCGAGGGCGCCGCTCGCCTGGACCGTCTTCAGCTCGTCGATCTCGCGCTCGACCCCCTTGTCTGCGTCGAGCGGCGTGTCGCGCTGCCGCGCCATCACCACGATACGGGGCGGGGCGAGGGTCGGCTGGCCGATCGGGGCGGGGCGGCGCAGATCGGCGATCAGCGTCGCATCGCCCTGCGGCGATCGGATCCACGTCTCGGGCGCGACCATCGTGAAGCCGGTCTCGGCGTGCGCGATCTCGATGGGGCCGCGCGGCGAAACGATCTCGGCGTCCGCGGCCAGAGCCTCATCGGGCTTCTTCTTGCAGCCTGCGAGCGCGACCAGGACGACCCCGGCGATCGCGATGCGCCTCATCGCGCGGCATCCGGCGCGGTGATCATGCTCTGGATCATCTTCACGCGGCGGGCCAGGTCGTCGCGGCGTCGCGGGCCCAGCGTCTCCGAGGCCTCGAACAGCACGAAAAACAGCAGCTCGTTCATCGCCGCAAGCAAGCTCTGCGCGTCGATCTCCTGCGCGGTCATCGCTGCGACCAGGCCGCGCTCGTCGATGCTACCGTCCTCCATGATGCGCAGGCCGCTCAGCACCGACGCGTGCTTCTCCGGCGGGTACTGGAGGAACGCGCGCGAGGCGTCGTGGAGCGGCTGGGTCTGATCGGTGCGCGCGAGCTCGTCGAAGATCTCGCGGACCGCCATCGAATAGATCTTGGCGATGTTCTGGGCCTCGGGGTGCGAGAGCGGGCGGCCGCTGCGCATCGTGACGCCGCTCGCGGTGGGCTCGTCCTTCACGTCGATCAGCTTGAGCGCGTGCAGCTTGAACGCGGCGCGGGTGACCTCGAACTCGGCGCGCCCGCTGGCGTGCATCAGCGCGATGATCGTCATCGGGCCGCTGATCGTCCGGTACACGGTCTGGAGCGACTCGCGCTCGTTGTCGGGGAGCTTCGCGATCTGCGAGCGGACGTCTGGGGCGGGGCTGATCTTCACGACCACCGTCGTCGCCGACCGCACCACCTCGCGATAGAGGCGCATCTCGTCGAGCCGCCGCATCGCATCGAGCAAGAGGCCCTGGGTCGGCAGGATGACCTGAGACGCCGCGAAGCTCTCGTCGGAGGCGCGCGCGAAGGCCCAGATCCCGCGCTCGGCCGAGATGGTGCGCTCGAAGATCTCGCGCAGCTGCTGCTGGACCAGGTTCCATAGCTCGTGCGCCGCGATCAGGCCGCGCTCGATCACCAGGCGCCCGATGCGCGCCGGATCGACGGCCGAGAGCGCCGCCAGATCGGCCTTGGTGATGCGCCCCCGCGCCACGAGGAGCTCACCGATCGAGTCGGACGGCGCGGTGGAGCTGGTCCACACCACGTCGCCGCGCAGCATGTAGATCGAGCGGACGACGTCGTCGGTGGTGATGGTGAGCTCGCCGGTCTGCATGCCTTGCGCGAGGAAGCTGATGATGTCGAGGAGGGCGATCGCGCCTTCACCGAGCGTCCCCGCCATGACGACCTCGCGCTCGGCCTCGGCCCGCTCGCGGAGCGAGGGCTCGGGGGTCGCGCCGGTCGTGCGCAGCACCGCCCAGCCGAGGCCGGTCGGGAGCAGCTCGGCCTTACTCATGCGGGCCTTCAGCAGCTGGCGGGTGCGATCGCGGGAGGCTTTGACCTTGCCGTCGTTGCCGAGCTCGAGGAGCAGCGGCTCGCCGTCGCCGCGGAGGACGAGATCGCCGGTCGTCGCGAGCTCCCGGACCTCGGGCTTGGTCGGATCGGTCGGCTCGATGTCGATGTCATCCGCCGGGTCGTGCTCCTCCACCTCAGCGCCTCCGATCGAGCACGAGATCGATCGATCGCGCGCCGGCGGAGATCTGCGCTGCGGGTTTGCTGGTCTCGACGTCGCCGGGCTGGCGCGAGGCCGCGTCGCCATCGCCGTCGAGGCGCGCCCAGACGTCGAACGGACCGCTGAACGTACTGCCCTCCATCATCATGTCGTCCGGGCCGACGCTGAACGACAGCGGGAAGCTCGGGTGATCGTACTTTCGCACGGCCACGGGCGGACCGCGATCGGGGCTGCCTGCCGGACGAACGATCACGTACAGCGCCGCGCCGGCCGCCGGTCCGACCGCGGGGTCCAGGGCGATCTTGCCCTCGATCGGCCCGCTGCCGGCGCCCGCCACCGGCGCCACTGGAGCGACGGGCGCTGGTGCCGCGGCGCCTGCTGGGCCACCGAGCGCCACGGTGATCGGAGCGCCGCCGGGCACCAGGCCGCTGATCGGCCCGACCGCGACGTCGCTCGCCTCCCTGGTCATCGCGTTCCCATCGCGATCGAGGCGCGCGTAGAGATCGAACGGGCCGGTGAACGGCTGGCCCTGGATCATCACGTGCTCGGCCCCGAGCGTGAACTCGACCGGGAACTTGCCGTCGAAGAGCCGCACCGCGAGCGGCGGGCCGCGCTCGGGCGATCCCGCCGGCCGCAGCAGCACGAAGAGCACGCCTTCGGAAGCGAGCCCGGGCGCCAGCGTCACCGTGCCGCTCACGTGATCACCACCGGCCGGCCTCTCCTTCGCGACGTCTGCCGGAGGAGGGCTGGCGAGCTTCGCCGCGGGCAGCTCGGCCGGAGCGCCGCCGCCGAACATGCTCCCTTCCTTTGCCTTGCCCTCGTTCCACTGGCGCGTGAACACCACGAAGACCAGCAGCACGCCGGCGAACAGCAGCACGTTCGCGACGATGCCGGAGACGCGGGACGGGGCTTTTTTGCGGAGATCGTCGACGATCGCGCGGGCGGCCGCCGGCGTCGCGGGTGAGGTCGCGGGCGCGCTCGGCGCAGGCGCTGCCGGCCCATCGGGGCGCGGGCCGATCACGCGAATGCCGCACGCCGGGCAAAATTTCGCGTCCTTCGGCACGTCTGCAGCGCAGGACGGGCAGGTCGGCGGCGGCAAGAGGCCCGCGCCGCACTGCTTGCAAAAGCGGTCATCGGGCCGGCGCGGGGTGTCGCAGGCGGTGCAGGTCGCGCGTTCTGTGCTCATCGAATCGTCCAGGGTGGTGACAACCTCCCGAACTTACGAGGTCCTTCCCGATCTTCCAAGCCACATGCCGAGCTGCGCCATCGATTGTCGGGGGCGCTCGCCGCGATCGGGGTTGCGGTTCATGGGGCTGGGCGGGACTGCGAGCACGATCACGCGCGGCCAAGGTGCGTTCCCAGACACACATCGGCGCCCCCCCGGTCCCAGGCTGTGAATAGCGCCAGCGGGGTCTGATCGCGCTCAGCGCCAAGGGTCTGCTGGGCACCCCTCCCGCGGGGCCATGCGCCACTTGAACATCCGCTGTGGATATCCGGTCCGCAGCTCGGCGCCCGCGGAGGAGTCACGCCGCCTGAGGTTTCCGAATCGCTTTTCATTGCGATGGCTTGTCACCCGTTTGTCGTTTTTTCGTCACGTCACCGTTGACCTCATTTTTGGGCCCCTCCAAGGTCCGACCCGCGAGCGACGTGATGGCGAAGCAAGCCTTCGCTGCGGTCGTCGAAGGACTGGTCCGGGGCCCTCCGGATCAATCCCTCGGCGGTTGGCGGCGAAGAACCTCATGAGGGGAGATCCAGTCCGCAAGGACGCGATACACCGGATGATTGGTCGATACTTCGAGGCGCAGCACGCAGTCGCGGGCCAAGGCGCGTGGGAGGAGGCACGGCGAGTCCGGTGCCACCAATATTCGGGAGAGACCCTGAAGAGGCCCGTTCCCGTGCATTTCCTGATCGCTGCGGGCTCCCCGTCCCCCGCGGCCGACGACGAAGGTGAGCTGGACGGGGCTCGGAACACGGTCGACCGGGGCCAGGATGGCACCGCGTTGGTTGCCAAGAGCGAGCTTTGTTTCTCGCTGGAGGTAGCGGTAGAGGCCTCGGCCTCGGTCGACCTGTCCGGGGGCGCTGACAGCCTGGAGGAGGCCGTGCCTCGGGCACGGTCCGACGAACGTGCTGAGGTCGCGATAGCGACCGTGAACAGCCTTCGGAAGCACGGGAAGAAGAACCCTATGAGAGGTGGCGCGAGATGGTCGCGCGGCGGGGAGCAAACCCCGGCCGTCGTTCGATCTCGCCGGCCTCCGCGGGCCAAGCGCTGGGGAGGGCGATCCGGGGTCGAGAGCGCCTGACGGTCTTCGCGCGATGCGCTCGAGCTGCCTTGCGCGGTCCAGAAAGGGACTGAGAGGCCAGCGCGGCGTTGCCTGCCCGATCCGGGCGGCCAAGCTCGAAGGCGATGCCTCGACTTCTGTTCGTAACCTCGAGAGCGCTGCGTTCGGTCGCCGTGGGGCGGCCGAGCGAGCTCGCGGCAGGTGGGATCTCTGGAGGGGCGGAGGCTCGCAGCTTGCCATCACGTCGTTCGCTGGTCTTATGACGCCATGAGCTTTCGTTCGTGGTCTCTGGCGCTGGCCGCCACCGCCTGCACGCAGGGCCCGGCCGCGGCGCCCGACACCGGGATCGCGGCGGTGGCGGTCGAGACGTCCACCACGGTGACTGCGGCGCGCTCGCGCTACACCGAGATGCTGGCGCTGATGCGGCTGGATCCGCAGGACCTCACCCGCGCCGAGAAGCTGTATCCGCTGATCATGCCGCTGTGCGCCGATCGCTCCGCCCGGAGCGCCTTCGTGGTCGCGCTGATCGACGCCGCGACCGCCCCGAGCAGCCTCGGCGACATCGAGCGGCAGTACGCGCTCGACATCCTGGAGCACGCCACCGTGGCCTGCGCGAGGAACGACGTGGAGAGTGGGCGCGGGCTGCTCTCCGAGGCCGCGGCGAAGATGCCGTCCGAGCCGCGCATCCCGGCGATCGAGGCGCGCATCCTCGCGGCGGAGGGGCGGCTCGACGACGCGCTCGATGCCGCTCGACGCTCGGCCAAGGCGGGATCGCTCATCGCGCTGCCGCTGATCGCCACGATCCAGGCGCAGAAGGCGAAAGAGGGCGTGGTCGGCTACAAGGCCGGGCTCCTCGACGAGGCCCTCGCGACCGTCAGCCTCGAGCCGACCGGCGAGTGGCGGCTCCTCGAGCTCACGTCGGTGCTCTCGACCCGCGCGCGGCTGCTCACCGAGCGCGCGCTGTGGGAGCAGGGCGACGCGCGGGTGGCCACGCTGAAGCTGGCCCGCACGATCTACCAGCGGCTCTCCATACCGCCCTTCATCGAGGTCACCCGCCAGCACGCGCTCGACGTCGGCTGCTACGACGCTGGCGAGCTCGGCGACGCGACCACCGACTTCTGCGTGCGCGCGGCGATCGAGCACGGGAATCTCGGGGCGGCCTTCCTCGCGGGGAAAGGGCTCGATCCGCAGAAGTTCGACCTGGCGCGGGTCGGCGCGATCCAGGCGCTCGAGGCGCGCATCGCCGAGCTGCCGGCCGACACCTGGGTGGTGGTGATCGCCCGCGGCGACGAGTCGGAGCTCGTGCCGTGGGGGCGGCCGGCCGCGCTGGTCCTCGAGCGGCTCAAGGAGCGGCGCCCCAAGTTCGTGCTGCTCGATCGCACCAGCAGCGCGCGCGGCGGTGCGGTGCTCGATCGGATGGCCGAGGTGGCTGGCATCAAGCCGCAACTGCGCATCGAGGCGCGAAAGGACATCCTCGCCACCGGCTGCGTCGCCGCGCTGGTCGCCGGTCGAAAGGCACCCGAGGGCTGCCGCATCGGGAAGGACGCGATTGCCGAGCTGAGCAAGACCCGACCGATCGGCGTGGTGATCATGGTCGGCCGCGATCTCGACGCCGAGCTCGAGGACATCCGCCTGTACGAGCTGCCGCACGCGCTCCTCTCGATGCGGAAGCCGCAGACGGAGAAGGCCGCCGATGTGCACCTGAAGAGCCTCGCCGACGCGTGGCTCCTGGCGCCCTCCGCGTCGAAGAAGTCCGGGAGCCAGCGGCCGAAGTGATCGCAGCGGCGATCATCCTCGCGATCTGCGCGGGCGCGGCGCCCGGTCCGGCTCCGCGCGAGCGCGGTGTCGCGATCGGGCTGTTCTCCGCCGAGGAGCGCTTCGACTACGCGCCGTATCTCGAGGAAGTGCGGGCGCTGGGCGCGACGCACGTGGCGCTGGCTTACGTGCTCTGGCAGCGCGATCAGGGCGCCACGCGCATCCGCGCCATCTCCACCTGGACCCCGACCGACGCGCAGATCGTGGGCGCGGCGCGCGCAGCCCGATCGCTTGGGCTGCACGTGACGATCTTCCCGATCTTGCGCCTCGAGGACGCCACCGCCGGCCAGTGGCGCGGGACGATCGCGCCGAGCGACGAGGACGCCTGGTGGCGGAGCTACGGCGAAGTGATCGATCACGCCGTCGACCTCGCGCTCGAGAGCGGCGCAGAGCGCGTCGCGGTCGGCAGCGAGCTGGTGAGCCGCGAGGCCCAGCGGTCGCGCTGGCTGGAGCTGATCGAGCGGACCCGCACGCGCGCGCCGTCGCTCGAGCTGATGTACAGCGCCAACTGGGATCACTACCGCCCGGTGAGCTTCTGGGACGCGGTGGACGTCATCGGGATCACCGGCTACTTCGAGCTCACCCAGGACAGCGCGGCATCGACCGAGAGCATGGTCGGCGCCTGGAAACAGGTGATCGCGGAGCTCGAGGCGTTCAGCGCGGGCCTGAAGCGGCCGCTGGTCATCTCCGAGATCGGCTATCCGAGCATCGACGGGGGCGCGCGCTGGCCCTGGGATCAGTCGCGAAAAGCGCCCGTCGATCTCGACGAGCAGCGCCGCGCGTACCAGGCGTTCACCGAGGCGCTCGGCGGGCGCGCGTTCCTCGACGGGATCTATGTGTGGAACTGGTACGGCGCGGGCGGCCCAAGCTGCCGCGACTACACCCCGCGCAAGAAGCCCGCGGCACTGGTCCTCGAGCGCTGGTACCGGAGCGCGGCCTCGCGTACGAAGGGGCCGTGACCGAGAGGCGGGTCATCCGGGGCGCGCGGCTCCTGCCCATGGACGGCCGCCGCCAGCTCAAGCGCAGCGACGTCCTGATCAGCGGCGGCGTGATCGCGGCGGTGGGCGGCGTGGCGTCGACCGCCGGCGCGGTGGTCGAGGAGACCAACGCGATCGTCCTCCCGGGCCTGGTCAACGCGTACATCCAGCTCGATCAGACGCTCCTCGATCGCGGGTTCGTCGCCGACGTTGACCCCTGGCGCTTCTACGGCCTCGAGATCCCGGAGTGGCGCCGGAAGCTCGACGACGACGCGCTCGACATCTCCGCGCGCGCGGCGCTCTCGCGCGGGCTCTTTTCCGGGACGACCGCGTTCGCCGACTTCGGCCGCACGCTGGCCCGCGGCTCGAGCGTCGGTGCGGCGGACGAGATGGGCGCGCGGCTGGTGGCGCTCGCCGACGCGCGCGGCGCGGAGCCGCAGCGGGCGATCGAGCAGATGGAGGCGAAGCTCGGCGAGGACTCGCCAGTGACGTTGGCGGTCTGGGCCGGCGACGCCGAGCGCGCGCCGGTGTCGCTCCTGGCGCGCGGAGCGAAGATCGCGCGGGAAAAGAACCTCCCGTTCGTGGTGCGGGTCGGCCTGCTGCCGGGCGATCGATCGGGCATGCGCCGCCTCGAGCGCGCCGGGGCGCTCGGCAAGAACCTGGTGATCGTGCACGGCCGCGGCGACAGCCTGCGCGCCTGGATCAAGGACCTCGCGAGCGCGGGCGCCTCGGTGATCGCCACGCCTTCGGCGGATCTGATGGCCGGCGCGCCGCCGACGCCGATCGCCAAGCTGATCCTCGGTGGCGTGAACGTCGGGCTCGGCACCGACACCGGCGCGGCGCGGAGCGACGTCAATCTGTTTCGCGAGCTGCGCCTGGTGGAGGGCCTCCTGCGCGGGCGGGTGCCGGAGCCGGCCAGCGCGGCGCTCGAGCTCGCTACCCGCGGCGGCGCGCGCGCGCTCGGGCTCGGCACCGGCGCACTCGAGGTCGGGCAGCGCGCAGATCTCATCGCCTTCGATCTTCCGCTCGGCGGCGAGGATCACGAGAGCCTGGCCCACCGGCTGATCGACAGCGGGGGCCCCGAGCAGCTGCGCTCGGTGTGGATCCGCGGCGAGCCGGTGGTCGCCGATGGGCGGCTGCGCGAGGGCAAGGCGCCGTCCGACGCGGAGGAGGATCGGGTGCGCGCGCGACAGCCACGGCTGATGCCTCCGACGTGGGCCGATCGCATGGTGAGCGGCGTGCGGACGGCGATCGGGCTCGAGCGCGGCTGGCACGAGGGCCGGCTGCCCTTCGCGAAAGACTAGTCGCTGCGCCGGCGCTTCCGGGGACGCTCGCGCTCCGGCTCGCTGCCTTCGCGTTCGCCTTCGGGGTCGGCCGCGCTCGTCGGCGCCACCTTGTGGATCTGGATCGTCGGCCGCTCCTTCGGCAGCGGCAGGATCCGCCCCGGGAACGACGTCGACGCCTGGCTGGCCAGCGCCAGCGCCCCGACGATCGCCCAGAAGCCGAGCCCGTTCGCGACCGCCAGCGGCTGCATCAGCGCGCGCAGCGGCACGGTCGGGAGGCCGAGATCGCGCCGCCGCAACACGCCGTCGTAGAGCACCGAGGCGTGCGCGAAGCTGGAGGCCTCGCCTTCGGTGATCGAGCCGCGGTTGCGCAGGAACACCACCAGCCGCTGCCGCGCGTCGATCGAGATCTCGTGCGCGAGATAGGCCGCCAGCTCGCGCCGCAGATCGTGCGTCGTCTTGTAGCGCCGGGCGGGATCCTTCGCGAGGCAGGTGCCCATGATGTGCACCAGCGCGAGCGGCAGATCGGGTACGTGCTGCGTCGGCGGCGTCGGCTCCTCGTAGAGCACCTTGCGCGCGATGGTCGTGCCGCCCGAGTCGTCGCCCCACGGCTTCTGCCCGGTGAGCATCTCGTAGAGCACGATCCCGAGCGCGAAGAGGTCGGCGCGAAAGTCGGTCTTGTCGCCGCGGATCTGCTCCGGCGCCATGTACGCCGGCGTCCCGAGGGCCATGCCGATCTGGGTGAGATCACTGCGGCCCGGGTCGCGAGCGATCCCGAAGTCCATGATCTTCACCTCGCCCGACTTCGAGATGAGGACGTTCGACGGCTTCACGTCGCGGTGGATGATCCCGCGGTAGTGCGCGTATTCCAGGCCCTCCGCGAGCTGCAGCGCGATCGTCGCGCCGACGTCGGGAGGCACCTTGCCGACGTCGTGGAGCAGATCGAAAAGATCGATGCCCTCGACGTACTCCATGACGATATACGCGCCGTCCGGCTCGCGGATGAAGTCGTAGATATGGACGATATTCCCGTGCTGCAGGGTCGCGAGCGACGTCGCCTCGCGCTCGAAGCGCGCGGCGATCTGCTTGTCGGCCATGAGCTCCGGTCTTAGCTCCTTGATCGCAACGAGCCGATCCAGCGCAGGCTGGAGCGCCTTGTAGACGACCGCCATGCCGCCCGACCCGAGCTCACCGAGGATCTTGTACGCGCCGAGCTTGCGCTCGCTCTCCATCTGCACGCTCGGCGCGGCAGGCACCGGCTGGAGCGGCGGGGCAGGGATGGTCGGCATCGACGGCGCAGCGGGCGGCGGCGCGGATTTTCGTGTGCCGCTGGCCTCGGCGAGCAGTCCGGCGAAGGGCTTGGAAGCTGGCGCCTCGCCCTCGGTCGGGCGCTGCGTCGGGAGCTCGGTTGAGTGGTGCGGCTCCGTATCCGGCCGGGTCGTCTCCCCCGGGGAATCGGGTAATCCTTCGCCCACGAGGTGGAACCTACAACCATATGCTGTCGGAATGAAACCGTTCTTGTTGGGTCGCTTGAAGGCTCATGACGCACAGTGTTACGGTTCACACGTGAACGGTGGAGCACGATGCTTCGCCTGAACGACATCCTCACCAAGGTCCAGTCGTACCATCCCGACGCCGACCTCGACTTGATCAAGAAGGCGTACGTCTTCTCGGCCAAGGTCCATCAGGGTCAGGTGCGGAAGTCGGGCGAGCCGTACTTGATGCATCCGCTGGAGGTCTCCGGCCTCCTCGCGGACATGCGTCTCGACGAGCACGCCCTCGCTGCCGGCATCTTGCACGACACCGTCGAGGACACCGTCGCGACCGTCGAAGATCTGCGCGCGCTGTTCGGCAACGAGGTGGCGGACATCGTCGATGGCGTCACCAAGCTCTCGAACATGCCGTACGCGACGAGCCACGAGCGCGCCGCGGAGAACTTCCGCCGCATGGTCGTCGCGATGTCGAAGGACATCCGCGTCATCCTGGTGAAGCTGGCCGATCGTCTGCACAACATGCGGACGCTCGAGCACATGAAGCCCGAGAAGCAGGAGAAGATCGCGCAGGAGACGCTCGACATCTACGCGCCGCTCGCCAACCGCCTCGGCATTCACTGGATCAAGGCCGAGCTGCAGGACAACTGCCTCAAGTACGTCCACCCCAAGGACGAGGCGCTCCTGCGCGAGAAGCTGGCCTCGACCGATCACGCCCGCAGCTCCTTCATCGACGAGGTGAAGACGATGCTGACCGCGCGGATGAAGGACAACGGCATCCCCGCCGAGGTCCACGGCCGCGTGAAGCATCTGTACAGCGTGTGGATGAAGATGAAGCAGCAGGGCATCGAGTTCGAGGATCTGAACGACATCGTCGCGTTCCGCATCGTCACCGACTCGATCCCGCACTGCTACGAGGCGTTCGGTTATTGCCACGCCACCTGGCGCCCCGTCCCCGGCCGCTTCAAGGACTTCATCGCCTCGCCGAAGCCGAACGGCTACCAGTCGCTCCACACCACCGTGCTCGGGCCCGAAGGCCAGCGCATCGAGATACAGCTCCGCACCAAGGAGATGGATGACATCGCCGAGAACGGCATCGCCGCGCACTGGGCCTACAAGGAAGGCAAGTCGCCGAAGGCGATGAAGGACGGCCAGCAGTTCGCGTGGCTGCGCGAGCTGATGAACTGGCAGCGCGAGCTGAGCGATCCGAGCGAGTTCATGGCCAGCGTGAAGCTCGATCTGTTCGGCGACGCGGTCTACGTCTTCACACCGCGAGGCGAGGTGAAGGAGCTGAGCAGCGGGGCGACGCCGGTCGACTTCGCGTTCGCGATTCACTCCGAGGTCGGCAATCACTGCCAAGGCGCGCGCGTGAACGGCCGCATGGTGCCGCTGCGCTACCGCCTGAAGAACGGCGACACGGTCGAGATCATCACCACGCCCAACCAGCATCCGAACAAGGACTGGCTGGGGTTCGTGAAGACGGCGCGGGCCAAGAACCGCATCAACCACTTCCTGCGGCAGCAGCAGCGCGAGCGCGCGATCAAGCTCGGCGAGGAGATCCTGGAGAAGGAGCTCAAGCGCTACGGCCGCTCGCTCGCCAAGGTGATGAAGAGCGGCGCGCTGCAGAGCGCGTTCGAGGCGAGCCACAAGTACCACAAGACCGAGGACGTCATCGCGGCCATCGGCTATGGCAAGCTCACCGCGCAGATCGTGATCCGGAAGCTGCTCCCGCCCGAGGAGGTCGACAAGGGACCGCGCGAGGAGAAGGAGCCCAAGTCGCGGCTCGGGCAGCTCATCGCCGGGCTCGCCAAGAAGTCACCGTCGGGCGTGGCGGTCGCCGGCCTCGACGACGTGCTCATCCGCTTCGCGAAGTGTTGTCACGCGGTCCCTGGAGATCCGATCATCGGCTTCGTCAGCCGCGGGCGCGGCGTCACCGTCCACAACCAGCAGTGCGAAAAGGCGATGCAGCTCGATCCGGCGCGCAAGGTCCCGGTCACCTGGGACACCAAGTCGAAGGTCGAGCGCGCGGTGCAGCTGCGCATCATCACCGACGATCGGCCCGGCATCCTCGCGACGATCTCGCAGTCGTTCACCGGCGCCGGCGCCAACATCCTCAACGCCAACTGCCGCGCGCGGCGTGATCAGCGGGCGATCAACACCTTCACGGTCGCGGTGCGCGACGCCTCGCAGCTGCGCACCATCATGAAGGACATCGAAGCGCTGGCCGGGATCCATTCGGTCGAGCGCCTGCAGGTCTGAGATGCCCAAGGTCGTCGTCCACAGTGATCAGGCCCCGAAGGCCATCGGTCCTTACAGCCAGGCCATCAAGGCCGGCGACACCGTCTATTGCTCGGGCCAGATCGGGCTCGATCCCGTGACCGGCGTGATCGTCGCGGGCGGCGTCGAGCCGGAGGCCCACCAGGTCATCGCCAACCTGCGCGCGGTGCTCGCCGCAGCGGGCGCCAAGCCCGAGCACGTCGTGCGCACCACCATCTATCTCGTGGACATGAACGACTTCGCCAAGGTGAACGCGATCTACGGCGAGATGTTCACGTCGAGCCCGCCGGCGCGCGCCACCGTCGCCGTCGCGGCGCTGCCCAAGGGCGCGCGGGTCGAGATCGACGCGATCGCCGTCCTCGTCTGAACGATCCGTAGCGACAACTCGGAAGGGCGCGGTTTCCGACTAGGAAACCTCGTCGCGCCGCGCCCATTCGCGGAGCACGGAACGGTGCGTGCACTCGACGTCGGCGATGCGTGGTCTCGTCCTCCTGTTCCTGGCCTCGCTCTCGGCCTGCGACTGCGGCGGCGGTGACGCCATCGGTACCTTCGTTCCGCTGATCGCCGTGAACGGCCGCGTGGTCTTCGGGAGGACCGAGGTCGGGCGCGCGGTCGAGCGCGGTCTGGCAGTGAAAAACGCCGGGCAGGCGCCGCTCACCGTGGGCGCGGTGCGCATCACGGCGGGCGCCGAACTCGGCTATGCGATCGCGCCGGAGCTCGACGTTCCGCTGGTGATCGAGCCGTCCGAGACGCGCGTGATCATCCTGCGGCTCGAGGCGATCGCCAGCGGGCCGGCGGATGGGGCGCTGGTGATCGAATCCGACGATCCGGCGCGGCCCTCGGTCTCCGTGTCGCTGGGCGGTGACGTCGAGACACCGCCGCCGACGGTCATCGAGCCCCCGGACGGAGGGGTGTTCATGGTGCCGCGCGCCGATGGCGGTGTCGGGCCCGACAACCACTGCGCGGCCCAGATCGAGCTCAACGATGGCCTGGCGTGCGCGCGGATGGCCGATCACACCCTTCGCTGCTGGGGCGGCAATTCCCATGGGCAGCTCGGCGATGGGACCACCGATGGCCCGCCCTGCGGTCGTGATCAGGTGCCCTGCCGGCGCGTGCCCGTGCGCTCGATCGTCGCGGGGTCCGACGTGCGAGACGTCGCCGTGGGCTTCGAGCAGGTCTGTGTGGTCAAGAGCGGTGGCCGCGTGTGGTGTTGGGGCGGCCGCCTTCAGCCGGAGGCCACGGAGGTCATGGGCCTCGGCGGCGGCGTCGTTTCGCTCGCGGCAAGCTGGTCCGATAACTGCGCTTTGAAGGGCGACGGGCAGCTGTGGTGCTGGAGCGGGAGCTACGAGTCGGCTCCCTTGCCGCTCGGCTTCCCCGTCCGCGCGGTCACCGCAAAGTCGGTGCACTTCTGCGTGCTCGACGCCGAGGGCCGCGCGTGGTGCTGGGGCGACAACGAGTACGGCGCGGTGGGTACCGGCGCCGTCGGGCCTTCGGTGGGTGTCGTCTCGGTCGGCCTCACGCGCGTGGTCGGCGACCTCGGCGCCGGCCTCCTGTCGATCGACGCGGGTGGATCGCGGACATGCGTGATCAAGGGCGACGGATCCGTCTGGTGCTGGGGCCTCAACTTCAACGGCGGCTGCGGTGCGGGCACGATGAGGATGCACGAGCCCGTGCCCGTCGCGGTCGTCGGCCTCCCCCGACCTGCGATCATGGTGAGCAACGATGACAGCTCGTGCGCTCTGCTCGACGACCACCTGTGCGCGCAAGACGAACGGTCACGTGTGGTGCTGGGGCGAAAACTACCTCGGCCAGCTGGGCGGCGACGTCACCGAGGACCTCCGTACCGAGCCGGTCGAGGTCAATCTCGGCTGCCCGCTCTGATCACCGTGGCAACGTGGTGAGCTGCTCGGTGAGCGTCTTGGCGCGCTGGGTCTTGCCGAGGCGCTCGAGCACCTCCTCGGTCACCATCAGCGCGGCGAGGTGCTCGCCCTCCGCGCCGAGGCCCGGGAGGATCGCGGGTCCCGCTGCATAAACGTGCTTGTACGGCGTCCGGAAGGACACCCCCGCGACACCCGAGTACGGATCGAGCGTGCCATCGAACAGCGGGTGCGGGCGCAGCTGCGCCGGCCCGATCACCGGGTGCCCCTCGGAGAGGAACGGGATCAGCCGCTCGAGGCGGTGGCGCATCACCTGCTCGAGGCGCGCCGGCTCGGCGTTGGTGACCGGGTGCGCCGCGATGAAGCGCGCGCGCGTCGGATCACCGGCCTTCTGCGCGATGAGCAGGATGGGGCGATCTTCCGCTTCGGAGGCGCGGGTGTCGCGGCGGCCGTTGAGGAGCAGCGCGTGATCGCCGAGCGCGGGCGGGACGACCGAACGATCGAGCTCGATGCCGATCGCGTGCAGCCGGCCGCGCGGGCGAGCGGCGACCAGGATCTCGTCGAGCGCCTTGCTGTTCTTGCTGATCACGCGCAGCGCGCCGAGATCGCCGGTGCCGTCGACCAGGATGTCGGTGCTCAGAGAGTCCTTGCCGACGTTGAAACGCAGCGGTTTGGTGCTCGGATCGAGCTCGGTCAGCTCGCCTTTGTACCGCTCGAAACCGGCGCGCTCCGCTTGCTCGAGCAGCTTGTCGCGCAGCGATCGGGTGACGCCGAACGGGATCAGCCCGCGCAGCACGCGCCCGGCGAGGCGGGCCCAGCCGAGCGTCGGGAGCCGCAGATCCTTGAGCGGATCGCGGTGGGTGAGGAAGGGCATGAAGCCGGTGAGCGCCTCGCCGATCATCCCCGCCTCGACCGACCACGGGCGCGCATCGCCGACCGCGCGGGCCCACTTTTTCGCGATCGTGAGCGCCTTCTTTCGGGCGAAGAAGCCCGGCGGAGGCAGCTCGTCGGCTTCGGCGAGATAGCTCGAGGTCTCGGGCTCGACCGACTCCAGGCGCTCGAGCAGCGCGTCGATCTGGACCGGGGCCTCGGCGCCCAGCCGCCGTGTCGCCTCGCGCCCGAGCATCCCGCGATCGGGCGACAGCTCGATGCGGCGATCGGGATACACGACCTGGATGTGCGCCGGCTTGATCGTGCGGCGATCGCGCTCGACGTCGTGCGCGAGGCCGGCCGCGAGCACCAGCGCGTCGTGGGCCGCCGACCGCGGCTCGAGGAAGGACAGATCGACGAAGCCGGGCAGGTGCTCGCCTTGATCGATGATCAGGCCGCGCACGCCGCGCTTGGCGAGCAGCGCGGCGATCGCCGCTGCGGACGGCGAGCCGCCGACGATCACGACCTCGTAGTGCTGCGTCCTCATGTGGATTCCGCCGGAAGCCCCGGCAGAGGACCGCGCAGGCGCGTGCCTTCGAGCTGGCCGGCGAGCAGCGCTCGCATCACCGCCGGGAGGAGCCGGTGTTCTTGCGCGAGGATGCGGCGCGAGAGCGTGGGCTCGTCGTCGCCGTCGAGCACCGGCACCGCGAGCTGCGCGAGGATCGGCCCGGTGTCGGTGCCCGCGTCGACCAGGTGCACGGTGCAGCCGGCGATGCGCACGCCGGCCTCGAGCGCCTGGCGCTGCGCATGGAGCCCCTTGAAGCTCGGGAGCAGGGCAGGGTGCACGTTCACTATGCGGCCCGGATACGCGTCGAGCAGCGTGGGTCCGACGATGCGCATGAAGCCCGCCAGCACCACCCAGCTCACCTCGCGCGCCTTCAGCGCTGCGGCGAGCGCGCCGTCGAAGGCGTGGCGATCGGCGTACGCGATGTGCTCGATGATCAGCGCTTCGATTCCAGCCTTTCTCGCGCGCTCGAGGGCGCGGGCGTCGGGGCGATTGGCGATCACCACGCGCACCGGGAGCTTCGCGTCGATCAGCGCCTGGACGTTCGATCCATTGCCGGAGGCGAGGACACCGATCATGGGTCGATGCGCGCGGTCGCCTCGGCGCTCGCATCCTTCGCGGCCACCAGCTCGCCGACGCGCGACGCGGTCGGCCCGAGCGCCTTCAGCGCGCGATCGGCGTCTGCAGCGGACACCACCGCGATCAGCCCGAGGCCCATGTTGAAGGTGCGATCCATCTCGTCCTCGGCGATGCCGCTCTTCGCCAGCAGATCGAACAGCGGTGAGCGCTGCCAGGCGCTGCGGTGCAGCACGGCCTCGAGGCCGTTCGGGAGCACGCGCGGCAGGTTGCCCGGGATGCCGCCGCCGGTGATGTGCGCGAGCGC
>Ga0105048_10007468_pt1 | contig 17563 bp, 17 predicted proteins | sample MAT05_FD_78382 | JGI IMG/M metagenome (GOLD analysis project Ga0105048, IMG submission 78382) | Freshwater microbial communities from Lake Fryxell liftoff mats and glacier meltwater in Antarctica - MAT-05 | ecosystem: Environmental > Aquatic > Freshwater > Ice > Liftoff microbial mat | place...
CGAACAGGTCGCCGCTCTGCACGATCTGATCGAGCGTGTCGACGAGCTCGTCGGTGACGCGTTTGGCGTTGCCGTTCACCACCACCGCGACGCGATCCTGCCAGGTCGCAGAGACGCCCGCTTGGACGTCAGGCATCGCGCAACACGTCGTCGATCACGCGCGCCAGGTTCACGTCGCGGTGGGTGAGGCCGCCCGCGTCGTGCGTCGAGAGCGTGATGTGCAGCTTCGTGTACGAGAGCGTCAGGTCCGGGTGGTGATTCGCGCCTTCCGCCAGATCGGCGATGCGATTCACCAGCCGTACAGCCGCGCGAAACGTCTCGGCGCGGAACTGACGCTCGATCTGATCGCCGACGCGCCGCCACTCCGGCAGCGCCTTCAGCGCTTCCTCGAGGGCGGCATCGTCGAGCTTGGTCAGCGCCATGGCGAGATCAGAAGATGTCCTTGATCGTGATCTCGGCGACCTTCTTCGTCTTCAGCAGGGTGTTGACGGCGCGGAGGATGCGCGTCTTCGCCGGGCCGTTGACCGCGTCGCCCGCGAGCGCCGCGTCGAGCGTCGGCTGCGTGATCGGGCGACCCGAGCGCGGCTTCGCCTTGGGGTCGACCTTGGCCTTCGCGGCCTCGTTGCCAGTCTTGGCCTGGCCCTTGAGAAGCTTGAGCGCGCGGTCCGCCGGGCGGAGCTGCTCGAGGTCCTTCGAGACCGCCACGAGGCGGCGCGCATCGATCTTCTTCGTCTTCAGGAAATCGGAGAACTTGCTCATCGTCATGATCCGTCTGTAAGTGCCCGCGGGCCGAAATCAGCGGCGGAGCCTAGCGAACGCGCGCGGGGACGACAAGCAGATGGCGCCATCCTCGGTGCGAGGGTCGCCGAAGCGCATTCGCGTTTGCGCACGCTCGCGCGGGAGGCGGGGTTGACGTCGACCGCGCCATTGTCGAGTCTATGTGGGCCCACACTACCCGCGCCGAGGAAGTTCCATGACCCATCGCTTGCCCGCGAAGGCTCTTTTTTTCGCTGCCTGCCTGCTCGCCCTCGCTGCCTGCGGTGGCGATGACGACGTCCCGGTGCGTGGCCGCGGGCGCGACATGGGCACCGTGCCGAGCGGCGATGCCGGCGGTGTGCGCACCGACATGGCCCCGGCGATGGACCTCGGCTTCTCCGAGTGCGCGGCCACCAGCGTCGTCGCGGAGACCACCGTCCGGCCGATCGACATCGTGGTGGCGATCGACAACTCCGGCTCGATGGGCGAGGAAGCGCGCCTCGTCCAAGAGAACATGAACCGCTTCTCGACCGCGATCGCGGCGAGCGGCATCGACTATCACGTGGTCCTTCTGACCGCGGGCGGCTTCGTCACGGTGCCGCCTCCGCTCGGCGGCTCAGCAAACTTCATGCACGTCCCGCAAGACGTGCAGTCGAACAACGCGATGGACATCCTGCTCAGCGCGTATCCAAGCTACTCGGGCTTCCTGCGCCCAACTGCGCTCACCCACTTCGTCGTCATCACCGACGACGAGAGCGGCATGGCGGCGAGCACGTTCATCGCGATGATGGAGGCGACGCTCGGCCATGACTTCGACTACCACTCGATCGCATCAGAGAACGCGTCGCACGTCGAGTGCATCCCGATCTTCGGCTGCCTCGGCCCCCAGCCCGGCTGCACCGGACCGTACGGCGACGCCGCCGACATCGGCCGCATCCACTACGAGACGTCGGAGCTGACCGGCGGCACGCGCTACAGCATCTGCGCGATGGATTGGACCGCGGTGTTCACCTCGCTGACCGCGGCCGTCGCCGTGCCGACGCCGCTACCGTGCGTCTATCTCGTGCCTGAGCCGCCCGAAGGGATGACGTTCGATCGCGGCCGTGTGAACGTGCGCTACTCGCCAGGCACGGGCGCGGCGCCTGCCTATCTGCCCTTCGTCGGCACGCCGAGCGGCGGTGACTGCTCCGGGCCCGCGGGCGGCTGGTACTACGACAATCCGGCGACGCCGACGCAGATCTTGCTCTGCCCGACGACGTGCAGCAGCGTCAGCGCCGACCCGAGCGGGCGCATCGACATCGCGCTCGGCTGCGAGACGTTCTTCGGCTGATCGCAGCAGCGTCGACGGCGCAGCGCGCGGAAGTCCCGTGCAATCTGCGCGGCCGGCTGATACATCTCCCGCCCCACCGCGGCCGAGTGGCGAAATAGGCAGACGCGCGGGACTCAAAATCCCGTTCCCGCAAGGGAGTGTCGGTTCGAGCCCGACCTCGGCTACCGCGCAGGGCGTGAGAGTTGAACGAGAGTGCGAACGAGAGTGCGCCGACGTAGCGACAGACCTTCAGCTCGCGACCACCTCGACCACGACCTTCTTGCGCATCGTCTTCTCGAACAGCCCGGCTTTGCGCTCGACGGTCCAGATCTCGAGCGCAATGTCGCCCTGACCGCGGACCAGCAGCGTAACGCCCTCACGCGAGATGCGCGCGTCGACGTCCTTCACCTTGCCGAGATGCTCGCGGTCGAGCGCGTCGGCGAGCCGCAGGATCCCCGCGAGCTTGCGCACGGTGGTGCGCTGAAGCAGGTCGAGCGCGCGATAGCTCGTGTGTTTGGTCGAAGGCACGGCGCGGCGGTGATAGCGCGCGATGCAGCCGACCATCACTCGCTCGGCCGGTGACACGCCCATCAGCTCGGAGTGCTCGATCAGGTATTGCGTGTGCTTGTGGTGCGACGCGAAGTGCACGAAGTCGCCGACGTCGTGGAGCAGCGCGGCGAGCCGCAGATAGCGCCGCTCCTTTGGCCCGAGCTTGTGCAGCGTCTGCAGATCGTCGAAAAGATGCAGCGCGAGGCGGTCGACCTGCGTCGCGTGCGCCTCGTCGAAGTGATAGCGACGGCCGAGCTGCAGCGCGGCGCCCGCGGCGGCGTCTTCTTCACCGCGGTAGTCCCAGACGCGGAAGTATTTGTCGACGAGCTCGTAGACGATGCCGTCTTTCAGCCCGACGCCAGGCGCCGCGACCTCCTTCGCGCGCGCCGCGTCGGCGACCGCGAGCAGCACGTAGAGCGCCGGCACGATCACGTCCGCGCGATCTGCGCGCACGGCGAGCTGCGCGCCGCGCTCCGCTGGTGTCAGCTTGGCGATTCGCTCGAGCAGCGCGCGTGCCTTGGCGACATCGATGATGCGCGGCGAGTCCGGGCGCGAGGCGAGCTGCGCGATCGCCTCGAAGTTGCCGCCGGTGCCGGCGACGACGTCGTACTTCTTACGCGCCAGCGCCGGCGCGAGCGGCGCGAGCATGCGATCGAGATATTCGGTCAGCAGCCGCTCTTGCTGCTGCTTTACCGGCTTGCCGGCGCTGAGAAACGACTCGAGCAGCCGTACGGTGCCGATCTCGAGCGACGTCGAGAACGTGGTCTTGCCCTTCTCGAGCTCGCTGATCTCCAGGCTGCCGCCGCCGAGATCCATCAGCAGCGTGCGCTTCTCCCGCAGATCCATGGCGCGCGAGACGGCGAGCTTCACCAGCCGCGCCTCTTCGCCGCCGTCGATCGCCTCGAGCGTGATCCCGGTCTCGGAGCGCACGCGCGAGATCAGCTGCTCCGAGTTGTCGGCCTCCCTTGCAGACGCGGTCACCACGGCGCGTGTGCGCTCGACCTCCGCGTCCCCGATCACCTCGGCGAACCTGCGCAGAGCCGCCACCGCTTGATCGATCGTGCGCGGGTCGAGGCGCCCGGTGAGGAACACCGAATGCCCGAGCCGCACCGGCAGGCGCAGCGCCGCGACCTCACGAATCGCGCCGGGCCCATCGGCCTCGACGATGCGTAGCCGAGAGGCGTTCGAGCCCATATCGATCGAGGCGAAGCGCGGCACGGCGCGACTATATTCGCCCGGCGTCGCTCCGCTCGGAGAAATCGCTCGCGCTATCACGAGAGCCCGCCGAAACTCGGACGCATGAGCGAGCCCATTGCCCGTGTCGCTGGCGTCGATTTGGAGATCTTGCACGACGTGAAGAACCTCGTTGGAATCGTCCACGCAGCGGCGATCGATCTCGACCGCGCGCATCAGAGCGGCGAGGAGCTCGGTGAGCTGATCGAAGAGCTCGTCTCGCTGACCTCGCTGGTGAGCGACGCGCTGCGCGGCCTCGCGGGCGAAGGAAGGAAAGTGCGGCCGTTCGATCTGCGCGCGGCGGCGTTCTGCGCGCGGATCTGGCAGCCGAACCTCGCCCTCGGCGCGCTGATGCGTCCGACGCACATCGACGCGGAGGCAGGCGCGCTGACCGACTTCGTCGTCGCGCTCGCCGTCGCGCTCGGCGCCGACACGGCCGCGGTCGCGATTCAGCAGGACGACGACGTTGGCCTGCGCTTCGAGCCGGCGGTGATGCTGGCGTCAGAGGCGCGCAGCGTCGTCGCTGCGCTTCTCGCGCGGGCGGCGCAGCTCGGGCTCACGCTCGCGGTCGAAGATGCCGGCGTTCGCGTTCGGCCGCAGAGCGCGTGAGCGCGTCAGCGGCCGTCGCCTAGAGCCGTCGCCTAGAGCGCCGGCACGCCAGGCGGTGTGCCCATCGGCGAGCGCGTCGGTGGGCTGCCGGGCTCTACGACCGTGGAGTCGCGCCGCGTGATCTCGTCGAGCAAATCACGGCACTCCGGCTTGCCGCGCAGATGCGTCATCAGCAGCGTGGAGGCGTCGGCGAACGACTTTTCGAAGGTGAGCGCCTCGCGCACGCGCTTGGCGATGCGGTCGCGACCCGACGAGAGATCCGTCTCGAGCGCGTCGCCGTAGCGCTGCAGCTGCGCTTTGAGATCGTCGATCTGTCGGCGCAGATCGCGCGCGATCGTCTCGCGCGCCTGGGCGCGTCCCTCGTGATCTGCCGCGACGCTCTTCAGCGCCTCGACCGTCGCACGGGCAGCTCCGACCTCTTCGAACACGGCGCGCGCGACAGAGAGCGTCGCCGTCCCAGCACGCTCGGCCGCGATGGCACGCTCGGCTGCTGCGCGGTGACGCGTCTCGGCCTCGGTGACCCGCTCGAGCACACGCGAGGCACGCTCGCGCTCATCGGAGGCGGCGCGCAATGCGCGTGACTCTTCGTGCGCGAGCTCCTCGACCTTGCGGCCGATCTCCGCACGGAGCGCGCGACCACGACGCTCGATCGCCTCGAGCTTGCGCGACAGCGAGGCGAGCTCGCCCTCGAGCCGCGACGCCTTGGCAGCGAGCTCCCATGCCGTGTCCGACGCCTGCTGAACATCGGGCGGCGGACCGCCGTTCGGATAGGCGCGAGCGACCATGCGCGCGTATTGCGTCGCGCGCGCGCCCCACTCGACGACGCTCGGTGTCGACGGCGGCGGCGGTGGCGGCGGCGCGGCGACGGGCGCGTCGCCCTGCTGCACGTCCCACTGCGTCGACGGCAGCGAGCGCTGGAATGCCTTGAGCTCCTCTTGCAGATGGTGGCCATCGCGGAAGCGGCGGCGCGGATCTTTCTCGAGCAGCCGCAGGATGATCGCCTCGGCTTGCGGCGAGAGATCCGGACGCAGCGCGCGCGGTCGCGGCGGCGGTGCGCTGCGCTGCATCTCGAGCAGAGTGTCGCGATCGCTCGAGCGGAACGGCAGCTGACCCGTCGCCATCTCGAAGAACAAGATGCCGAGCGCGTAGAGATCGCTGACCGGCTGCGCGTCGTCGCCGCGCGCCTGTTCGGGCGACATGTACTCCGGCGTACCGAACACCGCGCCCTTCGGGGCGAGGCGCGGATCGCGGGCCAGCGCCGCGAGCCCGAAGTCGAGGATCTTCACGAAGTCGCGCCGACCGCCGCGCACCGTGAGCATGATGTTGTCGCTCTTCAGATCGCGATGAATTACGCCGAGGTCGTGCGCACGCGCGAGCGCCGCGCACATCTGCTCGAGGATGTCGACGCCGCGCGCGATCGGCATCTGCCCCTTGGCGATCTCCGCGGAGAGCGCCGAGCCCGAGAGCAGCTCCATCACCAGATAGAGCTCGCCCTCTTCGGTCTCGCCGACGTCGTGAATCTCGACGATGTGCGCGTGATCGACGCGGTTCGCGGCGCGCGCCTCGCGCAACATCCACGCGCGCAGGTGCGTCTCACCGCGCAGATCCGGGCGAATCAGCTTGAGAGCGACGATGCGCTCGATGAGCACGTGTCGGGCGCGATAGACGACGCCCATCCCTCCTTCGCCGAGGCGCGCTTCGAGGCGATAGCGCCCGGCGATCACCTTGCCGAGCAGCTCGTCTTTGGGTCGCCGTGGGGGGATCGCGGCTGTCGTGGGCATCTGAGCGGGGTCTCCGTGGGTCGCCGAGAAAGCGCGGCGTCGATGGCTGCGAACTGCGGGGCTGCCGGCCCGTGCGGGTCGCGTGGTGAGACGCCCGCATCGTACTACGGCCTCTTCGAAGAAGTCCTAGTCGTGGTGTTCCGGCGGATCTTTACACGCGCGAGAGGGAAATCTCGCCTCCAACGTAGACGGACCTCGTCGCGCGTCTTGAAGGGCACACCGCGACGAACGTATCTTGGCGAGAGCGCGAACTCGCTCGACCGCGTCAGTCTGGCGCGCGGTAGCGAGCGTCGAGCTCAGGTGGTGCGTGGCGCAACGTCCCGTCGGACCCTACCTCGTAGAGTCTCGCCTCGCGTCAGGCGGGATGGCGGAGGTGTTCGTCGCGAAGCGCGTCGGGCCGCATGGCTTCACCAAGCGCGTCGCGCTCAAGCGGATCCTGCCGCAATACGCGCGCGACCCGGACTTCGTCGCGATGTTCATCGACGAGGCGCGCCTCGCAGCCCAGCTCGAGCACCCGAACATCGTGCACGTCTTCGACTTCGGCGAGCTGCAGGGCGACCTGTTTCTCGCGATGGAGCTGATCGACGGCAGCAACGTCAATCGGCTGCTGCGCACGGTCGCCGCGCGCAACGAGGCGGTGCCCGTCGACGTCGCGCTGGAGATCACCTGGGAGACGGCGCGCGCGCTCGCCTATGCGCACGCGGTTCACGGCGAAGACAAGCAGCCGCTCGGCTTGGTGCATCGTGACGTCAGCCCGGCGAACATCCTGCTGACGCGCACCGGCCACGTGAAGCTCTCGGACTTCGGCATCGCGCGCGCCGCGAGCGTCGATCCGCGCACCGACGAGGGACGCCTGCGCGGCAAGCTCGGCTACATGTCGCCCGAGCAGGTGATGGGAAAGCCGCTCGATGGACGCAGCGATGTGTTCACGCTCGTCACCGTCCTCGCGGAGATGTTGCTCGCCGAGCCGCTGTTCGGCGCGGGCACGGATCTGGATGTGCTGCTGCGAATTCGCGACGTCGATCTGCGCGTGCTGCACCGCACCGACAAGCGCATCCCGAATGAAGTACGGCGCCTGCTCACGCTCGGGCTCGAGCGCGATCCGGCGAATCGCCCTGACTCGGTGGAGCTCGCCGAGGCGATCTCGGCGCTGGTGCGCAAGCGCGGCAAAGACGCAGGCCCGGAGCGCGTCGCGCGGCTGCTCGCGCGCCTCGAGCTGGTCGAGCCGATGCGGCCTGGTGACGCGCAAGGCCCCGACACGCGCACCACGCTGCTGCCGATCAAGGCGCCCGCCGAGGGCGGCGCCGCGGTGGAGATCGAGACCGCGACGGTCGGCGCGACGACGCCGGCGATCTGGCGCGTGCGCCTCGGCGACGGTCGCATGCTCGGGCCATTCTCGTTTCCGAAGCTGGTCGAGCTGATCACGACTGGCGTCATCGACATGCACACGACCGTCGCCAAGAGCGACGAGGCTTATCAGCCGCCGAGCGCCTTCTCCGAGCTCACGCGCTTCATCACCTCGCCTGCGCTGCAGTGGCACGACTCAGAGACGGCGACGCCAACATGGAAAGTCGCGAATGCACCCGGCGCGCTGCTGCCGCTGGTGTTTCAGCTGGTGACGCGGCGCGAGACCGGCGTGCTGCATCTCCACGACTCCGATCGGCGCAAGAAGATCTACTTCGTCGAAGGTCGGCCGGAGTTCGTCGCCTCGACCGACAGGCGTGAGCTGCTCGGCGAGTTCCTCGTGCAAGAAGGCTTCGTGCTGCGCATGGAGATGGAGATGGCGCTGGCGCTGCTGCCTCGCTACGGCGGGCGGCTCGGTGATGCGCTCGTCGGTCTCGGCGTGCTGCGGCCGGTGGAGCTGTTCCGCGCGATCGCAGCGCAGGTGACCGCGCGATACCTCGAGGCGTTCCGCTGGTCCCGCGGCGAGTGCCTCTACGTGCGCGACGCGCGCAGCCACGAAGAGACTTTCCCGCTCGGCCAAGATCCGCACGAGCTGCTGCGCGACGCCGTCGCCACGATGCACATCGACGCCGTGCAGTTCGCGCTCGCGCCGCTCGGCGAGCGCGTGCTGGTCCGCGCGCCGGTGCCGCCAGCGCCGCTCGCGATGTATCGCGTCTCGGCCGCGTGGGAGCGCGTGCTCGGCGCGGTGCGCGGTGACGTGACGTTGCCGGGGCTCGTTGGGCGTGAGTCGTCGAGCGGCGCCGATCCGGACGACGTCTACCGCGCAATCTATCTCGGCGTGTCATGCGGCCTCGTGCTCGCGCGCTGACGCTCATCCCGCCGAGGGCGTGCTGACGATCCCATCGCCAAGGGCGGGCTGCGTGCTACACGACGGCGGATGCTTCCGTTCGAGCTGACCGTCCCGGTGAGCGGCCGCACGCCGGTCGTGGTCGAGGTCCCGCACGCCGGCCTGTCCATTCCCGAGGCGGTGTCGAGCGAGACCGCGGTCGACGCTGCGAGCGTGATGCGCGACGCCGACATCTACGTCGACCAGCTCTATCGCGATGCGCCTTCGCGTGGCGCGTCGCTGCTCGCGGCGACCGTCTCGCGCTACGTCGTCGATCTCAATCGCGCGGCCGACGACGTCGACATCGCGACGGTGCCGGATCACCCGGCGCCTCGCGGCGTGCAGCCGCGCGGCGTGGTGTGGCGGCTGACCACCGATGGGCGCCCCGCGCTGCGTCGTCCGCTCACGTACGCCGAGCTCGCGGCGCGGCTCGCGCGCTATCACACGCCCTATCACGACGCGCTCGAAGCCGAGCTGAAGCGCACGCGCGATCGCTTTGGCTTCGCGATCCTCGTCGCCGGTCACTCGATGCCGAGCGTCGGCCGCGCCGGTCACGCGGATCCAGGTTCGCGCCGCGCCGACGTCGTCCCCGGCACCCGCGGCCGCACCAGCGCCGACCGCCGCGTCATCGATCTCGTAGACGCGCACTTCCGCGACGCCGGCCTCAGTGTCCTACACGACGATCCGTACCGCGGCGGGTACACGACGGCGCACTACGGTCGCCCGCGCGACGGCTGGCACGCGGTGCAGATCGAGCTCAACCGCGCGCTCTACGTCGACGAAGAGACCGGCGAGAAAAAGCACGGTGACTTCGAGCGCCTGCAGGCGCTGCTCGGCGATTTGATCGCGAAGCTAGGCCGTCTCGACGTCCGCTGAGAGAGAGCGGCCGCCGCCCGCACGCGCCGAGTCAGCGCTGCGCTCCACCGGAGAGCCCAACGTGAGAGCTGTCCAAAAATAGGCGCGGAGCGAGCGCCCCCGCAGCGAGGTGCGGGAGCGTACGCCTTGGTACGTGACCAAGCCGAGCGAGGAGGTAAGCCGCTCCGAGCCTGTTTTTCGACAGCTCGCTCAGCGAGCGGCTTCGAGGAGCTCGGCTTCGCCGGAGCGTACTTCGAGGCGGTAACGGCTGTTCGCGGTCTGCAGGTAGTACACCTCGCGGCCGGCGAGACGCAGGATGCGCTTCACTGGGGTGGTGACGTATTCGTGCAGGCCATCGGGGAACTCGATGACGACGACGCTGCCCTTGCGCGGGGCGCGCAGGAGCCGGCCGATGACGGCCCGTCCTGGCTTGCGCCCGACCTTGCGCAGCATCACTTCCACAGACGCGAACGTAGCACGCGTTGGGGAGCCGCAATAGGCGGATTTGTGGCGTGAGAGCACAGCCCTCGCCGCCGCCTCCACCGTTGCCCTGCGGTGGCTTTCTGGCCCACGCTGCGCGCGTGCACATCACGCATGGGGAAATCGGCTGGATCGAGGTCATCTCTGGTCCGATGTTCAGCGGCAAGAGCGAGGAGCTGATCCGGCGCGTGCGTCGCGCGCAGATCGCGCGGCAGCCGCTGCAGGTGTTCAAGCCGCGCATCGACGATCGCTACGACGCGACGCGCATCGTCTCGCATTCGCAGCTGGCGATCGACGCGGTCGTCGCGAGCAGCAGCGCGGAGATCGCGCGCGCGGTGTTGCCGGAGACGCGCGTCGTCGGGATCGACGAGGTGCAGTTCTTCGACGCGGCGATCGTCGAGGTGTGCGAGCGGCTCGCGGCGGCCGGCGCGCGCGTCATCGTCGCCGGGCTCGATCAGGACTACACCGGCAAGCCGTTCGAGCCGATGCCGGCGCTGCTCTCGGTGGCCGAGTACGTCACCAAAGCGCTCGCGATCTGCGCGCGCTGCGGTGCGCCCGCCGGTCGCTCGCAGCGGCTCGTCGCGACTGGCGCGCAGGTCGTGGTCGGCGCCGCCGAGAGCTACGAGGCGCGCTGCAGGCGCTGCCACGTGCCGCGCGTCGAAGTGCAGACTGGCGAGCTCTTTCCGTAGCTCGTGTGCGCCGTCATGCTCGACAGCGTCAGCGCGCGCGCGGCTGGCTCGCGTCGACGAGCGCGAAGCGGAACGAGAGGACCAGCTTGGTGGCGCCGGTCGTCGTGGCGAGGTGCGACAGTGGTCCGGCGGTGCAGCGCAAGATCGCGGGTCCATCGAGGCGCGGGACGCCGGACCGAGGCGCGCGCAGCTTTGCATCGGTCGGCGCGCCGGCGACGAGCTCGAGCCGCACATCGCTCTCGCCGAGACCAGCGGGCGCTTCGGCGCAGCGCGGCAAGGTATCGAGCACCGCCCAGACCGCGACCTCGAGCGCTTCGTCGCGCGGACACGGATACGGCCCCGGACGCTGCGGCACACCCTCGCAGCGCAGATACGCGATTCGCCCACGCTCGACGCGTCGCGCGCCAGCGAACGGCGTCGCCGTCGGCACCTCCACGCCCGCATCGATGACCTCCGGCGGCCCGAACGCGCCAGCGTCACCCTCGGCGAGCACGAACGCGGGCGGAGCGGTCGCGTCTCCGGCCGCTGCATGCGCCGGCTGATCCGTCGCCTCCACCGCGTCCGACTCGGCCGTCGCGCGCTCTGCTGGCGGTGCGACTGCGGGCGCGCGAACCACGATGCGCTTGCCGCCCGCGTTCAACACCACAGCGCCGATCCCCAGTAAAAAGCAGCCCACGGCGATCGCGAGCAGGCGCACGACGGGCACACGCTCGGCGCCTGCCGACGGTCGCTCGATGCGTACGGCGCGGCGCGTGACGGCCTTTCCCACGGGCCGGGTGGTAGCACGAAGGCGCGCAGGATTTGACGGCCTGCGCGGGATCTACGTTATGCTGCCGCCTCACGACGCACTGGTAGTCCGGTGCTGATGGAGGACCGAATGTTCCGGGCAACGTTCTGGGGAGTGCGAGGTAGCATTCCCGTGCCTGGCCCGGAGACAGCGGGCATCGGCGGAAACACGAGCTGTGTCGAGGTGCGCTGCGGCTCGACCGTGCTCATCTTCGATGGCGGGACCGGCTTGCGCGTCCTCGGCCAGAAGCTGGTGAAGGAGATGCCGCTCGCGGTGCATCTGTTCTTCAGTCACGTGCACTGGGATCACATCCAAGGGTTTCCGTTCTTCGCGCCAGCGTTCGCGAAGGGCAACGAGATTCACATGTACGGCGGCAAGAACATCGTCGGCACGGTGGAGACGGCGCTCGCCGGGCAGATGGAGAACCCGAACTTCCCCGTGAAGCTCGGCGAGCTCGGCAGCAAGCTCCTGTTCCACGATCTCGATGCCGGCGGCGCGACGGAGATCGCACCGGGCGTACACATCCGCACCGCCGCAGGCAACCACCCGGGCGGCGTCCTCGCGTACCGCGTCGACTACGACGGCAAGGCGCTCGTCTACGCGACCGACACCGAGCACCTGGCCGAAGGACTCGACGAGCGGCTCGTCGAACTCGCGCGCGGCGCCGACGTCTTCATCTACGACTCGCAGTACACGCCCGAGGAATACGACGGCGCGAGCGGCGGCGGCTCGAAGGTCGGCTGGGGCCACTCGACGTACGTGCAAGGCGTCGCCCTCGCGAAGGCGGCGGGCGTCGGCACATACATCCTCTACCACCACGATCCAATGCAGAGCGACGCCGCAGTGATGGAGAAGGAGCGCCGCGCCAAGCTGCTGTTCCCGAACGCGCAGGTCGCACGCGAAGGGCTCGAGCTCGATCTCTGATGCCGCGCCGTCTTGCCGCGTTTGCCGCGGCAGGAATGCGCATAGACGCCGCGGCGGTGTTGCGCATAGCGCGCCTGCTCGACGGAAAGTCCGAGCGGGAGCGCATACCGCTGGCGGCACGGATGCTGCTTTGTGTCGTGGCGTGTCCACCACCACTACCAGCAGCCAGAAGACCTCGCTCGACCGCTATCGCGCTTCCCTCGAAGGGCTCGCGCCGCTCGCATCGCACGTCGAGCGTGACCTGGCGGTCCGCTGGCGTGCTGGAGATCCGCTCGCCGGCAAGCGCCTGATCGAGGCGAGCTTGCCCTTCGTCATCCGTATCGCGCGCGAATATCGCCGCTGGGGTGCGCCGCTCGAGGATCTGATTCAGCAGGGCAATCTCGGCCTGCTCAAGGCTGCGCAGAAGTTCGACCCGGAGAAGCAGTGCCGGCTGATCACGTACGCGGTCTATTGGATCCGCGCCGAGATCCGCGACTATGTCGTGCGCACCTATCGCATCGTGCGGCTCGGCACGACGCGCACCGAGCGCCGCGCGATGCGGGCATTTCGCCGCACTGGCGCGGAAGACGTCAACCAACTCGCTGCGGAGAGCGGCATGCCCGAGGCGCGGGCGCAGATGTTGTTGCCGCTGCTCAAGCAGGGCGATATGTCGCTCGATGCCACGTACACCGATCGCGGCCCCGCCGTCGACCGGCTCGGCGACGGCGGCGCGACGCCGGAAGATCTGCTGCTCGCGCACGACACCAAGAGCGGCGTCCGCGAAGCGCTCGAGCTGGCGCTGGTCGATCTCAACCCGCGCGAGCGACGCATCGTCGAGGCGCGGATGATCGCCGAAGATCCGCAGACGCTCGAGGCGCTCGGTCGCGAGATGGGCGTCAGCAAAGAGCGCGTCCGGCAGATCGAGGAGCGCGCAAGAGAGAAGCTGCGCGAGCGGCTGTCGGCATTTGCGCCGGAGCGCTGAGCGCGGCGGCGATGCACCAGCGAGGCTCCGCCGCCCTCGGTTCCAGGTGAGCGTGACCATGAGACGTTGTGCACTATGGTGCGCCGTACTAGAGGCTCTTGTGCTCGACCAACACCGGCGGGGCCAGCGGGCTCGGCGGTCCGTGGACGACTCCGCTCCGTGTGCACAATCGCCCCGTCGGATCCACCGACTTCTATATCGACCCTTCGATCGTCGTAGACCGCGATGAGATGGTCATGATCGCCTACTCGGCGATTCCCGAGCGTGCCGTGTATGGGACTGCGGTCAGCACCCTCGTGTACAAGCCAGCCGAGAACACGACCTTCACGCCGACTGCGGTCACCCGATACTGGTACCCCGAGAACCTCGCTATCCACTGCCTGCGAAACAAGTATTTTCTCGGAGAGTACCTCGAGATGGATTCCATCGGTGGGCGCAGCTTCCTGACAATGCATGCGGACCCCTCGTATTTCACGACGCAGCTCCAGGGTTTCTGGGCGAGTCGTTGGTCCATCCAGTGAAAGAGAAGGAGTCTCTGATGATCAACCTCGTGCACCGCGCATTCGTGCCCGTCTTCTCTCTCTCGCTGCTGCTCACGGGCTGCACGCAATCAAAGCCTGACGCGGAGCTGCACGACGCCGGTCGACCGTTCGATCGTCCGCCTCCGGTCGACAGCCCACGCACCGAGGCCTGCCTCGCCTGGCGCGGGGACGGTGTCTGTCTCTCTGACCCGGCACCAGAGAATGACCACGACCGCGATGGCTACACGAGCGACGTCGACTGCAACGACGAGAACGATGGCGTGTATCCGGGCGCCCACGACATCAATCGCTGCGATGGCCTCGACCAAGGATGTGACGGTCCCGACATCTGCCCTCCAGACGAGGATGGCGACCTCTTCCGTGCGGACGAAGACTGCGATGACACCAATCCAGACATCAATCCGCGCGCGGACGAGGATCTGAGCTGCGACGGAATCGATCAGAACTGCAACGGCGCCGATGACTGCGATCGTGACGGCGACGGCGACCGGGCGCCCTATGACTGCAACGACAACGACGCCACTGTCTACCGAGCCGCCACCGAGATCAGCTGCAATGGCGTGGACGATGACTGCTATGACGGCGAGTGCTGCGACAACGACGACGACCTCGACGGCTTCGGCTGCAAGGACGACTGCGACGACCACAATCAGCAACGCTTCCCTGGAGCGCCGCTCGGCGGCCCCCCGTGTCCGGCTGCCGACTGGAACTGCGATGGCGTGCCCGACACCGATCCGCTCCTCTGCGGTGCCGGCTGAGCTGATGGTCCGCGCGCAGCGGCCTCGGGCGGTGCAACTGCGCCGCTTCGGTCCGCTGCTGCTTGCGGCGGTGCTCGTCGCGGCGTGCGGTGCGCGCACGGGAGCGGCGGAGGATGAGTGTCCGGCGAGCGCGGTCCAGACGCTGCGCGTCGCGTGGACCGCGGCGCCCCGGCGGCTACAGGTCGTATTCGTCGTCGATGTCACCGGGAGCATGACGCCGGAGATCGTCGCGATCATCGAGCGCGCCGACGAGGTGGCGATTGCGTTGCATGCGCTCGCGCCCGAGGTGCTCGTCGACGTCGCAGCGACCGGCGACGGGGGTGGAAGGGCGGCCGGGCCGCGCTCGGCGACGGTCGCGGATACTGCGGCTCTTCTCTCGTATACCCGCGCGCTCATCGAGGACGGCGGCGACCCGGCCGAGGGGCAGCTCACGGCGCCGTACGGGTATCTGAGCGAAGATCCGGACTTCTACCGATTTAGCTTCGTTCGTGGCGGCGGACTTCCGCCGAGGTGCGTTCCCGGGGCGCCCGGCGCGCCATGCCTCGAGCCGACGACTCCACGCCTCTTCATATTCGCGACCGACTCACCGTTTCATCTCGGACCGGGCGGGAGCAATCCCTATCGAGACGACCCGCAGCCGCCGTGCAGCTTCGAGGCCGTGCGCGATCTGCTGCAGTCGACGCGCTCGCGCGCGATCGTGGCGTACGGCGACACCGGTGGCGTGGTGCGGGCCGAAGTCGAGGCGCTCGCGCGGGTCTCGGGCGCTGTGCGGGCAGACGGGACGCCGATCGCGATCGAGGGGGCCGGGGCCGCGATGGTGGACGGGCTCCTAGAGGCCGTGCGCCAGTGGCGCGATGAGGTGCCGTTCGACCTCGCGGTGCGGGCTACTGTGACCGGCGCCGCGCCCGGGCTCGTCGAGCGTGTCCGGATCGTCTCGATCGTTCCGCCGCCGATGGGATTGGTCGGCGACGATCGAGCGTCGGGCGTCACGCCGGGCGCCATCGTCGAGCTCGAGGTGGACATCGACCCCGCGCAGATTCTCCGCGGGCGACGCGCGACGATCGCCCTCGAGCTATGGGACGCGGACCGCGTCGTGCTCGATCGCGTCGAGCTCGAGTACGCGCTGCCCCGTGAGCCTTTCGTCGCGTGCTCGCTCGACGGTGGTCCGGGCTGAGAGCACCAGCACACGCTCGACTGACGCCCGCGTTTAGTTCCCTGCGCATCAGCTCCAGGTGAACGTCATCGCAAGCCTCGGGCCCTTGAGCAGCTCGAACGAGCCACGTACGTCCTTTGAAGTAGCTCATGGCGATGACCGTGCGTAGGGACTCCGTGAGGACGGCCGGCGCGAGGTGGTGGGTGACGAAGCCGTGGTCAGTCAGCGTGACGACTGCGCGCCCTGGCACGGAGGACGCGACGAGCACCCCACGCGTGTGCTCCTCGCGCCACAAGGCTGCCGCCCGCGAGGCGAGGATCTGAGGCGTCACGACCCTGAGCATCGCCGCCTTCACGCGGCCAAATCCGCGGACGATCTGCAGCCGGCCCCAGTCGGCGAACTTGATGCGATTGCGCCCGCAGGGTCCGTTCAGCACGGCGTCCATGAACGTGAGCAGGTGCCTCTCTGCGACCCACTTCTCGCCGACGGAGCGCGCGTCGAAAAACGCGGCATCGGCGTCGGCGGGGAGGTGCAAGCGGACCTCACGGACGCCCTCGTCGCCGAACATCTCCTCGACCGCGCCGCGGAACCCCATGGCCGTGCGCCGCGAGCTACACGACTCGGTCGTCTCTGCGCTCGCGTTCGCAGTGGCCAAGTCCTGCGCGTCCGCCATTCCGCCAGCGTACTAAAATTTCCGCTGTAGGTGAAGCCACTGTGACAACCAAGCTGCGTTTCCGTGTCGCCGTTGTCGCTTGCGCTCTGCGCTCGTGCAGTCGCGGAGCCGTCGGAACGGCCATTCATCGCGCTTCAAAACGCGCTCGGTCGGACGGAATCGCGCGAGCCAGAGCCGTCTGCGCAGAGGCGGTCGAGCAGATCGGCGATGTGCGCACCCGGGCCCTGCCGCCACTCGCCGTTCCACGCCGCGATCTGCCGTACGAAGACCTCGCCGAGGCCGAGGCGCACCTCGAGCGCGGGGCGCGGCTCGTCGGGCATTCCGCGCTCACGCAGCGGCGCGAGCAGCCACACGGCGGAGTAGCGCAGCGCCTCGAGCAGGGCGCGCATGTGCATGGCGTTGAGGCGGATGCGGCGCGTCGTCGGCACCGTCTCGTTGGGGCCGCGCGAGACAACGACCGCGTCTCCGCTGCCGAAGATCTGTAGGCGCCGCTCTCCGTGAACGGGCGAGTCGAACGGCGTCCACGAGAGCAGGAAATTGCCGCGCCGGTCCGGCTGATCGATGAGCTCGCCGAGCATCGTGACGAAGCCGAGGTGCTCCGGCGGTGGCTCGCGCTCGAGGCGGTGCAGCGCCCACGCGACGGCGAAGGCGAGCGCCGGAATCGCGTGTGGCAGATCGTCGATGGCGCGCTCCGCAGCGACGATGCCGGGCTCACCGAGGCGCGTCAGCACGTCCATCGCGCGCCAGCCGAGGCTCGCTTCGCTTCCCGGCGAGAGCACGCGCGCCGCGCGACGTGCGGCGTAGACCGGACCACCGGGCAGCGTGCGTAGTCGCTCGACCAGATTCGGATCGCCGCGCTGCAACGCATCGTCGAGCGCGAGCTCGGTCGCCTCGTCGATGCCGGCATCACGCAGGCTGCGCGGCGCGGTGACGAGCAGCTGCGCGACGCCGGTCTGCGCGCCGCCGGCCGGAGGTGCCCACGGACGTAGGCCCCCGCTGCCGCGCATCGCGTCGTAGCCGAACGCGATCGACCAGCGACCGACGCCGCGGCGATCGAACGCGAACGAGAGATCGAGCACGGTGTTCGCGCTCTGCCCGGGGCGCAGCCGCACGAAAGCGTCGGGCGCGTGCAGCACGTTCACGTCGGCGAACGAGACGCGGATGTACGGACGGTCTTGCTTCGGCGGCGAGAAGCGCAGGCTGCGCGGATAGCC
>Ga0105048_10007472_pt1 | contig 17558 bp, 14 predicted proteins | sample MAT05_FD_78382 | JGI IMG/M metagenome (GOLD analysis project Ga0105048, IMG submission 78382) | Freshwater microbial communities from Lake Fryxell liftoff mats and glacier meltwater in Antarctica - MAT-05 | ecosystem: Environmental > Aquatic > Freshwater > Ice > Liftoff microbial mat | place...
TCTGTTTGTTGCTCTAACTATGGTAGCGGCATCGTACTCACCTGCAGCATCTTTTCTTTTTAAAATAAACAGATCAAATGCAACAAAAGCTGCCATTTCAAACCGCAGTGCCCTGGAACCATCTGCTACTTCGTAACTTAAATCTGTTCTCGTCCAATCCAGTACAGGCATAAAATTATACGTTACATTTTTTATACCGGCAGTTGAAATATTTTGAATGCTTTGTTTGTAATTTTCTATGTATTGTTCAAATCCTTTAGCCTGTGTTTTAATAGATTCATGCACAGGAATACTTTCAACCACACTCCATACCATACCTGCTGCTTCTATACATGCTTTTCGTATTTCAATTTCCTCTACAGTCCAAATTTGTCCATTGGGTATATGGTGTAATGCGGTTACAATACCAGTGCAACCAGCTTGACGAATATCTGATAAAGAAACCGGATCGTTAGGGCCAAACCAACGCATGGTTTGCTCCATTCCGTAAAGTGTATTTTGGTAAGAGTCGCTTTTTGCCAGTTCCATAATTAAATTTTTAAATGCCCAATCAATGTGGGTTAAGTTAATGTATTCAAAGCTATTTCCACTGTTACTTTACTTACCACGATAGTAACAAAAAAAGAAGTAAAAATAATTTTGGAAAAAGTATAGTAAGCAATTATACTGCCTCATTTATTAAGCAATTAATCACCTGTTATAAAGCCTGATGAATCTTTTTAATTATACCAGCATCCTATTAAATATTTATTCTTTTCAATTACAATTCCCTAATCTTGATGTTCTTAAAAAATACCTCATCGCCATGGTCCTGCAACAAAATATTCCCTTCTTCCAACTCACCAAAGCCGGGATATTTTGCATACTTACTATAGGCTACCAATGCCATCCACATTTGCGTACCACGTTCATATTCTACTGTCTTTTTATCATTCAGGTAATGAGTTACTTTATTGCCGTTTACTACAATGCGTGCTGTGTTAAAATCTGATTTCCGGAAAAACTTATCTTTAGGCGCAGCGATTAGATCATATAATGAACCGAGGGTGCGATTGCCGTTAACGCCCAGTTTGGCATCCGGATGAAGCTGATCGTCCAGTAGCTGAAACTCACATCCAATAGAAGAACCTTCGCCTTTATTCAGATCGGTATCTACAAAATATTTAATACCACTGTTGGCACCGTCTGTAATTTTAAAATCCATTGTAAGCTCAAAATTTTTGTACTTTTTGATAGTAACAATATCGCCACCATTGGTGCTCTCTTTTCCCCCTGCACTTACCACATTTAAGATGCCGTTATTAATGTTCCAGCCATTCTCCGGAAAGCTAGTTAGTTTAGCACCCCTCCAACCTGTAGTTGTTTTTCCATCCCACAACAATTTCCAACCTTGCTTTTCCTCAGCAGGTGATATTGTATTGTCTATACAATTTGCCTGGTAAACGGCATCATTGGCAGGGGTAAGAAATTGCTCAAAATTTTGTGTACAAATCCTGATGTCTTTCCATTGAACCATTTTGCCCTCATCTTCGGGCTTATTAATGGCATGCACCTGTAAGGCAATAATACCTTCTGAAGCCTCCGGTAAATTATCCAGTATATCTGCACAAGGCACCCCATTCAACCAGGTTCTTACCCGGCTTCCATTAGCCTCAATCCTTGCCCTATTCCATTCGTTTAACTTAAAGGCAGTTTTAGCAGCAGGATTTTTTTCCATTGGATACAACCAACCCCTGCGTGCCTCATCGTAAATACCACCACTCCATGCTCTTGGTGAAGGGTCTATTTCAAACTGGTAACCGTGTACACGGCCGTCCATAAATTCTTTGTTACTCAAACTCCTAAACTGTACTCCGGAATTTAATCCATCTTCTACCTTAAAAGCAAATTCAAAAATAAAATTGCTGTAATGCTTTCCTGTTGTTAAAAATGTATTGGGTGTTTTAGATTTTGAGGTACCTACTATTGCACCACCTGTTACTGTATAGTCTGCGGTTCCATTTAGCTTATTCCATCCCTTTAAATCTTTCCCGTTAAAAAGCATTTCCCATTTTTGTTGAGAAAACGCAGTGGTGAAAATGACAAAGAGAACAATTACAATTGATATTTTTTTCATATGCATTAAGTTGTTCTTTAAAATATTAATATTGATGTAAACTATGGTAAAGCTATTGAATTAGATGGAAACTTTAAGGCAGTGCATTCCAAATGTTGGTATTATATTTTGTGCCATACTTAATACCAAACTGTAACCAAAGTTTTACAGTATAAAATCTATAACAGTCTCCAATTGATTAAAACCTGGTAAACCGCATAAGGTTAATTTTACAGTTTTACTGATTATAGTTTTATAGAAAATTGATGAAAGTAGTAGCAATAATAATTTAAACTATCTGCAATATTGAGGAACACCAATGCAACGCAAATACAGTGTTGGTAAACCCAGCTTTTGCAGATGAAATTAAATAGCAGCAAGTATCTGCTACTACATTTAAAAGCACAGAACCATCAAACATAGATGGATAACAAAACAGATTTACTTATTAAATTGCTGGTAAAAAAAGCAGATTATGCTAATGTTTTAAAAACCAAATCTTCTAAAAATACTTCAATATTTTTTGGGCTTTTCGTTTTGGCAAAATCACTTAACCGTGGCAGGTGGTGCATAAAAAAATATTGCAAATGCGACAGATCAATAACAGAACTGGCCAATGTGTTAGGATACTTATACGATGGATTAAACTCTACAAATATGGCTGATATTCTTTCCGATAAATCTTTAAATGGTTTGTAAAGTAAGTCTCTGTTATTTTCATCTACATTTTTCGATAAATAGGTTTTATTACCTTCGGAAATTACAATAAGGTAGAGTGCCTGGTGATCAAAAGCACCAAAGTTGATTTCAGAATTATCTTCCCATACCAGAATATCTATTATCTTTTTAATTTTATCGGCAGGCGATTTTATATTAGTAAGCTGAATAAATATCTGAAATTCAAGGTACGACCAATACCAGCTAACCAGGTAGATAAGCAATTTGTGTTTGTTTATAAAATACCGGTAAACAGTAGCTTCTGTAGTCTCCATTTCGTGAGCAAGTTTTTTAAAAGTAAACTGCTCGTACCCCGTTGCTGCCATAAGGCTAATGCTTTCCTTAATTATTTTTTTACCTAATTCAGTACTTAAAGGATTTTTCAAAAAAAGCTTATCGTTAAGCGAAGGATTAAACTCAATAGTCATTTGCAAACATTTTCACAAAATTAAATAAAATTCATTATAAAAATTATTTTACTTTCTTTTTAAATAGTATTACTATTATATTTGCAATTAATACTATCATTATTAAAACTAAAAAAATGAAAAATTTATCAACCGCAATGCAGCAAAAAAAATTCAACCTGTTTAACAGACCAGGCATTTTAAAAAATATAAAAAGTATAGGTATCAGAAAACATATACCATACTCTATTATTTTACTCTCAGCCATATTTTTAAGTAGTTGTGCTGTAATAAGGCCAGGCGAGGCAGGTATAAAACAAAGATTGGGCAAGCTCTCAGATGAAGTTAGTACACAGGGTACCATTTTCTTTAACCCCTTTACAAGTAAAGTGGTAAAAACTTCCATTCAAACTAATAATCTTGAGCTGTCTTTAAGCCTGCCAAGTAAAGAGGGATTGAGTATTACCTCTCAAATATCCATTTTGTACAGGCTCGATAAAGATAAAGTAGCATCCGTAATAAAAACGATTGGGTTAAACTATAGATCAATTATTGCTAATGTTTTCCGTTCTGCATCAGCCGATGTTTGCTCAAAATATTTTGCTAAGGATATGCACTCCGGGATGAGGGCTGATATTGAAAAAGCAATCAAGATTAAAATGGATGAAACGCTTACTATACAGGGTATACTAATAGAATCAGTTTTAATGAAAAGCATTCAACTACCCGAAGGCTTAGCAGGATCTATAGAAAGAAAATTACAGGCAGAGCAGGATGCCATGCGGATGGAATTTGTGTTACAGGAACAAAGACTTGAAATGGAAAGAATTATCATAGAGGCAAAAGGTACAAGAGATGCACAAAAAATAATTGCAGAAGGATTAACACCAGAGATCATTAAAATCAGGAGTATTGAAGCCTTTAACCAGTTATCTAAATCGCCTAATACTAAAATTATTGTTACCGATGGCAAAGTACCATTCTTAATTAATCAATAATATCAAAATTTTTGATGCACCCTTTTAATAAAAATGTATCCTTTTGATTTCTATGTTGTTGATGCCCATTTATTTGAACCGGATTTTGCAGTTGAAAACCGTGTACCGATTTTTCAACTGTAAAATCCGTTTTGAATGTATTTACAGTGATAACATTTATAGGCTCAATAAAGTACGCACATCCAAATTCTTACAGAGAAAAAAGGCCTACACCAATAATAATAAATCTTGTAATTAAATTTAAAAAAAAAAATTAACCCCTACGGACAAGCCAAACACCGTATTACAAAGTAGGCATCATAAAACAATATAGTATGAATTATTTAAAAAGAGGGCTGGGTTTACTTATACTATCAGGTGTAATGTACTCCTGCAACCAGGCAACAGAAAAAATAAAAGAACAAACTAATAACATTGTTTCTCAAACAAATGAAAATGTTCAAAAAGTGATAGACGACCTTGGCTTGGTGTATGTAGAAGAGGGAGCACAAAACGTTGTTACCTACAAAGAGGTAAATGATGCTCAGCAAGCCTGGTGCGATGCTTTAGTAAAAATTGGAAAACTAAAAGAAGAAGGTGGGGATTATAAGGCTTTTGCAGAGCAGGTACTTTCAGATGCCTATAACTATGATAGTGGAAAAGTGTTCTTTAAGCCAACATTAGCTTATGGAGATCAAACTTTTAGAAATACAAAAAAGGGTGCTCTAGCTTATTTTATAGGTGGCGACCCTGCGTATCCTACCGACAAAGGTTTTGCATTAACTCCGTGGGTAAAAGCTCGTTACGACAATGCAGGAGAAAAAAATGAGGGCATACAGATTTATGGAACAGTTGCCATTACTATGGGCAATGTATGGGTTACAGATAAAAACGGAAAGGAAGTAATGGTTGATAAAACCTGGGTATTTAAAAAAGGGAAAGATGGTAAACTAAGAATAATTGTTCACAAATCAGCTCTTCCATATGCACCGTCTGCTAAATAAAATTTATACAGAAAATGGATTTTTTTCAGCAGGTTATTGCAGTAGGGTGCATTTCAAATTGTAGCTCCCGATTTCGGTTGGTGGGTACATCAGACCGAGGCCTTGCCGTTGTTGGTATCCTCACCAACCACTAAGTGTTGTTACAATTTGAAATGCGACCTTCCATCAGGCAAAGCAGTAAACATCCGGAATGTTTTTCAAAAAAACAACATCATGATTAACAGCTTTTTCAATTTTGATTGGGGCAAATAATTTGAAAAGTAAACCAGTTTTAATGATCCCTTCAACAAAAAACAGTAAATCAATCTAAGCATTTTTCATTTAAACAGTTATGAGCAAATTTTTATTCTTCACTTTTATTATTACAACAGGATTAATTTCCTGCACTTCATCTGCAAGTAAAAACAATAGTAACGACGCTGTTCCGGAGATATTGGTAACAGAGGTAAACACAAGAGACACCATTTTGAATACAGCTTATGTGACCAATATTCAAGCTATACAAAATACTGAAATTAGAAGCAGGGTACATGGCTTTTTAGAAAACATTTTAATTGACGAAGGTAAAGAAGTGGCAAAAGGGCAGGCTTTGTTTCAATTAAATACAAGTGAGCTGGCAATAAATGAAGCCAAAGCCATGGCCAATCTGGACATGGCCATTGCTTTAGCAAAAGCTGCAACTTTGGATGTAGAAAGAATAGGTGTGCTGGTAGAGAAAAAAGTAATCACCAAAACTGAATTGGAACTGGCAAAAGCAAAACTAAAAGAAGCTGAAGCCAAAATTAGTGAAGCTAATGCCATATTAGCAGAATCAAAATTAAAAAGAAGCTACGCAACAATACGAGCCCCTTTTGATGGAGTAGTAAACCGATTACCATTAAAAACAGGAAGCCTTATTGAGGAAGGCACCATGCTTACATCTGTAGCCGATATCCGGTCAGTGTTTGCTTACTTCAGTGTTTCTGAAAATGAATACCTGCGGTTTAATAAAAGTAAAAATAAAGGCGAAAATGACTTTGACAGTGTAAACCTGGTTTTGAGTGATGGCAGTTACTACCGGCATGCAGGTGCCATAGAAACAATGAATGGCGAAATTGACCCAAGCACGGGTTCACTTACATTTAGAGCAAGATTTCCAAATCCGCAGGGACTTTTAAAACATGGTGCTACGGGCAAAGTGCTAATGAAAACATCTGTAAATAACACTCTTATCATACCACAAAAAGCAGTGTTCGAAATACAAGACCGCAACTATGTTTTTATAGTAGATAAAAAAAATATAATACGGCAGCAGGCTTTTGAACCTACCAGCAGATTAGGGCAATATTACCTTGTAAAATCCGGCTTACAACAAGGCGAACTGATTGTATATGAAGGCACGCAAAATTTAAGAGAAGGCAATAAAATCAACCCAAAGATTGTAACAGCCGAAGGCTTAAAAAAGAAATAATTTTTTGCAGCAGATCAATAGCTATTTAAAATCTACATAGGCACATAACACTTAACAAGTGTAAGCCAATTTAATAAAAATTTCATGGTACAAACTTTTATACAAAGGCCCATTTTATCGTTGGTAATATCCATCATCATTACCTTACTAGGTGTGCTGGCATTGTTTACGCTGCCCGTTACGCAGTTTCCAGACATTGTGCCACCAAGCGTAATGGTAACAGCTAAGTACACCGGAGGAAATGCCGAAGTATGTACAAAAGCAGTAACTACACCATTAGAAAGAGCCATCAACGGTGTACCCGGCATGACTTATATGAGCAGTGTAAGCAGTAACAACGGCACTACACTGATACAGGTATTTTTTAAAGTAGGTACCGACCCCGACATGGCAGCAGTAAATGTACAAAACCGGGTAATAACGGTTTTAGATGAGTTGCCCGAAGAGGTAATAAAAGCAGGTGTAACTACCGAAAAGGAAGTAAACAGTATGCTGATGTATTTGAACATTGTGAGTGATGATACAGCAGCAAGTGAAGCATTCATTTACAATTTTGCCGACATAAATATTTTACAGGAGCTAAAGCGTATTGAAGGGGTAGGCTTTGCAGAAATAATGGGGCAAAAAGAATACAGCATGAGGGTATGGCTTAAGCCGGAAAGAATGGTAAGTTATAACATTAGTGCAGATGAAGTTGTAACTGCTTTACGAAGCCAGAATGTAGAAGCCGCACCAGGTAAAACAGGTGAAAGCAGTGGCAAAAATGCCTTTGATATGCAATATGTAATAAGGTATTCCGGCAAGTTTTTAGAACCAAAACAATACGAAGACTTACCACTCCGAAGCCTGGAGAATGGCAATATACTTAGGCTAAAAGATATTGCAGATATAGAGTTTGGCGCCATGACTTACAGCATGGTAAGTAAAACAGATGGTAAGGCATCTGCCAATATCATGATGAAACAACGCCCCGGCAGCAATGCACAGGATGTAATAAAAAATGTAAAAAAACGAATGGAGGAACTGAAAGCCACCCAGTTTCCGCCGGGTATGAAGTTTAATATTGCGTACGATGTAAGCCGCTTTTTAGATGCGTCTATCCACGAAGTACTTATTACTTTACTAGAGGCATTCATCCTTGTTTTCATCGTAGTATTTATCTTTCTTCAAAATTTCAGGTTCACGCTAATCCCAGTATTGGCCGTACCAGTAGCGTTAATAGGCACCCTTGCATTTATGCAATTATTTGGGTTTTCAATAAATTTATTAACCCTGTTTGCATTGGTATTGTCTATAGGTATTGTAGTGGATAATGCCATTGTGGTAGTAGAGGCCGTGCATGTAAAAATGGAGGAGTTGCACCTATCAGCCATGGATGCTACTATTGCTGCCATGAAGGAAATAACCGGTGCCATTATAGCCATTACTTTGGTTATGAGTGCGGTGTTTGTACCGGTAGCATTTTTAAGTGGACCAGTTGGTATCTTTTACAGGCAGTTTAGTCTTACCATGGCCATTGCCATTGTAATTTCTGGCATCAATGCATTAACCCTAACGCCGGCGTTATGTGCATTATTACTAAAGCACAATCCGGTACCACCAGAAAAAAGGAAGGGGTTGCTAAACAAATTTTTCAATGGCTTCAATAAAAATTTTGGCAAAATTGAAAAGAGTTATAAGGGGCTTGTTTATAAAACTGCCGGCAGAAGAGTTGTAACCATTGGCCTGCTGGTTATTTTTTGCATAGCTACCGTTGGTATAAGTGCTGTACTGCCCGGTGGCTTTATACCCAACGAAGACCAGGGTATGATTTACGTTAACGTAAATACGCCGGCAGGTGCTACGCTGGAAAGAACAGAAAAAGTAATGGATCAGATTCAGCAGGCAGCCGCTAAAATAAAATCGGTAGAAAACGTAACTACCCTTGCAGGATACAGCCTTGTAAGTGAAGTAGCAGGTGCTTCTTATGGTATGGGGATGATAAACCTGGCAGCATGGGATAACAGGAAAGAGTCGGTGAATGATGTAATGGAACTGTTAAAGGAATCTACTAAACATATACAAGATGCCCGGATAGATTATTTTCCTCCTCCCACTGTACCCGGCTTTGGCAATGCCAGTGGTTTTGAATTAAGGATACTTGATAAAACGGGCAGTGGCAATCTGCAACAAACGGCCAAGGTTACCAACAATTTTATTGACGTACTTAAAAAAGAAAAAAACATAGGTAGCGGCTTTACCAATTTTGATCCCAGCTTTCCGCAATATTTAATTCATATTGATTATGATTTAGCCTCCAAAAAAGGGGTTACCGTTGATAATGCCATGAGTACATTACAAACGATGATTGGCAGTTTTTATGCTACTAATTTTATCCGCTTTGGGCAAATGTATAAAGTGATGGTACAGGCTTATCCTCAATACAGAAGCAAGCCAGAAGATATACTGCAACTGTTTGTAAAAAATGATAAAGGCGAGCAGGTAACTTACGGCACGTTTATACGGCTGGAAAGGGTATATGGCCCAGAGCAGTTAACAAGGTATAATATGTACACTTCTGCAATGGTAAATGGCGATGCTGCGCCAGGTGCCAGTAGTGGTGATGCCATTAAAACGGTGCAGGCTATAGCTGATAAAGAACTACCCCGTGGATATAGTTATGAATTTAGCGGTATGACGAGAGAGCAAATTATCAGCGGTAACCAGGCTGTGTATATTTTTATTATTTGCCTTGTTTTTGTGTACCTGTTACTGGCAGCTAAATACGAAAGTTTTTTACTTCCGCTGCCTGTAATATTATCTTTACCTGCGGGTGTGTTTGGTGCCTTTTTAGGATTAAAAATAATGGGGCTCGAAAATAATATTTACGCCCAGGTGGCATTAATTATGCTTATTGGTTTATTGGGAAAAAATGCCATTATCATTATTGAGTTTGCTGTACAGCGGCGCAAAGAAGGCTTAAGCATTATGCAAGCTGCTGTAGAGGCTTCGGCAATAAGGTTACGCCCAATCTTAATGACTTCCTTTGCATTTATTGCCGGCCTTATACCTCTTTGTATTGCAAATGGCGCAGGCGCTATGGGTAGCAGAAGTATTGGTACTGCAGCACTTTTTGGCATGTTGCTTGGCACCGTAGTTGGTGTAATAGTAATACCGGGCTTGTACGTAATGTTCGAAAAAATAGCTTCCAGAAATAAGAAAACGCAACCACACGAAGAAGGGAATGCCAACAACCATCAAAACAACGAACATACTTCATTATCAACTAATTCTTTAACTGAAACCAACCTAAATGCTTAGTACGCTAAAAAATATTATTTTAAACAGCAGCATAATAACGGTAATGCTGGCTGCCTGCAAAATACCGGGGCAACTTACACAGCCTGCAACCATTGCAGGTTTGCCTGCAACTTACCAGCAAGCTTCCGCAGATACAAATTCAATGGGTGCCACACCGTGGAAACTGTTTTTTACCGAGCCTGTTTTGCAGCAACTGATAGATACTGCCTTAACAAATAATTTAGACCTGTTGGGAACCGATCAGCAAATAAAAATTGCGGGAACTTACCTTGCTATGAGTAAGGCACTAACTTTACCCACGTTAGATGCCGTTATTAATACGCAGGTAGATCGGTATGCTTTTTACACGATGAATGGGATTGGCAATTTCGACCTTAATAAAAGTAATAACGTTACCCCTGAAATGCGCATCCCCAATGCAGTACCCGACTTAATGGTTGGCCTCCGAAGCCAATGGGAATTAGATGTATGGGGTAAAATGAAAAATATGAAAAAAAGTGCTTTGGCGAAATACCTTGGAACCGTGCAGGGTAAACTTTTTTTACAAACAAATATTGTGGCAGAAGTAGCCTACCGGTATTATGAATTATTAGGGCTTGATTTTGAAATTGATATTGTTAAAAAAAATATTGCTTTGCAACAGAATGCACTTGAAATTGTAAAAGCTCAAAAGCTTGGTGGCAGGGCAACTGAGCTGGCGGTACAGCAATTTGAAGCATTGGTATTTAAAACAAAAGCAATTGAGTATGGCGTAAGGCAACAGATTGCAGAAACAGAAAACAGGTTGAATCTTTTATTAGGCAGATACCCACAAGCCATTAGCCGGGGGCAGGGTTTACAACAGCTAAACTTGCCTGTAAATATGAGTATTGGGGTACCAGCCAACCTGCTTTTAATTCGTCCGGATGTAAGCCGGGCCATGTATGATTTAACAGCCGCCTACAAGGATGTAGCAGCGGCAAGGGCGATGTACTATCCTGCTTTTAACATCAACACTTACATAGGGTTTCAGGGTTTCAGGTTGCCGGCTTTTTTAAATGCACAATCCATTGCTACTGGTATTGCCGGTAATATTGCAGCCCCCATTTTTAACCGCAAAAAAATAAGGGGTAATTATAGCATTAGCGAGGCGCAGGCCAAACAAACCTGGCTTGTGTATAATAAAACAATGCAAACTGCCGTGATGGAAGTACAAACAAGCTTACAGGGTATTAATAACCTGGCCAGCCAGTACGCTTTTAAACAGCAGGAAGTAAAAGAACTTACTTCTGCTATTGGTACGGCCAACGATTTATACACAAATGGATATGCCAATTACCTGGAAGTAATAACGGCCCAAAAAAGTTTGGTAGAGGCTGAAATTGAATTAACACTGATGAAGAAAGTGCAGTTTCAAACCATGGTGGCATTGTATAGGGCCTCTGGTGGAGGGTGGAAGTGATAGAATCCTTATTTTATCATAAGTAAAAAAACTGCGGTAAAATATAGGAGGGTATTTTACCTGGCAGAAAAATATACAGGTATGTGAAATGTAGTATTGGTATAAAGGATGCGATTAATAAGAGACAAAATTAATCATACATAAACCAAATTGTTATGAACACGTATTGTACAATCAGCATTTTAAAAAGGGTAAACAAACCCTTGCAATCTATTCAATCTTTGGGGTTTGCAATGCCTTTTCAACCCTCTATGTGGGATGATAAATCTACTCAATGTGCTTTAGATATTACTACCCATAATATAGAATCAAAGCTAAAAAACAGCTACAGTGATGAGTTCAGCCAATACATGTTACAACGCCTTCAACAGCTCTTTACAACACTCAATTTTACTACTCACCGCAAGAGTATTGCAACTATAATTTCTGCAGATGCAGTAAAAGTAATGTACCTGAATTTTCCGGTGAGGCTATTTATTTCTACCAACAAGTTTATTTCTGTGCTCAAATTATTGGTAGGCATAAAACAAGAGGCAGGTTTCTATTTACTCATAAACTCCAAAACCAATAGGTGTATTTATGAATAGTACAACAATCAATTTAATATAGTATATAAACAAAGGGCATCTACTGAAACCGACTTTACAGGTGATAAAAATGTAAAGGCATCTGCGGTAATCAGCAACATGAATAGCAATTACCAAAAGCCGTTGTTTATTGTTGGCAACAGTGAAGATTTTAAATGTTTTGAAAGCAAGGCTGCTTATTCCGGCATTATTTTTCCGGCAGTAAAACCATTGTTGCAGAACAGTGCCGAAGCACTAAAAATAATAGCAGCAGAAATTGTTTATCATTGGAGCCAATGGTTATCTGCATTTCATATTGCAACAATTGCGGTAGCACAAAAAGCCAATACGCTGGTATGCAATTACGGAACGGGTTTAAAGGCTTTGTGTAATAATACAAATGGCTTATTACTAATGGATAAAAGGTAAAAAAAGCTTTGTAAAAAGCACCAACAGATAATAAGTTCAATAATAACTGTCACCCATTTTTTTAGTGGCCCTCTAATTACAGTTATAACATTAATAAGCAGCTTACATCAATACGTTTTATATATACCAACAATATTATCAACTTTAAAATTAAAATTTATGAAATGTCCAAATTGCGATCACCTGCTTCAAATTACAGAAAGGCAAAATGTGGAAATAGATTATTGTCCCTCCTGCCGTGGAGTTTGGTTAGATAAAGGAGAACTGGATAAAATTATTGATTTTGCAAACCAGCAAATATCCCTCTTATCTAAAAAACGTACTGATGATGATGACAATGAAAAGTATAATAGGTACTTTAGTACCGAAAAAAAAGATGTTAAGTACACTGATAATCGAAATATATCTAATAAACCCTACAAGAAAAAATCGTTCCTGGGAGATTTGTTTGATTTTGATTAAATGAAACGAAATTGAATAGCCTGGATTTTTAGTGTAATAAAAAAAATTGAATACACTCCAGTCTTAATTGTTTTCCGAAAGAGCAGATAAGAAAAGTTTTTAAAATAAACTACAGCAAGTAGCAACCTGTTAAATTTGCATAAAGGAATGCTTTGGGTGTAAAAGCTATATCATACCATACATTGATATTAGCGGGGGTAGCAACGTCAAATATCTTTTTTTACAGTAGCAATAAAAAGTATTTTTAATAAAAAAAGATAGAAGGATGTCATGTTTTAAACCCATTTTTTTTTCAAAGATTTTCACGAATAGAATACAGTATTGCACCAGTACTTTTCTTTTATTACTTTTTATAAACGGGGCTTTTTGCCAAACTGATGGATTAGGTAGCTGGAGCCTTATCAACATAAAACTACAAATCGATAAAAAGTGGAGTGTATTTGGTGAAGCACAATTGCGCTCATTAAAATTTTACGATCACTTTCATTATCACGAATATAAAGTTGGGTTAAACTTTAAAGTACATCCCAATGTTAAACTTACTATAGGAGCAGGAAATTATGATACTTATAAAGAAGGAGGAAATTTTGTAAAGCCTAAAAACAATGATGAATTCAGGCTATGGCCGCAGGTTTCGTTAACTCATGCTTTAGGAGTTTTTACAATAGAGCAACGGTATAGGGCAGAATTCAGATTTACAAGTAATGGGTTTCGCAACAGGTTTAGGTACAGGGTAGGCCTTAGCTATCCTTTTGGAAAAAATAAAGCAGGTTACAAACCTTTTCAGATAAATGCAAGTAACGAGTTGTTTTTTACTAATAACGAACCGTACTTTGAAAGAAACAGGGCTTTGGTTTCTTTTGGGTATAAAACATCAAAATACACATCTATCCAAATGGGTTATTTACACCAATTTGATTATAAAATTAATGATGAAACGGGCCGTGATTTTTTACAGGTAGGTTTAAATATTGAAATACCAAGAAAAGTAAAAATGTAAATAACCTTAAAATATATTATTATTACTTGCATTAATCGTTAACATACCATTAAACAGTTTGCGAAATTAAATGTTTGTTATAGAATGTAACTTAGATAAAAAGTAAAAATTATGGAAATCAGTAAAAAAACATTGTTGCTTGTAACCCTTTTGATGGGCCTTACTTTTATTGCAATAAGCCAGCCTTACCAAAAAGGTACATTATCTGTAAGTATGGGAGGCGAGGTACTCTTTGCAGAAAGAAAATTATCAGCAACCCATCATACAGGAGCCGGGGCTACAGTAAAAGGCGAATATGTATTTGGCAAACATGCATCGGCGACCCTTGTAAGTGGTTACTATTTTATGCAAGGCAAAAGCAAGGCCTTAATCAACAACGAAAATATTTCAGCAGTGCCGCTTAAAACCGGATTAAGGTATTATTTTGGAAACTTTTACGCCGCCGGAGAAGGAGGAGCAATAATTTTTGCCGGTTTCAACCAGGGAACAGGCTTTGTATATTCGTTTGGAATGGGAGATAAAATAACATTTGGTAACCGTGTTATAGATATTGCGTTGCGCCATGAAAGTTGGGTTGTAAATAAAAATACTAACAGTGTTATTGCAGTAAGAGTTGGGTACGAATTTGCTGTAAATCAAAAAACACAAAGAACGAGAGGATTTTAACGTGGATTTTTCAGTTGAAATCGTAAAAAGTTTAACGGGGTGAATTTACTAAAACAACTTGTTGCGCTTATTGCTTTCGCAAAGTTTTGGCAATGGAAGAAAATGTTGTATTTGAAGGATGTGTACCCAAGTTTAAAAAATGTTCTACCCCTGCCCCTTGCATGAACAGTACAAAACAATAAGACAACAATTGATAAAACTGTTTGGCTCAAAAACGATTCAACAATTGGCGGATGAAATAAAAGAAGGGGAAGTGTATATCAATAATAGCAAGTAGGCATTGCTTACAAGAACAAACAGATACTGCTCAAATCGTTTAAAATATTTCATTGATAAAAATTTCCTGCTCCAACACTTTTTTATGTTTGTGAAAAAGTGTCATTAAATTCTGCAACGCTTGTTCTGGTAACGAAATAGTAGTTGGCGCCTTAAACAACTGCTTGTTGTACAACATACGATTACCATATTGGGGAAGATAAGAGGCTGTTTGTGGTGGAATAAAAAAACTGGCCTTATTGCCCAAGTGCTTTTTAAATTCATGCAGATAAATATTGATACCCTCAAAATCCAAATCACCAAAATGGAGGTATGGATTTGGAATCGATTGCAACCACTTTATCAAATCGTTGCTTTGGGGATACCTACTTACAAACAAAGGTTTCAAGTGCTTAAAAAGATAGGCCTGGCTTTTAATTTGATTGAAATTTTCTGCATTTTCTATGCCCACAATTGTAATGGATGAATCAGGTAAAAAATGCTCATAATCCTGTATAAACGTAAAGCTTCCCGGCAATGGTTGCAACGTGAATGATTGCCCCTGCATTTGGCAGGTTACCGGCTCATATACATTTGCTAAAAAACCGCTGAAAGTACGAATGGACTTGAGTTTTGAATCACCCGAAATCTGTGTAGCTACTGCCCTGCTGATGGTTTCTGCTGAAAGACTTATTACATACAAATCCAAATCTGGAATGCCAAAATGATTGTGCAAATAGTGTTTCAATTTAGCAGAATCGGGCAGGTAAATTTGCGATTTTGTTTTGGATACTTGTCGTTTATACAAAATACCATCTTCCACCATTTTTACCACTGTAGGGTGTTGCATTGATGAACCTGCAATTAGCTCGTTGGGCAACGTAAGTGCTTGCAGTTTTTGCGCTATTTGCAGTGGTAATTTCATTAAGCAGTTGCTAAGTGAGTTATAATTCGTTTGATACGGGTATTGCGTTTGGCATCTTTTTCCAGTTTATAAATATGCTTGTAATTCAAGGCATTATTTTCCGTTGGCGAACCATTGATGAGCAATATATTTCGGTCGTTGGCAAATTGTAAAATGCCTTTAATATTATTGGGATGCAGCTTTCCAATTTCATCCATCATACAATGCAATCTAAACTCTTTAAACCTTTTGCTGGCACCTTCTTTAAATACATTCAATAGCATAATATTTATCATTGCTTTTACCAACACATCTGTTCCTTCAGAGCCAACATTGGATAATTTTTCTACCCAACCTGTATCGTTCTGGTTCTCCTCTACTCTAAATTTCAATTCAAAAGAATCTGACAAGGCAATAGAATCTTTTCGATATTCTGCAATGGATTTGCTGAGTTGCATCAGCAGATCAACTGCCTTTTTGTTCTTGCTATCCTGATCAATAACAGCGGAAAATAAATTGAGCCCACCAATATCGAAACTGTGCTCATCGTTATAGTTTTTTACCTGCACCAATAATTGCACTACTTTGTTGGCGCTATCATCTATCCTAAGTTCAATTTTACGAATGGCACCTACAAAGTTTTTGTTTTCGAAATCTTTATTGATGTTACTAATCACTTTTTGTATGTCGCCGGTTTTAGACATCAGGTTGCCGGTTTCTTTACCAACTAATTTTATCACATTGGCAAACCTTTCATTGACTCGTTTTTCAAACTCATCAATTTTGCTATTGCTCATAAATTCGTTTAGGTCCTCTGCAAAGGCTTGGTAGCCATGTTTATCACCCAATATTTCTGGAAACTGAAAAATATTTTGTGCAGAAAAATTGCCTAAAAATCTATTGGCAGCTTCTTTGAGTTCATCCAATCTTTTTATAGCCGAATAATAGCAGCGGCTAACCTCATCTATCAACAACCTGCAGCTTCTATCATTTTTATATAATTCCTTTTCCGCTGTGTAGGCTTCCAACAAACTCAAATAACATTCCGTTTGCTGAAACCTGTAAAATGCTTTACTATCCTCTTCTAATTGAGCTAACTGTTGCTGCGCTTGTTTAATGCGTTCTTCACATTCACTGATGGCATTGCCGGAAGCCTCTTTTTGCAATCTATATTTTTCAGCCTCCGTTCCATATTGTTTCTCAAAATTTGCCTTCTGTGTTTTATAATAATCTACCTTATCTATCAGTTCTTTTTTATCTTTTTTATATTCCGCCACCAAGTCCCTGTTAAGTTCTATAAAAGATAATTCGGCGGTAATTTTCATACTAAAATTTTCAACTTCTTCCAAACGGTTGGTATCAGCACCCTTACCTGCCAATGCCTGCTGCCGCCTGTTTTTTAGCTCCAATTCCTCTTTCTTCCAATTAAATTTATAGGTATTAATAGCTTCATTTATCAGTGTAATTTGTTGCGATAATACATTTTCAATAAGCGTTATTTTTTTTCCATAATCTCGTTCTTTGCTCTTTATTTGCTTATCAAGTTCCTGCTCCATTTGCTGTGCCGTTTGCTGTGCCTGTGCCAATGCTTCACTGCCTTTGGCTATGCTGTCATCAATAGCTACAATGGCTTGTTGCTTGGCTTCGGTTGCCTTTTGTGCCCAATCCTTTACCAAAAAAATAGCCTGCTGCAATTGCTGCTGACCCTGCTCTTGCTTGTACTGCAACTCTAATATACTGTCTTTGGCATCTTTCAATTGCGGCTGGTATTTTTTCTTAATCTTTTCTAATTGCAGTACCTGCTGTTTTAAAAGTGTAGCAAGTTTACCCTCACTTAGTAAAAGTTCATTTTCAAACATTTTTAAATCTGCCTGGTAAGCCGACA
>Ga0105048_10007474_pt1 | contig 17557 bp, 18 predicted proteins | sample MAT05_FD_78382 | JGI IMG/M metagenome (GOLD analysis project Ga0105048, IMG submission 78382) | Freshwater microbial communities from Lake Fryxell liftoff mats and glacier meltwater in Antarctica - MAT-05 | ecosystem: Environmental > Aquatic > Freshwater > Ice > Liftoff microbial mat | place...
ACTTTGCAGACGGGTTTGAGTAACGGTTGTGGATAGAAAATCGGCATGCGCTTTTCACCCGATAGCCATGGAATTTGTCGCTATTTTTTTAAGTTGAACGCCAAAACGCGCAGGAGGAAAGCGAAAAAGTGCTGGCGCTTGCCGCTTCTGAGTTGTTAGACTTACCGACGCTGGCACCACCAAATATTCTTTACCTCCACTGCACCCCTTTATTAAAGAGTACTCATCACTCATGAAAACATCTCGCTTGTCTGTTCAAATCGCCGCGATTGTTGGCGCTGTTTCTGCTTCATTTGCTTCGTTGGCTGCGGTGGTTGATAGCGGCGTGATCAATATTCCAATTCCGCAGAACGTTGATGGAATTTACTACAACGTCGTCACTTCCGCTGGTGGCCCTGCAGGCGGCGGAGTTGCTGGCTGGGATATCAACATTTATGAAGGTTCTGCAGCAACTGGACTAACCTTTTTCTGGCCCACAGGTTCTGCAGTTTCCGGCGGTGGCGTTGCTACAGGGTCTGTTTATCAATCCCTGGCTGCCGGCGCGATCGTTGGCCCAGCATCTACGTTTAGTCAAGCGTCAGGCGGCGGCGGCCCGGCTAATTTTGTTAACTTCATTACCGCTGGACCTAAAACGTTAGGTATCCGGTTTTTGAATGAAGCGGGCGCTGGCACACACTTTGGTTATATCAACATGACCACATCTGGCCCATTAGGCTTCCCAACCGTTATTACGCGTATTGTTTATGACAACGTCGCTGCTACGCCAGTGACCGTTGCGGGCGGCGGTGGTGGCACAACAATTGTTGCAGGAACGGCGCCTGGTGCCGTGACAATCCCGCCACGCACCCTACCGACTGCTTCAGCAACTTCGACGCTTTCGTTCACAGCTTCCGCCGCTTCGTCAACAACTTGCGTGGCTACAGGTGCTGGCTATTCAGTTTCCCCATCACCGTTGACTTTGCCAGCAGCGACCGCAGCTTCGGTCACCGTTACGCAAAACAGCAGTACTGCTGGTACCTACGCTGGTACGATTACTTGCACAAACGCTGCAGGTGCGACGCCAGCTTCGTTTGTTTATAACTTCACGCACGTCGTTAACGCCGCACAAGTCGTTGCGGCACCAGTAATTCCTGTCCCAACCTTGAACATTTGGGGCTCATTCGCACTGCTTGCAGGACTTGGCTTGTTTGGCGCGTTTGCGGTACGTCGCTTTAGCTAAACGTTTCTGTTTTAGATCGAAAATGCCGACCGCGTGTCGGCATTTTTTTGCCCATCGTTGCCTAGAAGCATGCTTATGGTTCTTAAATTTGCCAACAAAACGCCCGCATGAATAACTGGTCATTGAAAAATGGCTATTTAGTCGAATTTACGCAATGGCGACCTGAGTTTGCGCAAGCACAGGCGCAAGCGGACGGACTGGAACTGACGCCTGCACATTGGGAACTACTCAATTTCTTGCGCGGTTATTTCGTAGAATTCGACATGGCGCCGCCGATGCGGTTACTAACCAAGGCCGTTGCAATGCGGTTGGGTGCGGAAAAGGGTAATAGCCTGTATCTTTACACGCTATTTCCCGATGGGCCTGCCAAGCAAGCCTGTCGCTACGCTGGTTTGCCAAAACCGACTTCGTGTATTTGATAACTTAGAGTAAAATCCGTTTCCGTATCAAGATCTATCGTGTTACGCGGAATTGCCACACAATATGTGCCTAAAATAAGCTGAGTAGAACCATGTCTAACGTTGAAATTTACGCTACCGCGATTTGCCCTTACTGCATCGCCGCAAAAGCATTGCTTGAACGCAAGGGCGTCAAGGAGATGACACTTACCCGCATCGATCTTGATCCCGCGCAGCGGGATCGCATGGTTCAGCGCAGCGGCGGGCGTAGAACGGTGCCACAAATTTTTATCAATAATACCCATGTGGGTGGGCACGATGATTTAGTCGCATTGGATCGCGCAGGTAAGCTAGATCCGCTTCTGGCGGGTTAGGTTCAATGGTGCCCAATTAGACGTAAATTAAAATTAGGGCATTAATAATTTTTGTTCGTTTCTTGACCTGCGTTTTCTGGAGTTTCAATGCGTTTTTCCAAAATTATCGGTACCGGCAGCTATTTGCCCGAAAAAATTCTGACCAATGCTGATCTGGAAAAAATTGTCGACACCACCGATGAATGGATTAGAGATCGCACCGGAATCGAGCAGCGCCACATGGCAGCCGATGATCAAACCACAGGTGATTTGGCTTATATCGCAGCGACGCGCGCGCTAGAGGCGGCGGGAGTTGCCGCTAAAGATATTGATCTGATCGTTGTGGGCACTACAACACCCGATTTGATTTTTCCGTCCACAGCGACCTTAGTTCAGCATCGGCTTGGTGCGAATGGCTGTGGCGCGATGGATGTAAATGCGGCGTGCTCGGGATTTATTTATGCACTTTCTATTGCGGATAATTTTATTCGAGCAGGTAGCGCAAAGCGTGCCCTGGTCATCGGCGCGGAAACGCTGACGCGTATGCTCAATTGGGCGGATCGCACAACTTGTGTCCTGTTCGCTGATGGCGCCGGTGCGGTGGTTTTAGAAGCAAGCGACAAGCCCGGGGTGCTTTCGACACACATTCATGCAGATGGTGCCTATACCAACGCGCTTTATAACCCGGTAGGTGTTTCCAAGGGTTTTAAAGAAGGCGAGGTTAACCACGGCATCAAAGTGGTGATGCAGGGGCAGGAGGTGTTCAAGGTAGCGGTCAGAACACTTGCTCGGGTGGTTGATGAAACGCTGGAAGCGAACGGCCTCAACAAAACAGACATCGATTGGTTGGTGCCGCACCAAGCCAATTTGCGCATTATTCAAGCGACTGCGCGGCATTTGGATATGCCGATGGAAAAAGTTATCTTGACGGTACAAAAGCACGGGAACACGTCGAGCGCCTCGGTTCCGCTTGCATTGGATCACGGTATTCGAAGTGGTCAAATCAAGCCTGGACAAACGTTGTTGATGGAAGCGTTCGGTGGCGGATTTACCTGGGGCTCTGCGCTGGTGCGTATCTGATTTGATTTAGCAATCATTTCGCAACTATTTTTACAGCGCAGCTTGGAAAATTCTAGACTCGACAACCGAAACCCACTCCGTTAAGATTCGTTCTCCTTTCGTTCTGCATTCCGTCAATGCCTGCACAGTCAAAACCTGAACAGTCAAAACCTGCATCGGCAAAACCTGCACAAATGCCGATCGGCACGAAGCGCACTGCCATAACTGGCAAAGCTGAGCTTCAATTGGAAAAAGCACTGACGCCGAGTCAGCGTCAAGTTTTAAGTCACTTGCGCACGCGCGAGGCTAAAGGCCATGCACCGCCTTGTTTAGACGAGCTTTGTATTGAGCTTGGATTAACCTCGCGCGGCTCGTTACACAAGCATATTCGCGCGCTGGTAGATGCAGGTTTTGTCGCAGACTTAGGTGGCAAACAGCGCGGCGTGCGTTTGGCAAACGCCGCACCCGCACCGCGTGCGGTATCTGTCCCGCTGTTAGGGCGCATTGCGGCGGGTGCGCCCGCAGATGGAGTTGCTGGTTTTGAACGTATTTTCGTACCACCTGAGCTTTTAGGGCGCGGCGACACGTACGCTTTGCGTGTGCGCGGGGACTCAATGCTTGACGCCGGTATATTAGATGGCGATGTTGTGCTGGTTGAAAGGCGCTCGTGCGCGCGTAACAACGAAATCGTGGTTGCCCTGATCAATGGCGAGGAAACCACGCTCAAGCGTATTGAACAGTTGCCCGGCTTAGTGCTTCTGCATCCAGAGAATATCCGATTTCAGACCCAGCGCTATTGCCCCGATCAGGTGGAAATTCAAGGGGTATTGGTTGGGCTGATGCGGCGTTACTAACGGTACTGGTGCTGCGCTTGCAGCTTTTAGATGATACCTGTGCTCAACACTAGTTGAAATCCCGGCGATTTTGCTCTCTCGATAAACGTTGCTCAAGATGAATGGTCATTTCAAGTTTGCTAGAGCAAACGCCTGCGCTTCGTTATTGTAAGCGCGGCGGGAAAACCCGTTGTATCGGCATAGCAAATATCGCGGCCGCTAGAATTGCGAAATTAACAATATATCTGCGTAGCAATCGGCGAAGCCGAAATTGCGAAGCTAAAAACAAATATCTAGGAATAATCCATGGTTCGCTTGTTGGTGTTAGCACTCTTGGTACTTACCGGGCAGGCGATTTCGACCGACGCCCGCGCTTTGCAGTTGAAAATCGCTACCGTTGCGCCGGAAGGGCAGTATTTGAAAGAAATGCGCGCGGCAGGCGACGCCATTAAGGCCCAAACCGCTGGACGGGTTGAGTTTAAGTTTTTTCCAGGTGGCGTTATGGGTACCGATGCGGCGACCGTTTTACGCAAAATAAAGCTCGGGCAACTTCAGGGCGGCGCATTTTCAGCAGCTGAGCTGTCCAGCGTCAGTAATGATGGTTCGCTTTACGGCATGCCGTTTTTGTTCGCGTCCAAAGAAGAATTTAACTATGTCTTGGACAAAACTTTGCCGCTGGTGCAAGCCAGCTATGCCAAGGGCGGCATGGTGGTGCCAGGATTTTGCAGCGGCGGCTACGCGTATCTTTTGAGCACCAAGCCGCTGAGTAGCATCGAAGATTTACGTGCAACCAAGGTTTGGGCACCAGCGGGGGATCCCGTGGCGGAAGTTGGCTTTCGCTTTACGGGTGCCTCGGTCGTCAAGCTTGCGATTGCGGATGTCTACCCCAGTCTGCAAACTGGTTTGATTGAAACGGTGGGCGGGCCATTACCGCTAATTATTGGCTTTCAGTGGCACACCAAGTTGAAATATATGGCGGACGTGCCGCTTGCGATGACCACTGGTTCTTTGGCGTTTGACAAACGTGCATTTGACAAAATTGCGCCAGCAGATCAAACCATCGTCAACACTGAGGTTGCAAAAGCGTTTGCGCGCTACAACGTGGTCAATTTTGAGGACGGTGCGGCGCGCGCGGCACTTTTAAAGCAAGGCATCGTAGCGACAAAGCCATCGCCGGAGCAACTGAAGGCCTGGGAAGATATCGGCGTGAAAAGTTTGGCTGAAATGACGGAAAAAAAGGCGTTTAGCGCAGAAATTATTGCTGCAGTGCTTTCCGCACGCGCTGAGTTTCGAGCCAAGTAACGCGTGAATCGGGTTGTCAAATAGGCCATGCTCAAGCGCTTACATCAATTTGAAGACGCCGTTCTAGCGAGCTTAGCGCTGCTGTTGGTCGGGTTGGCTGGCTTGCAAATAGCGGCACGTTGGCACGTGATTGCGCAGTTCTTGCCGGATGGCGGTATTCCTTGGGCTGATTCGGTGCTGAAATCAACCGTGCTTTGGTTGGCGATGCTCGGTGCCTTGACGGCGGCGCGCGAAGACAAGCATCTGGGTATGGACGCCTTGGTGCACGTGCTTTCACCGAATAAAAAGCGCGTAGTACGCGCGCTTGCTTTTTTATTTGCCGCCGCTGTATCAGGATATGTTGCCTATTATGGCTATGAATTTGTGCTGTTGGAGCGCGACAGCCCATCCGATGCCAATAGCGTGATACCCGGCTGGATTGTCGCGGCTATTTTTCCAATAGCCTTTTTAGGAATGTCGCTGCGCTTTTTTCTACATGCTGTTAAAGCTGCGCGTGATAACGCGCGCATCGATGTGCCAGATGTTGTAAAACCGGTTGAGGAAAGCGGCTTGTGATCTGGCTAGGCTTAGCGTTGTTGCTGCTTGCCGCTTTCGGCACGCCCTTTTTCGCGTTGATTGCAGCATTGGCGGTATTTGGCTTTGTGTACGCAGGTTACGAACCGACGCTACTGGTGGTCGAATTCAACCGCATTGCTGAAATGCCGGTGTTGGTCGCGATCCCGTTGTTTACGCTTGCTGGCTATGTATTGAGCGAAAGCGCCGCGCCACAGAGGCTGGTTCGCTTGGCAAATGCTTCGGTTGGCTGGATGCCGGGCGGTTTGGCAATTGTCGCAATTTTTGCTTGCGCCATCTTCACGGTGCTTACCGGCGCATCGGGGGTAACGATCGTTGCATTGGGAGCGGTGTTATTGCCGGCGTTACGTCACGGCATGTACGACGATAAGTTTAATTTGGGCCTGCTGACGACTTCAGGCAGCTTAGGCATGCTTTTTGCGCCTGCGTTGCCGCTCATTATTTTTGGCGTGGTGGCGCAGCAGCTTAATTTAGAAAATGCGCCGCCCGTTGAGATGCAGCAGCTGTTTTTGGCGGGTATTCTGCCGGGTGTGTTGATGATTGTGGCGCTTTCCATTTACGCAGTTGCAATGGCCCCCAAAAACGCGCCATTGCAAACGTTTCGGGTGAACGAGTTTGCTGCTGCGGTGAAAGATTCGGCTTGGGAGCTGCCGCTGCCGATTTTGGTCGCGATTGGTATATTGAGCGGTAAAGTGGCGCCGAGCGAGATTGCCGCAGTTACCGCGATTTATGTGCTGGTAGTCTATGTGGTGATTCGCCGCGAACTGCCATTTCGTGCTTTGCCCAGGGTTTTGCGCGATGCGATGATGTTGGTCGGCGCAATTTTGACCATTTTAGGTATGTCATTGGCTTTGACTAACGTCTTTATCGACCAGGAAATTCCGAACAAATTATTTGATTTGGTGCGCACCCATATCGACAGTAAAATTACCTTCCTGCTGATTTTGAACGTATTTTTACTAATCTTTGGTATGTTACTTGAGGGGATTCCAGCAATTGTGATTCTGACACCGCTCTTGTTGCCGATTGCCGTGGGTTATGGCATTCATCCGGTGCATTTCGGGATTATTTTCATCGCAAACCTGCAAATCGGTCTGTTTTTGCCGCCTGTTGGTATGAATTTATTCATTGCTAGCATGCGTTTTCAACAGCCGATTACGCGCTTGGTGCGCGCGTGCGTACCGTTTTTCCTGATTTTGCTGGTGTGCACGCTCATTATTACCTATGTGCCTTGGCTAAGTTTGGTATTGCTTGGCCCCACGATAGCGCCAAGTTTAGGCCCGTGACGCAGAGCGTTTTTTAGACTTATGCGGCTGCCCTGGTTGGCCAATACTGAGCCATTTCCCGCGCTTTCTGGTGCAATGCATTCCCCCAACGGACTTTTGTGTGCGGGTGCTGACCTTTCCATCCAGCGCTTGATGATGGCATATGCGAGCGGAATTTTTCCGTGGTTTAATGAAGGCGAACCTATACTTTGGTGGGCACCCGACCCACGCTGTGTGCTGATGCCAGAGGAGTTGGTTTTCTCAAAACGCGACATGCGCACTTTGCGTCTGAGTGGGTGGGAAATACGTTCTGACACACAGTTCGCGCAAGTTCTAAATCACTGTGCCGCTCCACGTGCGAACTATTCTGGCGCGGGCACCTGGTTGAGCAACGAAATGCAGAGTGCCTATTGCGCGCTGCACCAAGCCGGTATCGCGCACTCGGTTGAGGTTTTTGATGGCGACGAGCTAATTGGCGGGATTTACGGTGTTGCCGTGGGCGGCGTGTTTTGTGGCGAATCCATGTTTGGTTCGCGCAGCAACGCCAGTAAGGCGGCGCTAGTGGCCTTGGTGCTGGGCCTGGAACGTATGGGTTTTGCTGTGCTGGACTGTCAGGTGCACTCGCCACATCTAGTGGATCGGGGTGCGAAGGATATTCCCCGGGCCCAATTTCAAATGCTATTAGCTGAATTTAGAGTTGCGCGAGTTTGGCAAGCTGGCGCGTGGTTTGAGCCCTGGAATCGACTTGGCCCGAAATAAATCTGGCCTATTCAGTTCTGACCCCACGCCTCGTCACACCAGCATCCGCCGGTGTCCAGCTGTCGCCTTGCCACTGAGTGCGGCAACTCCATGGGTTGTGGCTTTCGCCGGAAGGACGAACTGCGATATGGCTACCCATGCAGTTCTGGACTCAGATAAATCCGAGCTTAAATCGTGTGTAGTCTCATGTTTTGCGACAGGTTTGCGCGATATGGTCATCAGACCGCTGCAAGACTAGACGACCAGCTAAATAACAGTTGGTTTTCTATTCGTTCTCTATTACTCTCCACACATTCAACTTGAGGTTCCAAATGTCTAAACCCGTTGCCGTCCCAGCTGCAGAAGAAAATAAGCGTCGCGCTCTTGCTGCTGCGCTCTCACAAATCGATAAGCAGTTTGGTAAAGGCGCAGTTATGCGCATGGGCGATAAAACTTTGGAGCCCGCCGAAGTGGTTTCCACGGGCTCGCTGGGCTTAGATTTGGCGCTGGGCATTGGTGGCCTACCGCGCGGTCGTGTCGTTGAAATTTACGGGCCAGAATCTTCAGGTAAAACCACGCTTACCCTACAAGTGGTGGCATCCGTGCAAAGGTTGGGCGGCACCGCCGCGTTCGTGGATGCAGAACATGCGCTTGATCCAAGTTACGCGGAAAAGCTTGGCGTGAATGTTGATGATCTATTGGTCAGTCAACCGGATACGGGCGAACAAGCGCTCGAGATCGTTGATATGTTGGTGCGCTCCAACGCCGTGGATGTGGTGGTCATCGACTCGGTGGCGGCATTAACGCCGAAGGCGGAAATTGAAGGCGATATGGGTGATACCCACGTGGGTTTGCAGGCGCGGCTGATGAGTCAAGCGCTGCGCAAATTGACGGGCAACATCAAACGCTCTAACTGTTTGGTGATCTTCATCAATCAAATTCGCTTAAAAATCGGCGTTATGTTTGGCAGCCCGGAAACCACTACGGGTGGTAACGCATTGAAGTTTTATGCATCCGTCCGTCTAGATATCCGCCGTATTGGCAGCGTCAAACGCGGCGATGATGTGGTTGGTAATGAAACTCGCGTTAAAGTGGTGAAAAACAAAATGGCGCCGCCATTTCGCCAAGCCGAGTTTGAAATCATGTTCGGTGAAGGCACCTCACGTGAGGGCGAAATTATTGAGCTGGGCTCTAATTGCGGGATTATTGATAAGTCCGGCGCTTGGTATAGCTACAAAGGCGACCGAATCGGCCAGGGCAAAGAAAACGTGCGGCAATATTTGCGCGAACACAAAGCGATGGCGCAAGAAATTGAGGGCTTAATTCGCGCCAAATTGATGACGGTGGCAACACCAAGCGCGCGTGTCGAGGAAGATGCGGACGAGATCTGATTAGATTTAGCCCAGGCTACAATTCGCCGCATACAAGTCGCGCAAAGTGATTGGCAAGCGCGCGCCGCAGCTTGAAGAAGTGCACCGCTCCGCCGCGGTGGACTTAGGCGACATTGTGTTGCAGGCCGCGAGTGCGTTGCGAGCGAATCGCGGTATTGTTCGTGCGAAGCCGGATCGTGGGTCGCCTCCGCTCCGCGCCGAAATTTCGCTCCGCGACGAAGTGGATGCAGTTGTCGGCTCGCGCGCTGCATTTGTTGCAAAAAAGGGGGCAGTGGGGCGGTTTAATTCGCCCACACGAAAAGCGCGTTCTGAAAAGACGTCGTCGGTGGATCCGGCGACGCGGTCTAATGCCAAATCGTGGCAAAAAGCCGCACCTGATCCGGAAAAATTGACGCCGCAACACGCATATTTGCGTGCAATTGCGCTGCTGTGCGGTCGGGATTACAGCCGCAAAAAGATGGCAGAAAAACTGGCAACGTTAAGTTTTGCGAGCGAGGTGATCAACGAAACCCTCATTCGCTTGAGTACAGAAGGCGCGCTAAGCGATACGCGTTTCGCGGCGTCCCGAACGAACGGTTTGATTAATCGCGGCAAAGGTCCGCGTGCCATTCAAGCGAAGCTTAAACAAGCCGGGCTTGCAAAAGAAATGATCGCGAATGCCTTAGGCGAGTTAGAGATCAACTGGACAGAGCGCGCACGTACGCTTTTAAACAGAAAATTTGGCGATAAGCCACCAAGCGATCACAAAGACTGGGCCAAACGCGCACGTTTTTTGATCGCGCGTGGCTTCGATGAAGCGAGCGTGCGAAACGCGCTGAGGTCGAAAAAATCATAATTTGCGGCGCTTTAGGCGCTAATATCGCGAAAAATTTTGACTTGGAAGCCAATGATGAAATGGATCGACGCCCAAACACAAAGCGGCGATAAAGTGGCGCTGGGTGTAAATAGTGATGGCACCTTATTTGCCCAAATTGATGGCGTTGAAACCGCACTTGGCAAGCCAAGTCAGTATCACGCGCGCATGGGCGGTACGCTGCCACACAGCTCCAGTCGATATGCTGAAGTGAATTTGCCGGAGATCGGCCTTTTGCGAACGACTGAAATCGACGTCATTGATGCTTGGTTTGCGCATTTGGACTTATCGGGCGAACGCCGTAAAAAGCATGTTTCGCCTACTACCATTGGCTTGACCATTCTTGGGTCGATAGCGCTTGCGATTGTGCTGGTTTTTTGGCTTGGGTTGCCCTGGCTTGCGCGCTTGGCGGCACAACATATACCGGCAGATTGGGAAAAGTCCTTGAGTGCGGGCACACTGAGTAGTTTAGAAGCGGATGGTTTTAACCCCTCACTCATTAGTTTGGATGCGCAAAGTCGCTACCGAAAACTATTTGATGCGGTGGCTAAGGGTTCTAGTTACAGCAATCCGATGACGCTTGAGTTTCGCAGCTGGACCGATCCGAATGCGTTTGCTATTCCAGGTGGTGTTGTGGTGGTAACCGATCAAATGCTTGCGCTGATGACTACGGATGACGAGTTCAGCGCGGTCATGGCGCACGAAATTGGGCATTTGGAAAAGCGCCACGGTATTCGCTCGGTATTGCAGCAAGGTGGCGCATGGCTGGTGGTTGGCTTGCTTGTCGGCGACACATCGGGCTTGAGCTATATTGCAACTGCGCTGCCCGCAACCTTGGTGGACAGCGCATACTCACGCGGTTTTGAGCGCGAAGCTGACGATTACGCATTTGCGCGTTTGCGGCAAATGCAGATTAGCCCGAGCGCGTTTGCGGCACTCATGCGTAAAATGCAGGCGCAGGCCAAGTTGGCTGGGTCAGGTGGGCTAAAATACTTTTCATCGCATCCGCCGACTGATGAACGCATTGAGGCCGCTGAGCGCGCCGCGCAATAGTCTGTTTTAGGTCTTTTTATTGATCATTTTGTCTTTTCGCTTTTCCACGCAGAACCTTGATTGATTGGAATCCCGTATCCATGTTGACGATTGCTTTATTTAGCACTGCCCTGGCGTTGAATACTGCAACGCGGGGATCCGAAAGCTTCAATTTCGCCCCCAACTTGGATCAATCAGCTTCATTGCCAGATATGGCAATGGAAGCGGCGCAAAAAGTCCGTGACACAGCACCGATTGTTGCTGATGTCCGCGCTGATTTTTCCGGCTTGGCGCCCATGCGTGGCGGCGCTTCCGGGGCGTGGGTGGTGCGCGCGGGCTATCAAAGCGTCGAGCAACTGAATCTATTGCGTGCGCGCGCGGCACCCTGGCGGGTTTATCCCGAGGAAAAGGTGCTGATTATCGAGGTCAATAACCTATTTGAGTATGATCAATTAATTCGCGACGGCTTCAACGTCCAAATTGACGCGGAGCGAACCGCGAGCTTCAATGCTCCGCACCATCACAGCGCCGAGCAAATCAACGCTGGACAAGTCAACGGCATCGGTGGTTTTAGCTGCTACCGCACCGTTGAAGAAACCTACGCAACGGCCGAGGCTTTAGTCGCACTCAAGCCGCAAATTGCAGAATGGCTGGATATTGGCGACAGTCGACTCAAGCAGTTGGGGCAGGGCGGCTATGATCTGCGCGCATTGCATATCTCCAACCGTAGTATTCCCGGCCCGAAGCCGGTGTTGATGATCCAAAGCGCCATTCACGCACGTGAATATGCCACCGCAGAAAGCGTGACGCGTTTCGCGGAGCAATTGATTAATGGCTATGGCACCAACCCCGATATTACGTGGATGATTGATTATCACGATATCAATTTAGTGCTGGTAGCAAACCCGGACGGGCGTAAAGTTGCTGAAATTAGCGCAACGCGCGCGCAGCGTAAAAACCGTAATCCGCTCTATTGTTCGACCAGTTCCACCACCGTGGGCGTTGATTTAAATAGGAATTATCCTTTTGACTACGGTGGCCTGGGCACATCGACGAATCCATGTAGTGATACCTACCGCGGCCCATCGGCGCTATCAGAAGCGGAATCAGTTGCATTAACCAGTTTTGAGGCCAGTATTTTCCCGGATCAACGTGCGGAAACGTCCTCAAGTCCACCAGATCAAACTACGCCCGTTAGTTTGGATGCGAGTGGGGTTTATATCGATTTGCATAGCAATGGCCGTGGGACTTGGTTTCCTTGGGGAAACACGAACAACGGCTCCGCGCCGAATGCGACGCAGTTACAAACCATTGCTCGAAAGATCGCTTTTTTGAATGGTTTACCTGCGGCAAGAAGCAGTGTTTTTGGTGCCATCGGCGGTGCGACCGACGACTGGAGCTTTGGTACGTTGGGCGTGGCTGCGCTTACCATCGAGCTTGGCGGCGCTGATTTCTATCCGCCGTGCGTGACCTATGAAGATACGATTGGCCCACCCGCTGTCGCCTCATTTTTTATGGCGGCTAGGACCGCACGCGCACCTTATCGATTGCCTGCAGGCCCCGATGTGCTGAATTTGACGGCTGTCAGCAACGCAGGTGGCGTCACGCTAACCGCCAGCGCTAATGACGCGCGCTTTTTGCCCGCGACCGAACCCACGCAAGCTATTGCTAGCGTAGCGCTTTACAACAGCGTGCCGTGGGCAGTCGGCGCCATGCCGATCGCTAATTTTGCAGCTGCCGACGGCAGCTTCAACAGCACCATTGAGGCGGTTACGCTAGACCTGTTGGACGCTCAATTACCTACGGCCGCAAACACACTGTTTTATGCGCAAGCAACTGACGCAGCGGGGAATAAAGGCCCGGTCAGTGCGGTATTTTTAAGCCCATCGGGCGCAATTTTCCAAAGCGGCTTTGAATGAATCGCGCAGTCGCTGCTAGACGATAAAAATGAATCGATGAAAATTATTTCACTCAATCTCAATGGTTTGCGCTCGGCATCAACCAAGGGCGTATTTGATTGGCTCAAGGGCCAGAATCCGGACGTGGTGTGCGTGCAAGAAACCCGCATTCAGCACGATCAGCGCGAGAAAGAAGTCAAAAAAGGCACCGTTTTTGCGCTAGCGAATTACCACCATGAGTATTTGGATGCGCAGGCCAAAGGCTATTCCGGCGTCGCAATCTGGAGTAAGCGCAAACCGGATGCCTACTTGTCGGGCATCGGCGTGACCGATTTTGACTCCGAGGGCCGTTGGTTGGAGGCGCAATTTGGTGATTTGAGCGTGATTTCCCTTTATCTGCCAAGTGGAAGCTCAGGGGATGTGCGTCAGGCGTTTAAGTTTCAAAGTCTACATTGGCTTAAAGCGCACCTGAAAGTGCTGAAAGCATCCGGCCGCAAAGTTATTATTTGTGGCGACTGGAATATTGCGCATCAAAATATTGATATTAAAAATTGGCGTGGCAATCAGAAGAACTCAGGCTTCCTGCCCGAAGAACGCGCGTGGATGACGGAGCTTTTGGCAGTGGAAGGCTGGGTTGACACGCATCGCAGCGTTAAGCCTGATGCTGTGGAATACACCTGGTGGAGCAATCGTGGGCAGGCGTATGCCAACGATGTCGGTTGGCGTATCGATTATCAAATCGCCAGCCCGAATTTGGTGGGCGCGGCAAAAACGGCCACCGTATATCGGGAGCCCCGTTTTTCAGACCATGCGCCGCTGGTCATTGAGTACGCGCTTTAGTGGCCGTTAGCGCGGTGAAGAATGAAACTGCTGAGCGCGGATACTATTCTGGCGTGCGCGGCATCGCGCGGGCGTTCGGCACACCTGCGGCGCTGACCATGCTGTTTTTAGGGTTTGGCAGTGGTTTGCCATTTTTGCTAGTCGGTGTAACGCTGGCAATTTGGCAGCGCGAAGTGGGCTTTACGCTAACGGAAATTGGTTTAATGAGTGCAGCGAGCTGGCTGTATTTGCTAAAATTTTTGTGGGCGCCGCTATTGGATCGTTATCCGATGCCGTTTCTAGGGCGCAGGCGCGGATGGCTATTGGTTTCGCAAATCGGCGTTGCAGCTTTTTTAGCATTGATGGCGGTTTTAGGGCCGAAAAATGCTGAGTTTGTATTTGTGCTGCTGATGGTTGCCACCTCTTTTTTTGGCGCAACGCAAGATATTGTTGTCGATGCTTATCGCACTGAAATTGCGCCACCTTCCGCGCAAGCTGCGCTGGCTGCGATGTCGACTTTGGGTTACCGAATCGCCTTGATTACTGCAGGCGCGGGTGCGCTTTATGTGGCGAATTTTTTCGATTGGCGCACTGCCTATCTGGCGATGGCGATATTAATGACCTTGCCGATGGCCGCGACATTGGTTGGCCGTGAGCCCAATGTTTCCCAGGAAACCTATCAGGAAGCCCGCCGCCTAGATTTCGCCCAGGCTTTTAGCGCGCCATTTACCGAGTTTTTTACGCGCCACGGCACCTTGCTTGCAATCGTGCTGCTTATATTTGTGGGCTTATTCAAGTTTCCCGACCAAGTTATCGGCGTGATAGCGGGGCCTTTCTATTTGGACTCAGGCTATACCAAGCTTGATATTGCCAATGTTTCAAAGCTTTATGGCGTTTGGATCGGAATTTTTGGTGCATTTATCGGCGGTGTTGGCGTGGCATTGGTTGGTATTAGGCCGATGCTCTTAATCGCGGCATTGGCTGTGGCTGGCTCAAACATTGCATTTTTACTCATGGCGCAAAACCCCGGGCAAATTTGGGCCTTTTACGCGGCGATCAGTGCCGACAATATTTCGCAAGGCTTTGCCGGCGTCGTATTAGTGGCATTTATGGCCACGTTAACCCACCCGGCACATACCGCAACGCAATTTGCGTTACTTGTATCCTTAGCTTTTTTGCCCGGAAAATTGGCCAGTGCAATTTCCGGCTTTTTAATCGAAACACTCGGCTATGCCAATTTCTTTCTGATGAGCACCATTACCGTTGTCCCAGCGCTGCTATTACTTTTGTGGCTTTGGCCGCGTATTGGCGACTTGGTGCAACCCGAGTCTGCTGATATTGGCCGATGATTGAGTCTAACGACCATCCTGTCGGGCATTTTGTTAGCTTTCCCGCGCGGGAAATCGCATTTAAGCATTTCGAAATTTTTTATAGCTCTGTTAAGCTAAGCAAATGCCTGATTTATTAGTTCGCGCCATTGACGATGCCCTAGCTGAGCGTATCAAACGCTACACGCGTGAACGTGTGGAGCCTTTGAACACGTGCATGCTCGAGTTGCTGCGCGCGGGTCTGGAGCAATTTGAAGCGCGTAGCGATGAAAAGAATACGGCTGCACCCGCAGCAAGTGCCGCAACATCGCCAGCCGCTGGCACTATGCCGAACTACGGCGCGGAAGTGATGCGGGAGACTCGAATTTTAGGCGGCACCTGGAATAGCGATGAGGCTTCCGCGTTTCGCGAAGCCTTGTCGGCTATTGAGCGAATCCCAGGTGGATCGAACTTTTAGTTTGTGGGATCTTAGCTCGCTTGCACCTCAAGCTCTTTCACTGAGCGGTTTTTTGAATTGCGCTCGCGTGAATCGGCGTTTGACTCGTCATTCCGGCGCATGCTGGAATCCAGTTGTGCTGCCGCAGCCTTACTGGACACCGGCATTCGCCGATGTGACGAGGTTGTTGATTCGCGTCGATGTGACGCGGTTATTAGAATGACGAATTTACCCCACGCAATTTGGCTAACGCTCTTGATGCTTGTCATCGGCGCGATCTTTCGTAGTTTACGGGTGTTACCCGATAACGCAGCGGACGTGATCAACAAATTGGTGCTCAACCTATTGTTGCCTGCGCTGGTTGTTTCGGTTGTCAGCAAACTGACATTCAGCGCTTCAATGCTGCTGGTGCCGTTGATTGCATGGTTGGCGATGGGCGCTTGCGCATTGGTGATCCAGCTGATCGCGCGCGCACGCAAATGGCCGCGGGATGTAGAAGGCGCACTGCTATTGACCGCCGTTTTGGGCAATACCGCCTTTCTGGGTTACCCTTTGACCCGCGCTTATCTGGGCGAGTCCAGCTTAGGCACAGCGGTACTGTATGACCAACTGGGCAGCTTTGTCGTGCTGTCCACGTTCGGTTTATGGGTAGCGGCCAGCTACGGCGGTGCCAAACCGCCGACGCTAAAGTTTGCGGTGCAGCGCATCTTGACCTTTCCTGCGTTTATCGCCTTGTGCGGCGCATTGGCGCTTAGTTTTTTTGATATCCCTTTGACCGGCGAAGTCAAACTACTGCTAGATGATGTCGCCGCACTTTTGGTGCCACTCGCCATGTTCGCGGTGGGCTTAAATTTTTCCATTGTGCCGCCACCAAAACAAGGTATGCCGCTCATAATTGGCTTGAGCGTAAAAATGCTGCTGGCGCCTTTGTTAGCGTTGGGTATGGCGCAAGTGCTGCTGGATCGCGAATCGATGCAAGTCGTAGCATTTCAAGCCGCTATGCCGCCGATGGTCACCGCCGCCGCACTGGCTGCAAGCGCAAAATTAGCGCCGCAGCTGGCGGCGGCAATGGCTGGCTTGGGCACCGTATTGGCGATCTTTTGGCTGCCATTACTGCATTTTTGGTTGGTATGATGACTGTAGTTAAATTTCCGAGTTCTATGATCGCTCAAACATTAGCGCCGGGCCTTTACGCTGCAGTTCTTTTTTGCTGTCGTCAATTGCGGTCGCTGAGACCGCAAAAGCGCTATCGACAGCGGCTGTTGACGATGCCAACGTGGATATGTCGGAAGCGTTTGCCGAGGTCGAGAAAATCATCACGGCTCGGGTTTCCAATGCCGAAGATATAGAACTCGTCAAAGATAGCGACATCGCCGATTGGATCGACTTTGAGCTTCAAGTTGACCCGCAAGCATCTGCACAGTGGCAGCAATTGGATACAAAAGCCCGCCAAGCGCGCATTGATGAGGTTCGCGCTTTTTACGTAAAAATGGGTGTGGATATCACCGTGCCGAGCAATATGACATCGGTCGAACGCAAACAGATGTTGTTTATCGTGCAGGTTCATCACGTAAAAGTGAAAAAATTAGACGCTGCCCGCGAACTGATGGGAAGCTTCGGCTCAGCCCAGTTCCGTCAAATTAAAACTAGCTGCGGACGTTTGCTGAATCAATATCAAAATGTGCGTTCGTATCGAAATATTGAGGTGCCAGACGATTTGACATTTGTGGACCCTGACTTGCTCAGAATTCAGAGCAACAGCTGCGTCATATTTTTGCAAAGACACGTTGGGCGCGGCTACGGTTTAGAGGTGAAGCAAACCGATCAGGGCTTAAAGCTTTTTCGTTTTGATGAATTTGAGTCTTGGGAACGTACGGAAATTGTCGATTGATATTGGCCGCACGCCAAAAACTCAGCGCCCCATTGGTCACATGCTTTCACTCAAACCAACTTCGTACCTCAGCCAAACGCGTTACTAGCGCGAATTCGCTCATCGGTTCCATCGCACTGCCCCAAACCGGGCGTGGCCAGCAGGCATCGCCTTCAAAGCGCGCGATCAC
>Ga0105048_10007479_pt1 | contig 17549 bp, 12 predicted proteins | sample MAT05_FD_78382 | JGI IMG/M metagenome (GOLD analysis project Ga0105048, IMG submission 78382) | Freshwater microbial communities from Lake Fryxell liftoff mats and glacier meltwater in Antarctica - MAT-05 | ecosystem: Environmental > Aquatic > Freshwater > Ice > Liftoff microbial mat | place...
ACTCTACCCAGTCGTTCAAATGCTTACTCGTTGAGGGTTCTGACCCCTCTCCTTTGGAGAGGGGTTGGGGTGAGGTTCATGTAGGCTTGATAAGGGTTTCAGACATTTAGTCGGACAACAATAATTTTATTTAATTTTTAATCTCCAGCCTGCATAGAACATTCTTCCTGTTACCGGGCCCCACACCATCGAAGCATCAAAGTAAGGACTAAATGGCTGATCTGCCGAAACGATCACATCTTTCTGGAAAAAATTAGACAGGTTCTCTGCACCAATGTAAAAGTCCATCGGGAATTTTTTGCCCACCGTTTTGGTGATCTGCGTACCCAATAATATATAATCCGCTGAGTACTGATCTCTTTGATGAGGCAGTGGATTGGCCATTGTATTGGGTATTCGTTTCCGGCCATTGTAATTGATGGTGTAATCAAATTTCCAGCGTCCGGCAGCATAAGCTAAGTTGGCAAACGCCCTGTCTGCAGCAATGAACGGCCGTTGTAGCAATTTACCGTTGAAAGTTGTTTTCACGTCAAAATAGCGATACGCAATGCGGATGTCTAATTTTTTTACCGGCTCAAAATTTAGTTCAGCCTGCAAACTGTTGGAGTAAGATTTTCCCTGTAAGTTGTAAAAATTAACTTCCCGTGGATTCTCTACGTCCGCCACCACCTGGTTGGTAAAATCATTCCTGTAGAAATCAATACCCAGCATTGCATCCCTTGAAAAAAGTTTAAATTTCTGGTCCACGCTGATGCCTTTGTTCCATGCCACTTCTACATCTAATCCATAGGCTTTGCCGGGTGCAGCATTCAAAATATTTACCTGTCTTGCACTTACAAATACACTGGTATTCTCTGCAAAAATATTGGCAGTGCGTTGCCCTCTTCCTGCGCTTACATGCAGGACGGTTCCTTTGATGGGTTCGTATTTGATATTGATCCTCGGCGTAGCAAACCAGCCAAATAAATTGTTGTAGTCTGTACGGATACCTGCCACCAAAGTAAATTTGGATGAGTGATCGTAGGTGTATTCAAAAAATGCACCCGGTACTTTTTCCGAACGCTTGTAATGATCGGTTTTAAAAGTTTCATTGTATTGATCGTATTGAAAACTAAGTCCGGTACGGAATTTATGATTCGTATTATTGATAATAGACTGGTAAATTAAACTACTGTAAAAGCTTTGTTGGCGGGCATCGTAATTAGTAAGCCCAAAATAGGAATTTTGTTGGTGATCGATGGCAGCTACCTGCAGGCCGATACTCTTATATTTCGTTCCAGGGAATACATAACCAAATTTTCCGAAACCTTCGTAACGTTCGGTCTGAATGCCCAATCCATACCGGTTGCTGGTTAATTTATCTGTTGTTTCATTGTACATTGTTTCGCCGCCGGTTTTTTTATCATTCAAAACTTTTATGCCGAACTGCGTTGCAAATCCTTTGCCATCATCGTACTTCCAGCGGTTTACAAAACCAAACTGGTTACCCGTTGGCAGATCACGGAAGGCATCTTTATTAAAATCAACTTGTGTGTTGCTGTTAAAATCATCATGCAGTAACAAAGCTGTTGACCACCGGGTGCCAATGTTTTTTGAGAGGTTCAGATTGAGATCTGTTTTACCAAAATCGTTGATGTAGGCATTGGCAAAAAGCTGTTCGCTTTTCTCCGGCTTTTTTAGTTCTATATTTATTTGCCCGGCAATACTTTCATACCCGTTGGCAACCGATCCGGTACCTTTTGTAAGCTGAATAGATTCTATCCACGGGCCTGCAATAGAATTCAATCCCAGTGGAGTGGCAATTCCTCTTGGTCCGGGGAGGTTTTCAACCGTTAGTTGGGTATAGTTTCCGCTCAATCCCAGCAACTGAATTTGTTTTGATCCGGTAACCGCATCATTATAAGATACATCCACCGACGGGTTGGTTTCAAAACTTTCACTCAGGTTGCAGCAGGCTGCTTTAAATAATTCCCGTTCACTCATCACCTGGGTGCGTATTGGACTTACTGCAGAAAGATAGGTAGACCGTTGTTTGGAAGTGATGAGCACTTCGCTTAATTCCTTTCCTGATGCAAGAATGATCTTCAGTTCTTCGTGGTCGGTTATGGAGATCGTATCAGAACTGTACCCGCTATAACTTATGATCAACCTGCTGCCAGCTCCGGGCTGTTTAATTGAAAACACCCCTATTGAATCAGTGGATGTGCCCATGCCTGAATGCAACCAAACAACACTGGCTCCAAACAATGGCCGGAATACGCCCTTTTTATCACTCTCCAGCACAACACCCTTCACCATCTGCTCATTTGATTTTGTGTCCGCTGCATTTAAAACAACGGCCATATCAGTTGTAACCGTATTGCTGTCAGTCGGGTTATGGTGGAAACCATCTGCACCTGCTTCGGTCCCGCCACTTTCCATTTCACGATAGTGACAACAGGCAGGCAAAGCATTGTACACGTTGGTTTTCGCTTTCTTTGTTTCAAGATCGTGCCCTGACGCTACGATCCTGTTTTGTATTTTTTCTAAAGAAATAACTGCAGGATTATACAGCAATGCAAGTTCTTTGCTCTCCACATCCCAAACAGCCGTTCGTACTCCGCGGCTTTTTACCACGCCTTCAATCCGGTCTTTACATTGCTCACAGGCACCGAATACTTTAAATGAAATGGCAGTGTCTTTTGATACTGGTTTATTTACCTGCGAATAGGTTGTTGCGCCCTGCAACAGGAGCAGCAACAACATGATATTTTTTATCGTTTTCATCATCACAAAATTTAATTTGGTATAGCATTGAGAAAGTCATGTAACTTTCTCAATGCTATGTTGGCTTATCCTCTCTTGGTCTTTGATTTCGTTTTCGATTCAGTCAAATCCATCCCGCATTTACCACATTTACGTGCATTGTCACTTACTTCCCCGGGGTGCATCGGACAGGTGTAGGTTTTCATCACCTCCATTTTCATTTTTTCTTTTTTTGATGCTTGCAGTTTCATCCCGCATGCGGAACATTTGCCGGGTTTATCCATCACTACATCCGGGTGCATAGGGCAGGTGTAAGTTTTCATTACCTTCATTTTCATGTTCTCTTTTTTTGATGCCTGCAGGTCCATCCCGCATGTTGAACATTTGCCGGATTTATTCATCACCACATCCGGATGCATCGGACAGGTGTACTGGTGAATGGTGCTTTGATGTTTAGTATGCTTTACTTTTGGAGTGCTGCCAGTTTGTGAAAAACCAGCTAGGGCGCCAGTTACTGCCAGTATAAGGATAATTAGCTTTTTCATTTTGTTTAAATTTTATAATGATAAATAAGGATAATTTTTTATTGACGAAGCAGTGGTAAATGAAACAGTATCTCAACTGATTCACCTCAATCAATACCGTCGTGATTGAAATATGCACATAGCAAAATGCACCGGTACGCATCGTTACCAGTGTGAAAAACAGGCTGAAATCTAAAGTCGGAAAGTGCAGTTCATTATACAGGCGGATGGCCCGGTAGCAACTGGAGGAGAATTATTGTTGATTTTATTAAGCAACAGGGTGGGCACTATTTGCCAGTCGTATGAGAAAATTGTATTTGTTACAATGGCCGGGGCTGTTTCAACCGAAAGATCGATTGAAACATTTGTATGCGAATCATTTAATTTGTAAAACTTGTGTTCCTCATTGCAGCAGCCGGATTTTTCTTCCTTCATGCAACATTTGCCGCACTTGCTGTTATCTGAACCATACAGTTCAAAGCCAGCTTTTTTGCCCATACAATAATGTATCTCCATGGCAATGCCGGAAGATACTCCGAGGTATAAGAAGGCTAATATCGCGACAATGATTTTTTTCATTTCACTACAAAAATAAAACGTTTTAAGATACCAAACCGTTAAATAAGAACAGCATTTTAAGTTTTCATCATTAAGTTGTCACGAAATAATTTCCTGTACAAGTGAAGCCTTGTAAAATTAGGCACCTTAAGTGAGTATGGGATTGCGTTTGAATGCGCCTGCGAAAAAAATACCGACCGGAAGGATGCTCAAAAAACAACAATAGATTTGGAAGTCACATGACGAAAATCATACAAAATGCGCTGGAGATTTAAAGAATTGTTTTTCGATAGATAACCTGGATGAGGACATTAATTCACAAAATTCCATTGTATACCAAACCTGAAAAGGAAGCCTGGATACACATAATGAGGTGCCGCAAAATTTACCTTACTAAAGGCAAAGCCATTTTGAAAACTGACTGTGTTCAGGTTTTCACCCCTTAAATAACCCGTAAACGATTTTATCCGGAAGTGCATGAAGCCGCTGATGTCGGGACGATTGCTGAGCTTCACCGAATCCTGTGGTACAAACTGACCCATCACCGGCGAATAATCGTACGCTTTATAAGGGGTGTAATACCTGAATTCGATACCGGTGCTTAAATTAAGGTTTTTGAAGAAAATACCCTCGTACGCCAGCCGGTTTCGGGTATACAGCAGCGGCAGTTTTATGGGGCCTGCAGCATCTGTTGGCTGCACGGTTACTTCACTGTACAGGTTCCATCTTTTAGTGAGCCTGATTTTTTTTGAAGCACTTAACTGCAAAATATTGATAATGCTGCTGTACTGGTCCGTTTTATAATAGGTGGCAAAATAAGTATAGTTAGTAATAAAATAATTGGTTGCAGACAGGCTGATGAATGGATTGTCGGCAGTGGCTTTAAAGATGATGATGTTTTCTTTTTTGAGTGAGCCGGTGCGTTCAAAATTAAAAGAAGAACTACTGTTGTAAATAAAAGAAGGGCTGCGGTTTACATTATGAAAAAGCAGGCTGATATTGCCAAAGCGCTTGTTGAGGTATCTTGATAAGGTGGCGTAAGCACTGTAATCACCGCTGTTAAACCCATTTAGGTAAAATTCGCCCCTGGCTAAAATATCCCAGAGTTTATTCCTTGTTTTGTTCCGGTATTCGCCATGCAAAATAATGTTGTAAAAATTGCTAACCCCGGACGTAAAAGTACCTTTGATATTTTCCAATTTTGCACCTGCCAGCAGGTATTGGCCCGAATTTTTTGTATCCGGAAACTGCAAAAGGGAAAAATCATTACTTACAATTTTCCATGCATCTGTCAGTTGAAATGACCTGGCGGATCTGGCAACGTTGGTATCGTACCAGTTTTTATAAATGGCAGAGTCTATTACCCTGCCGGTCTCAGAAAGCACCGTGTCGATATAGGTGAAACTGCTGCTGGTATAAGTAAAAGTGTGCTGGAACCGCAGCTTGGAATAAAACAGGTACTCGGTGGTGGAATCGTTAATTGCTATGGAATCCTTTTTCCCGATATCATAACTCTGCCTTAAAAAGAAAGTGAAGTCTTTGTCTTTATGGCCGGTGGTTACAAAACTGTTGAACGGATTGGGATTATAATTTTGGGCATAAGATAAGTTTACAGGAATAGAAAACCGCTTTTCATATTTGGAAGTATCTAAATAAGCATTGCTAACCATACCGCCATTTTCAGAACTTTTTATTGAGTTGCCCATAAGGAAAAAATAGGCGGCATATCTTTTTCTTTTACCCTGGTAATTGCTGAAAAGCCGGTAGTTGCTGTGGTTACTGTTTTGGTTGATAAAAAAACCAGGCGCATTGATGAGCCGGTAGTCAAAACCAAAATTAAAATTGGGCCTCGGATTTTGGGTATGCAAAATTTTTATCACCTGCTCTTTACCGGTGGCAAGTTGATAACTGAGTTGTGTAAACGGCTTGGTTGTTTTAAAAAACCGTGCCGTCTCTATGGTGTACCGGTAGGCATCAAATGAATGGAAGCCGGCATCAAGACCCGTTTTGGTAATCGGTGAAAAAATAAGCGAATAACCAGCGGTACCGGTATTGCCTAAGTACTGCAGTGCGGCCGGCACTGCATAATATTTATAAAAATCATTGATGCTGGTATCGAGCCGGAGACTCCGGATTGAGTCGAGGTACCTGAAAGAGATATTGACAGAATCTTTTGCATCATTCCTGCGTTCAAACCCAATGCTGTCAGTTTTGCCCCTACCCGGATTGGTCCTTCCGTCAAACGTAGGATTGAGCAGATCAGCACCCCCCTGCGAAAAAGAAGCATTGCATAAAAGCACCAGTAACAGCGAGAGAAAAATTTTATTCATCCGGTAAATTACAATGTCAGTAAAGCATGTTTTGGCTAAAATGATTGCCAAAGGTAAGCGAAGATATTGTTAGAAATTGTGTAAAAGGAAACCCCTGGAATGGTATTGGTAACGATGCCGGAAATAAACTAAAAAGTTCGAATAGGGCAAAGGATAAACTGAAAACAGTTCATTATCTTCGCTCAAAATTTTTCAATATGAATCTCCACGAGTATCAAGCCAAAGAATTACTAAAGAAATACAATGTACCCGTGCAGGAAGGAATTGCCTGCAACACTGCCACCGAAGCAGAAGATGCATACAAACAGATCCATACGCAGTATGGAAGTAAATTCGCTGTGGTGAAAGCACAGATACATGCCGGTGGAAGGGGAAAGGGAACCATTGTTGGTAAAGAACAGCGTGGCGTGGCAGTAGGCAAAAATGCAGAAGCAGTAAAAGAAATTGCCCAGAATATAATTGGCGGCACTTTGGTAACCATTCAAACCGGTCCTGCCGGTAAACTGGTGAATAAAGTACTGGTAGCCCAGGATGTTTACTACGATGGTACCAACCCCGTAAAAGAATTTTACCTGTCTATCCTGCTCGACCGGACAAAAGGCCAAAATGTGATCATGTACAGCACAGAGGGTGGTATGAACATTGAAGATGTGGCCCATGATACACCCGAAAAAATATTTAAAGAGTGGGTATTTCCCGGCGCTATGCTGCAGCCTTTCCAGGCAAGAAAGATCGCTTTTAACCTGGGGCTTTCCGGGGAAGCATTTAAAAACTGCGTAAAATTTGTGACGAATTTGTACAACGCTTATGTAGGGTTGGATTGCGGAATGCTGGAAATAAACCCATTATTTAAAACAAGTGATGAGAAAATTATTGCGGTGGATTGCAAGATGAATGTGGATGATAACGCCATCATGCGCCACCCGGATATTGCTTCTTTAAGAGACGTGAGTGAAGAAGACCCGACTGAAGTGGAAGCAGGCAAGTTCAACCTGAACTTTGTAAAACTGGATGGCAATGTGGGTTGTATGGTGAATGGCGCAGGATTGGCAATGGCCACGATGGATATGATCAAATTAAGTGGTGGTGAGCCTGCTAACTTCCTCGATGTGGGTGGTACTGCCAATGCACAAACAGTGGAAGCTGGTTTCCGGATCATTTTAAAAGACCCTAAGGTAAAAGCTATCCTCATCAACATTTTTGGTGGTATCGTACGTTGCGACCGTGTGGCACAAGGTGTTATTGATGCCTATCAATCTATCGGTAATATTGAAATACCGATCATTGTCCGCCTGCAGGGTACCAATGCAGATGTGGCCAAAACGCTGATTGATGAAAGCGGGTTGAAAGTTCAGAGCGCTATCTTATTGAGTGAAGCGGCAGCTTTGGTGAATAAGGCGGTAACCTGATAAATAAACAATTCATTTTTTTTATCCCATCTGTTATCTAACGGATGGGAATTTTTTTTGCTGATCTGTTTTGCTTGCAGGATTGCAGCATGCGTACCTTCAAAAACAGATGCTGATTCATATTTTCTCTGTTAACAATAATACCATCTTGATTTATAGAGGGTCCGAAGGACTATGTGTAAATCTTAGATGGTATTATGCCGCCCTAAAGCTGTATTGGACTACAGACAATTTACATTCGGTATAATTTCCTGCTGGGCACATCTGCCGGATGTTGAAAAAGAACGAATCAACCTTGCCTGTAGTACCAATTCTACATCCTGTAGTGTAATTTATTTTTTGGAGTATTCCAAAAATCGGACAATTAACTCTTTAATACTTCGTTATGAATTATTGGAAAGAACAATCAAATCCAATACTAAAGGTTAATTTTTATGGAGCCATACAAGATATTTATAGTGGAAGACGATCCCTGGTATGGGGAGATACTGGAGTACCATCTTTCGCTGAATGAAGATTATTTAATTACCCGCTTTACGACTGGTAAAGAGTGCCTTGCAAACTTGCATAAAAAACCAGACCTGATTTCCATTGATTTTTCATTACCCGATTTTACTGGTGATAAACTGTACCAGCGAATAAAAGAAACAGACGACAGCATACCGGTGATCGTCATCAGCGGACAGGAAGAAATAGCCGTTGCGGTGAACCTTTTAAAAATGGGTGTTACCGATTACCTCATCAAAGATGAGAATACCAAAGACATGCTCTGGAATGCAGTGATCAATATCCGCAAAATGGGTAACCTCAAAAAAGAAGTGGAGCACCTGAAAGAAGAACTGGGGCAAAAATTTGCGTTTGACAAGAGCATTAAAGGTAATAGTCCTGCATTGCTGAAAAGTTTTGCATTGATGGAAAAAGCCACTAAAACAAATATCAATGTTTCTATTACAGGTGAAACCGGTACCGGTAAAGAAGTAGTATCAAAGGCCATACACTATAACAGTGAAAGAAAGAAAAAACCGTTCGTGGCGGTTAACATGGCGGCTATCCCAAAAGAACTGGTGGAGAGCGAATTATTTGGGCACGAAAAAGGCGCTTTTACCGGAGCTGTTGCAAGAAAGGCAGGCAAGTTTGAAGAAGCCAATGGCGGCAGTATTTTTTTAGATGAAATAGCTGAACTCGACCTGAATTTACAAAGCAAAATACTAAGGGTGCTGCAGGAAAGAGAAGTGGTAAGAGTGGGTGGAAATGAAAAAGTAAAGTTGGATATCCGGCTGATTGTCGCTACTCATAAAAACCTGGCAGAAGAGGTAAAGAAAGGCAACTTCCGGGAAGATCTTTACTACCGTATCATCGGCCTCCCCATTGAGTTGCCACCGTTGCGGGACAGGGGGAATGATGTGCTGGTACTGGCAAAATTTTTCACCGACGAATTTGCGCGGGATAACAAACTTGGCTCCACCAGCATTTCATCGGAAGCAAAACAAAGATTACTGAGTTATCATTTTCCGGGAAATATACGTGAGCTGAAAGCCATCATGGAACTGGCGTCGGTAATGTGTACCGACGGTGAAGTTACCGCAGAAGATATCACTTTCAACTCCACCAAATCAGACGAAATATTTACGATGGAACTAAAAACACTGCGGCAGTACACCTGTGATATCATCAAGCATTTTTTACATAAATATGATGATGATGTGCTGCTGGTGGCAGAGAAATTAGACATAGGCAAATCAACTATTTATAAGATGATACAGCAAAAAGAAATTGTGCTGGCCTGATGGGTTTCCTTTTAAACAACAGGGTGAAGTTGCTGAGAATGGTTATCAAATTTTAAAGTAAAAGTTATGCGTAAAAATGCAGCGGTAAAATGGGAGGATAAGCCTGGACTTATGGAAAAAGAACAGCGGGATAAAACGCTTACTGCGGAGTATGATGAAGCAGTGCCCGCCAGGGAAATACAAGCCGGGCATGGATTTTCAGCTACAAATGATCCAGGAAAAAAAGAGACTGTTCCCGGTAATGATGATAACCAACTGCAACGTATAGCTGCTAATATGCCTGGTGTACTGCTGGAATACGAAGCGGGGGAAGACGGCTCTTTTATTTACACCTATATCAGCCCTGCAATTGAAAATGTTTTTGGTATCAAGCCGGCTGCGATTTTCAAATTAACCCAGTTTTTGCACCCCGGCGACCTGGATGCAATGAATAAGGCACTCAGCCGTTCTGCAAAATTATCAGCCCCGTTTTATATTGAATCAAGATTAATACTGCCGGGCCGTGGTCTTGCCTGGCGTTCATTAAGCTGTTCCTTTTCTCATTATGCAGCAACAGGGGCTAAAGTATTTACCGGGTTGATGCTGGATATTTCTCAACGGAAGAAGGCTGATGAAAAATTGAATGAGTCGGAGAACCGTTTGGTATCGCTGATCACCAACCTGCAAAGTGGTATTTTGGTGGAAGATGAACATCGGCGGGTGGTACTCACCAACGAATTGTATTGCGACATGTTTGACATTGCTGCTTCGCCCGATGAGTTGAGAGGGGAGGACTGCACAGCAATTTTTGCAGCAAACAGCCGGCTTTTTACCGATGCCGATTTTTTTGAAGAACGGATATTGTCCCTGCTTGAATTTCAGAAGCCCGCATTGAATGAAGTACTGGAACTGAAAGATGGCCGTATTTTAAAAAGGGACTTCATTCCCATTTACAACAACAAAATATACAAAGGGCATTTGTGGAAATATACCGATGTAACCACGGAGAAATATGCAGAAGATATCCTGCGGATCAGGGAGGAAAAATACCGGAGTATCATCGATAATATGAACCTCGGTTTACTGGAGGTGGACACGGAAGAAAAAATATTATTTGCCAACCAGTGCTTCTGCGACATGAGTGGCTACGAACTGGAAGAACTGCTGGGTAAAAGGGCCGCACAGATTTTTGCCAAAGGTGAGAACATCGAAATGATGGAGCATAAAAATGAAGAACGTAAGAGAGGAAGTTCAGATGCATATGAAATAGTGGTGAAGGATAAGCGGGGACAGGTAAGATGGTGGCTGGTAAGTGGAGCACCGCGATACAATGATAATGGCGACCTGATCGGCTCCATCGGTATACATTTAGATATAACGGCACAAAAACAATTAGAGGTTGAATTAACGGTTGCCAGGGAACAGGCTGAGCAATCAACCAGGAGTAAGGAAGTGTTCCTGGCCAATATGAGCCATGAGATACGGACACCAATGAATGCCATTCTTGGTATGAGTAACCAGTTAGGAAAAACGCCACTGAATAAAAAGCAACTCTTTTATCTTGATACCATCAATGCTGCTTCTGAAAATTTACTGGTAATTATCAATGACATTTTAGACCTGTCCAAGATAGAAGCAGGAAAGCTGAGCCTGGAGAAAATTGCCTTTGAACCGCAGGCTGTAATAAAAAGGGCCATGCAGGCATTAAACCATAAGGCAGAAGAAAAAGGGCTGGCCTTAACCAACTCGTTGCTGGATGACAGGGTTTCAGAAGTATTCATGGGCGACCCTTACCGGCTTAACCAGGTGATGCTGAACATCATCAGCAACGCCATAAAGTTTACCGAAAAAGGAAGCGTTGATATTATGCTGGAAGTGATCAACAACACAAAAAACAATCAAACCATCCAGGTCACAACAAAGGATACAGGCATTGGTATGGATGATAAGTTCAGGCAAAATTTATTTGAAAAATTTTCGCAGGAAGATGCGTCTGTAACAAGACAGTATGGCGGTACCGGGTTGGGTATGAGTATCTGTAAAGAACTGATAGAACTAATGGGTGGTGAGATAAATGTAACCAGTGAAAAAGGGATGGGTACATCCATGTCTTTTCTGGTCACCCTGCAAAAAGGACTTGCAGAAGACCTGCCTTCAAAAGATATTTTTGTTGCTGACGAGAGTATGCTGGCCGGTAAAAAAATACTGGTGGTGGATGACAATGAGATCAACCGGCTGGTAGCCACCACCATCCTGGCAAACTACGGAGCAGAAACAGTAGAAGCAGGTAATGGACTGGAGTCTGTTGAATACCTTACCCATAATGAGGTAGACCTCGTATTGATGGATGTTCAAATGCCGGTGATGAATGGCTTTGAAGCAGCCGGTGAGATCCGTAATAATATCAGTACAACCCTGCCCGTTATTGCTTTAACCGCCAATGCTATTAAAGGTGACAATGAAAAATGTATTGCCGCCGGAATGAACGCTTACCTGGCCAAACCATTTAAAGAAGAAGACCTGATGAAAATGATTGCGGGGATGTTGAATACTACAGGATCGCTGAATAAGGCAAAAAAAGTGGAGGTGGCGGCAGAAGAACCTGAGCTCGTTTACTATGATATCAGTGAAATAAGGGCTATCAGCAGAGGCAATGAAGCATTCATCAATAAGATGCTCATAATGTTTGTTGAGCAGATACCTGTGCATATCCAGGAAATGAAACAGCATTGTGAGCAGGGCGAATGGATAACGGTTGGAGAAATAGCACACCGGATAAAACCTACCATTGATAACATGGGCATTGTTTCTTCCAAAGCCACCATCAGGGAGATAGAAAAGTTGGGCAAAACCGGGGAAGATAATAAAACACTTACCGCACTGGTTCAAAAAGTGGAAACCGATGTAGGGAATGCCGTATCAGCAATTAAAAAAGATTTTCAGTTATAAGCATTAAAAAACCTTTCTGATAAAAGAAAGGTTTTTTTGTGCGGCAAAGGAGATTCGAACTCCCACACCCTTTCGGGCGCTACCACCTCAAAGTAGTGCGTCTACCAATTTCGCCATCGCCGCTTGTGTTTGTAACTGCATAAAAATAAGGTGGCTGCAAATATAGTTGAATGGTGAAAAGTGAACAAGTTTCTCAGGAATAAAGTTAGTAAGTTGGTAGCCTTGATAAGTTAATAAGGGTATCAGTGGTTTACTATCCAAGTAAACTGTAAGCCAGTAAACTTGTCAACTTTTCAGCTACTTCTTCAGCACAATCCTGAAAGTGGTGCCTTTGCCCGGTTCAGATTGTTTTACAAACAATTCTCCTTTGTGGTATTGTGCTATGATCCTTTTGGCCAAACTCAGTCCCAGGCCCCAGCCCCGTTTTTTTGTGGTAAAGCCCGGTTTAAAAACATGGGCCATATTTTGTTTGCTGATCCCCTTGCCGGTATCAGTAATATCTGTTACCACCTGGGTAGTTTCATTTTTGATGTTCACGCTGATACTTCCTTTTCCCTCCATTGCATCCAGTGCATTTTTTAAGAGGTTTTCAATCACCCAGTCAAACAAAGGCCCGTTGATCATAGCTGTGATGTCTTTTTCCCCATTGGTATCAACGGAAAAAGTTACTTTCTCCGGGGCCCTTCTTTTTATGTAGCCCACCATATTTTCAATTTGCTCAGTTATATTCATTTCTTCCAGTTGTGGAGTGCTTCCTATTTTGCCAAACCGGTCGCTTACTAATTTTAGCCTGTCTACATCTTTGGTCATTTCCGTTACAATTTTGTCGTTGGCATTGCTTTCCTTCAGCAATTCTACCCAGCCCTGTAAAGACGACAGGGGTGTGCCCAGTTGATGAGCTGTTTCTTTTGCCATACCGGCCCATACCTGGTTTTGTGTTGATTTGTTCCGGGTAGAAATAGTGATTAGTGTAATGATGATAAAAAGTGCCACAATGAATAACTGAACAAGCGGGTAATAACTTACTTCTTTCAGCAGTTTGGAATCGCCGTAATAATATTTATTTACAATCAGTGGCTCCTTGCTTATTTCAACCGTAATGGGAGCGTGCTGATTTTTAAATTCCTTTACCAACTGCCGCAGGTAGCCGGTATCCTTTTTAATTGCTGCCGTATCAAGATTTAAACCTTCTCCGGACGGGTTATCCTTTTCATCCGTTTCAATGATGGGGATATCACTATTATGGGTGGTGATGGTATTGGTGAGGTCCAGTGCAGCCTGCTCAGTGACCACCGCCCTGGTTTTTAATGATTGTACCCATACCGCCACCTTCTCCCTTTCATCCCGGGCAATTTTTTTTGACAAATAGTTGGAATAAAAAATGGTTCCGGTAACAATGGCAATGGCAATAAAGCCCAGGCCGGTACGCCAGTTAAACAGTTGACTAAACATGAACTAAAAATAAGCAATAAAACGGCCGAAAATAAAATTGCGAATGAATGCTGATGATTGCAGGAATGGATATGGATAAATTTGAAATGATTATTGCCCCTTTAAATGCTGCAGCACTTCATCAAACGTTTTATAGGTGAGCGGTTCGGCCTCTCTCCGATGAAGAGCGGTTGGGGTGAGGTTGGATAGGCACATTAAAGGGTTAAATTATTTAGTCTGACACAATGATTTGAAATGCACCCAAATGATTTACAAGCAGCGGTAAATGATTTATGTTTGTAAAAATAAGGTAAAGGCAGTGATGCTGAAACAGTAATGAACCAAACGCTTAACCCCATTAGCAGCCCAGCAAGTGATGGAGCGGCAACAGGCTACCAACCGATGCCGCTGGTAGCGGTGGTGATATTAAACTGGAACGGGAGAAAATATTTGGAACAATTCCTTCCTGCTTTACTGGCATCAGGCTACCACAATAAAAAAATAATTGTAGCAGACAATGCCAGCACCGATGATTCGGTTGTTTTTTTACAGCAACATTTTCCTTCCGTATCAATTATCCGCAATGAGCGGAACGAAGGCTTTGCCAAAGGGTATAATTCCGCATTGAAAAAAGTGGCGGCTGATTACTATGTTCTGCTCAACAGTGACGTGGAGGTAACAACTGGCTGGATAGACCCGGTAATTGAATTGATGGAAAACGATCCATCGATTGCTGCCTGTCAACCCAAAATAAAAGCATATCATAGCAGGCAGCAGTTTGAATACGCAGGCGCCTGCGGTGGCTGGATCGATGCGTTGGGTTATCCTTTTTCCAGGGGCAGGATATTTGATATGGTGGAAGAAGATACCGGGCAGTACGATGATGCTGAACCCTGTTTTTGGGCAAGTGGCGCAGCCTTGTTTATCAAAGCAACATGTTATCACGAATTGAAAGGGCTGGATGAATATTTTTTTGCGCACCAGGAAGAAATTGACCTTTGCTGGCGGCTGCAACTGGCAGGCTACAAAGTATTTGTGCAACCCCAATCCGTTGTGTACCATATTGGTGGTGGCACCCTGCCAAAAGAAAACAACCTGAAAGTATTTTTAAATTTCAGGAATAACCTGGTTATGCTGGCAAAGAACTTACCCCTGGCGGATGCAATGTGGAAGGTTCCTGTACGCATGTGGCTGGATGCGGTGGCTGCCTGGAAAGGATTGATGGGGGGCAGTGGCGGGTATTTTATCGCTATCGCCAGCGCACATGTACATTTTATAAAATGGTGGATGTTTCAAAAAAAACAGTCCGTATTCCCCCAATCAAAGAAGGGGAATTTGTATGGCTATTATAAAGGCTCGTTAGTTTGGCAGCATTTTGTAAAAAAGAAAACTAAGTTTTCAGAAATTGTTGTTGATAAATAATTTTTTTTCAGCCTCAAACCTTATTTTTGCAACCGAAAATTGATTGTATGCAACCAGAGATAATTGATAACACACACAAGGATTTTGCCCACAACTGGGTTTCTTCTTCCCGTTTTCTTTTCCTTTGCCAGATTTTTTTATTGGTAGCGTTTATTTTGGGCGGTTGTTACGGCTTGTATGCTAACCGTTACAAAGGCAAACCTGAAGTGGCAGTTCCGGAAAGCACCCAGTACAATCCGAAATACAAATAAAAAATTTGGTTTTATAAGGTCAACAACCTTATTTTTGCAATCCGAAAAAAGAAGATCTTTTATTATTAGTTGATTGGTTAAACGGTAATAAGTTGAAATGGGTAGAAGCCCTGCAAACTTATCAGCCGCCTGACTTTTAAACTTACGATGCGGAAGTAGCTCATTTGGTAGAGCGCGACCTTGCCAAGGTCGAGGTGGCCGGTTCGAGCCCGGTCTTCCGCTCAGCAATTTAGTCCCCCGATTTTTCGGGGGATTTTTTTTCAAACGATGTGTCACTCGGGTGGTGGAACTGGTAGACACGCAGGACTTAAAATCCTGTTCGCTGTAAGGCGAGTGTGGGTTCAACTCCCATCCCGAGTACAATTCAGCCGGTCATGTGACCGGCTTTTTTATTTGGTACAACATTGTTTGTTATAAATTCGGGTTTACTGATTATTTAAAAAAAAATGCTTGCGAAATTAGTGCCTTACAGAAAAATTATCTAATTTGCTGCATACCCTTAATTGATCTATCCCGCCAATTAAGTACCGCCACCCCTGCATGGAAACTAAGCTGTTCAATACCATTTTTGATATCACCTGGTTCAGATTGTAATTTCCTGTTGCTGTAAACAGCAGGAAGGATACATCTTTTATCATGTTGTCTTGCTTTCTTTTTGGGAGTGAGGGGAGGCGAAGCTGCATCAAAAATGAGTCATTATGGGTTCTGATAATTCAAACACACAAAACAGCATTGTACTAAGGAAAATCCTGCACCATGGTAGCATCCGGATCGGGATGTATGCTGATCCCCCGGCATTGTTAAATAAACGGTTGAAGAAAATAGGGGCGGTATGGACAAGAACCTTTAAGTGCTGGCTGCTTGATTACAGCAAAGAAAATTACCAGGCAATAAAAGCAGTATTTAGTGATTGTGAAATCCGGATACTGAAGGATGAACAGGTGTTGGGGGATCATTTAACTGAACGCCGTCAAATTCCGGAAACAAAAAAGTGGATACCGGATGCAGCAGCCGTTGCTGCTTACGGAGCCGCTAAAAAGGAGCGAATACCTGTATATTCTTTGAACAATGAAGGGGAATTAAATAAGTTTGTAGAGATGCTTACGCTGAAGGGTTATTCGCCCAATACAGTAAGGACCTATAAAAATGAATTCAGCGTTTTTCTGCAGCAATTAAAAAATGTGCCTGTGCAGGGAATGACACCCGAAAGGTTATCGGCGTATTTATTTTATTGTCACCGGTATTTACGATTATCGGAAAATACGATTCACAGCAGGCTGAACGCACTGAAATTTTATTATGAGCAGGTGCTTAAAAGGGAAAAGTTTTTATGGGAAATTCCACGTCCCAAAAAGCACCTCATACTGCCAAAAGTGATCAGTGAAGAAAAAGTAATTGCCGGGTTAACCAGCATAAAAAACATGAAACATAAGGCGCTGCTGACGACCGCATATAGTGCAGGCCTTAGGGTAAGTGAGGTGATTAATTTAAAGTTAACTGATATCAACAGCGACCGGATGCAGATTTTTGTTGCCAGGGCCAAGGGGAAAAAGGACAGGGTAGTAACACTAAGTTCCTTTGCATTGAAGGTACTTAGAGAATACTATAAATTGTATAAACCAACGTACTGGCTTTTTGAAGGATTGGAGAAGGAGCGGGCCTATAGCACGAGAAGTGCACAGGAAATATTTAAAGCTGCGTATATAAAATTGGGGTTGCCCTCAACGATGGGATTTCACAGTCTCCGGCACAGTTTTGCCACGCATTTGCTTGAAAACGGTACCGATATAAAATACATCCAGGAAATTCTGGGTCACAATGATATTAAGACCACTTTAAGGTACACGCATGTAAGTAAGCGGGCCATAGAAACAATAGAAAGTCCTTTGGATAAAATTGCAAGGAAGATGGGCCTTTAAAAAGCCGCGTTTTTCAATTGTCACCTTACAAAACAATCCGCGTTTTTAAATTGTCGTTTCAAATAAAAAGGCAAATGAAAACCTGCGCATTTTTATATAAACCGTTGATTTCAATCACGGTAAAAAAATTGTCGCAAAGCCGGATTTAGGCAAACATGCGTATATTTAAGAGTTGCCTGTAATTTTTAAAAACTCTACTAATATGAAAATACTTTCGACAATTTTGCTTTTTTGTTTGGTTTTCA
>Ga0105048_10007480_pt1 | contig 17547 bp, 13 predicted proteins | sample MAT05_FD_78382 | JGI IMG/M metagenome (GOLD analysis project Ga0105048, IMG submission 78382) | Freshwater microbial communities from Lake Fryxell liftoff mats and glacier meltwater in Antarctica - MAT-05 | ecosystem: Environmental > Aquatic > Freshwater > Ice > Liftoff microbial mat | place...
AAGTAGGCCAGAATGATGGCGACGCCGGCGTGGTGCAGGATGCCGAAGCGCACCCATTCATCGCCGACGAAGAAGTAGGTGCCGGCCGAGACGATGAGGCCGCAGCCGAGCACCAGCAGGCCGCGTTGCAGCGTGCGCTTGAAAGGACTAATGCCCTTGGCGATCATGCGGTTGTAGTCCAGCGTGGCGGACAGGCCGAGCACGAAGATGAAGGTGGTGCCGATGCCGCGGGCGAAGGCCTGCCAGTTGGGACCGCCGATGTCCTGAGTGGTGAGGCCGTAGAACCACAGATCCCACATGAAGTGAAAGATCATCATGGCTACGACGGCCAGGCCGCGCAGCGCATCGACTTCCCACAGGCGGGGCCGGGGGGGATTGACAATTGACGATTGAGCATTGACCATTTGCTTTTGCATGCCTCTGTAATTGTCAATGGTCAATCGGCAATGGTCAATCGGCAATGGTCAATTTATGAGATACACCACACCTCTACGAATTCGCTCGGCCTATGAGGCGGGGCCGGATGGCGGACTTCATCACGGCACGATTGTGCGATTTGCACTTCAGGTGGGCTACCTGATTGCCGGGGCGATGGGCATGGACGATGCGTGGATGGCGGCGCAGGGCACGACCTTTGTGGTGCGCGGGCTCAAGCTCGACTATGCAGCGTTGAGCCTTGAAAATGAGGACTTGAACCTGACGACCTGGCTAACGCAGGTGCGGCGGTTTCGCGGCTCGCGCGAGGTGGTGTTGAGCGCAGTTGCCGATGGGCGCGTGATTGCCAATCTCAGCCTGGATTGGGTCTACGTGCGGCGAGACACATTGACGCCTACGCGGTTTCCGGCCGACATGATGACGCAACTGGGTGAGGAGACGGCACACGCGCGCGATTGGTCGGCGTGGCAGAAGCCGGTAGAGCCCGCTGATGTGGTATCTCCGGCGCACGCTGTTGAGCGCGTGGTGCAATATCATGAGCTCGATATCAACCGGCATGTGAACACGGGTGTGTATGTGGAGTGGCTGGAGCAGGCCTGGTTTGAGGCGACGGGCCAGGTGCCGAGTGCGCTGGCCGGCCACACGCTGGAGTTTTTGAAGCCGGCGGTCTTGGGCGAGGCCGTGCGCGTGACGACGCAGAAGGTATATCCAAACGCGTGGGCGCAAACGATTGAACTGGCTGAGACGCATGAGACATTGGTCACTAATATTTGTTTTACAAATTGAGCTTTCATGAATAATTTTGATCCAGGACACCCCTTGCCGGATGAATACCAGGGCGCTTTCGCCACCTACGTGAACCGCGTGCCGGCCGGTAACATCATCCATATTTTGCAGGCACAATTCGATGCGACGCGTGAATTGCTTGCGCCGCTGACGGCCGAGCAGGCCACTCATCGGCCCAAGCCGGATGATTGGAATATGGTGCAGGTGGTGGGACATATTGCCGACACCGAGCGCGTGTTTGCCTACCGCGCCCTGCGCTTTGCGCGCAACGATCCAACGCCGCTGCCGGGGTTTGACCAGGACTTGTTTGTGAACAACGCCGGTTTTGAAGGGCGTGAGCTGGCGAGCGTGCTGGCCGAGTTTGGGGTCGTGCGCACGGCCACGCTGGCGTTGTTGAGCAATCTGCCTGAAGCGGCATGGCTGCGGCGCGGCCTGGCCAGCGACAACACGATGAGTGTGCGCGCGTTGGCGTATGCAATTGCCGGCCACGAACTGCATCATGTGACGGATTTTCACGAACGCTATGAGCTAGCCGGATAATCAAGTTTCACTACAAAACCAAAAAGGGTGCACAAAGGTTTATGTGTGCGCTCATATGCAATCGATCAAATTACAACTATGAGTGAAGCAACCAAGCGCGGCATTGTTGAGCGCATCCACGAGAGCGGCGTCATTGCCATCATGCGCGCCAATAGCTCGGAGCAATTGTTGGCGGCGGCCGAGGCCGTGTTGGCTGGCGGCGTCAATGCCATCGAAGTGACGTTGACGACGCCGGGTGCGCTGGCCGTCATCGAACTCGCCGTCAAAAAATTTGGCGATGCGGTGTTGTTTGGAGCCGGCACCGTGCTCGATCCCGAGAGTGCGCGCGCGGCGATTTCGGCCGGTGCCCAGTTTATCGTGTCGCCCACAACGAAGCTGGAGACGATTGCGCTGTGCCGGCGCTACAGCATTCCGGCCATGCCGGGAGCTTACACGCCGACTGAAATTTTGACCGCGTGGGAGGCCGGGGCCGAAGTGGTGAAGGTATTTCCGGCGGATACGTTGGGGCCGCAGTTTATCAAGGCGGTGAAAGCGCCGTTGCCGCAGGTGCGGTTGTGCCCAACTGGCGGCGTGACCGTGGCCAATGCGGGAGACTTCATTCGCGCCGGGGCCGATGTGGTGGGCGTGGGCGGCGAATTGATCAACAACAAACTGCTGGCGGCGCAGGACTTTGCCGAGATTGCATCGCGGGCGAAACAGTTTCGTGAGGCCGTGGCGAAGGCACGTGAATAAGAAGACTTTGGACAGAATGACAGAATGGACAAAGTGCTTTCATGACGTTCGTTGCTGGATTCAAAGCCGATTGTCTATTCTGTCATTCTGTCAAAAATTCTGAGGTGAATGATGAGTGCAACATTTGCAGATACGTACGAGATCGCGTTGAAGATGGGGTTGCCGGATCAGGCCATTGACAGCGACAAGATTCCGTGGGTGCCGCAAGGCAGCAGCGGCCGGGTGTGGTTCAAGCCGTTGCGCTTCGATCTGACCACCGGCCGCTGGATCAACTTGATTCGCATGACCGGCGAAGGCAAAATCAACCGGCACCGCCATTCGGGCGGGCAGGTGATTGGCTATTGCGTCGAGGGTAGCTGGCATTACCAGGAGCGCGAGTGGCAGGCCAAGCCAGGTACGCTGATTTGGGAACCGCCGGGCGATATTCACACCTTGATCGTGGACAGTGACGAAGGCATGATCACGTTGTTCATCATCGAAGGGACGATTCAATATCTGGACGACAACGACGAGATGATTTCGCAGGATGACGTGTTCAGCAAGTTGAAGTATTACCTGGATTACTGCGCGGCGAATGGGATTGAGCCGGTTGATCTGTGCTATTAGTAGGTTGTCAAAGCAAATACGTTACGCTGTCATTCTCGCGAAGGCGTCCCCGCTGCGGGGCAAAATCCAGCGATTTGATCTACTGTTGTGTCATGGTTACGTCTGGATTCCCGCGTTCGCGGGAATGACGTTGTAACGTAAAGACTTTCCAATTAAAAATTGAACTCTGACATCAAACATGATTCTGGATGCGTTTAAGTTAGACGGCAAAGTGGCGCTGGTGACGGGTGCGGCGCAGGGGTTGGGGCAGGGCATGGCGTTGGGGCTGGCCGAGGCCGGCGCGGATGTAGCGGTGTTGGATGCGCGGCGATCTGGCGAGACGCAACACCTGATTGAGGCGATGGGCCGGCGCTGCTTCGTCATCGAAAAAGATTTGCGCAATTTGTCGGCCGAGGCGGCTTCGGCGGTGGTGCAGTCTGTCGTGGAATCGTTGGGCCGCTTCGATATTTTGTTTAACAACGCCGGCATTATTCGGCGGAGCAAAGCCGTGGAATTCAGCGAGGAAGATTGGAATGCCGTGCTCAGCATTAATCTGAACGCGGCCTTTTTTTTGTCGCAGGCGGCCGGCAAGCACTTCATCGCGCAGCAACAACCTGGCAAGATCATCAACACGGCCTCGATGTTGTCGTTCCAGGGTGGCCTGTTTGTGCCCAGCTATGCCGCAGCCAAGAGCGCGATTGTCGGCATTACGCGCGCGCTGGCCAATGAGTGGGCCAGGCACGGCATCAATGTGAATGCAATTGCGCCAGGCTACTTCGAGACGGAGGTGACGGCCGGCATTCGCAGCGACGTGCAACGCACCGAGGTCGTATTGAGTCGCATTCCAGCCGGCCGGTGGGGCAAGCCAGAGGATTTGCAGGGCGCGGCGGTGTTCCTGGCCTCGGCCGCCTCAGACTATTTGCACGGCTCCATCGTCGCGGTCGATGGCGGCTGGTTGAGCAATTAGGCTCCGCCGGCGCGCACCTTATCCAGCAGCTTCTCTTGCGCATCCCTGGCCAGGAAGGGCTGAACCTCGGCGAGCGCAATGGCAATGTCATCCGAGTAAGACACGTATTGCTGGCCGTCCACAGTGATGGCCCACGGAATGTGGGTGGGGCCCTGGGATGTGGTGGAGAAGACGATGGTGTGGCCGCCAGTTTGTACGCGAATCTCCAGCGATGGGTAATCGTCGGTGTGGCTGAAGTAGGGCCGATAGGGCTCGGACACAACTGGCGTGCTTGCCAGTGCGGTCAGGAAGGGGGTCATGACGCTGGCTGGCACGCTGATGGCCACGGTGTCGCTGATGCCATCGCGATAACCGGCTGCCTCCAGATGCGCCATGCCCTCGTAGGTGCCGTTAGTCAACGTCAATGCAGATTGATTCACGATGGGCGCGAGTGGGCTGTAGCCGGTCCAGTTGAGATTGAACAGAACCTGGGTGGTGGCCGCGGCATCGAACAAGGGCAGCGCCGTGTTGCTGGATGCGGTCACTACCGGCAACGGCTTCCTGTCCGGCCCCAGCTTGCGCAGGAAAGATTGCGTGTCGCCGCGGGTATCGCCCACCGACACCAGCAATACCTCCCCAAACACGCGCGCCGTCATGATGGATTCGTCGTCGCTGGTGAGTTCGACGGTGCCGTCATCCTGAATCAACCACTGGCCGGTTCTTTGCGGCGTCTCGCCCACTGCATTGCCGATGGTCATGCTGAAGGCACCATCGGCAGCGAGGTCGTAGTAGAAGGCGGTGTCCATGCTCCAGTGGCCCACCAAATCGGCTTGGCTGGGAACCGCATCGGTGGAGGCAGGTTCTGGGGCCGGTGTAGGTGTTTCGTTCATGGCAAATGCCGGTGTCGGTGTTGGAGTGATTTGCGGCGGTGCAGCACTGGCGCGCACGGCCGCCATTTGCGAGGGCGGCACGATCTGGCACGCGCCCATCAGCAGGGTTGGAAGTAGGAGTGCGGCCGTGGCCGCGCGTTTGGTTGAAATCAGTTTCGCAGACATGCAAACAGTCTAACGGCCTGGGTTCACACAGGCTTGATAGCTTGATGACATTTGTTGGCACATCCAGTAGTTTGTCAAAGCAAAGACTTTAGGTTAGTTCAAGGGCGAACCTGAGACTTGATGGAAACCATTAACTTAAGCCGTCATTCCCGCGGAGGCGGGAATCCAGTGCTGAATCGACTGTCGCGTCGGGGTTACGCCTAGATTCCCGCCTCCGCGGGAATGACGTGGTTACGTAAAGTCTTTGCCCCGACATCGCACACAACGGACTTTCGAATTGCCCTAGACACATCACCTATGTTTGACAAAATTTCAACATTGCGCCGATGCCTTCAAACTGAAACCGAATGTGCCACAATGCAGATTGCAACGATTTGAATCATGTCTACTCAACTTTTTTCAGCGTCTGCCATTACGCTTACACCCGACTCCGCCCGTGCTCATGTTCAAGATTTTCTAGCCGCCCTCAAGCCCGATTTGCGCGGCGAAGCCCATGCCGATGCGATGACCAAAGCGCTCTACTCGACTGATGCGTCGAACTACCAGATTGAGCCGCTGGCTGTGGTCATTCCCAAAGACCAGAACGATGTCATCGCCACGATCAAACGCGCGGCCGAGTTTGGCCTGCCCGTCTTGCCACGCGGCGGCGGCAGCAGCCTGGCCGGCAGCACCGTCGGTCGCGCCGTCGTGCTGGACATGAGCAAGTATGTGCGCGAGGTCATTTCGATTGATGTGGAACAGCGCCGCGCGCGGGTGCAACCCGGTGTGCCGCTGCAAGTGCTCAATAACCAGCTGGCCAAACACGGCCTCAAGTTTGGGCCGGACCCAGCCAGCGCCGTGGTGTGCACCATGGGCGGCATGATCGGCAACAACTCCACCGGCTCGCACTCCATCCTGTATCACATGACCGCGGACAATCTGCACGCCACCAATGTCGTGCTGGCGGATGGGACGCCGGTGCGGTTTGAGCCGACCTCGCGTCGCGACATCGGCAGCAAGATTCTCAGCGCGGCCAGCCCCCTCGAAGCCATGATCTGGCAGAGTGTGCCGCCGATTATTGAACGCGCGCGCGGTGCTTTGGATGCGCGCCGGCCCGATACGTGGCGGCGCTGCGGCGGCTACAACCTCGATCGTTTGCTGGCGAAGGACCCAGCGAATGCCAACGAGCTAATCAACTTTGCCGAATTGATTTGCGGCAGTGAAGGCTCGTTGGCTGTGCTGACTGAGGCTGAGTTGAAGCTGGTGCCGTTGCCGACCCAGTCCAGCATTGTGCTGGTGGCGTTCGACGACCAGAACGCGTCGCTGGAGGCGGTGCCGCACATGCTGGCGGCCGACCCCAGCGCCATCGAACAGATCGACCGCTTTCTGATGCGCATGCAGCGCGAGGCCGGCGGCGATTACAGCATCACCAGATTCATTGGCACCGACGACCCAGACTCCGTGCTCATCACCGAGTTTTACGGCGAGACCGAGGCCGCGCTGGCTGGCAAGATGGATCACCTGGAGCGTATTCTGGCCCGCAGTAGTAGTGGATATCGCACCTATCGCTTCACCGACGAGCCCTCCAAAAAAGCGGTGTGGCAGATGCGCAAGGCCCAGGCCGGCCTGCTGATGCGGCAGCGCAGCGAGATGAAACCGCTGAACTTCATCGAGGATGTGGCGGTGCCGGTGCAGCATCTGGCGGCGTATATTCGTGCGCTGACCAAGGCGGCCAACGACCTCGGCTTGCAGGTGACGATGGGCGCGCACGCCAGCGCTGGCTGCTTGCACGTTGGCCCGTTTGTGAACCTGAAGTCCGCTGCCGATGTGGCCAAGATGCAGGAGCTGACCCAGGCGGCGGCCGATCTGGTGCTGAACTACAAGGGCGTGCTCAGCAGCGAGCACGGCGATGGCCTGGCCCGCAGTTGGCTGAACCGGCACGTGTTTGGCGAGGATATTTACAAGACCTTCCAGCAGGTCAAGCGCGCCTTCGACCCTAAAAACATGATGAATCCTGGCAAGGTGGTCGATGGCCCGCCGATGACTGAGAACCTGCGCATGGGGCCGGCGTATCAAACGATGCACCTCGATACGCAGTTCGATTGGAGCGCCGACGGCGGCTTTGCCAATGCGGTGGAGCAATGCAGCGGCGTGGGGTATTGCCGCAAAGTCGACAGCGGCACGATGTGCCCGAGCTACATGGTGACGCTGGACGAGCGGGATGCGACGCGTGGCCGGGCGAATGCGCTGCGCAATGCGCTGGCCGGCAATTTGCCACAGTCTGAGCTGTATGGCGAGGATATGCACAACGTGTTTGATCTGTGCGTAGGCTGCAAGGCATGCCAGACCGAGTGCCCATCGAGTGTGGACATGGCGCGAATCAAGAGCGAATGGCTGCACGGTTATAACCAGCAGCACGGCGTCTCGTTGGGGTCGTGGATGTTTGCCAACATGCCGCGCGTGGGTGAATGGTTGACGCGGGTGCCGGGGCTGGCCAGATTCACCAACGCCATGTTGAACACCAAATCAGTGGGCGCATTGATGAAGCGGGCGATTGGGGTGGCGCAGAATCGCAGCCTGCCTAAGTTTGCCGCGCCATTGAACTTATCGGGACCAGCAACGGCAACGTCATCGCCTGACAACAAAGTGGTGCTATATCTCGACACCTGGGCGCATCACCATTACCCACACATTGCCGAGGCGGCTTTTAATGCGCTAAACGCAGCCGGTTTCGAGGTGATTGTGCCGGACTATGTGTGCTGCGGCCGCACCTTCATCAGCAAAGGCCTATTGAACGACGCGCGCGATTCGGCTGATGCGGTGGTGACGGCGCTGGGTGCGTATGCCGAGCAGGGCATTCCCGTGGTGGGGCTGGAGCCGTCGTGCATCCTCTCGTTTCGCGATGAGTATCCGGCGCTCAGCACACACGAGCAACGCTTTGTGCTGGCCCAGCGCTCATTTACGTTTGAGGAATTTGTGGCCAATCATGCTGAGCGTTTTAAGGTGGTATTGCCGCAAGACAACGTGGCGCAGCCGGTTTTGCTGCACGGCCATTGCCACCAGAAAGCGCAAGTCGGCACCAAGCCGGCGCACGAGGCCTTGCAGCTGGCCGGCTATGCGGTGAACGAGGTGGATTCAGGTTGCTGCGGCATGGCCGGTTCGTTTGGCTACGAGGCTGAACACTACGAAGTCAGCAAGGCGATGGGCGAGCGAGTGCTGATGCCGGCTGTGCGCGCTGCGGGCGATGACACACTGGTGGTGGCGGCTGGGGTGAGTTGCCGGCAGCAGATCAAAGATTTGACTGGCCGCGAGGCGCTCCATCCGGCTGAGGTGCTGTGGCAGCGAATGCAGGCGAAATAACTCGGTGGGCGTAGGACGCTTTTGTCGAAAAAATTGATGTGTTGATAGTGGCGCAATTTAAAGCTTCTCTTAGAAACTCACGTTAGCCTAGTAGTCTGTCAAAGGAAAGACTTGGGGGCGTTCCAAGGGCGAACCTGAGCCTGAGTGTAAACAATTTCACAAGGCCGTCATTCCCGCGGAGGCGGGAATCTAGGCGTAACCTCAACTCAGTAGGTGATGGAAGGTCTGGATTCCCGCCTCCGCGGGAATGACGTTGTAACGTAAAGTCTTTCCTTTGACAGACTACTAGACCGTATTAAAACTATGGCACAGACTGGCTTGAAGGCCGATCAACCTCACGTGCGGCGCCTCTCGCGTCGCGATTTCTTCAAAGCCTCGGCGGCATTTGCAGCGGCATCGGCAGCACTGGCGGCGTGCGGCCGTGAAGCAAGTCAAGACGGTTCATTGCAACTCATCGCTGATCCCTCCATCTCAGCACCCAGCCCAATTGAGGCGCAAGCGGCAACGGCATCTTCTCCCACCAGCGCGCCGGCGTGGCTGGCGGCAAACCGGCTCATGTTTGGGCCGCGTGCGGGCGATGTGGCGCGCATTGAGAAGATGGGCATGGATGCGTTCATCGAGGAGCAGCTTGCGCCGGAGCAACTCGATGACGGTGATGTGACGCGGCGGATCAGCCAGATCGACCACTTGCAAGATACGCTGACGCACAGCGCGGCCGAGCTGGCCAGCGCGACCAAGCGCGATATTCTGCTGGATTTGCAGCAGGCCACGTTGTTGCGAGCCGTGTATAGCCCACGCCAGTTGTTCGAACTAACCGTGGATTTTTGGTCCAACCACTTCAATATTTATTTTGGGAAAGGGACTGATGCGTATCTCAAGCCGGTCGATGACCGCGAGGTGATCCGGCCGCATGCCCTTGGCAAATTTCGCGATCTGGCCGGTGCCAGCGCGCACAGTCCGGCCATGCTCATCTTCCTCGACAACCAGACCAATGTGAAAGGCAAGCCCAACGAGAACTATGGCCGCGAATTGATGGAGCTGCACACGGTCGGTGTGGACGGCGGCTACACCCAAAAAGATGTGCAGGAGGTGGCGCGCGCGTTCACGGGCTGGAGTGTGAGGGCGGTCAAAAAGGATGTGCCGGCCGATCAGCAGGCTCAGGGCGCGGGAGAATTTCTGTTCCGCGCCAACCAGCACGACGATGATGCCAAAACGGTGTTGGGCATGCAGTTGCCGGCCAATGGCGCTCAGAAGGATGGCGAGCGCGTGCTCGATATTCTGGCGGCTCATCCCAGTTGCGCGACCTTTATCAGCTTGAAACTGGCCCGACGCTTCGTGGCCGATGACCCGCCCAAAGACGTGGTGCAGCTCGGTGCGGCCGCCTTCACCAAAAGCAACGGCGATCTCAAAGCCACCCTCGGCGCGATCCTGCACAGCGATGCGTTCAAGCAATCGCTGGGGCAGAAGATGAAGCGGCCGTTTGAATTGGTGGCGTCGGCCGTGCGTGGGGTGGGGGCCGAGACCGACGGCGGCAAATCGATTTTGTATACGATGCGCGAGATGGGGCAACCGTTATTTTTGTGGGACGCGCCGAATGGATATCCGGATGTTCAAGGAGCCTGGCTGGGTGCCGGCACATTGCTCGCTCGCTGGAACTTTGGCATGTCCCTGGCTCGCAACGCCATCAAAGGCACGCGCGTGGATCGAGAAGCCATGACGTCGACGGAGATGACGCTTCAATTGTTGGGCGCGCCGCTGCCCAAATCGACCCAAGCCGTATTCCAACCCTTCGCCAACGACCGGCTGGCATATATGGCGTTGTTGATTAATTCACCTCTGTTTCAAGTGCGCGGCTAAACACATGATGGAAAAACTATCTCAAACCCTTCACACTGTTTTGCCAAGCTGGCTGCCGCGTATGTCGTTTGCGCCGCAGGGCCAGGCTCCCCGCGGCGATGTGCTGGTGTGCATCTTTCAGCGTGGCGGCATGGACGGCCTGAACGCGCTGGTGCCGATGGGTGATGCCGATTATTACCGCGCTCGGCCCACCCTGGCGATCAAGGAAGCCAAGTCGAGTGATGACACGGCCGCTATCGAACTGGATGGCTTCTTCGGCCTGCATCCGGCATTGGCGGCTTTGAAACCGGTGTGGGATGCCGGTCAACTCGCGCCGATTCATGCCGTGGGCTCGCCAGATCCGACTCACTCGCACTTCGATGCGATGGACATGATGGAGCGCGGCACGCCCGGCGCAAAATCGCTGGGCACAGGCTGGCTGGGCCGGCATCTCATGACATTGAACACGGGCAATACTTCGCCGTTGCGGGCGGTGGGCATGGGCGATATGTTGCAGGCGGCGCTGCGTGGGCCGGTGCCGGCGACGGCGCTCAAGTCGATTGCCGATTTTCACTTGCGCGGCAAGCCGGGCGAAGTTGAAAAGATTCAGCACAGCCTGTCGGCGCTGTATGCCCTGCCCGGCACGCCGCAATCCCTGACCAATACGGCGCACCAGATTGAGGATATTTTTAGCCTGCTCAGCAAACTGAACGTTGACAACTATACGCCGGTCAATGGCGCGCAATATCCCGACGGCGACTACGGCATGGGCTTGATGCAGGTTGCGCAGTTGATTAAAGCCGAAGTGGGGCTTGAGGTGGCGTGTGTCGACATCGGCGGATGGGACACCCATGCGAATGAAGCGCCGCAACTGGCCGTGTTGCTCAAGGAATTTGGAGATGGATTGGCGGCGTTGTGGGCCGATTTGGGCGACCGGGTGAAAAGCGTGACGGTGGTGACGATGAGCGAGTTTGGCCGGCGCGCCGCTGAAAATGGCAGCGGCGGCACCGACCATGGCCATGCCAACGCCATGTTTCTGATGGGCGGCGGTGTGGCGGGGCGCAAAGTGCACGGCGACTGGCCGGGGCTTGCGTCAGAAAAACTGGTGGAGCCTGGTGATCTCGCGCTCACCACCGACTATCGCGACGTGCTTGGTGAGATTTTGCAAAAGCGCGCCGGTAACACGGCTTTGGATCAAGTGTTTCCCGGCTACACGGCCACGTTGCGCGGCGTGGTGAAGGCGCGCTAATCCTCGGCAATCATAGACAGCGAATGCGTTGAGGCCGCGCAGATTGGTGGCCGAATCACGCGTCAGAACACACAGAAATGCGCCGTCTTTGCTGATGCACACCCGTGGAGGATTTGTGTTGCTTGCGCCTAACTAAACACGGCCACCCAATGTAAGCCGGCTGGGTGCGGGCTGCTCGAACACCCCGAAGGCATCCACCCAGTGGCCGGAAAAATAAAAAGAGGCGCCGGAATTCAATCCCGCGCCTCATGTGTGTCGATCTAAGATAACAGCAAGCTTATTTGTTATTCACGTGTGTGACTTTGAATTTGATGGTGCCGCCCGGCGTTTGGACATTGATCTCCTCATTGGTCTTGCGACCGATGAGCGCCTTGCCGAGTGGGGATTCGTTGCTGATTTTGCCATTGATGGGATCGGCCTCGGCCGAGCCGACAATGAGATAGTGCTCTTTGCTGGTGGTGCCGACCTCGGTCAGGGTGACCTTGGTGCCCAGACGAATTTCGTTGGCCGGCCCACCTTTATTTTCGATGAGAACAGCGTTGTTTAAGCGGGTCTCGATGTCGATAATCCGGCCCTCGACGAATGCCTGTTCGTTCTTGGCATCCTCGTATTCCGGATTTTCGGTGATCTCACCCTCTTCCATGGCCTCGTGCAGCCGCTGCGCCACTTCGACGCGCCGAACTGATTTGAGGTATTCCACCTCTTCCTCGAGTTTCTTTAGCCCCTCAGGCGTCAAGAATTCCTTATCGCTCATGTAGCTCCATGGCCTCCTTCTGCTTCGTTGTTAGTCGTATTGTTACTGAACTTCAACACACACCCAATTCCTACTGCAAGATTTTCGGGCGTGCGCTCTACAACGAAAATAAGAGGCGTAATCTGCAAACCAAGTTTGCTTACGCCTCTTATCTTCAACCAGTTGCAATTATAACATAGCGGAAGCTCAAATGCATTGCTAAATCATGGTTAGGCCGGCTTGGGTGGATTTTATGTATAAAAGGCGCTGTTTTTGTTCGTTTATTGGGAAAGATGCGTGCTGAGCAGGCCCGCGTTGATCTCCAGCAACCAATGCCATTCTAACTTTTGGGTGTACAGTATTTAGCCATGTCTAGTGCATTTGAACTTTTCGAGCGACCAGAAACCCAAGTCGAGGACACTTACATGATTGCGGGTTGGCGGCAATGGGCCGATGGCGGCAGCGTGTCGTCGGGGGTCCCGCAATATTTGGTGGAGAAGTTGGGTGCTAAAAAGATTGGACGTATCAAGCCGGAAGGCTTTTATCTATTCCAAACGCCAGTCTCACAATTTTTGTTCCGGCCGCAGGTGAAATTTGAACAGGGCTATCGTCAGAGCATAGTCGGCCCGCACAGCGATGTGTATTACTGGACCAACGGCCAGAAAGCCCTGGTGATCTTCCTGGGCGATGAGCCGCACATGAATGTGGAACGCTATGCCGAGGCGTTCTTCGACATTACCAAGGAGTTGGGCGTGAAGCGGGTGGCCGCGGTCGGTGGCGTGTATGCGATGGTGCCGTATGACAAGGATCGCAACTTCTCCAGCACCTATAGCTTGCCCGGTATGAAGGCGGAGTTGGCTGAGTATGCCGTGGGCTTCTCGGACTACGAAGGTGGCGTTAGTATCGGCTCGTACTTGAATGACGGTGCTGAGGCCGTGGGTCTGGAATACTTCAGCTTCTACGCATTTGTGCCGGCGTATGACCTCTCGCAGATGAGCCGCGGCGCGCAGAGTATCACCATCGAGAATGACTACAAGGCCTGGCACGATGTGCTGATTCGGCTGAACCACATGTTCAAGCTGGGCATGGATTTGTCCGATCTGGTGCAACAAGCCAAAGACCTGGTCGCCTCCATTGATGAGCACGTGGATGAGCTGAGCAAACAGATGCCGACGGTGCCGGTGAAGGAGTATCTCTCCAAGATCACGGCCGATTTTGAGGAGAAGCCGTTTGATAAGCTGGACGATGTCTGGCAGGACGCGCTGGGCGATTTGTTCTCGGACGATTAGGCGATGGTGCTGGAATCGCTTGATGAAGAAGAGGTGTGCCGCGGCGCACCTCTTTTGCTTTTCCATGCCAGCATTAGAGCTGAGCATCAGATCGTGCACGTGACACGTTTGACGTGCACGTGCACGATCTTGCGCCGCTTTGGTATCATCTTCAATCATGAGTTCCCACATAGATGCATCGGCCCGCTACCAGAAGACGCACGAGTGGTCGCGTCGCGAAGGCGATTTGATCGTGATTGGCATCAGTGACCATGCCCAGGAAGCCATGAGCGACCTGGTGTATGTGGAGTTGCCCACGGCGGGGCAAGTGTTTAAGGTTGGCGATACCTTTGGGGTGGTGGAGTCGGTGAAGGCGGCCTCGGACATTTATGCGCCTGTAGCCGGCGAGGTGGTTGAGGTGAACGAGGCGGTGGCCAGCGCGCCGGAGCTGATCAACAAGGAGCCTTATCAAGGCGGCTGGATCATCAAACTGCGACCCGCGAATACGGCCGATTTCGACGCGCTCATGACCTCGGACAGCTACGAGCAGTTTTTGTCCGAAGAAGAAAGCCACTAAATGAATTACGTCCCGCATACTGAAGCCGAGCGCCAGACGATGCTCAAGACCATCGGCGTGGATCGCATCGAAGATTTGTTCGAGGCGGTGCCGGAGCAATATCGCTTTCCCACGCTGGATCTACCGCCGGCCCTGACCGAGATGGAGATGATGGGCGAGTTGCAGGCCATGGCCGATGGCAATGCCGATGCGAGCCGATATGCCTGTTTTCTGGGGGCCGGCGCATATAACCACTATATCCCGAGCATCGTCAATCACATCACGCTGCGCGGCGAATTTTTCACCGCCTACACGCCGTATCAGCCCGAGGTGAGCCAGGGCACGCTGCAATCCATCTTCGAGTTTCAATCGATGATGAGCAATCTGACCGGCATGGACGTGTGCACGGCCAGCCACTATGACGGCGCAACCGCGTTTGCCGAGGCCGCACTGATGGCCGTGGCGATTACCAGGCGGCCCAAGGTGCTGGTCTCGCGCGGCGTGCATCCCATGTATCGCGAGGTGCTGGCGACGTACACCCAGTTCAACGAGCATTTGCAGATTGTCGAGGTGGATGTGGCTGCGCCTATCGCTGAACTGATCGATGGCCAGACCGCGGCCGTGTGCATTCAGAACCCCAATTTTCTAGGCCAATTTGAAGACGTGACTCAACTCGGCGCGCAGGCGCACGCGGCCGGCGCATTGTTCGTGGCCGCTGTGAACCCGATCAGCCTGGGCCTGTTCCAACCACCGAGCGAATACGGGGCCGATATTGTGGTGGGTGAGGGTCAGCCGTTGGGCGTGTCGCTGAGCTTTGGCGGCCCGTATCTTGGCTTTTTCTGCACCAAGCGCGACTACATGCGCCGCATCCCTGGCCGCATTGTGGGCGAGACGGTGGACCGCGACGGCAAGCGTGGCTATGTGCTGACGCTCAAGACGCGCGAGCAGGACATTCGCCGCGAGAAGGCCACCAGCAACATTTGCACCAATCAGGGCTTGATGGCGCTGGCGGCGTGCGTGTATATGGCCGCGATGGGCAAGAACGGCTTGCAGAAGGCCGCGCACCTGTCCTACCAAAAGGCGCACTATGCGGCCGAGCAGGTCGGCACGTTGGAGGGCTTTAAGTTGTGGGGCCGTACGCCTTTCTTCAACGAGTTTGTGGTGAAGTGTCCAGTGCCGGTGCGCAGCCTGAACCAGATTTTGCTGGATGACTTAAATATAATTGGCGGGTATGATTTGGGGAAGGATTACCCTGAATTGGAGAATCACATGTTGATTGCGTGCACCGAAACCAATACGCGCGAGGAGATTGATGCCCTTGCCAAAGGGCTAATGGCCGCGGCCGCAGAGTTGAGACGTTAGCGACGCTCAGGGACCAGGATTTTTAAGCCTGATGGGTCTCGGAGACTCGTCAGGCTTTTTTATTTTTCGGCGGGGACGGAGACGGATTTTAGACAGAATGACAAAATGAACATGCTGGAATGATGGGTTTGTGTGCTCGGCATTGAGTGAGCTGAAGCACCAAATTCCCATTTTGTTTATTCTGTCATTCTGTCCAAAAATCCGAATCCGAATCCGCGACTTCACACAGAACGATCATGTTAAGCAACCAGATTCGGCAAACCTTTTTAGATTATTTTGCGCGCAACGGCCACCGCGTGCTGCCGTCGTCGTCGCTAATTCCCTACGGTGACAAGACGATTTTGTTCACCAACGCCGGCATGAACCAGTTCAAAAATGTGTTCCTCGGCGTCGAAAAGCGCGACTACAACCGCGCGGCCACGGCTCAAAAAGTGATGCGCGTGAGCGGCAAGCACAACGACCTGGAGAACGTGGGGCCGAGTCCGCGCCACCATACCTTCTTCGAAATGTTGGGCAACTTCTCGCTGGGCGATTACTTCAAGGAAGACGCGATGAAATTCGCGCTGGAGTTGTTGACGAAAGAATATGGCCTGGAGCTGGAGCGGCTGTGGTTCACGATTTACACCGACGATGACGAGGCCGAGCAGTTGTGGATCAAAAGCGGCGTGCGGCCCGATCGCATTTTGCGCTTCGGCGAGAAGGACAATTTCTGGAGCATGGGCGAGACCGGGCCGTGCGGGCCGTGTAGTGAGATTCACTATTTCACCGGGGCAGACATGGCCGACAACACGCCCGACCATGTGAACACCGACGATGACAGCGACCAGACCACGGTCGAGATCTGGAACCTGGTGTTCATGCAATATGAGCGCGACGGCAAGGGCGGCCAGACGCCGCTGCCCCGTCCCAGCATTGACACGGGCATGGGTTTCGAGCGCCTGTGCCGGGTGCTGCAAAACGGCGCGAGCAACTACGACACCGACCTGTTTATTCCCATCCTCGACAAGATTCAAATGCTGGCGCACCAGACCGACGAGGAGCGCCGCGCTCACTACGTAGCCTATCGCGTCATCGCCGACCATGCCCGCGCGGCGGCGTTTCTGATTGGCGACGGCGTGTTGCCGGGCAACGAGGGCCGCAACTACGTGCTGCGCATGGTCATGCGCCGCGCCATGCGCTTTGGCCGCGAGTTGGGCTTTGAGGATCCCTTTTTGTTTCAGGTGAGCGATGCCGTGATCGACAAGATGGGCGACCACTACACCGAGTTGGTGGAGCGGCGCGAGCACATCTTGAACACCATCAAGGCCGAGGAAGAGCGCTTCGAGCGCACGCTGGATCAGGGGTTGGACCGGCTGAATGAGTACCTGGACGGAAGACGGAAGACGGAAGACGGTCAAGACGCCGTGATGTTGGAACCGGCAAAAGTCCTTTCTGGCGCAGCGGCCTTCAAGCTGTATGACACGTATGGCCTGCCGTTGGAGATCACCCGCGATGTGGTGAAGGAGCGCGGCTTTGCGATTGACGAGGCCGGCTTTGCGACGGCGCGTGAGGCGTCCAAGGAACTGGCGCGCTCGGCGGGCAAAGACACTTTTGCCGGTAACTACGACAAGGCGAGTGCGTATCGCGAGACCTTGGACACATTGGTGGCCGAGGGCAAGTTGGAGCACGGCGGCGTCAACTACGACCCGTATGAATCGCTCAAGCTCAACACGACCATTGCCGCGATCCTGCTCAACGGCGAGATGACCGACCGCGCCGTGAAGGGCGACACGTTCGAGGTGGTGCTGCGCGATACCTGTTTCTATGTCGAGAGCGGCGGCCAGGTCAGCGACACCGGCATGATCTGCGCGCCGACCAACAGCGAGGACGAGCAGCCGGCCTGGTGCCTGGCGGTGAAAGACACCCGCCGGCCCTTACCGGGCCTGGTCGTGCAGGTGTGCGAGGTGGAGTTCGGCGAGCCGCATGTGGGCGATGCGGCAGTGGCGCAGGTGGATGAGGTGCGCCGCTGGGACATCATGCGCAACCACACCGCCACGCACCTGTTGCAAAAAGCGCTGCGGGCGGTGCTCGGCTCGCACGTCGGCCAGCAAGGCTCGCTGGTCGCGCCGGATCGGCTGCGCTTCGA
>Ga0105048_10007483_pt1 | contig 17542 bp, 14 predicted proteins | sample MAT05_FD_78382 | JGI IMG/M metagenome (GOLD analysis project Ga0105048, IMG submission 78382) | Freshwater microbial communities from Lake Fryxell liftoff mats and glacier meltwater in Antarctica - MAT-05 | ecosystem: Environmental > Aquatic > Freshwater > Ice > Liftoff microbial mat | place...
AATTTTAATTTTTATACTTTAAAAAGTATAAAAATACCCGATGGATGGATGGATAGCTTTTTTCATTGTATTATCAAGTTTATTTTTACGAAGTTAAGCACAAATAATTGACAAATGCAAGGGGAATTTTTAATCTTTAATCCCAATAGAAATGTACACCCAATTTCTACCAAACCACATCCCCTAAAACCGCCGTCTCCAAATATCACGAATGATACCATCCTTTAAACCCACATTTGGGGCCATGATTTCATGCACATTCAATCTTTCTAAAATAGAAATAAATAAATCGCCGGCATATTCAATCACCTCCGCCCTATCCGGATTCATTTTTAATTCATACACCCTGTCGTGCTGGTCTACAGAATGCAAATACACATTGGTGGCTTTTAAATGATGCAAATTTAAGAGTGTACCCGGTTTGCAGCCACTAAGTTCTGACAGTTTTACAATATTGCCCCCCGTGCCTATGGCAGTTACAACCTCGTCGATAGGCAATACCAAATTGTCCAACCAGGCATTCATTCTGGTCCATTCAGTATCTTTAACTTTACCTTCTTTCATACGCACCGTGCCAATGTTAAAACTTTCGTATTGTTTTATTTTTCCGTTGCGTATGTAGGCTATTTCGGTGCTTCCGCCTCCCACATCAATATGCACGAAACTGTTTTTAGCAGGTAATGTTTCTAAAATTGTACCTTGGATTAACCTGCTTTCTTCTTTGCCACTGATAATATTAATTTTTACACCTGTCAATTTTTTAATTTCCTTTACTATGCTGACTCCATTGGTAGCATCTCTCATGGCGCTGGTTGCGCAAGCCATATAAGTATCTACATTGTAAATTTCCATTAACAGGGCAAATGCTTGCATGGCTTTGGTAAGCAATTCTATTTTTGCCTTGCTAATTTCTTTGGTTTGAAACACATCGTCCCCCAAACGCAAGGGCAAACGTGTAAATTCTACCGATTTAAAATCCGTAAGCATTACGTCTTCATGCAAAGGGCGCGCTATATATAAGCGTACCGCATTGGATCCAATATCTATAGCAGCAAGTTTCAAGTGCCCGAAGGTAGTAAAAAACCATAAAACTCGTTTGGCATATTATTGTGTCATTTCTGCGTCAAAACAACCACTTATCCATGGCATTTCAATTGTTGTTTAAAGTAAATCCTGACAAAATTGCAGATTTTATGTTTTTTTCAACTTGCCTAAAAATTTCGTGTACTAAAATCGTAGTTTTGTCGGAGAAATTAAAAACGGTTCATTATTTGAACCAAAACCAAAAATTATGGACGACAATCAAAATCCAGCTCCCAATAAAAAACCGACAGGGGGATTTAAGTTTAACCCGTATTGGATTTACGGTATTCTTTTTATTGTTTTGCTAACACTTACCTTTTATCGTCCTTCTACTGGCGGAAATTCCAATTGGAATGAAACCAAACAAATGATCTTGCAGGGCGATGTGCAACAAGTAAAGGTAGTGAATGACCGCGTATGCGAAATTTTCTTAACCAAAGAAGCCCGATCTAAAGCTGAATATGCAAAAAAAGGCAGCAAAGGTGAGGGAATGTTTGCTCAAGATGAACCCGATTTTTCTTTTGAAATTGAAAAAGAGTATTTCAATAACGAAGTGAAAGCTTTGAAGGAAGAAATGACTGCCAAAAAGTTAGACCCAAACAAACTTCTTATTGCGTATGAAAGCCATAGCGATTATATGGGTCAAATACTGCAATGGGTATTTTTCATTGCCATATTCCTTATTTTCTGGACAGTAATATTTAAGCGAAACAGCGGCGGTGGAGGTGGTGCCAATATTTTTAACATTGGCAAATCCCGCGCACAAATATTTGATAAAGATACTAAAGTAAATATTTCCTTTAAAGATGTAGCTGGCTTGGAAGAAGCAAAAATGGAAGTAATGGAAGTGGTAGATTTCCTAAAAAATCCAAAGAAGTACACCAATTTGGGTGGTAAAATTCCGAAAGGGGTATTGCTTGTAGGCCCTCCTGGTACAGGTAAAACATTGCTGGCTAAAGCAGTTGCTGGTGAAGCTGGTGTTCCTTTCTTTTCTTTGTCTGGTTCAGACTTTGTAGAAATGTTTGTGGGTGTGGGTGCTAGCAGGGTTCGCGATTTGTTTAAACAAGCCAAAGAAAAAGCCCCTTGTATTATTTTTATTGATGAAATAGATGCCATTGGCCGTGCCCGCGGAAAAAATTTGGTGCAGGGTAGCAACGACGAAAGAGAAAATACATTAAACCAATTGTTGGCAGAAATGGATGGTTTTGGAACAGACAGCGGCGTTATAATTATGGCTGCTACCAACCGACCCGATATTTTAGATACTGCATTGTTGCGCCCAGGACGCTTCGACCGTCAAATTTCGGTGGATAGGCCTGATTTGGTAGGCCGTGAACAAATTTTTAATGTACATTTAAAACCCTTAACCAAATTGGAAAAGGATGTAGATGTTTCAAAATTGGCAGCCCAAACTCCTGGTTTTGCTGGGGCAGAAATTGCCAATGTATGCAATGAGGCAGCTTTGATTGCTGCACGTAAGGGCAAGGAAGCTGTAGATATGGCAGATTTTCAAGATGCCATTGATAGGGTAATTGGTGGACTAGAGAAAAAAAACAAAATTATATTGCCTGAAGAGAAAAAAATAGTGGCTTACCATGAAGCTGGACATGCAATAGCAGGCTGGTTTTTAGAACATGCCGATCCATTGTTAAAAGTATCTATAGTACCGCGCGGTGCAGCCGCACTAGGTTATGCTCAATATTTGCCAAAAGAACAATACCTATATCGCACAGAACAATTGATGGACAGCATGTGCATGACCTTAGGTGGACGTGTGGCTGAAGATATTTTCTTTGGAAAAATAAGCACAGGTGCACAAAATGATTTGGAACGCATTACCAAACTAGCCTATAGCATGGTTACCATTTATGGCATGAGTGAAAAGGTAGGAAATGTATCTTTTTATGATCCGCAAGGTGAGTACGGTTATCAAAAACCTTATTCAGAAAAAACTTCGGAAATAATAGATGAAGAGGTACGCAAACTTATCTCTGATGCATACAAACGTACCCGTGAACTGCTAGTGGAAAAGAAAGCCCAGTTAGAAATTCTTGCTGAGGAACTTCTATTGAAGGAGCTTTTGTTTAAAACGGACGTAGAAAGATTAATTGGCAATCGGCCATTTGAACATAAAATTACAGAACCCGTTATGGTTGCAGAACCCATATTAAATGAACCTGTAGAAGAATATAAAGCCGAAGAAGAAACCCCAACAATAGAGTGAAAATAACCCGCCAACAAATCATTACTTGGCTATTCGTAGCCACTATGCTGATTATGGCGTGGTTCCTTCGCAGTGTGATTGCCTATTTTGTAGTAGCTATGATTCTAGCTTTTATTGGGGCTCCAATTATTGCTTGGCAAAATAGGGTGTTGCGGTATAAAGGCAAACCCTTGCCGACATGGATTCCAGCTTCTGCAATTTTATTGTTATTCATTGGTTTATTTGCAGCGTTTGTTTTTATGGTGGTGCCTCCTTTGGTAGATCAAACCGCAGCCATTTCTAACATTAGCCAACACGCATTTGATAAAAGTTTCGGGCAACCCATGCACGACATTCGCTACCATTTAGAAAACATAGGTGTGCCTGCCGAAGATTTAACACCCACGGCAATTCAATCGAAATTAAAAGAGTATTTAAGTTTCGCCACGTTAAGCAATATTGCAGGTTCTGTTTTTTCAAGCCTAACCGCAACCGTAGGCTGGGTTTTTTCAGTCTTGTTTATTTCTTTCTTTTTTTTAAAAGATAAATATCTCGTTTATCGGTTGTTATATATTCTCACGCCAGACAAATATGAACCTAGGATGCAACGGGTTATAAGAGGGTTGAATGACATGTTGGGGCGTTATTTCCGCAGTATCTTTATTCAAGTTTTTGTTTTTGGCAGCTACATTTATGTGGGGCTAACCCTAGCTGGGGAAAAATTCGCATTGACGGTGGCCATATTTTCAGGGCTCATCAATTTGGTGTCTTACATAGGTCCCCTTATTGGCATTTCTTTTGCTTTAATATTTTGCATATTGTCCAATATCGGTGCCGATTTTTATACTGTAATTGTTGGCAAAATGTATGAAGTTGTCGTAGTTTATGCTATCGCTATTGTACTAGACAATTTTGTAAGCTATCCTATTATTTTTTCCAAATCGCTAAAAGTCCACCCCATGGAACTGTTTTTTGTGATACTCGCCGGTGCCCAGTTGGGTGGCCTTGGAGGTATGATGATTGCCGCACCTTTATACACTGTTTTGCGCATCATAGCCAAAGAGTTTTTAGGGCAATTTGAAATTGTACAGAGTGTGACGAAACATCTTTAGGGATATTTTTTTTCTCCTGCTTCAATTTCCAAATCCAAATAGTTATCTTTTGGCACCACTGGACAAGAAAATTCGTGGTTGTAATGGCAAAATGGGTTGTATGCAAAATTAAAATCCAAAATCCCCGAATCTGAAAATATAGGTACTTCTATAAATCTACCTCCGCCATAAGTTTCTATGCCGCTGGTTTTGTCTCTAAACATTACAAAATAGTGCAGGGAGTCTTCCAAAAAAACCAGGGCTGGCAATGCAAAGTTTTTTTTGTCAATTGCAAATTTCAAAATCCCACGATAGTTCATTCTCCGCTTCATACCTTTGGAATCGAGTATTTCCAATATTTTATTCTTTTGGGTCTCTGATACCAAAGATACAGGAACCCGAAATGCCGCATTTGGTTTGTAATATTTTAAGCCCTTAAAATTGAGTTGGTCACTGATAACAGGAGATTCTGCTCCTATAGCAAATGCATTGTCTTTTTGTTTTCGAAACGACAATACTTCCCCATTCCAATCTTCTTTAAGCACCATTTCTGTCTTTTCCGCAGTTTTTGCTCCCCTTTGGGTGCAGGCAGAAAGTGCAACAATAACCATAAGCCCAATTTTTATTTGAAACATAGCCTGCAAATTTGCGTATTTTCGCACACAATGAAAGCAGTTTTTCGGTTTTTGCGCTATGCCGCCGATTTTAAAGGATTCATTTTTCTGAATTTTATATTCAATCTGCTCTATATTGTTTTGCAACTCACCACTTTGTTGCTCATTATGCCCGTGTTGCGTTTCTTGTTTTCTAAAGATCAAGTGGCCCCGTCAATGAGCAACAATGGCATGCAATTCGGTTCTTGGTTTAGCAATCAATACCACAACTTTATTACTTGGTTTTCAGAAATGGCAAAAGGAGAACCTTTCAATGCTTTGGCTTTTTTGGCCATCGCGTTGATTGTAGCCACTATTTTTAAAAATATTTTTAGGTACACCGCCATGAATTTCATGGTCCTAATAAGGAATTACAGCATACGCAAAATGCGCACAGACATATATGAAAAATGTTTGGAATTGCCTGTTGCCTATTTTAATGAAGAGAAAAAAGGGGATTTGCTTTCACGCATGAGTAATGACATGAAGGAGATTGAATTTGCCCTTATGGTTTCCTTAGAAGCGTTGTATTTTCAACCTCTAAACATTCTCATATTTTTGGTGGCATTGGTGGTATTATCACCAGCTTTAACCCTGTATATTCTTCTTTTTTTACCCATAACAGCATTACTCATCGGTTTGGTAGGCCGTTCATTGCGTAAAAAATCTGCTAGAAACCAAATGCTCGCTGGCCGCATTTTAAGTTCGTTTGAAGAAACCATTGGTGGCATTCGAATTATCAAAGCATTCAATGCATCGGGTTTCTTTAAAAAGAGATATAGCGATGAAGATTTAGAATACACCAAAAACAACATTAGCGTGCAACGCCGTTACGATTTATCCTCACCTTTGTCTGAAACGATTGGAATTATGGTATCCGCAGCATTGTTATGGATTGGGGGAGGTATGGTTTTTAAGAAACAATTAGACCCCGAATTTTTCCTTACCTATTTTGCCATTTTTTCACAATTAATTCCCCCATTTAAAGCATTTTCCAGTGCAATATATGCTGCACAAAAAGGAATAGGCAGTTTGGATAGAATCAATGAATTGGTGCAAGCACCTGTAGTAGTTGCAGATCCAATAAATCCAAAAAATCCAGTATTTAATAAAAATATATTGTTAGAAAATGTTTCATTCTCTTACAACCAAAGCCAAGAAGTTTTATTCGGCCTCAATTTGTCGGTTAATAAAGGCCAAACCATTGCATTTGTTGGACCATCTGGTGCGGGTAAAACCACCGTTACCGATTTAATAGCCCGTTTTTATGATGTAAAACAAGGCGGTATTTCCTTGGATGGTATCGACATTCGCGAATTCCGACAAGAAGATTTACGCAGGTTAATAGGCATTGTTTCCCAAGAAAGCATTTTATTTAATGACAGCATTAAAAACAACATTTCATTGGGTAACCAAAATGCGACAGATGCAATGATTGTAGATGCGGCCAAAGCAGCCAATGCGCACGAATTTATTTTGGAAGCCGAAAATGGATATGACACCAACATTGGTGAACGTGGCAGCAAATTAAGTGGAGGCCAAAGACAGCGCATTTCTATTGCCCGGGCATTGCTTAAAAATCCAGAAATATTAATCCTTGATGAAGCAACCAGCGCATTGGATAGCCAGAGTGAGAAACTTGTTCAAAGCGCGCTTGAAACTCTCATGCAACACCGTACTAGTTTTATTATAGCCCATAGACTAAGTACTGTGAAACATGCAGATTTAATTGTGGTATTGGATAGGGGTAAAATTGTAGAAAAAGGAACACACCAAGAACTGTTTAAATTGGATGGACTCTACGCAAGTTTAATTAAATTACAACAATTGGCCTGATGAATAACAACGACATTTTACGCCGTTTGCGTTTTACTTTCGACTTTACCGATTCAGACATGATAAGCTTATTCGGGGCTGTCGATGCAACGGTTACAAGATCCCAAATCAGCGATTGGTTAAAAAAGGAAGAAGATCCTGCTTCTCAGGAAATATCTGATAAAGACCTTGCCACATTCTTAAACGGTTTTATCAACCAAAGGCGTGGGAAAAGAGAAGGAGAGCAGCCTAGGCCAGAAGATAGGTTAAACAACAATTTGATTTTTCGCAAATTAAAAATTGCATTGAATTTAAAAGACACAGATATCATTGAAATTTTAGACTTGGTAGGATTTCCAATTAGTACGCATGAATTGAGTGCCTTTTTTCACAATCCAAATCACCGAAAATACAGACCCTGCCAAGATCAAATTTTACGCAATTTTATTCATGGTTTGCAATTAAAATACAACCCTAAAATAGAAGAATAATTTTTAGTATTCAGTTGATACGAATAAACTCTGTTTCTCCCAAAACTACATGATCAACTTTATTTGGGCGTTTGTCATCATTTTTAATCTTTATGCAATAACAAGATTATTGAAATATTATCCCAAATTCCGCCATTTTTTACTGAAGGCATCAAGTCTTTCAAGGTCCTAATTTATGTATTAAACCAATACAATAATTTAAATGCCAAAGTGCGATTCTTGGAATTATATTCAGGTGTATAATTTTCAGAATACACAATAAAGAAATCGCTTAAAGGTTGGAATCTCCATTGGTATCTCAAATTGACATTAACATTTTGGGTTTGTGTATTGTATTGCAAAAAGGACGTAAAATACATCACTGTGGAGAAACTGATATCTATTTTTGTACCGACCAAATTATACACTGTTTTTCCCAACTGACCTAAGTCTATGTCTTCACGGCGGTAGTTTATTCCAATGGTGCCCCAGGGTTGCTTGCGGTAATTTAAACTGCCATCAATTGCATATCTTTTTCCATTGTAATAATCGCCAAAATACACGTCCAATACACCGTTTAATTTCTTCCGATTGTTGCTAGTAAAGCCCACATTTCCTGCGTTCCATTGGTATTTCCCAAGCATGTATAATTTACCATCCCTCACAGGCGTAAAGGGCGTATAAAAATTGATAAAATTATTACCCAAGGAGGCTCTAAATTCGGTTGAATTCTGCAACATTATTTTCCCCTGACCCTGCAACAGACTTTCGGTGGGTTTTAAGAAACTGTCGTAGTATGAACTATTGTAAATGTTAAAACTGTAATTGTTTATCTTACTTTTTTTAGGGTAAAATGTGCGCATTACTGAAGGCTCCAGCCTATAATAAGAAAGAAGTCTAGTCCTTTTAAGAATAGGGTCGTAGTTTTCGATTCTAGGCACAAATCCTGTTCGCGCCCTAAAATCTTTCCCTACGTATTCATGGTTCCATGCCCATTCCCATTTTAATGTGCGATACAATAAAAACGTTGCATGCGAATAATTTTCTTTGCCCGCACCTTTGTAAAATGCCTGTTGGTAAAATGCCTTGCCCATCCAACGTGAATCTTTGGACTGCAAATTGTATTCAATGCCAGAAATAGTATTGCTATTTTTTGCAAATTCTGATTTGCTACCCTCCATATCATTTACCAAAATAAATCCGATATTGGATGATCTAAAAACTTTGCGCTGAAAGGCCAATACTTGATAATTTTTTGACCCTGTGCCGAACAAGGTATCAATTCGTGTTTGCACTGTCATCAAACCTACACGCCATTTGTTATTTATTTTTCCGGTAATACGCACCCCTCCGTCAATTGGCACGTTACCAGTGTTGCCTAAGCCAATTCGTCTTGAAAAGAATGGGCGTATTTGTCTAAACCCAAAATTTGCAAACAAATCACTATTTTCAATAAAAAACTGCCTTCTTTCAGGGAAAAATAAATTGAACCGGGTTAAATTAATTTGTTGAACATCCACATCCACTTGGGCAAAATCTGGATTTAAGGTAATGTCTAAATTTAGCGATGAGCTTAAACCAATTTTTAAATCTGCTCCAAATCTAGGTTTAGAAGTGCTGAAAGGTTCCCCAGATTTGTATGGACTGGTGCCAGAGGTTACGTCACTTGCATAAGGAATGATGGCTATGTTTTTTCCCTTGCGAACAGGTGCTTCTGGAAAAATTAAACCCCCTCCAAAGTTAAGAACACTAATGTTAAAATTTCTTGGTACTTTTATCCAAGTGCTTACTTCATTGTTTTTTAAATCTATACGTGCAACATTGAATTTCCATTCTTTGTTGCCTTCTGCAAATCGTATAGATTTGTATGGAATCTCAAACTCTGCGAACCAAGTATCTTTTACAATGCGCGTTGCACTGTACCAAATTTGATCCCATGCCGTAGTTACACCAAAACCTCCTCCATTTTCGATGGCACCCTCACGCTGGCTGTTCTTAGGCGTTAATCCAAACGAGAATCCATTCTGCCCATCTTGAAATGGACTAATCGACAAAACAACTGCATCACTGTTGGTAACAGAAAAATCTCTTTTTAGGGTTTGTAGAACAAAATCCTTATTTGGGTTTCTATTATAACAAATTATGCCACAATAGATTGACTTTTCGCCATATGCAAACATAAATTCTGTTTTGGTTTTTGAAGCCGAAGTGTCATAAGGATAATGTTGAATAAAGTTGCCCTTTTTCTCGGATATTTTCCAAATTTTATCCTTTAAATTGCCATCCACAACTACGGATTCATTGGTTTTGAGAACAAAGTAATTCTCAAACTTTTGCTGTGCATTTAAATTTATAAAAAGAAGAAAAAGAAGAACGGAAAGTGCGTTTTTCATAGAGATCAATCTTTTAGCGCAATATTTCTTTTTTGCGTCTGGTTAAAATAATTTAATTTTTTATAATACTCAATTTTGGACGAGGGAACATAAAATTTAATATTTACATTGGCAATCAAATTGTTATTTCTAATACCATTCCAAGCTTTCATTTCGGCAATGGAACAATCGAAAATGTCGCTTAAAGTATAAAATCCATCCCCCGGTTTGATTTTATACCAAACCCAAATTTTTGCAGGTGAAGCTGGAATATTTGGCTTTGGAAGTTCAGTTTTGGGTTCATCTGGTTTGCTTTCCTTGGGCCTAATTTCAATATACGTTATACTATCTACAACGCGCATTATGGTGTCGTATTCAATAACCGGAGCAGGGGTATATGTAGCTATTTTATGCAGCGAATCGCGCATGGAATTGTAAATAGCGCGTTGTGTTTTAGGCACATTGAAATATAAAGTTGTACCAAAATAAGGAATTACATTGCTCTTAAATTCTGGATTCATGTTCTTCAAATCAGATGCAATGATTCCCGTTTTTTGCTCTACTAATGTAAAAGATAATTCAGTATTTGCACTCACAGTGTCGGTTGCCATCATGTGCAAATCAGATTCTTGAATTCTAAAATCTTCTCGAAAATACATTACCGTTACTGCGGCAATAAACTGCACAACAGGTTCCTTTTCCGCTGGCTCCAAATGTTCATAGATGACATTAAAATCTAAACTGTTTCCAGACAAGCGTATTACTTGGTTGAGACGAATTGCACCAATTCTAAAGGCGGTAATTGTTTTGAGCCAATCTTTGTAAATAAATTGTAAATCCGCCAAATATTGACATGCTGCCTCTGAACTTGCATCTAAAGATCTTCTTTCGTCAATCAATGAGTTTTGCTTTAAACCATATTTTTTTGCAATCGAATAATTGAGTGGCCACATGCCAGAACTGCCATCTTTGCCAATGAAAAAATTATTATAGCCTGTATTTCCCGCTGGCAGGTATTTTATAAACCATGGCAATCCATTTATTCTTCTAGAAGATTCCATTTGGTTAAAATATAGAACCCCTTTCCCTAGAATATCACTGGTAGCATTGTTATCATTTTGCAACCATTTTTTTATATTTGCTTCCACATCTGCATTGTAAAAATAGGGCATGCCATGCTGCTGCAATTGTTTTATTTTACTTTCATAACCCTGAGACTTTAATGAGGACAGTGAAAAAAAAGCAATTGAAAAAAGTAAATAATATATTAAGCCAAGTCTCTGCATTCTAATAATATTTGTGACAATGCAAACAATTTTCGTTCCTCAAAATCAGCACACATCAATTGCAAACCAATTGGCAAACCAGTTTCACTTTGGCCATAGGGAACGGAAATTGCCGGCACGCCTGCCAAATTCGCTTGCACAGTAAATAAATCTGCCAAGTACATACTAATAGGATCTTTGCTTTTTTCGCCCAATTTAAAGGGCGGGGTGCTCGTTGTAGGCATAAGTATAGCATCACATTCAGAAAGCACATGTAAAGTTTTTTCGCGAATTAACCTACGCACTTGTTGGCCTTTTCTATAATATGCATCGTAATAATCAGAACTTAAAACAAAGGTTCCCAGCATTATTCTGCGCTTCACCTCAGTGCCAAAACCTTCCGTTCTGGATAAAGTAAATGTGGTTTCCAAATCTTTCGCATCCTTACTTCTATTGCCATAAAGCAAACCGTTATATCGAGATAAATTGCTAGAAGCTTCTGCAGTGGTGAGTACATAATAAACTGGAACCATGTAGTCTAACAGCGGAAAAGTAAAATAGGTAATCTTATGACCCTGTTTCTCCAATGCCTGAATGGCCTGCATGGTTTGTTTTTTCACATCAGGGTGCAATCCCGGATGTTCAATGGCCTCTTTCATTACAGCAAAAGTGTATTTACCATTGGGTTCTGCATGAAACAATTTGTCATTATTTTCTATGGCAACAGTACTATCAAAATCATCTGGGCCTGAAATTATTTGGGTTAACAATTCCATGTCTTCTATACTTTTTGTAAATGGGCCTAACTGGTCAAAACTACTGGCATAAGCGAGCAAACCCCAACGAGAAACTTTGCCATAGGTCGGCTTTAAGCCGTAAAGGCCTGTAAAGGCCGCGGGCTGGCGAATAGAACCGCCAGTATCCGAACCAATGGATGCATGACACATACCTGCTTGAACTGCCACTGCGCTGCCTCCAGAGCTTCCACCTGGAACACGGGTGTTGTCGATAGCGTTTAAAACCGGGCCAAATGCAGAATTTTCATTGCTGGCTCCCATGGCAAATTCATCACAATTGGTACGTCCAATGAAAATGGCATCTTCATGAAGTAACCTTTCAACAAGCGTGCTGCTATACTGGGATTCAAATCCTTCTAAAATTTTGCTTGAGGCAGATACTTTGTGGTTTTTATAGGCAATAACATCTTTCAAAGCTATTACTATACCTGCCAATCTGCCGGCTGTGCCATTTTTTATTTTTAAGTCAATACTTTGGGCCTTTTCGAGAGCTTCAACGTCCCATACTTCCAAAAATGCATTGAGATTTTTGTTTTCCTCAATTTTCGTGAGATAATTTTTTACCAGTTGTTCACAGGTTATTTCACCCGCAAACAGATCTTTCTGGATTTCTGAAATGCGGTTGTATTTTTTCAACTTTTATCAGCCTTTGGATCTTCGTCCATTCCCTTTTTTATTTCATTCTTTACGGAGTCTTTTGCATCGTTAAATTCGCGAACACCACGCCCAATGCCGCGCATTAACTCTGGAATTTTTTTTCCGCCAAACAACAACACCACCACCAAAAGGATAAGAATGATTTCGGGCATGCCCAAAAATGCAAGTATTACAGTACTACTCATATTCTAATTTTTCTTCAAAATTAGGTCATTTTATCTCATACTACAAAGGAAAATCCGCAATAATTAAAACACATTTTTGGATTGAATGGATAGAACTGAGTATTTTTGCACAAAAATTAAACCCTATCGCATGTCAACTGTTTCTGAAGCACTCCATAACTTGAATGATTTGTTAGAAAAAAATCTGGATCACACGCAAATCGAATTTTCACGCATCCGCGCTGGAAAAGCTGCCCCCGGCATGCTCGACAGTGTAATGGTAGAATATTATGGAGCCATGACTCCCCTGGGTCAGGTGGCCAATGTAAACACACCCGATTCTCGCACATTGTCTATTCAACCCTACGATAAAACCTTGCTGCGTCCCATAGAAACGGCGATAATTAATAGCAATTTGGGCTTTGCTCCTAGCAATGATGGCGAATTCATTAGAATTAGCATTCCACCAGTAACTGAAGATAGAAGAAAAGATTTGGTGAAAATGGCAAAGAACGAAGCAGAAAACTCGAAAGTCGGCATTCGCAATCTTCGCAAAGAAGCAAATGAAAAAATAAAGAAACTAAGAAATGATGGTCTGAGTGAAGATGACGCCAAGAACGGCGAAGACCAAATTCAAAAAATGATAGACAATTTCATTGCCAAAACAGAGGATGTGCTGGCAAAAAAAGAAAAAGAAATTATGACAGTTTAAAGTTTTTTAATCTGCATACAAATACTTGTAGATCGAAGCAACAATATTTTTGGCGGCATCCCCTTTGCCATAAATATTTTCTATAAAATTTCCCGGGGTTACATTTAGTGCTTTTAGGATATCTGAGGGGGTTTCCCATACCAATTGGTTGCAATTGTTGGCTAAAGTTTCAATCCATTCCGTTTCAGATCTTACCGTTACGCATTGCTTTTTCAGAAAATAAGCCTCTTTCTGCATTCCACCGGAGTCTGTGATAATGGCCTCGGATGTCGTTAAATATTTCAAATTTTCGAAATATCCTTGTGGTTCAATAAATTCGATGTTTCCAAATACGCCTAAATTCATTTTGTATTCCGCTTGCAATAGGTTCATGGTTCTGGGATGAACGCTAAATATTACCCGATGCTTCAAAGAATTTAATGCATTTAAAATAGACAGCATTCTCGCCGGATTGTCTGTGTTGTATGGCCTGTGAATCGTTACATAATAAAAATCTTTTACAATTGCATCCATATTAAGTTTTCCTTTGGCCAACAATATCATATCCAACATTACATCTCCGGATATTTCAGCATTTTCAATACCCTCCTGTTTTAAATTGTCAATCGCAACCTGGGTGGGTGCATACAAAAGTGTGCTTGCATGGTCCGTAAGTACCCTATTTATTTCTTCTGGCATTGCCCGATTAAAGCTTCTCAAACCCGCTTCAATATGTGCAACCGGAATGTGTTTTTTTACTGCACATAAAGTGGCGGCTAAAGTGCTGTTTGTATCTCCATAAACAATTAATAAATCAGGATTGATTTCATCTAAAACTGGGTCTAAGGCCAAAAGAATTTGAGCCGTTTGCGAAGCATGTGTTCCACTCCCAACATTCAAATTTATATGAGGTGTTTCTAAACCCAATTCATTAAAGAAAATATCAGACATATTTGGATCATAATGCTGACCAGTGTGCACTGAATAATGCTTTAAGGATTTATGTTCGGCAATTGCAACCTCAATTGGTGCCGCTTTAATAAACTGAGGCCTCGCGCCAATGACTGAAATAATTTTTTTCAAATTCGTTTGATTTAGCTATTTGTGTTGCAAATTATAAATGCATATCTGGTTTCCATTCATTACCATGGTCGTTCAAAATATGCCTTATCTATTTTTCCTTCCCAATCTGTAAACGTAGTCTCCATATTTCTTTTTAACAATAAGGGGTTTTTGTTAAGCCTGGATAACCATGCGATTGGAAATAAAATAAAATAGTAAATAATGGTTAATAAAATATTGGGCACAATAAAACTTAAGATAGCAGTGATTTTCATCCAGGCTTTTGCAACGTATAGACTCAAGGTGTCAGAACTTATGCCAATAACACCAATCAGCACAGCAGCAACCAACGCCCATTTTATTTTAAATATTAAAAATATAAATATAAAACCTAGGGTTATTGTAAGCAGAACTTTGGTGTTGTTTTTTTCTGAATTTGAATGCATATTAGAACAAAGTATAAATAAAAGGTGCTACTGCGCTGCTTCCGCCAAAAACAAGCAAAATACCCAATAGGAGCAAAACTACAATTATTGGCAAAAGCCAAAATTTTTTTCTCTCTCTCATAAATTGCCAAAGATCTTTTATAAAATCCATTTTAATTCCTGTTTTCTTATGAATATTCTTTTGTTAATCCTTGTCAAACTTAAAACCCCATTTATCCTTTTGATCCCAAAATGGTTGATCTTTTTTCATGAACACGAAATTATTAATTACCAAACAATCCATGTCTGTTGCCATAAAACACTGAAATGCGTCTTTTGGGGTGCAAACAATTGGTTCTCCTCTTACATTGAAACTTGTATTAATAACCACACCCACACCGGTTTTTTCTTTAAATTTTTGTATTAAAGTCCAAAATCTTGGATTTGTTGCTTTACTCACAGTTTGCACCCGGGCGCTAAAATCAACATGGGTAACAGCAGGTATTAAACCCCTCTTCTGATACAAACGTCCCATCATACTCGATTCTATGGTCAAAGTTGCTTGTAAATTTTTTATGCTCTCCTTAATTTGAGTAACAAAAAGCATATATGGCGATTTTGTTTCAAGATCAAAATATTGGTGACAGTCTTCTTCTAAAACAGCAGGGGCAAAAGGCCGAAACCCCTCCCGATATTTGATGCTTAAATTCAATTTCTTTTGCATAAATTCATTCCTTGCATCTGCAATAATACTTCGATTACCTAAGGCTCGCGGTCCAAACTCCATTCTGCCCTGAAACCACCCTATTACATTTCCAGCCGCTATTAAATCTGCAATTTCTGCAGAGAGTTTGTCGAAATCATCTACTTTTTTAAACTTCGACTTAAAGGCATTACACATTCTTAATATCTCCTTGTCCGAAAAGTCAGGTCCTAGGTAGGTGCCCTCCATAATATCGCCTTCAATTGGCTCAAGCCTTGGATGGTTAAAATACATGTAATTCACAGCCAATGCCGCACCCAATGCACCGCCCGCATCACCTGAGGCCGGTTGAATGTATATATTTTTAAAAATTTCGGAATTTTTCAACATCCCATTGGATACGCAATTTAAGGCCACTCCACCTGCCAAGCATAAATTTGAAGAACCTGTTAAACTGAATGCTGTTTTTGCCATTTTTAATACAATGTCCCCAGTAACCTTTTGAATTGCCAGAGCCAAATCACAATGCGCTTGCAATAAATTATCACTCTCTGCCCGTTTTGGAAAACCGAAGAGTTCTTCCCATTTCCCATTTTTAACCATGGTAAGCCCAGTGGCAAAATTAAAATATTCTTTATCCAACCATATAGAGCCATCCTCAAATATTTTAATCAATTTTTGCTCAATAATTCGAATAAAATCTTGCGTCCTCTGGGCCTCAATATTGCCATATGGAGCCAAACCCATTAATTTATACTCTCCAGAATTTACTGTAAAACCAAGATAATACGTGAAGGAAGAATATAATAGCCCCAAAGAATGCGGAAACTTCATTTCTTTAAGTATCTTAATTTCATTGCCTTTCCCGTGTGATATGGTTGCGGTTGCCCACTCGCCCACGCCATCTATCGTCAGAATAGCCGCATCTACAAATGGCGATGTAAAAAATGCACTCGCGGCATGAGATAAGTGATGTTCTGGAAAAAGGATTTTAAGTTTTTTTTTCTCAAATTTTCCTATTTCGGCAAGTCCATCCTTAATCAATTTTTTTAGAAACAATTTTTCTCGAATCCAGATTGGCATCGACTTTAAAAAAGACAACAAACCCTTCGGCGCAAACGCATAATAGGTTTCCAATATTCTTTCAAATTTCAATAGCGGCTTATCATAAAATACAATCGCTTCTAATTCATCCAAGGAAAAGCCAGAGGTTTCCAAACAATATTGAATGGCATTCTTTGGAAATTCAGCAGTGTGTTTTTTTCTTGTAAATCTTTCCTCTTGAGCCGCCGCAATAATTTTGCCATCTACAAGAATCGCAGCAGCAGAATCGTGATAAAAAGCAGATATTCCTAAAATTGCCGACACTAAATATTATTTATTTCTTCTGAATATGGCAAAGCATCAAACCGATTTGAAAGTAAGCCATTTTCTTACCTTTTCAGCCTTTAAAAAAACCTCGTCTAGCGTCTCTGCCAATATCGTTATGTGCCCCATTTTGCGATTTGGCTTTATTACATTCTTATTGTACAAATGAATATAAACACCTTCCATTGCCAATAAATCTTCGGTATTGGTAAGGACATATTCTCCTGTAAAATTTTCTGGTCCAACCAAATTTAACATGGCGGCAGGCTGTATTAATTGTGTACTACCTAGCGGGAATCCCAATAAAATTCTATTCAATTGCTCGAACTGCGAAGTATAGCAGCCCTCAATGGTATGATGGCCGCTGTTGTGCGGTCTAGGTGCAATTTCATTCACCAAAACCTCGCCACCTTGGTCAACAAATAACTCCACTGCAAACAAACCTGGACCATTAAAAGCTTCAATGGCAGCCATTGCAATTTTTCTGCACTCTTGATCCAATTTTTCATCCATTCTTGTTGGAGAAAATAAAAACTCTACTAAATTTGTAATTGGATTAAAGTACATTTCAATGGAGGGGAATGAAACAGATTCACCATCCTTTCCTCGAGCAACAATCACAGCATATTCGACAATATTCTCATGGTATTGTTCAATTAAACAGGGTTGGTCTATAATTACTTTTCCTTGAATGAGATCCTCTTTTTTAACAATTAGAACGCC
>Ga0105048_10007484_pt1 | contig 17539 bp, 5 predicted proteins | sample MAT05_FD_78382 | JGI IMG/M metagenome (GOLD analysis project Ga0105048, IMG submission 78382) | Freshwater microbial communities from Lake Fryxell liftoff mats and glacier meltwater in Antarctica - MAT-05 | ecosystem: Environmental > Aquatic > Freshwater > Ice > Liftoff microbial mat | place...
CCGTGGTGGTCGGTCGTTACTACCTCGACTTCTCCGAAGCCCAACTCGCCGACGCGCTCGACGTGGCGCCCGGCACCGTCAAGAGCCGTCTCAGCCGAGCGCTCACCCAACTCTCGAACCTGATGGAGGAACACGATGGCCGATCATGACGATCCGCAAGCCAGCGACATGCAACCCAGCGACATACAACCCAGTGACATCGGCCGACGTCTCGGCGGCGTCGCTGCCGGCATCGACGTCGGCGAACTCGACGCGGCACGGATGACTGTCGACGGTGTCGTCGGTCGTCGACGTACCCGCAAGCGTCTCGGTGCCGGGCTCGGCGCGGCGGCGGTGATCGCGCTGGTGGCCTCTGCCGTCGTACTGACGATCGGCGGCGCCGAGCCGGACACGCTCGTGACCACCGACGACACCATTGCCCCGGACATCGCCCCCGACGACAGCGTCGACGTACCGGAGCCCACACTCGCCCTCCCCATCGCGACCGCGCAGCCGGTCGAGCTCATCGATGGTGTCGCTCGACCTGGGTCGGCGGCCGGTGCGAACGGTGCGCCCGAGTACGGCGAGTGGATCGTGCCGTGGGACGACGGCTTTCTCGTCGGCTCGATGCAGTTCCCTCCGCAACGGCTCCCCGACGAAATTCCCGAGGACGTGCGCGCCCTGTTTCCGCAGGAAGTGATCGACTTCTTCGACGGCGACCTGCCCGACACGATCGCCGAGGCCACCGAACAGCTGAGGGAGGCCGGCCTGCTCGACGTGGTCACCGAGGTCATCCAGAACAATCCAGCCGCCTCCGACGCCATCTTCGGCGCCCCCACCGCGGCTCCGACGCTGGATGTGCGGTTCACGGTCGACGGGGTCGATTGGGAGCCTCGCGAGATGGTCCTGCCGCCGGGTGCCACCTACCTGTCGAGCGTGACCGCCGTCGGCGATCGCCTCGCCACGGTGTACAGCGTCGATGATCCGCTCACCGGGTTGACCATCGACGGCACCATCAGGGTGGCGTCCACGACCGACCTGGCCACGTGGACCACCCAGGACATCGTGGTGCCACCGCCAGGCGAACTGCCTGACGGAATCAACTGGAGGGTGTCTCCGCAGGGACTCGTCGCCAACCAGAACGGTTGGTTGCTCCAGGTTTTCGACTCGATCGATGCCGATCCGTTCGCGCTGCTGCCGATCGAGATCCAAGACGAGATCAACGCCGGAAGCGGCCTCAGCTTCAGCTCGGATGAACTCGGCATCACCGTCGAGTACGACTACGACTACGACCCCGACGGCAATCCTTCCGAGACCAGAACATTCACGTGGGTTGAGCTCGGCGTGGCGCCCGAGGCGGCGCGGTTGCTGTCTGAACAGGACTACGCGCCATCGTTGTGGACGTCATTGTGGGACGGCGAGCCCATCCCGGGCGATGCGACCTCGATCGTCGGTCCGATCGCGGCCACCTCCGAGGGATTCGTGCAGTGGAGCGATCAGACGCAGTTCTCGCCTGACGGGGTCACATGGACGTCGAGCCCCCTTCCCGATGACGTATCGTTCGTGACGGGCGCATTCGACATCGACGGTGGTCTGATCATCATGTCCTCCGCCCGGTCCGGTGGGAGCCTCGTCCACCGCGTCGACGAACGCGGCGAGAACGCCGTGCTCCTCGAGCTTCCCCTGCCGGACGCAGGGTCGTTGTCTCCGACCGGCGCGTTCGGAGATTCGGCCACGTCCGGCACGGTCGTGTCCGTCGACCCGGTCGTTGCTGGCGACGATCGACTCACTGTCGAGGCCGACGGTTACCGCCTCAGCCTTCAGCAGCAGGGCGGGCTTCTGGAGGTCGTCGACATCGCCACGGGCGAGGTGGTGGCGATGGGCACCCTGGCTCCAGCGAGCAGCGACATCGAGTCGCCGATCACGGTGGGTGACGATGGCATCACCGTCACCCACCCGACCACGGGCGAGGTGATCGTCGTGTTCTCGAACGTGGCGCTCGGCGCTTCGGAGAGTGAGTCTTTCGATGCCGGCGGCGGCAGCGAATACACCCCCGACTTCTGGTTGATCGCTTCGCTCGACGGCGAGCGCTTCGTGGTCGAGGACATCGGGGATTCACTCGACGGTCCGACGTCGCTGGCAACCAATGGCACCCGCCTGCTGCTGCAGTCGGGCACCAACTGGATCATCTACGACCTCGCCTGAGGCCTGACGAGGGCGTAGAGCTCTTGGAGCCACGGTTCGACGTGAACGGCTCGTGACGAAGTTCCCGGAGTCGCCACGGCCCGGCCACCCGATGCCAGACTCGGCCTCCGATGAGTGTGGACAGCCGGGAATGCAGTGGGCTCGTCGCGTCGTTCCGCAACGCCGGCCTCCGGCGGCTGTACGTCGCCGAGGTGATCTCGGGCGCCGGCGACGGAATCTTCTGGGTCGCCCTCGTCGTGTTCCTCGCGGACCAGCCACGGTTCGGTCTCTGGCTGACGATTGCAGTCGTTGCCCGCCTTGCCCCACGGGCGCTCCTGAGCCTCTCTGCCGGATCGCTCGTCGACCGGAGCAATCTGCGACGCCTGATCGTGTCGATCGAATGCTCGAGGGCGGCGCTGATGGCGACGCTCGCCGTGATGGTGTCACAAGATGTCGCAGCGCTCGTCGTGCTCGTGATCATCGCGGTGTCGTACACGGTCGCGGCGCCCACTCGTCCAGCGCTTTCGGCGGTTGTTCCGGCGATTGCAGGTGAGCGGCACCTCGCCGTCGCCAACGCCGTGCTCAGCACGATTCGGCAGGTGATGACCTTCGTCGGACCGTTGCTGGGTGTGGTGGTCGCGATGTGGTCACCGACCGCCGGGTTCGCCGTCAACGGGGCGACGTTCGCGGTGTCCGGGGCGATTATCGCCACGGTTCGGCGGATTCCGCACCGAGCGCACAGCGAGCACATGACCACGGGCCGTTTGCGTGGGCTGGGTCTGATCTCGTCGTTTCGTGACGGATTCAGCGTCGTCCGGTCGATCCGCGAGATGCCGCCGCTCGTCGCGCTCATCGGTGTCATGTACGTCGTCCGAGGTGCCGAGATGGTGCTCCACGTGTACGTGGTTCGCGACCTGCTCGATGCCCCCGTCGACGAGATCGGATTGCTCGGCGGTGCCATCGGCCTCGGTGCCTTGTTGGCGATGCCGATCGCTGCCCGCGCCGCGAACTCGCTGAGTCCGGTTCGACCGATACTCGCCTCGCTGGTACTGACGGCGATCCCGACGGCGGCGCTCGCTGCGATCACCCAGACCGTCTGGGCCTGCGCAGTGCTCGTCGGCGTCGGCGTCGGTATGGTCGTGTTCGAGGTGGTGATCGTGGTGATGGTCCAGCGAGTCACACCTGCGGAGTCGCTCGGGCGGGTGTTCGGGGCGATCAACGGTGCATCGAACACCGGCAAGCTCGCGGGAGCAGTTGCCGCACCATTTCTCATCGCGGTGCTCGGGTTGGAAGCCACGCTCGGCGTCGTGGCAGCACTGCTGCTCGTCGCCGGTGCGGTTGCCCTCCGCCCGCTCGTGGTCATCGGTCGCCTGGCAGCCGCTCGCCAGCGCGATCTCGAACCGCGAGTGCGCACGCTCGCAGCACTCGGCATCTTCGATGGGGCGTCGGAGGCCTCGCTCGAGCGCATCGCGGCCGACGTCGAGCCGGTCGATGTGGTCACAGGGACCGTGGTCATCCGTGAGGGCGATCAACCGGACGATCTCTACATCGTGGTCAGCGGATCACTCGCGGTGTCGGTCGAGGGTCGACCGGTCGGCGCGCTGGGCGTGAACGACTGGTTCGGCGAGATCGGTCTGTTCGACGAGCGGCCTCGGACGGCGACGGTGACGGCCGTCGACGACACCGTGCTGTGGCGCATCCCCGGCCAGACGTTCCTGTCGGTGCTGAAGAGCGCCGGCTCGCCGCCATCAGCGTTGCTCGACGGCATCGCCGATCGATTGGCCAACGCCGGAGCGTGACATCTGGTCTGACATCTGGGTCGGTCCCTGGCGTCGCAGGAACATCTGGGGGTCGGGGTTCACCGGCAAGACGGCGAGGTGGCTACTGTCGGCGACGGCGTATCGAGGGGGTGCGCCACGAGCGCAAGGGGGTGAGGGTGACCATCGCAGCGACGTTGATCGAGAGCTTGGGACCGAACGCCCGCTCCGTGTCGCTCGCCGATGGTGACATCCTCGTCGAACAGGGCGACGCCGCCGACAACGTCTACTTCATCCAGTCGGGCACCGTCACCGCGTCGAAGTCCACGCCGCAGGGCGAGGTCATCGTCGGCACGGTCGACGCAGGGCAGGTGATCGGTGAGGTCACCGTGGTCGCCGGTGGCCTGCGCACGGCGACGATTCGTGCCAGTGGCGCGGTCGAGGTGCTCGAGATCGAACGCTCCGAGTTCGAGGCGTGGCTGAACGGCAATCCGGAGATGGCCGACAGCGTGTCCGCCCAGGCCCGCGAGCGCGTCGACCGCACGAACGTCGCCACGATGGTCGCCGAGCTGATGGGCAGCAGCGACCAGGCGCTGGTGCAGCAGGTCGTCGACCGGGTGCAGTGGCGTCGGCTCGAGGCGGGGGAGCTCCTCTTCCGAGAGGGAGACCTGGCCGACGCTGCGTACTTCGTCGTCGGCGGGCGCTTGATGGTGCTCGCTGCGGGCGTCAGCGGCAGCGAGCAATTGGTGGCCGAACTCGGTCGCGGCGAGGTGGTCGGTGAGCTCGGCCTGCTCGATCGGGCGCCGAGGTCGGCGACCGTTCGCGCCGTGCGCGACACGACGCTGGCGGCGTTCTCGACCTCCACGTTCGAGGAGCTCGTCGCGACATCACCACAGATGATGCTCAACGTCACTCGCGGCATTCTCACACGACTCCGCAAGCCGGCGCAGCGCAAGTTCGACCGTGCTGCCTCGCTCACCATTGCCGTCACCGCCGACACCGACGCCGACGCGCTCGTGTCGGAAATCGTGGCGGAGATCGCCCGGTTCGGCACCGCGAAGCACCTGTCGAGCGACCGGGTCGATCGGACGCTCAACCGCACGTCGATCTCGCAGATCACGAGCAACAACGTCGGCGTGCCACGCCTGGCCGAGTTCATGCACGAAGCCGATGTCGGCAACGACCATGTCGTGTTGCAGACCGATCGGGAGATGACGCCATGGACTCGTCGAGCCCTCCGCCAAGCGGACCGCGTCGTCGTGGTGTGCTCGCCGCAGCCGGACGCGAACGAATGCGCCCTGATCTCGGAGATCTTCGCCACGATCGACGATTCCAGCCATGTCGCGAGGATGCTCGCCGTGCTGCACCCGACCACGGTGGATCGTCCACGCGGCACGGCTGCGCTCGCAGCGAGGTGGCCGACCGACGACGTGGTCCACGTGCGAAGCGGTTCGTCGGCGGACGTCGCCAGACTCGCCCGCCTCGCCAGCGGTCACGGCTACGGCCTCGTGTTCAGCGGTGGGGGCGCTCGAGGGTTCGCACATCTCGGCGCGCTGCGAGCGCTGCGCGAGCAGGGTGTGCCCGTCGACCAGGTCGCAGGTTGCTCGATGGGGGCGGTGCTCGCAGCGACGATCGCGCTCGACCATGACGACGACACGCTCTGGGAAGTGGTGCAACGCCAGTCGCAGCGCCTGCGGGACTACACGTTGCCCATCGTGTCGCTCCTCAAGGGTGGACGCATCTCTCGCAGCATCGAGCACACCTTCGGGTCGTGGGACATCGAAGATCTGTGGTTGCCTTTCTACTGTGTCTCCACCAACCTGACGACGTCGCAGCTCGAAGTGCATCGTCGGGGCAGTGCAGCGACCGCGATCCGGGCCAGTGTCGCCATCCCCGGGGTGCTCCCGCCGGTGCCACACGACGGCGACCTGCTCGTCGACGGGGGCGTGATGAACAATCTCCCGTTCGAGATGATGCGTGACAACAGCACGGTGGGGACGATCATCGCGGTGGATGTCGCTCGTGACCAGGGCCCAGCCGCAGCAGCCGACTACGGGATGTCGGTGTCGGGGTTCCAGGCGCTCATCGCGTCGTTTCGGCGGGGTGGGTCCGTGTACCCGAGTGCTCCATCGGTGCTGCTGCGCAGCCTGCTCGCAGGCGCCATTCAGAACCAGAACGCGTCGTTGGCGGATGGCTCGATCGACTTGTTGCTCACGCTGCGTCTTCCCGGTTTCGGGCTGCTCGATTTCGAGCGGTCACGAGTGATCGCCGACGCGGGCTACGAAGCGTCGAAATCCGAAGTTCGAACATGGGCGGCCACCCGCCCGGAATTGAGAGTCACCGCATGATCCTGCTGACCTTCCGTGACCTCGTCTACCGCAAGACCCGGTTCATCGTGGTCACGGTGCTGGGCGCCGTGGTGTTCGCACTGCTGTTCGTGATGACCGGTCTCGTGAACCAGTTCAATCTCGAACCGGCCGACACGGTCGAGCAGTTCGGCGCAGAGCAGTGGGTGCTGCCCGAGGGAGTTTCGGCTCCGTTCACGTCGGTGTCGGTGATGCCGGCCGCTGCGCTCGACGCCGTCGACGCGGCCACGAAGTCGCCCGTGGTGATCACCCGGTCGAGCGTGGCTCAGGGTGATGGCGAGATGCCCGAGGAAGTGGTGCTGGTCGGCTTCGAGTCGGGCGGGCTCGGCGGTCCGCAAGTCGTCGAGGGACGAGCACCACAAGCCGCTGGCGAGGTAGCACTCGATCGAACGCTCGACATCGACGTGGGCACCGACATCACCGTGGCGGGCGAACCGTTCACCGTCGTCGGGTCGACTGATGCCACCACCGTGCTCGCAGGTATCCCCTTCGCGTATGTCGGGCTGCCCGAGGCACAGATGCTGGCGTTCACGTCGACCGAGGTGATCAGTTCGGTGCTGGTGTCCGGTGAACTCGGACCGCTGCCGGACGGCCTCGCGTCGCTGTCTTCCGACGACGTGGTCGACCAGACGCTGCAACCGCTCGAGGGTGCGATTGCGTCGATCGATCTGGTGCGGGCGTTGCTCTGGATCGTGGCGGCGATCATCGTCGGTGCAGTCGTCTACCTGTCGGCGCTGGACCGTCAACGTGACTTCGCCGTGCTCAAGGCGGTCGGTACGCCGAACTCGTCGCTGCTCGGCAGCCTCGCCTTGCAGGCGGTGCTCATCGCGCTGGGTGCTGTGGCGTTGGCGGCGATCATCCAGATCTTTCTCGCACCGCGATTCCCGCTGCCCGTCACGGTGCCGGCACGGGCGTTCTGGCAGCTTCCGCTGCTCGCTGTGGTGATGGCGCTCGCCGCTGGAGCGATCGGCATGCGCAAGGTACTCAGATCTGATCCGTCACAAGCATTCTCGGGGGCAGCATGACCATTGGACCACTCGCCGTCAGCGATCTCGTCGTCGAGTTCATCCACGACGGCTACGCCATCCGCCCGCTGGACGGGCTGTCGTTCGGGGCGGAGTCGGGCGAGCTGGTGGTGTTGCTCGGCCCGTCGGGCTGCGGCAAGACAACCCTGCTGTCGTGCCTCGGAGGCATCCTCACGCCCACCTCGGGCTCGATCCGCATGGGCGACCTCGACGTCACCAAGATGAAGGGCAAGCACCTCGACGCGTACCGACGCAACGACATCGGGTTCGTGTTCCAGGCGTTCAACCTCATCCCGTCGCTGACGGCGCGCGAGAACATCGCTGTGCCACTCACGCTCACCGGTCACGGCCGCAAGGAGTCGTTCGCCCGTGCCGACGAACTGCTCGAACAGGTCGGCCTCGGCGATCGCGGTGGTCACCTGCCGAGCAAACTCTCGGGAGGGCAGATGCAGCGAGTGGCGGTGGCCCGCGGGCTCGGTCACAACCCGCCGCTGCTCCTTGCCGACGAACCGACGGCGAACCTCGATCACATCCAAGCCGAGGCGATCATCCGGCTCTTGCAGAGCCTGCGCGACGACGGACGGATGATCGTGGTGTCCACCCACGACTCGCGGCTCGTGCCGATCGCGGACCGGATCGTGCACATGGTGCCACCGGACCAGCACGAGGAGCGACCGACCCACGACGTGAGCTTCGCCGCCGGTGAGTCGATCTTCGAGCAGGGCGACAACGCGCAGCTGATCTATGTGATCAAGTCCGGTGAGGTCGATGTGATCCGCATCCTCGCCGACGGTGGTGAGGAGCCCCTCAACCAGCTCGGACCCGACCAGTACTTCGGCGAGCTCGGCCCGTTCCTCGGGTTCCCTCGCTCGGCCTCGGTGCGGGCGAAGAGTGACGTCGTGCTCACCGCGTACAGCTCCCGCGTGTTTCGCGAGAAGGTGCTCCACAAGCACTGACGAAATCTCCGCCTTTCGTCTCGAAGTCCGCGATTCGACCACGTTCCGTGCGTTGGTGAGCACGCGGCGTTGCGGACGGATGCGACGTCGGGCACACCGGAGCCGATCCAGGCTCATTCCGCTGGCGCCTCTCGGACAATCGGTGCTACCAATGTGCTCTGGTGTGACGAACGAGTCGGGGGCACAGGTCGCCGCAGGAGCACCACGGGCTGGGGTGGTCATGACGAAGTTGGCGACACGGGACAACGCAACACCGCGCGGCGCGGCGATCGAGCACCTGTCCCGAACGCCGCCACACGTGTCACGAGTCGCCCCGACACGCCGTCCTCCGTCCGTGCTGTTCGTGCTGGTCGCCGCGGTCCTCGCAGTGACGGCGGTCAGTGTCGCCGAACGCATCGAAGAGCGCGTGATCGAGACTCCGGTCGCCGACGCTCCCGCTGTTGCCCCCTCGAACACAGTCGCCTCGGACGCGCCGTCCGCGCCCGATGCTCCACTCGCGTCCGCCGTTCTACCGAGCGGGACGATGGCGCTCACGCTCCGCGAGGGCGCTGCGGTGATCACCACCGGACCCGACCAGCCTGCGATCGAACTCGCGACCACGACGATCGGTGACCTCGAACTCGGTGAACTGCTTGACGATGCCGTGATCGCGCAGGGCGACGGCGAAGTGTCGTACGACTGGGGCGACGTGACCGAGTGGTACCGAACGGTGCCCCAGGGCCTCGAGCACGGCTACACGATCGACGCCGCTGTGTCGGACACCGACGAGGTGACGGTCACGGTCGAGGTGGCCGACGGCGCTCCGACGCTGGTCGCCGCCGATACCGTCGCGATCGTTCGGCCGGACGCCACCCCGGTCTGGTATCGAGGCCTCATCGCGTTCGACGCCGACGGCACCGACCTGCCCGCGACAATGACGGTCGTCGACGGTGCGATCGAACTGCGCGTCGACACAGCGAACGCCGAGTACCCCATCACGATCGACCCGATCATCTCCGACTCCGATCCGGTCCGTCTTGTTGCAACGCAAAACTTGCCGCGACTCACGGATGCTGCTGCCACTCCTCGTTTGGTCGGCGCATTAGTAGGTGGTTTCGAGCGGGTGTCGTCGTGCGCCGGCGACAGTGTGATGACCGGGCTGACGGTCTATCCGCGAGTTGACGGGAGCAACCAGTTGCGGGTCGTCGTGCCGCGGTGTCAACAGGTCGTGCTGACGGGGGACGTCCTCGAGCTGTCCGGAGTCGCCGTGGACGCAACGGACCTCGGTACGCGCGTCAACGTTCTGGGCGCCCAGACACGAAACTGCGGCGCTGGGCAGGCCATCACTGGCCTCGATGCAGAGGTCGGGGCGCTGATCGATCGACTCGCAATCCGTTGTAGCCCCCTGCAGTCCGATGGCACCGTCGGGTCCCCGACGAGCCAGTCGGACTTCTACGGAGGGGGGAGCCTCGGAACCGTCGGGCGGCCGCCTGTCGACTGTGGAGTCGGTTTCGGCGCGGGAATCGAGGGGGCCGCCGGCGATGACATCGTCAATGTCGGGTTGCAGTGCGCCACGGTGGCCATCGTTACCGACGTCGACGACAGCCGGCTCGGCTCCGCTGTCGACGTCGACGGCAACCGGATGGTCGCGTCGGCACCGTTCGCCAGGGTCGGCGGAGTGGCCGGTGCCGGCACGGTGTTCGTGTATGAACGCAACGTCGACGGAGTCTGGGTGCAGTCGGCCGAGATCGTGTCGCCGTCACCGCAGATCGACGGTGGCTTCGGAGACTCGCTCGCGTTGAGCGGTGATGGCCTGGCCATCGGCGAATCCGGCAGATACGGCCTCGGTGACAAACTCGGCCGAGCGTGGGTGTCCGAATTCAATGGCTCGGGCTGGTCGCTGCCGCAGGAGTTCGGTGCTCCGATCTCGGAACGTGGCCCTGGCGACTACTTCGGTGCCGACGTGGCGTGGATCGACGCAGATGACCTGTACATCGGCGCTCCAGGAGTGGAAGGCGCCGGTGCCGTCTACCGCGCCAACACGACGTCCGGGACGGCGACGAACGCGATCCCAGCCGGGATCGTTCCCGCGATCGGCGACGACTTCGGGTTCTCGGTCGACGTCACCCCGAGACCCGACGCGCCCGGCTACTGGGCCGCGATCGGCGTACCCGGCATTGGTGGGGACGGCGGCGGGTATTTCCTCGTCACACTCGACGCCAACGGCGGCAGTTTGGGTTGGCGTGGCGGGTCCGGGTTCCCGGCTGGTACCCGTGCCGGCACCGCCGTCGCGATCGACGGCAACCGGGCGGCGATCGGCCAGTACGGCAATGGAACGATGACGTTCTCACTCTTCGAGTACCGCGAGTTCCTACTGGGGAACGGGGTCGAGTGGGCCAGTGAGGTAGTGCGAAATGCGGGTACGTCGGTTGGTTTCGAAGTCGGAGTGCCAACGAATGACTACCTCGACATCGACGGTGAGTTCGTTGTAATCGGCCAGCCGGACGGTGGCGGACGCATGGCGCTGTTCCGTTTCGACGGCGGTGTTCTCGCCGCCTCGCCGACCTTCGTCGAACCCGTCGGCCGCAGTGCTGGTGACCGGATCGGCCGGTCGTTGGCGCTCGACGGAGCCTTGCTCGTGGCCGGCGCCCCCGGTGACGACGGCCCGTTCGACGAGCTCCCCGACAGCGGAGCGGTGTACACGTTCTCCGTCGCCCCGTCTCCTGTCGACCCAGGTCCGGTCTCGCTCGACTTCGGTCTCGGTCTTGCGACGGGAACGCCATCGATCCTCGAAGTGGCTCCTACGGGAATCGCCGTCAACACGCTCGATCGTGGTGCGATCGTACGGTCCGGTGGAGTAGCGCCGAATGTCGCGGCGTCATCGATCAGTTCGATCGGCCCGCAGGACACGTCGCTTGCCTCCATCGCGCTCGGAGCGACGCCGTTGCGTGCCGTCATCCTCGAATCCGATGTTCTGTCGGCGATCCCGTTGGTGAACATCGACCTCGAAGGGGGCTGGGAGCGCATCATCGCTCTCTCGGCGAATCTGCGGAAGGAACCGCTCAGCAGCCTGACGTTCGGGCAGGTGCTCGTCGAGGGCAGTCCTCTCGACACCACCACCCCGGCGGGTGCGCTCGCCGCCACACCGCTTCGTGCCGTCGACGTTGCGGGCACGCCGCTGCGCGCGGTGTCACTCGCCGCGATCGCCCTCGGCTCGACGCCGCTCCGCGCTGTCCCCCTCCGGGCGGTTGCGGCGGGCGAACCGAACGCATGGTGCCAGTACCTCGGGGCCGAACTGCTCGCCGAGTACCTGAACTGCGATGACGCCCTCGACGATCTCTCGCTGATCGAGGCGACCCTGCGCGGCGCGTCGATCGACGCCGCGCCGCTCCGGGCGGTGCCACTTCGCGCGGTCGACATCGCCGAGTCACCGCTGCGCGCAGTGCTGCTCGAGGACATCGCACTCGGTGCGAGCCCGATCGGATCGATCCCGCTGCGGGCTGTGCCCCTTCGAGCTGTCGACCTCCAAGCGTCACCACTCCGCGCCGTGCCGTTGCGCGCCGTGCCCCTGCGGGCCGTCCCCGTGTCGGCCATCGACCTCGACCAGGCCATCGACCAGACCGGTCCGCAGAGCACTCCGTTGCGCGCCGTCGTACTGAACGCCAGCCCGCTCCGGGCGGTCACCACCTCGATCGCACTCGACGCTGCGCCGCTCCGCGCCGTCGACGTCAACGGCACCCCGGTGTCGGCCATCCAGGTGCAAGGCGCCCCGCTGCGGGCCGTCCCGATCTCGGCGGTGATGCTCGCCGACCTGCCACTTCGGGCGGTGGCGCTCGAGGAGGGCGGCCAGACCTTCGAATGGTGTGCGGTGCTGGCCTCGATCGGTGCCGGGTTCGACTGCGCCAGCGGCGTCGATCTCGACACGACGACCATCAACGACCTCAGCATCCGCGGCGTGCCATTGCGGGCCGTGCCCCTCCGGGCGGTCCCGTTGCGAGCGGTGCTCGCCGCGAACACGACCATCGGTGCGCTCCCGTTGCGAGCTGTTCCGCTGCGAGCCGTTCCGCTTCGGGCGGTGCCGCTGGGCGGGATTTCGCTCGAAGACACCACCCTCGGCTCGATCAACATCAACGGCACGCCGCTGCGCGCTGTTCCGTTGCGTGCGGTCGATCTCGCAGGCACCTCGCTCGGTGCGATTCCACTGCGGGCCGTTGCGCCCGGTGCCATCCCGTTGCGGGCCGTGCCGCTGCGCGCTGTTCCCCTCCGTGCGGTTCCGTTGCGTGCCGTGCCGTTGCGTGCGGTCCCGCTCCGGGCGGTGACGCTGGCGGACACGCCACTGCGGGCGGTGGACGTGCTCGGGAGCCCGTTGCGTGCCGTCCCACTCCGCGCCGTCTCCCCCGCACTCCTGCAGTGCGGCCTCGTCGACTGTGCACGCGGCACCCTCGGCGACGCCCTGCTCGCTGGCGCCATCTCCGGTGACGTGACGCTCGAGCAGATCCAGGGTGCCACGGAAGGGATCGCGTTCGCCGATCTCGTCGCTGCTCTGATCGGCGTGAGCGAGGCCGAAATCCTCGCCGCGATCGGCGGACTCACGCTCGGCGACCTGACCTCGTTCGACGGCCTGACCCTCGGCGATCTCCCCCGCGGCATCGTCCAGCTCGACGCCGTCACGCTCGGCGCACTGCTCAACGGGCTGTCGGTCGGCACGTTCGACGACCTCGTCGACGCGATCATCGACCCCTTCACCGGCAGGCCCGTGGTCGGCCTCGAAGCCGACATCCTGGCGGCGATTGCTGCGCTCGATCTCGAACTCGGCGACTTGGAACGCCTCGGCGACGTCACCCTCGACGACATCTTCGCCGGCACCCACCCCATCACGCTGGCCGATATCGAGCCCGTCCTGCGTTTCGTCACGGTCGACGCCCTGCAGCGTGCCCTCAACATCACGGTCGACCTCGGGACCCTGACGCTCGGTGACCTGTCCCCGGAGGAGCTCGGCCAGTTGACGCTCGCCGACCTGTCGCAGCTCGTGAACTTCAACGGCCAGATCGACATCGCCGAACTCCTCACCGCGCTGGGCGTCGGCGATCTGCTCGATGGGTTCACCCTCGGTGACCTGCTGCTGGCCTTCCTCGATCCGGGCTCGCTCGCCTACGGCGGTGTCGAGTTCGCTGACGTCGACGTGTCATCGCTCCCGAGCGACACGGTCGGAAAGGCGAAGTTCTCCGCCGAGTTCACGATCACGGCGAGCAGCGCACGAACCATCGAGCTCCAGATCCAGACACCGCGCAATGCGAGCTATGTCTCCGGGTCTGGTCGCATCATCGGCGTCGGAACGCCCACCCCACTTGAGCCGAAGCGCTTCGGCGACGTGCTGAACTGGTCGTTCGTTGCCGAGCCTGGCGTCGAGTACACGATCAGCTTCGACGTGCTGCCCGCACTCACCCTCGGTTCCACGTCGCTGTCGGGCGTCGCCCGAGTCGTCGGCACCGACATCTCGATCCCAGCCTCGGCGAGCGTCACCGTCGTCGAAGGCACCGAGCCGAACGACTTCACCACCCCCGACGAGACCACGCCGGCCGCCGAGGACGTCGTATACCTGACCTACATCGCAGACGCCGACGACATCGACGTGTTCGAGATCAATGTTGCCGAGGACGACGAACTCGTCGTGGAGCTCTCGAACCTCACCGCCGACCTCGACATGGTGGTGTGGGGCCGCCAGCCCGGTGGCACCGCGACGGCGCTCGGCCTCACGAGCCCCGACGCGCCGCTGTTCGCCATCACGGACCCCGACGGCGCCACCAGCGGTGCCGAGCCGCTCGACGACTTCCCCCGGCTCGACCGGGTCGACTCGACACTCGGCGTCGTCGCCGTCTCGAACACCGACGGCACCGCTGTCGAGACCCTCAAGACGGGCCGCCTCGACGCGGGTACGTACTACATCCAGGTCTACGGCGCCAACGGTGCGGTCAACGTGCAACCAGCCGCGCTGCAGCTCAAGGTGCTCGAAGCCGACGTGCGGCCCGTGTGCGCAGCGATCGACATCGCTCCATTCACCGGTACACCTGCGGCAGCCGCAACAGCCGTCGATCTGGCGGGCGCCGACACACTGTTGCTGATCAACGAGAGCCGCCTGGAGCAGCTCCATGACCGCGCCGCTCGCACCAGCGTGCGGAACGCCGCCGACCGGCTCGTCGCTGCTGCGACGGCCAATCCGAGCCTCGGAATTTCGCCGGTCGTCGTGCCGGTCGACGCGTATCCTGCGGTCCGTGCCGCCTACGCGGCCTGGGACAGCGCCGGCGGATCGTGCGACCCCGACGCAGCCAATGCGGTGGTAGCGGCCATCAACGACGTGATCATCGATCCGGTGCGCGATCAGCTCACCCACGTGGTCATCCTCGGCCCCGACGAACTGATCCCGATGGCCCGCCTCGCCGACGAGACCACGATCGCCAACCAGTACGACTACCGCCACGAGTTCGACGGTGACCTCACGGGTTCGACCCCGAACGGTCGCAACGCGTTCACCTCGGTGTTCTGGGAGAGCAGCATCCTCTCCGACGATCCGTACGGCGACGCCGCCGCCCGCTCACTCGGCAACCGGTTCCTGTACGTGACCGACATCGCACTGGGCCGTGTGGTCGAGACGCCTGCTGAGATCGTGGATGCACTCGATACCTACATCGCGTTCAACGGCACGCTCGACATCGACACCGCCACCGTCCTCGGCTACGACTTCCTCGCCGACGGCTCCGAGAAGATCGCCGACATCCTCGACGACACGATCCTGGTCGACGACGAACTCGCACTCGGCCCCGATCCGCTGAGCCCGACTGGCGACGGATGGACCGCCGTGCGAGCCACCCAGAAGCTTCGTGAGGCGGCGACGAACGCGCTGGTCTCGCTCAACGCCCACTTCGACCACTACCGCTCGCTCCCCGCAATCGGCGACAAGGTCGCCAACTTCGACGACAACCTCATCGCCAAGACCGTGCGCGATCAGCTCGGCCCCGACTCGCTCGCCCAGTCGTTGATCTTCTCGATGGGCTGTCACTCGGGTCTGTCGGTGAGTGACATCACGATCGGTCGCACCAACCAGGACTGGGCCCAGACGCTCGGCCAGCAGGGCTCGCTCTTCGTCGGCAACACCGGCTTCGGCTACGGCGACACCGAAACCGTTGCCTACACCGAAGAGCTGATGGCGTTGTTCGCTGCTCAGGTGACCGCTCCGTTCGAGACCGGCAACGGCTCGACCACCGTCGGCCAGGCGCTCGCCTGGGCCAAGAACGAGTTCGTCGCCGGACTGCAGACCTTCAGCGTCTACGACGAGAAGGCCGTCCAGGAGTCGACCTTCTACGGGCTGCCCTTCTACCGGGTCGGGCTGGCCACCGCCCCGCTGCCCGCAGCGCCGACCAACGTCGCGGCACCCGACGCCACGGGGACCCCGGCGCTGCGGACCACGTTCGACGCAACCAACACCGAGACGACGACCGGCCGCGGTGTCTACTACGCCAACACCGACGCAGACGGAAACGAGCAGGTGATCGTCGCGCCGGGCCGACCGATCCAACCGAAGGCCGTCACCGACGTGTCGGTGGTTGACCCGACCGATCCGACCGCACTGGGCACTGTCGCCCGTGGCGCGATCGTGCTCGACATGCAGTCGACGTATCTGTCGGCACCCAATCCCGTGATCGCCACGCCGGTCTTCGACGAGGCGTTCAGCCAGCCCGAGCCCACGCTGGACTCGGGAGTCTTCCCGACCAAACCGCTGGAGATCACGACGACGACCGGTCCTGCGGGCCGTCGTCAGCAACTGGTGGTGGCCACCGGCCAGTATCGCTCTGACGAGTCCGTCCAACGCCTCGACGACGGCCTCGACATCGTCGTCTACTACGGCGACGAGAGCGACCCCGACTACACGCCACCGACCATCGGCGCCGTCGAGCCGTCGATCAACAACGGTGCGCTCACGGTGTCGCTGACGGCAGGATCGGGCGCCGACGTCGACCGGGTGTACCTGCTCGTCGCCCAGAACCCTGGAGTTGCCGCCGGCCTCGTCGACTGGAACGGGTTCGACCTCACCCGCACGCCGAACACCAACCGCTGGACCGGCTCGCTGAGTCTCGCGTCCGGCACCACCGAGGTGGAGTTCATCGTCCACGCCAAGGACCTGAGCGGCAACGTCGGCTACGCCACCAACAAGGCGCGCAACTTCGGATCCGTCGTGGTGCCGCCGCCGCCAGCTCCGCCGATGCCGCCCGCCGCCCAACTGACGGTGGTCGCCCCGGCGACACCGACATCCGGCTGGTTCGAAGATTCGGCGACCATCGGCGTGCCCGTCATCGCCACGACCGGATCCCCGGCGCGCTACTCGATCGACGGCGTGCTGCAGCCGACCCTGCTCCAGGCGGGTGACAGCTTCCAGATCACCGGCAACGGAGTGCAGAACTGGTCGGTGGTCTCCGCCACCGGCCAACAGGTGTCCGGCACCGTGCGCATCGACGCTGATGGGGTACCCCGGGTCATCCTCGGCACGCCCCGGGCCGATGGCGCCGGCTCGTACCTGGTGGGCACCGGCCGTGTCGACGCGATCTGTCGTGACACGAGCCTCGTGCGCTGCGACCTTGCCATCGGCGGCACACCAGTCGTCAACGGCCAGGCCCTGCCCGCCGTACCCGGCCCGTACACGCTGACCTACTCAGCTGTCGACCAACTCGGAGGCACCACCACCGGGTCGGCGACCTTCTCGATCGTCGCAGTGACTGCAGCGCCGGTCATCGCCAGCCTCACCGTGCCGACGGCGACCGTGCCGATCACGACCCCGGTCGATCTCAGCGCCACCTTCAGTGACGCATCGGCACCGTTCGACACGCACACGGCCACTGTCGATTGGGGAGACGGCAGCACGAGCCCGGCGACGGTCGTGTCGCCGACCACCCCGGCGGCGCTCGGGACCATCGTCGGATCGCGAACGTATGCCACGACCGGTCGGTTCACGGTCACGGTCACGCTCGTCGACTCCGCCAACCGTTCGGTCATCCGCAGCGCCGAGGTCGTCGTCAACGACCCCGTCGCAGCGCCCGAGATCAGGAGTCTGGTCGCACCCACCGTGCCCCAGCTGATCACCGAGGCCGTTGAGATCAGCGCGACGTTCATCGATCGGTCCGTGCCCGATGATTCCTTCACTGCGTCGATCAACTGGGGTGACGGCACGACGACGGCGGGCGCATTGACGCCGGCAACACTCGACTCCAGTGGCACCATCACCGGATCGCGGAGGTACGCCG
>Ga0105048_10007487_pt1 | contig 17539 bp, 14 predicted proteins | sample MAT05_FD_78382 | JGI IMG/M metagenome (GOLD analysis project Ga0105048, IMG submission 78382) | Freshwater microbial communities from Lake Fryxell liftoff mats and glacier meltwater in Antarctica - MAT-05 | ecosystem: Environmental > Aquatic > Freshwater > Ice > Liftoff microbial mat | place...
GGCTTTGCGCGTTGGTGCGGTACAGGATGGCAATTTCGCTGTTGGGCAGGTGGTAGCGGTGTTTCTGCTCGAGGATGCTGTCTGCCACACGGCGTCCTTCCTCGTCGTCGGTAATACACTTCAACAGTTTGATCTTGTTGCGGTCCTCGCGGGCGGTCCAAATTGTTTTTTGAAGCTGTTTCCGGTTGTAACTGATGATTTCATTGGCTGCCTGCACGATGTGGTGCGTGCTGCGGTAGTTCTGTTCGAGTTTGAACGTCTGCAAATTGGGATAATCCTTCTCGAAATCGAGGATGTTGTCGATGGTAGCGCCGCGGAAGGCGTAAATGCTCTGGGCATCGTCGCCAACGACGAACACATTTTCCGGGCTGCCGTCGTATTTCAGCAGGCGGCGAAGGATGGCATACTGAAGAAAATTCGTGTCCTGAAACTCATCCACGTGGATGTATCGGAAGCGTTTGCGGTATTTCTCAACGATGTTGTCGGGGTTTTCACGAAACAGGCGGTAAAGCTGAAAAAGCAGGTCGTCGAAATCCATGGCGCCAGCGCGCTGACAGCGGTTGATGTAGGTTTCGTAAATGTCGACCAAGTAGGGACGGCGCTGCTGCCGGTCCTGCGTCATCATATCCGCATTTTCACGGTAAGCAGCCGGCGACAGCAAATTGCTTTTGGCCAGTGAAATGCGCGAGCGTATGGCCGAGGCGTTGTAGGCGTTGGTGTCGAGGTTTTTTTCCTTGATGATGGAACGCAGCAGGCTCGTGGTGTCGTCGGTATCGTAAATGGAAAAACTGGAGGGAAAACCTATTTTTGATGCTTCGGCGCGCAAAATACGGGCAAAAATGGAGTGAAACGTACCAGCCCACACCTGTTGTGCGCGGGCGCCCACCACTTTTTCGATGCGGTCTTTCATCTCCTTGGCCGACTTGTTGGTGAACGTCAGCGTCAGGATATTGTATGGCGGAATGCCCTGCTCGATGAGGTGGGCTATGCGGTAAGTGAGCACGCGTGTTTTGCCCGAACCCGGACCGGCGATCACCAGAATGGGACCATCGGTTTGGGTCACAGCTTCGCGTTGTACAGGATTGAGTTCGTCGAGGTAATGCATCGGCAAAAGGCGCGGTTGAGCGCTGATGCAAAGGTAAGAGAGTTTGGAGTTCGGAGTTCGGAGTTTGAAGGCAGTTGTTTGAAAAATGTTGATTTTTGTTTGGAGAAAAAAGTGCAAAGACTGTTTAATCATTTTTTTCACGCCTTGCCGTGCGCCGCCTAAAGGAAGAGGATTGCACATAGATTTCGCATAAGTTAAGCCGTTTGGTGGAGCGAATAAGGGTATTGGGCTCAGACTTATTAGGAGTAAGGCGGGTGGTTTTGCGAGGTTTTTGTAGCCATCATGAACTTTGTTGCAATTGATTTCTAGACTGCTAAGAATTTCCGTCCAAGTACCTGTTCTATTGGAATGGCCAAAGTTGAGAATGGAAGATCACCAAAACATTTTACAGACTACTTAATTGTAGGAGACGAAGAGTATCAACTGTAATTCCATAAAATCCAATCAATGCGCTTCCAGCCAGTTCTCGCCCTCCCCCATTTCCACCAAAATCGGCACTTTCAGACCTGGGATCGCATTGCGCATGTGTTCACCAATGAGCAATTTGAGGTCTTCCATTTCGCTTTTCAGCACGTCGAACACGAGTTCGTCGTGCACCTGCAGGATCATTTTTGACTTGTAACCGCCTTTTTCCATGGCCCGGTGTATGTTCACCATGGCCACCTTGATGAGGTCGGCCGCCGTGCCTTGGATGGGTGTGTTGATGGCCATACGTTCGGCCATGCTGCGCGACATGCCGTTGCGCGAATCGATGTCGCGCAGGTGTCGGCGCCTGCCGAGCAGGGTTTCCACGTAGCCGTGTTTGCGGGCAAATTCCACGATGTTTTCCATCCATTGTTTCAGGCCGCTGTATTGCTTGAAGTAATTCTCGATCAGTTCCTTGGCTTCGGCACGTTTGATGCCGAGCTGGTTGCTGAGGTTGGTGGCGCCGGCGCCATAAATGATGCTGAAATTTACGGTTTTGGCGGCACGCCTTTGTTCGGATGTCACTTCTTCGAGCGGCACGCCATACACGCGGGCGGCGGTGGCCTGGTGGATGTCCTGATTTTTTTGAAAAGCTTCCAGCATGGCCGTTTCGTTGCTGATTTCAGCGATGAGGCGCAGTTCAATTTGGGAGTAGTCGGCAGAAAGCAACAGGTGGTCTTTGTCGCGCGGCACAAACGCCTCACGCACTTTGCGACCTTCGGCCGTTTTGATGGGAATGTTTTGAAGGTTGGGGTTGTTGCTGCTCAGGCGACCCGTAGCGGCCAAAGCCTGGTTGAACGAGGAGTGCACGCGCCCTGTTGCGGGATTCACCAGGGCCGGAAGGGCATCTACGTACGTTCCGCGCAGTTTCATGAGCGTACGGTGTTGCAGGATGTCGGCGCAAATGGGGAAATTCACGGCCAATACACTCAGCACTTCTTCGTCGGTGCTGTACTGTCCACTTTTCATTTTTTTGCCCGGATAAGGCAGGCGCAGTTTTTCAAAAAGTACTTCGCCCACTTGTTTTGGACTGCCCACGTTGAATTTCAAACCTGCTGCTTCCAGAATTTTAGCTTCCAACTTGTCGATGTCAACGGCAAGTTCTTTGGAATACGCTTTCAAAAAATCGGGATCGATGCGCACGCCTGCATGTTCGATGTCGGCCAGAACCTGCACGAGCGGATTTTCCACTTCGTGAAACAGGCGCACCAGACTTTCGCCGCCGCTGTCCAATTTGGGTTCCAAAACATGGCGCAATTGCAAAGTAATGTCGGCGTCTTCGGCTGCGTATTCTACCACCTGTGCAATGGGCACATCGCGCATGGAACCTTGTGCGACGCCTTTTTTTCCAATAAGTTCTTCAATTTTAACCGGCGTGTAATCGAGAAATGCTTCCGCCAGGTAATTCATGCCATGCCTGTGCTCGGGCTCCAGCAGGTAGTGGGCCAGCATGGTGTCGAACAGCGGACCGTTCAGGTTCACGCCGTAGTTTTTGAGCACGATGATGTCGTACTTCAGGTTTTGTCCTATTTTTTCAATCTTTTCATTTTCAAAAAAAGGTTTGAAAAAATCTACAAGCGCCTGTGCTTGTTTGCGGTCGGCGGGTACCGGAACATACCACGCCTCGTGGGGTTTGTAGGCAAATGAAAAGCCCACCAGTTCGGCGCGTGTGGCGTTGAGGGAAGTGGTTTCGGAGTCGTAACACACGCTAGGACGGCTTTGTAAAAGCTCGAGCAAGGCGAGGTGGGCTTCGGGTGTGTCGGCGAGGTGGTAGGTATGGGGGGTATTCTGAATGTTTTTGGTAGCCAGGCGCATGGCGGGCGCAGCGGCTTCGCCGGGTGCGAATTCATCGCCGAAAAGTGAGCCTTGCATGCTGCCATCGCCGCCGGTAGTTTTGGCTTTGGCTTTGGGCGCTGCTGCATCTTGGGAGTCGTCTTTTTTGCCGCCGTTGGAAAGCGGGTGGCGCAGGATGGTATCGGCAAAGGTGCGGAACTCGAGTTCTTTAAAAATTTCGATGAGCGCCTCGCGGTTGAACGGTTCGATCTCGAAAAACTTGTCTTCAAATTGCACTTCCGGCACATTGATGTCGATGCGGGCGAGCCATTTCGACAAAACGGCTTTGTCGGCGTGGTTTTGCACGATTTCCTGTTGTTTGCCCTTAAGTTTGGCGGTGTTGGCCAGCAGGTTTTCCACGTTGTCATACTCGGCGAGCAGTTTGGCGGCGGTTTTTTCACCTATTCCGGGCAGCCCCGGGATGTTGTCCACGGCGTCGCCCATGAGTGCGAGCATATCGATCACCTGATCGACACGTTGGATGCCCCATTTTTCACACACCTCTTTTACACCCAAAATTTCCACGTCGCCGCCTTGTTTGCCGGGTTTGTACACGAAAATGTGTTCGTCCACGAGTTGTCCAAAGTCTTTGTCGGGCGTCACCATGTACACATCGTATCCTTCTTTTTCAGCTTGTTTGGCGAGTGTACCGATCACGTCGTCGGCTTCGTAGTTTTTGACCACGAGCACGGGGATGTTCATGGCTTCCACGATGCGGTGTACCCAAGGGATGGCGAAAGTGATGTCTTCGGGTTGCGCTTCGCGGTTGGCTTTGTAGGCGTCGAATTTTTCGTGTCGGAACGTTCCACCTTTAGGATCGAACACCACGGCGATGTGGGTAGGTTTTTCCTTTTGCATCATGTCCCACAACGTGCGCATAAAACCATGAACGGCTGATACGTTCCAGCCTTTGGAATTGAGGAGCGGACGGGCGATGAAGGCGTAGTGGGCTCGGTAAATGAGCGCGTGGCCGTCGAGGAGGAACAGTTTTTTTGGCATGGCAGCAAGAGCAAGGTTTGCAAAGGGGCTACAAGGTAGGAGAATTTCGCAAAGGGGAAAGTGGACGTCAACCGTCAGAAAGCATGTTTTCCCTGACTTTTTGCCATAAAAAATGTAATTTTGCGGTCTTTCCATAAGCAGAACCTTTATTTTCCTGAAAATCAACATGTTGAGCTGAAGGGTTTATCCATAACAGATTTTTCGTGAAACGAGTCCAATTGGCTGTCGCCCCAGACGGCCCAACAAAAGATCACCAGCTCATCTTGTCGGAAAAGGCCGGACTTACCCGCCTTTCGCCGTGGCTGACCGATGCTGAAACGGCGTACGTTGAACAGGCTGTAGCCCGCGACGCGCAACGTTTCTTTTTCATTCGTCCTGAAGGTAAGTTGTTGACGGTGCATGTTTTAAAAGTGCAATCGAACTTACAACTTGCCCTTGAGGAAGCCCGATTGGCCGGCAACGAAATGCTGCGTGAGTTGCGCCACCACAAAATTGATGGTTTCACCCTGTACAACACCTGTGAAGACAACCGATCCCTGGCATATGCCGAGGGAATGGCGTTGGGCAGTTACCAGTTTTTGAAATACTATACCAACCCGGAAAAAAAGGAAAAAGCATTGCGCACCATTCATTTCGATGCTTCTGCGGCGTCTTCTGCAGATGTTTTGGAACTGCAAATCCTGCTGGAAGCCGTTTTTTTTGCACGCGACATGGTGAATGAGCCCCATTCACACTTCAAGGCGCACCACCTTGCCGAAGCGGTACGTGACACGGCTTTCCGATACGGTTTTACGGCCGAGGTGCTCGAGAAGGACAAGATCGAAAGTTTGAACATGGGTGGTCTTTTGGCTGTCAGCCGCGCAAGTGCTGCGCCGCCGAAGTTTTGCATCATGGAATGGAAACCAAGCGACGCGCGCAATGCCAAACCGCTGGTGTTGGTGGGCAAAGGCGTGGTATACGACACCGGAGGGTTGAGCATCAAACCTTCGGAAGGCATGGACTACATGAAATGCGACATGGCTGGCGGCGCCACCGTATTAGCGGTATGTATGGCCGCTGCCCGCAACCGATTGCCGGTGCACATCATCGGTTTGATCCCAGTTTGCGACAACCTCATCAGCGAAAACGCCATTGTTCCGGGCGATGTGATACGCATGTATTCGGGCACAACCGTGGAGGTATTGAATACCGACGCGGAGGGACGTTTGTTGTTGGCCGATGCCTTGCATTATGCCAAACAATACCAGCCCGAGCTTGTGCTCGACCTGGCCACACTCACCGGGGCGGCTGTACGCGCCCTGGGCAACCATGTTATTTGTGTGATGGGAACCGCCGGAGATGAGGTAAAAAAACAATTGGAGGAAAGCGGTTGGAACACCTACGAGCGAATGGTAGAATTGCCCTTGTGGAAAGAGTTTGGCGAAGAGCTGAAAAGCAATATTGCCGACCTGCGCAACGTAGGTTCGGGCAACGCCGGAATGATCACCGCAGGAAAATTCCTCGAACATTTCACCGATTACCCTTGGTTGCACCTCGACATAGCCGGACCTGCTTATCTTCGCACTGCCAACGGTTATCGGACCAAAGACGGTACGGGTGTCGGTGTGCGGCTTTTGTACGATTTTTTGAAAAAATACGCCAAAAACTAACTGCCGCCCCAGGCATTCACACGACCCCTTTTCAACGCCCAATCCACCTTCATGAGCAACACAACGATAGGCATCAGCTGCGGCGACATCAACGGCATCGGCCTCGAAGTAATCCTTAAAGGTCTGGCCATCAACAAAGCTGGCGCCAATTTCAACCTCATTATTTACGGCAGCACCAAAGTGGTGGCCTACCACAAAAACATCATTACCCAGGAAAACATCCAGTTCCACAACATCGACACTGCTGACCAGGCCCAACCCGGCCGCATCAACGTGATCAACTGCTGGACCGACAACGTAAACATCACCCTGGGCAAAGCCACCGATGTGGGTGGCTTATGCGCTTATCAGGCCCTCGAACGCGCCGTTGCCGATTTAAAAAGTGGCACCATCGACGCCCTTGTAACCGCTCCCATTCATAAAAAGGCCATGCAAATGGCAGATTTCCCTTTTGTGGGCCACACCGAATACATCACCGACATATTTGGTGCCAAGGAATCGCTGATGTTTATGGTATCGGACAACATCCGCGTGGGGGTAGTTACCAACCACTTGCCCTTGCGCGAAGTAGCCGCTGCTGTAACACGTGAAAAAGTGCTGCGCAAACTGCTTATCCTCGCCGAAACCCTGCGCATCGACTTCAACATCGGCAAACCGACCATCGCCGTTTTGGGCCTCAATCCACATGCTGGCGACGAAGGTGCCATCGGCGACGAAGACGACAAAATCGTCCGCCCGGCCATCGAAGACGCCAAAGCCAAAGGCATCTTGGCTTTTGGTCCGTTCCCCGCCGACGGCATGTTTGGCTCCGGACAATACCACAAATTCGACGCTGTGCTCGCCATGTACCACGACCAGGGGCTGGTGGGATTCAAATCCCTTTCTTTTGGCGAAGGCGTGAATTACACCGCCGGACTTGCGGCCGTGCGCACTTCGCCCGACCATGGAACGGCCTACGACATCGCAGGCAAAGGCGAGGCAGAAGAGGCTTCCTTCATCAAAGCCTTGTACCTTGCGGCCGACATTGTGCGCAACCGCAACGAATATCTTGACATGCACGCCAACTCGCTGGAAAGGCGCAAACAAAAAACCCTGACCAGCGAAACTGGTGAAGACGAAGTTGTAGAGGACATCATTCCTGAAGAATAAAACCGGGGAGCCGCCGCACCACTTTTACAAACGAAAAATCAACCATAACATATGAATGCCATCCTCGGTATTGACGTCGGCGCGTCGGGCATCAAAGGCGCCCTTGTGGATCTTGAAAACGGCCGCCTTTCGGGCGAACGCTTCCGGGTACCCACCCCACAACCTTCCACTCCCGACGCCATGGCCGCCGCCTTTGCCGAGATCATTGCATTTTTTAATTACAAAGGTCCGGTAGGTTGCGGTTTTCCGGCCCTCGTCAAAAACGGTGTTGCCCTTACGGCTGCAAACATCGACAAAAGTTGGATTGGCACAAGCGTTGAAAAAGTATTCAGTGATGCCTCTGGCGGCCCTGTTTACGTCACCAACGATGCTGATGCTGCCGGCATGGCCGAAATGCACTATGGCATGGGCAAAGGAGAAAACGGTTTGGTCATACTCATCACCATTGGTACCGGACTCGGAACGGCCGTCTTTCACAAGGGCATCATGATCCCCAACACCGAACTCGGTCACCTGAAATGGAACAACGGCAATTCGGTGGAGCAATACTGCTCGTCGGGCGCCCGTGAACGTCTGAAATTTAGCCGCAAAGTGTGGGCCAACCGATTCAACGAGTACCTGATGCACCTTGAGCTGCTGTTTTCGCCCGACCTTTTCATTTTGGGCGGTGGCGAAAGCAAGTATTTTGAAAATTTTAAGGAACAACTTACCGTCAATGCACGCGTGGTACCCGCCAAACTCCTCAACAACGCAGGCATCATTGGCGCTGCGGCTTACGCAGCCGAGCACACAGGGTGAATTTGTAAGGTGAGCTTTAACTCGCCTTACACAAACGCGAAAAAATCTTATTTAACTTGCCCGATACAATTGGTGAGCTGAAGCTCAATCTCCGTGATTATTCGTCCTTTACCACCTGCCGGCTTTTGCGGTCCATGTCATCCATCAGCCGTTCCCTGCGCCGTGTTTCACGTGCTACCACCATGATGCTGATTTCATAAAGGGTGTACAGTGGAATCATCACGATGGTTTGTGAAACCACATCGGGTGGCGTGATGATGGCTGCGATGATGAGAAAAATCACCACAGCATGGCGGCGGTAGGCGCGTAAAAACTGAGGACCCACCAAGCCAATTTTTGCCAGGAAATAAGCCACAATGGGCATTTCAAAAATCAGACCGGTGGGCAGCGTAAACATTGTCATGTAAGACACGTACGAATCGAGCGTAGGCGAAACCACCGTATTGTCGAGCGTATAGCCTGCCAAAAAAGAGATGGAGAATGGAGCTATGATAAAATAACCAAACAAAACGCCCGACAAAAATAGCAGTGAGCATATGGCCACGATGCCGCGAACCGCACGTTGTTCTGAATCCAGCAATCCGGGCCTGACGAACTTCCAGAATTCCCAAAAAATGATCGGAAAGGCGCCTATAAAACCCAACCAGAACGAAACATACATATGCTGCATGAGCACTTCACCGAGCTGGCGGGTGATGATTTCAAATTTTGGCGCTTTGAAACACATCTGTTCGCCCAGTCCGAAACGGTGCGACAAAGAACAAAGGAAACGGTAGGTGGCAAAATCGTCGCGTCGGGGACCGAAAATAACCGTATTGAATACAAAATCTTTGTTGACAAAACACACAACCCCAACAATGGCAATGGCAAGTGCCGACCGCAACAAGTGGTTGCGCAATTCGGCCACATGTTCAAAAAAAGACATCTCCCCCCGGTCTTTGGTGTAACGTTCGGCTTCGTGCAGTTGATCGAGCGGCATGTTTAAGTTTCTTTTTTGACGGCTTAAAGGTACGTGGGCTTAATCAAATCCCGTCGTGTGACGGACGCTTCGATGGAAACTTTAACCGTTCGTCATCATTTTTTGAATTTTTCATGGAATACAGGTATAATTTGGCTGCTTCGGGACGTTAACAAGCAACATTGCAAAATAATTCTTATCGATCGGGCTACCTTTGCTCTTGTTTCTTTTCCCGAACTTTGTACCCGTCCCGCATGTTTGCCTTCTATTTTCCCTTAATCTGTTTTCAAAAACCGTTTCATCCTATGAAAAAGCTCAGCCTTTTGATGCTGCTGCTGGCCTCTCAATCATCCCTTTGGGGCCAAATCCACCGCTTGAACCCGCATTACCTTGAAGCAGGATTTATGTTCGGAATCACCAATTACTCCGGTGATGTCGCCGAATCGAACATCGAATGGGCTGAAACCCAACCTGGTTTCGGCATGTTCGTACGGTACCACATCACAAGAAAATTTTCCGTAAAAGGCCACTTTTATTCTGGCTCTGTTTCGGGCGACGATGCCAACTCAGAAACCCTGTCCGATCGAAAACTGCGCTTTTCTACCTCAATTACCGAATTCGCCATGGTACTTGAATGGAATTTCCTGTCAAAAGACCGCATATCTACCACTGGCGTCCACAACATGCAATTCTCACCATACGTATTCCTGGGTATAGGCTCCACTTATGCCGACTCGGATCCTGAATATTATGGCCCTCCCGAAAAATACGATACCTATTTCAAAACACCACTGCCCGAACCGGGGCTCGACCAGAGCTTCCTGCTCATCCCCATGGGTGTTGGTCTGCGTGTCGATGTGATCGAACGCCTCATTATCGGCGCCGATGCAGGCTTGCGCCCCGTGCTGTCCGACGACCTCGACGGCATCAGCATCAATGGCAATCCAGATAAGGACGATTGGTATTACTTCGGTGGCATTACGGTTTCTTTTATTTTAAACAATCCCAACAAGCACCGTAAATAATTGGTGCACCTATAAAGTATATGATGGACAAACGCCAGCGGTTGTTGCTCGTGCTCGAATTGTTGTGGTGGATCGCAACCGCCGTCGTTGTACTTGCCGTATTGTACCCCATTCAAAAAGCCATGTATTTATGGCCGTTCCAAACCTGGAACATCGTATTTGTAATTACGCTCGTGACATTAACCCGTTACATTTTCTTGTTGCCGCATACCTTACTGGCTAAACGCCAGGAAATCAAGGTCGCACTCATTATTGCCGTTTTCCCTTTTCTGTTTTTCCTCATCGGCGGCCTTAACGGCTTCATGACGTACATAGAGGAGAACACCTTTGAGGCGCTGACAGGACACCTGCCCGCTGCCGACAAAAAATCGATCGAAAATTACCTTTGGAACGAAATGCTCTTCTTTGGAGCAGGAAGCATCATCGCTGCTCCTGTTCTGGCTGGAAGATTGTTCCTTTCCATCTGGAGGGTGCGCAATCGCGGAACCGTGTGAATAAGTCGACTGTCCACTGTCGACTTATTATTTATACCGCTCCACTTTATTAAAGATCACCGGCAACGTTTTCAAATAGGCGTAGATGGCTTTGATCTCTTCTTCGGAGATGCGCGTTTCCTTGTCCAAGGTTATGTTGTCCGTATTCACCGTTTCTACTTCTGCATTGAGCATGGTATTGCCGCTGCCGTAAAAACAGACGATGAGTTATGGTTCACATTCATTGCTGAACCAAAGAAATTTGGGTGTTCCTAAATTCTGCCAGACGTGGTCAAACACTGGTTACAGCTTCCCAACCCGCTTGATGGTGCGCTAAAAACGTATGTCTTATCCCTGCCGATGGCTTTCATCTTACTTTTTGTCAAAACTTTGCATTTAAAAAGAAGAGCGCCACAAAAATGACGCTTGAATCAGACAAACGGCTTCCCCGGTCCGACCAATGTCGTTTCATCGGGGATAAACCACCTTAAACAAGGGTTAAAACTTTAATCATTTTTCAATATTTATTGAAAATTGAAAATTTCTTAGACTTTATCTAAACAGCATAAATAATTGAATTACAGTATTTTGTATTAATATTTAGTGTTTCGACATCAAATATTACCAAATCCTGACAAATTATTGTTGAAGGAATATTTGTTTTCTCTTAAACAAAGTATTACCTTTGATCCATCAAAAAACAAACACTAAAGGCGACACCATGACAAGCATGGAATTCAATACCAAACTAAGCACTTTGCAAAGCCTTCTCCACTCTTTCGCCTACAACCTGACGAAAAACATGGAGGACGCCAAAGATCTCTATCAGGAAACTGCCTTCCGGGCACTGTCGAACCGCGACAAGTTCCAACAAGGAACCAATTTTAAAGCGTGGATGTTTACGATCATGAAAAACATCTTTATCAACAACTACCGGAAAAAAATAAAGGCCAATACGATTCTCGATACAACCGACAATCAGTATTACCTAAATTCCGGCAGTCATGCGACCGGCAACGGCGCAGAAACCAACATCATGCTGAAAGAGTTGAACGGTATGATTGATGGCCTTGATGACAGCATTAAAGTTCCCTTCATGATGCATTTCGAAGGGTATAAATACCAGGAAATCGCCGACGAACTAGACCTTCCGCTCGGTACGGTCAAAAGCCGTATCTTCTTTGCCCGCAAAGAACTGAAGGACAAAATTTTGTCGAACTACGGTTTCCACCCGAACTAAACGGGACAAAAAACAAACAAGTAAACACGCTCATGCGTCATTCCGGTTTTCCGGAGTGACGCATGTTTTTTTATCCGCTGATTAATCCGACTTTTGCTCCATGAATCTTTCACTTATTGGAAAAAATGCCCTAGTGGGCGGCTCCAGCGCCGGTATCGGCCGCGCGGTAGCCATCGAGCTGGCAGCACTTGGCGCCAATGTTACCGTGCTCGCTCGTACGGAAAAAACCCTTCAGGAAACCCTTGTCCTACTAGATATTACACTGGGACAACGGCACAACTACCTCGCCGTGGATTATACCCGCCACGACGACCTGCTCTCTGCCGTGCGCTCACTCAACCATCCGGTGCACATTCTGGTAAACAACTCGGGTGGCCCTCCTGGCGGCCCCATCACCGAAGCCGATCCTGCCGCTTTCCTCGCCGCTTTCCAGCAACACCTCGTAGCCAACCAATTGCTTGCCCTTGAAGTATTCTCGGGCATGAAAGACGCCGGTTTCGGCCGCATCATAAACGTGATCAGCACTTCCGTGAAAGAACCGCTCGACAACCTCGGCGTATCCAACACCACGCGCTGGGCCGTAGCGGGCTGGGCCAAAACCTGGGCCAACGAAGCCGGAAAATTCGGCATAACGGTAAACAATGTGTTGCCAGGCTACACCCTTACCGGCCGTTTGGATGAAATTGTAGAAAAACGCGCGGCTGCATCCGGGCAAACGCCTGAAGCCGTGGCCGAAATGTTCAAAAGTCATGTACCCGCACGCCGTTTTGCCGAACCAGCCGAGGTTGCCGCGGCAATTGCATTTTTGGCTTCGCCGGCGGCAGCGTACATCAATGGCGTGAATTTGCCGGTGGACGGGGGACGAACGAAGGGACTTTGACGTTACGCTGGAAAATCATGTATTTAAAAATGGGATGTGTGCAGTTGCGCCGATGGCTCAACTGAGAACATCCCATTTTTAAATACATGATTTTCCAGCGTCTAAAAGGAGGGCGAGAAGTGTTTAAGCTCAGCCTGCAGATTCAAAAAAGGGTACTTTGTGGTCATTGCTTGCACCCGCAACAACTGCGTGGATTTGAAAGCCTGGTGTTCTGAACTTTCGGGATGGAAAGGGCGGTGTTGCAAGGCGCGGTCTAATTTCTCCAATTGAAACACCAGATCCATTGTTTCAGGACTGAAAAATATTTTGCTGAAATATTTCCAGATGTAATCCACTGCCTGACGGGCGGGATGAATCATATCGTCGGCGTAAAAACGGTAGTCGCGCAGGTCGTCGAGTTGTAATTCGTAAGCGGGGAAATAACAAACGTTGGGGAATTTGCGCGTTAGGATGTTGCAGGCGAGCAGCAAAACAGCTTTGCTGAGCTGGTTTTCATGCAGCCCAAGCCGGAGGTGGCGCACAGGGCTGACCGTCAGAATAACCCGGCAATGCAGCATTTTTTTCAAAACAACACTTAATGTTTCAGCCACTTCTTCCGGTGTCATGCGGCGGGTTTCGAAGGCGGCGGCAGGTATTTTGTGGTTGTTGGCCACCACTTGTCCTGTAGTTTTCAACAGGTGAACATCTGCCGTTCCGAGTGTGAGCAACAACGTGTTGGTTGTTTTCAAAAAAGATGCAGCCTCGTTGTAGCGTGTGTTGATGATCAGGAGTGTTTCGAGGGGATCTGGCGCCGCAAAATCGCTGTGGTGCTCCCAACTGCGCCAAAGGCCGGCGTTTTCAAAAAGTTCGTTTTGAAAAAACGGCTTGTTTCCTTCCAGCAATCTATCCAGGCAAATGGCCATGGAAATGGGGTTGTATACTGTACCAAAGGGACGGGAAAACAAAGGAAATTTAACCGTTAACAACCTTGCGGAAATGTTCTCCGTAAAACAGGAGCCCATCAAAAGCAGCCGGTCGGTGTGCGCCAATTGGAACGGCGCTGAAAAATCGGGTAAAACGGTGCGAAAGCTTGGCATGATTGGCTGGACAATTACAATGCAAACTTGCTACTTTTACCGCTCTTTTTTCCAGGAGCTTTGTCTCCGGAGCCATTTGAAACAGCCCATGCGATTTTTTGAGCGACTTTTCGGCTTACCGGCCACCAACAAGCCCGACATTACCTTTGGGCGTTACACCGATGCTTACAAAACAGCCACACAACTGCAGGCCTGGGAAAACGCCGTTCAGCAGTTCGATCAGAGCAACATCCTGCAGTCGTACCTCGACTTTTTTGTTTACCTGAAAGACCCCAATGCCGACAATTTCCGATGGCAGGAAAACCAGCAAGGCGAGCTAACCTTTGAATTCAGTCAGGGTTCACGCCTCATTGAAGGTATTGTGTCAGAGAAAAAATTCAAAGTCGAAAGTTTTATTGCGCAAGCCAACGACCTCAACGTAGGTTTCCTGCGTCGTTTGATGGAATACAATTTCAACCTGAAATTTTGCCGCTTTGCGCTCAGTCCACAAAACTACATCACCATCCTGTTCGATTCGCACAGTACCGACGCTTCTCCACTGAAACTGCTTCAGGCGCTGCGCGAACTGGCCATCCATGCCGACAAACAGGACGACCTGCTGCTCGACGAGTTCCGTAGCCTTCGCACCGTCGAGCCCCTGCAGATCATCGCTATTCCTGACGAAGAAAAGGAAGTTAAATACCAGTTTTTGCGCAGCGAAATAGAAAATGCTTTTGCCATCATCGATGCTGCCAAACCCGATCCAAACCAATATCCAGGAGGTTATGCCTTTTTGATCCTGGGATTGGCTTTTCGCATAGACTACCTGCTCAGGCCCGAAGGTTATACCATGGATGTGCTCGAACGCCTGCACGGCACCTATTTTACCAAAGACGAACGTACGCCGCAAAACAAGATCATCGCCATGCGCAAATCGTTGCAGCAATTGCTCGAGCGCCCACGAGAAGCTGTATTTGCTGAACTGTACCGAACCCACAGCACTTTTGGCATCAATCCGCCGGTGAACCACGAACGCATCGCCGCGCTCATCGATGTGGAACTGCCCAACATGGACTGGCATCTGCAGCAAAACCACGAGGCTCTGGCCATGGCCGTGCCACAATACATTGTTGGTTATGCGCTTTTCCATTTTGCACCTCCCCTGCCCGACCGCGAGTTTTTCCACCTATTTTTTGAGATCACTCACCCAGCGTTTTTCGCCGCATTGCGTTTTGATACGCCTTATGCAGACGCCCAGGGCCGGCCCGACCGGCGTGCCGTGATAGAAGCCATTCGCAACATTGCCGCTGCCAACAAAAAACTTTTCCCCCACATCAAACCAGATGTTTCTCAACTTGATTTCAGCAGCATGCCGCTTTTTGCGCGCAGTTACTTGTTCATGATCAAAGACCTGCAACTCACACAAGCCCCATGAGCGATTTTGTAGAAACATACCGCAAGGTGATCATTCAGATCGCTACACCGTACAGCACCGGTACGGGCTTTTACCTGAAAGGACCGGGCCTTATCGTAACCAATCACCACGTGGTGGAAGGCAACCGCTCGGTATCCATCGAGGGAAGTTGTTTTGTGAAACAACTGGCACGGGTGCAGTACATCGACCGCAAATACGATCTGGCCTTCCTTACGGCTCCTGAAAACGCCAGGGAAATGCCGGAAGTAAAGCTGGGCACTGCCGAGCCATTGCGCGAACGTGATCCGGTGACAGCCATCGGGCACCCGTTCGGACTCAAATTTTCGGTCAAAAGCGGCATTGTTTCCAATACCCGCGAAATCATCAACAACATTCCTTACCTCCACATCGACGCAGCACTGAACCCGGGCAATAGCGGCGGTCCGCTGGTGAACAACAATGGCAATGTGGTGGGTGTTAATACCTTTGTGATGCGCGACGGGGACAACGCCGGCTTTTCTCTGCCTGTAGCTTTTCTTGACGAAACCCTCGTAGAATTTACCCGCCTGGACTCACAAAACGCCAGCCGTTGCACTGCCTGTTCAAACCTCGTTACCGAAAAAACCGTGGAACATGACTTGTGTACCTTTTGCGGCAGCAAGGTGCAACTTCCCAGCGCAGTGGAAGATTACGCACCCAGCGGGGTAGCTAAAACCATCGAAAACCTCGTGGCCAAAATAGGCCACAACGTGACCCTCAGCCGCTGCGGACTCAACAGTTGGGAAATTCGCCAGGGCAGTGCACGCATCAACATCAATTACCACGAAAAAACGGGTACGATGAGCGCCGATGCCATTCTTTGTCAATTACCCAAAGACAACATCAAACCACTCTACGAATACCTGCTCCGAGAAAATTATACCAGCGAAACACTCGCGCTTAGTGTTCACCAGCAGGACATCCTGCTCTCCCTCATCATCTACGACCGCTACCTCGACGAAAAAACAGGCATACGCATGCTGCAGAACCTGTTCGAAAAAGCCGACCATTACGACAACATTTTGGTGGAAAAGTACGGGGCTACATGGAAGGAGGAGGCATGAGTTTGAAGGGTGAACTAATGCCGCGTCCAGTAAATAACTTACAGTTTCACGGCCTTATTTTTCGCTCCATGTCGTTATTCGTCGGTTAAAAGGTCCCGCATTTCGCCCTCCTCATGACCAATTGAGCAAAATATAGGTCTCGCCAAACTATACGTCATTCACTGGACGCGGCACTGGCTTTTTCTGGATGGCAGCAGCCATCACATCCGCGAACTTATCGGGCGTACAGGCAAACGACGGGATGCCCAGTGCGGCAAGTGCCGCCGCGTTGTCGTGGTCGTAAGCAGGAGCGCCTTCGTCGTTGAGGGCGAGCAGGCACACAGAGGTGACGCCAGAGGCCTGGAATGCAGCTGCTTTTTTCAGCATTTCGGCCCGGTTGCCGCCTTCGAACAGGTCGCTGATGAGGATAAGAATGGTGTCGGAAGGTGTACGGACGAGGGTTTGGGCATAGCCAAGGGCTTTGTTGATGTCGGTGCCGCCGCCAAGCTGGGCACCGAAGAGTAGTTCCACGGGGTCGTCGAGCTGTTCGGTGAGGTCTACCACAGCCGTATCGAACAACACGATGTGGGTACGCAACGAACGCAAAGAAGCCAAAACGGAGCCCATGACTCCGGCATAAACTACGGAAGAAGCCATGGAACCACTTTGGTCGACCAGCAGGATAACGTGCCGCAGCGCTTGTCCTTTGCGCCCGTAGCCCACAAGTGTTTCAGGGATGATGCTGCGCAGTTCAGGATTGTAGTGTTTGAGGTTCAGCAGGATGGTGCGCCGCCAGTCTATCTCGTTGTTTTTGGGCCTGCGTTTGCGGGTACTGCGGTGCAGGGCACTTTGCACGGCTTCACGCAGGGGATTGCGCAGTTTTTTTTCCAATTCCTGCACCATTTTGCGCACCACTTCGCGTGCCGTTTCGCGTGTTTGTGAAGGCATGGCTTTGTGCAACGACAACAGAACCCCAACAAGATGCACATCGGGTTCGATGCTGGCCAGCAACTCTGGTTCGAGCAACATTCGGGTGAGGCCAAGGCGTTCGAGGGCATCGCGCTGCATGACTTGCACCACGGGCGTCGGGAAATAACGCCTTATGTCACCAAGCCACCGGTTGATGCGGGGCGTAGAGTTGCCCAGGCCGCCCTGCCGTTTGCCTTCGCCATAGAGGGCTTCAAGCACGTCGTCCATGCCTTGCTCCTCTTTGCCGAGCTGCGTTTGCTCGTCGGGATCGGCATCACGGCCAAGAATAAGGCGCCATCGTTCGCTTTTAGAGTTCAAAGTTTGAAGTTTGAAGTTTGAAGTTTGAAGTTTAAAGTTTGAAGTTTAAAGTTTGAAGTTTAAAGGAGTGCGAAAGGAGTTTGGAGTTCGCGCGTTGGAAAGTTTAAAGATCGGATTTACAGGGAAA
>Ga0105048_10007488_pt1 | contig 17536 bp, 15 predicted proteins | sample MAT05_FD_78382 | JGI IMG/M metagenome (GOLD analysis project Ga0105048, IMG submission 78382) | Freshwater microbial communities from Lake Fryxell liftoff mats and glacier meltwater in Antarctica - MAT-05 | ecosystem: Environmental > Aquatic > Freshwater > Ice > Liftoff microbial mat | place...
ACCGCCTGGCTCATCCTGCAAGGCATCGAGACGCTGCCGCTGCGCATGGCGCGGCATGTCGAGAACACGCGCAAGGTGGTGGCGTTTCTCGCTGCTCACGCGTCGGTGGCGAAGGTGGGCTACCCAGAACTGGAAGGCCACCCCAGCCACGAACTGGCCAAGAAGCTCTTGCCGCGCGGCTGCGGCGCGGTCTTCAGCTTCGACCTCAAGGGTTCACGCGCGCAAGGCCGCGCCTTCATCGAGGCGCTGAAGATCTTCAGCCACCTGGCGAACGTGGGCGACTGCCGCAGCCTCGTCATTCACCCGGCAAGCACCACGCACTTCCGCATGGACGACGCGGCGCTCGAAGCCGCGGGCATCACGGCCGGCACCATTCGGCTGAGCATCGGGCTGGAAGATGCCGACGACCTCATCGACGACCTGAAGCGCGCCTTCAAGGTCGCCGAGAAGGTGTCGGCATGAAGCTGAACGTCGACGGCCCGAATGGCGCGGTTTCGACCTACGCCTACACCGGCGGCAAACCCTTCGACCCCACGCTGCCCTGCGTGGTGTTCGTGCACGGCGCACTGAACGACCACAGCGTGTTCACGCTCTTGGCGCGCTGGTTCGCGCACCACGGCCACAGCGTGTTGGCGGTGGACCTGCCGGGCCACATGCGCAGCGCCGGCCCGGCGCTTGCCAGTGTCGAAGACATGGCCGATTGGCTGCTGGCGCTGATGAGTGCGGCCGACGTGCAGCAGGCCGCACTGGCCGGCCACAGCATGGGCTCGCTGGTGGTGCTGGAAGCCGCGGCACGCGCGCCAGAACGTGCCACGCGGCTGGTGATGCTGGGCAGCTGCGTGCCGATGCCGGTGCCGCAGGTGCTGCTGGACCTGTCGCTCACGAACAGCGCGGCCGCCATCGACCGTGTGACGAGCTATTCCATTTCCACGCTGGCTTCCAAGCCCGGCTACCCCGGCCCCGGCATGTGGTTGCACGGCAGCAGCCGCGCCTTGATGCACCAGGTGCTGGCGGCGCAAGGCGATGCGCGGCTCTTCCACACCGACTTCTCGGCCTGCAACAACTACGTGACCGGTCTGGATGCCGCCGGCCGCGTGCGATGTCCTTCCGCGATGGTGCTGGGCCAGGCCGACCAGATGACGCAGCCGCGCGGCGCAAGAGAAGTGGCACAGCGCCTGAATGCGAAAGTACACACGCTGCCGGCCGGCCACGCACTAATGGCCGAGGCACCCGATGCGGTGCTGGCTGCGGTGCGCAGCGCGCTCGCTTAGCGCAGGGAAAGCCCAGGCATAGCGCTGGTTCGCTCTTGGTTCGCGCTGCCGCGCGTGCCGCGCCCCCTCAGCCGCCCAAGGCGTCGGCGAGCATCAGCTTCTCGAACGACGCACTGCGACGAAAGCCCGCCGCCGTGGCGCTGGGCGCCAGCAGCGTGCGGTTCATCAGCTCTGCCAACGGTGTGCGCGCGGGGTCGCACAGCAGCACATGGCGCGCACTGCCGCCTTCGTCCAGCCGCTGCACCCAGTCCATTTCTGTCAGCAGGTCCACCACCGGCTCGAGCTGCAGCGGGTCGGCTCGCAGCGCTTCGCCCAGCGCAGCCAGAGAAAGGCCATGATGCGGCGCGTGGCGGGCAGCTTCCAGCAGGCGCAACACGGCCAGCGCCAACTCGAAGCGCCACCCCGGCACGGCAGGGCGCGCGGCCACACGCATCTGCAGGCTGGGCGCATAGGCTGCAATCACCGCGCCCAGCAGCACGATGACCCAGGCCAGATACACCCACAGCAGCAGAATGGGCAGCGTGGCAAAGGCACCGTACACCGCAGAAAACGTCGGCACGGCGTCCACATACCAGGCCAGGGCCTCTTTCGCACCTTCGAAAGCCGCAGCCACGAACAGGCCGCCGGCCCAGGCATGGCGCCAACGCACCGAGGTGTTGGGAACGTAGTGAAACATTGCCGCCGTGGCAGCAGCGAACAGCAGGAATTGAGTGAAGTCGAGCAGATAACCCACCCCGCCCGGCAGGCCGTCGACCAAACCACGAGAGGCCGACACGGCGTAAGAGGTGAGCGACACGCTGACGCCGAGCACCAGCGGCCCCAGCGTCAGGCCAGCCCAGTAGACGAGGATGCGCTGCGCGATGGGCCTGGAACGACGCACACGCCAGATTGCATTCAGTGTGCGATCGATCGTCAGCACCATGGCCACCGCGGTGATCACCAGCAGCACCAAACCCACTGTGCCGACGCCACGCGCTTTAGATGCGAAAAGGGCAAGCGAACGCAGAACAGGGCTCGCGATGCCGTCGGGCACCAGGTTCTGCAGGAAGTACTTCTGCAGCGCGGCCTCGACGCCCGAGAACATCGGGAAGGCCGTGAAGATGGCCAGCATCACCGTAACGAGCGGCACCAGCGCAATCAGTGTCGTGAAGGTCAGGCTGCCGGCGGTGAGGCCCAGCCGGTCTTCACCGAAACGCTGGCGCAAGGTGCGCAGCGTGTCGAACCAGGGCCAGTTTCGCAAGGTCTGCAGCGACAGCGCCAGTTCGGCCTGGATGCGCGTGGCGAGCGGGCCTTTCAAGTCGCTGCCCGGGCGACCCTGCGGGCCGGGAGTCATGTTCATGCTGGCTATGATGCCGCATGACCCCTCAACAAGACCCGCGCCGCGCCGCCGATGCCGTGGTGAGCAGCACCCGCGCTGCAGCGCTGGCCGCGCTGCTGGCGCTGATCGTCCTGGGCCTGGCCTGGGAGCTGTGGCTGGCCCCCACCGGCAGTGGCACGCTGGCGCTGAAAGTGCTGCCGCTGGTGCTGTGTGTGGCCGGGCTGCTGCGCCACCGCATGTACACCTTTCGCTGGCTGAGCCTGCTGATCTGGCTGTACTTCATGGAAGGTGTGGTGCGCGCCACCACTGAAAGTGGCCTCGGCCAGGCGCTGGCCGTGATCGAGGTGGTGTTGAGCCTGGTGCTCTTCGTCGTCAGCGGCATCTACATCCGATGGCGCCTGCGCAACGGCGCGGCGCTGGCTGCAGAGGAGAAGGCTGCGCTGGAACGGGCCGCCGAGAAGACTTCTGCGGAGAAGGCGAAGAAACCCGGAGAGGCGCGGGCTTGAGTCCGCTGCTCGGCACGCTGCGTGCGGCTGTGGGTGCCGCCCACGTGCTCACCGAAGGCGACCTCTCGGCCTGGGAACAAGACTGGCGGCGCCGCTGGCACGGCAAGGCGCTGGCTGTCGTGCGGCCGGCCAGCACGGCCGAAGTGGCCGCGGTGGTGAAGGCCTGCGCGGCGCACGGCACGGCCATCGTGCCGCAGGGCGGCAACACCGGCCTCGTGGGCGGCGGTGTGCCCGATGCCAGCGGCACGCAGGTGCTTTTGAGCCTGCAACGCATGAATCGAATTCGTGCCATCGACGATGCCAACCTCACCCTCACCGCCGAGGCCGGCTGTGTGCTGCAGGCGCTGCAGCAGGCGGCCGCCGAACGGGGACACCTCTTCCCGCTGAGCCTGGCCGCCGAGGGCAGCTGCACGCTGGGCGGCAACCTCGCCACCAACGCTGGCGGCACGCAGGTGCTGCGCTGGGGCAATGCCCGCGATCTGTGCCTGGGCCTGGAAGTGGTGACTGCACAAGGCGATGTCTGGGAAGGGCTGAGCGGCCTGCGCAAGGACAACACCGGCTACGACCTGCGCGACCTCTTCATCGGCAGCGAAGGCACGCTGGGCATCATCACGGCCGCCACCATGAAGCTGGCGCCGTTGCCGGCAGCCACCGGCACCGCACTGGCGGCGTGCAACACCGTGGCTGATTGCGTGGCCCTGCTGCAGCTGGCGCGGGCGCGGCTGGGCGCCGGGCTCACCGGCTTCGAGATGATGGGCCGCTACGCGCTGCAGTTGACTGCCCAACATTTCCCCGCCCTGCCCCGCCCGCTGCCGCACGCCGAATGGACGGTGCTGCTGGAGTACAGCGATTTGCACAGCGAGGCCCATGCCCGCGAGGCCTTCGAGGGCCTGCTCGGTGCGGCACTCGAAGCCGGCACGGTGACGGATGCCGTGGTGGCCGAAAGCCTGGCGCAGAGCCAGGCGCTGTGGCACGTGCGCGAGAGCATTCCGCTGGCGCAGGCCGAAGAAGGCCCGAACATCAAGCACGACATTTCAGTGCCGGTGTCTGCCATTCCTGCCTTCGTGGCCGAAGCCGATGCCTTGCTGCAAGCGCAGTTTCCCGGCGTGCGGCTGGTGAACTTCGGCCATCTGGGCGACGGCAACCTGCACTACAACGTGCAGGCGCCCAGCGGCGAAGATGGCCAAGACGGCCGGCGCTTTCTCGCAGAGCAGGAACATGCGGTGAATGCCGTGGTCTTCGACACCGTGGCGCGACATGGCGGATCGTTCAGCGCCGAACACGGCATCGGTCTGCTGAAGCGCGAAGAGCTGGCGCGGCGCAAGTCGCCCGTGGCGATGCAGTTGATGCGCGGCATCAAGGCTGCCTTCGACCCGCAGGGGCTGCTGAACCCGGGCCGCGTGCTGTAGACCGTTTCGCGCAGGGCGCGTCCCGTCAAACGAGACTGCGCGTGGCCGCAACCGGCCCTATTGCACCGGGCCGTCCAGCCCGCGCGGCACGGCCACCGCCATGGTGTCGATGCCTTCATCGCGCAAGGCTTCGCGCTCTTGCGGCGTGGCATGGCCGCGTATGCCGCGGTTGGGTATTTCGCCGTAGTGGATGCGCCGCGCTTCTTCAGGAAAGCGCGGGCCCACGTCTTCGGTACGTGCCAGCAGCTGGCGAATGCCGTGCAGGTAGGCGGCCTGCACCTGTTCGGGTGTGGCGGCGGCAGTAGGCTCGGTACCGACAGCAGGCGCGCTTTCAGGCGGCGTCAACTCGCGGGCGCCAGAGAGGTTCAGTCGCGGCGCCGATGGCAGGCGGGCGATGACGCGGTCTGCGCACAGCGGGCACTCGATCAACGCCCGGCCGTTCTGGCTGAGGAAGTCGTCTTCCGATTGGAACCAGCCTTCGAAGCCGTGGCCGTTGTCACAGCGCAGGTTCAGCACTTTCATCGTGCCGACATCATAGGCTGGCAGCGGCGGTGCCGCTTTGCCAGGTCAATGACATCTTGCCGGCCTGCCAGCGTTGCAGCCAGTGCAGGCCGATCTGCGTCTTCACGTCGGGCAGCTCACCTCGGTCGCACAGGGCGTCCAATTCGGCCAGCGTCATCGTCACGGTCTCGACGAATTCGCCGCTGTCGGGCCGCGCCGGGCCGGGCTGCAAGCCGCGTGCGAACCAGATCCAGATGCTCTCGGTGGAATAGGCCGCGGCATTGTGGATTTCACCGCCGAAGGCCCATTCACGCGCCACGTAGCCGGTCTCTTCCTGCAGTTCGCGTTGGCCGCAGAGCAGCGCGTCTTCGCCCGGTTCCAGCTTTCCGGCCGGGAACTCGAGCAGCACCTTCTGCACCGGATAGCGGTACTGGCGCACCAGCACCAGCCGCATCTCGGTGCCATCGTCCAGCAGGGGCACCACCGCCACGGCGCCGCTGTGGCCCAGGTATTCACGCGTGGCCAGGTTGCCGTCGGGCAGGACCACAGTGTCCTTGCGCAGCTCTATCCAGCCGCGGTGCAGCACGGTGCTTTCGCCTGTGGCGCGTTCGATCAGGTGCTTGTCGTCGGCGGCCACGGTGCGCTTCGGCTCAGCGGGTCAACTGCTCAGGGCGGCGACGATGGCGTCGCGGCACATCGCCATGATGCCGCCCGAGAAGGGGCCGAACAGGAACACCGCCGCGCCGTTGGCCACCAGCAGCAGCGTCACGCCCTGGGTCTGCCACACCGGCGCCGTCTGCGTGGGTTCGTCGAACCACATCACCTTGACCACGCGCAGGTAGTAGAAGGCGCCGATCAGCGAGAACAACACCGCCACCACGGCCAGGCCGATGTAGAGAGGCACGTTCGTCGTCACCAGCGCCTGTATGACGGCCAACTTGGCGAAGAAGCCCACCATGGGCGGCACCCCGGCCAGCGAGAACATGAAGACCGTCATCACCCCGGCCAGCCAGGGGCTGCGCCTGGAAAGGCCGGCGAAGTCGTTGATCTCCTCGCTTTCGAAGCCCTGCCGGCTGAGGAACATGATGAGGCCGAAGGTGCCCAGCGTGGTCAGCACGTAGGCCACCAAATAGAACATCGAAGAGCTGTAGGCATTGCCCGCGCTCAACGTGTTGCCGCTGACGACACCGGCGCTCAAGCCCAGCACGATGAAGCCCATCTGCGAGATGGTGCTGTAGGCCAGCATGCGCTTCAAGTTGGTCTGCGCAATGGCCGCCAGGTTGCCGATGGCCAGCGAGGCCACCGCCAGCACGATGAACATCTGCTGCCAGTCGATGGCCAGGCCCAGCATGCCTTCGACCAGCAGCCGGATGGTGATGGCGAAGGCGGCGAACTTGGGCGCGCCGCCGATCAGCAGCGTGACGGCCGTGGGCGCGCCCTGGTAGACGTCGGGCACCCACATGTGAAAGGGCGCAGCACCCAGCTTGAAGGCCAGACCAGCGACGACGAACACGACGCCGAAGACCAGCACTTCCTTGTTGATGCTGCCGGTGGCGATGCGGTCGAACACACGCGGAATCTCCAGCGAGCCGGTGGCACCGTACATCATGCTCAGCCCGTAGAGCAGGAAGCCGCTGGCCATCGCGCCGAGCACGAAATACTTCATCGCGGCTTCGGTGCTGATGGCGTGGTCGCGGCGCAGCGCGGTCAGCGCGTACAGGCTCAGGCTCATCAGCTCCAGGCCGAGGTAGACAACGAGAAAGTTGTTGGCCGAGCACATCACGCTGATGCCCAGCAGCACGAAGAGCGTGAGTGTGTAGAACTCGCCCTTCTGCATGTCGCGCGCGGCCAGCGTGGGGCGCGCGTAGGCCAGCGTGGCCATCACGCTCAGCGCCGCGAAGAAAGCCAGCAGACGGCCCATCGGGTCGACCACCACCATGCCCTGCATGCCGTACGCCGTGGTGCCGGCCATGTAGCCCTGCAACTGCAGCAGCGCGAAGACGGCGATGGCCGCCTGCGTCAGCCAGAAGGTCGGACGGCGTTCGGGGTGGTCGTTGAAGACGTCCACCAGCAGCACTGCGCAGGCTGCCAGCAGCAGCCATATCTCGGGGAGGACGACCTGCCAGTTCAAAGGGCTCATGTTGTTTGTCTTCTTTCGGCCGTCAGTTCAGCTTGGGCCGTGCCACGTGCTGCAGCAGCTCGCTCACCGAGACGTTCATGACGTCGGTGAAGGGCTTGGGGTAGAGGCCCATCCACAGCACCGCCGCGGCCAGCACGGCCAGCATCAGAAATTCACGGCCGTTGATGTCCTGCAGGGCCCGCACGTTGTCGTTGGCGACATCACCGAAGTACACGCGCTTGACCATCCACAGCGTGTAGGCGGCACCGAAGATCAGGGTCGTGGCGGCGAGCAGCGCGATGAAGAAGTTGTATTCCACCGCGCCCAGGATGACCATCCATTCGCCCACGAAACCGGCCGTGCCCGGCAGGCCGCAGTTGGCCATCGCAAACAGCACCGCAAAAGCCGCGAACCTGGGCATGGTGTTGGCCACGCCACCGTAGCTGGCGATGTCTCGGCTGTGCATGCGGTCGTAGAGCACACCGATGCACAGGAACATCGCGCCTGACACGAAGCCGTGGCTGATCATCTGCGCGATGCCGCCCACCACGCCGAGCTGGTTGAACATGAAGAAGCCCAGCGTGACGAAGCCCATGTGCGCGATGGAGCTGTAGGCCACCAGCTTCTTCATGTCCTGCTGCACCAGAGCCACGAGACCGATGTAGAGCACGGCCACGAGACTGAGCGTGATGATCAGCCAGTCGAATTCACGCGCAGCGTCGGGCGCAATCGGCATTGAAAAGCGCAGGAAGCCGTAGGCGCCCAGCTTCAGCATGATGGCCGCCAGCACCACCGAGCCGCCGGTGGGCGCTTCGACGTGCGCATCGGGCAGCCATGTGTGCACCGGCCACATCGGCACCTTCACGCTGAAGGCGGCGAAGAAGGCGAAGAAGAGCAGCGTCTGCGCGCCGAGCGGCAGCGGCAGCCTGTGCCACGTCAAGATGTCGAAACTGCCGCCGCTCTTGAAATACAGATAGACCAGCGCCACGAGCATCAGCAGGCTGCCGGCGAACGTGTACAGGAAGAACTTGAAGGCCGCGTAGACCCGCTTCGGCCCGCCCCAGACACCGATGATGATGTACATCGGAATCAACGTGGCCTCGAAGAACACGTAGAACAGCATGCCGTCGAGCGCGCAGAACACGCCGATCATCAGGCCGCTCAAGATGAGGAAGGCACCCAGGTACTGCGCCACGCGCTCCTGAATCACTTCCCAGGCAGCGATGACGACGATGACCGTGATGAAGGCCGTCAGCGGCACGAACCACACCGACAGGCCGTCCACACCGAGGTGGTAATTGACGTTGAAGCGCTCGATCCACGAGAACTTCTCGACGTACTGCATTGCCGCCGTGGTGGTGTCGAAGCGCGTGATCAGCGGCAGCGTCACCAGGAAAGACGCCACGGCACCGACCAGCGCCACGGCACGCGCGACGCCGGCATGCTGGTCGCGGCCCACGGCGAGCAGCAGCGCGCCGAAGAACACCGGCAACCAGATGGCAAGGCTCAGCAGACCCATTTCTTGTTCTTTCTGTCTTGTTCGCTCGGGCTCGGGCCCAGGCTCAGCGCATCAGGCTGCTGAAATAAGGCCACAGCTGCCAGGTGAGCAGGCCGAAGATGCCCAGCAGCATCACCAGCGCGTACTGGTACAGGTGGCCGGTCTGCAATTGCCGCACCACGCCTGAAATGCGTACCACCAGCCCGGCCAGGCCGTTGATCGCACCGTCGATGACGGTCTGATCGCCGAACTTCCACAAGCCGGTGCCAATGAGGCGCGAGCCCCGGGCCAGCACGTGTTCGTTGAAGGCGTCGAGGTAGTACTTGTTCTCGAGCACGCGCACCAGCGGGCTGAGCGCCTTGCCGATGGCTGCGGGAATGGCCGGCTGCTTCAAATAGAACCACCACGCCATGACGACACCGGCCAGAGCCAGCCAGAACGGCAGCGTCTGCAGACCGTGAAGCGCCATCGCCGCGGCGCCCTGGAATTCTTCCGCCAGCGCGGCCATGGCCGGGTGCTTCGCGGCATCCACCACGATGGCGTCCTTGAAGAACTCACCGAAGAGCATCGGCTGAATGGCCATGAAGCCGATCAACACCGAGGGAATAGCCAGCAGCACGAGTGGCGCCGTCACGACCCACGGTGATTCGTGCGGGGTGACATCGTGATGAGCGTCATGGTCGCCGTGGGCATGGTCGTCTTCCGGAGGGAACGGCTTGTGGCGGAAACGCTCTTCGCCGTGGAAGACCAGGAAGTACATGCGGAAGGAATAGAAGGCCGTGACGAACACGCCGGCATAGATCGCCACCATCGCGAACGTGGCCCCCGGCAGCGTGCTGTGGTGCGACGCGATCAGGATGCTGTCCTTGCTGTAGAAGCCGGCAAAGAGCGGTGTGCCGATGAGCGCAAGCGAACCCAGCAGCGCCGTGATCCAGGTCACCGGCATGTACTTGCGCAGGCCGCCCATGTTGCGGATGTCCTGATCGTGGTGCATGCCCATGATCACGCTGCCGGCGGCCAGGAACAGCAGCGCCTTGAAGAAGGCATGCGTCATCAGGTGGAACACCGCCACACCGTAGACCGACAGGCCCAGCGCCACCGTCATGTAACCCAGCTGCGACAGCGTGGAATAAGCCACGACGCGCTTGATGTCGTTCTGGATGATGCCCAGGAAGCCCATGAACAGCGCCGTGATGGCGCCGATGACGAGCACGAAGTTGAGCGCCGTGTCGCTCAGCTCGAACAGCGGCGACATGCGCGCCACCATGAAGATGCCGGCGGTCACCATCGTGGCGGCGTGGATCAGCGCCGAGATCGGCGTCGGGCCTTCCATCGAATCGGGCAGCCACACGTGCAGCGGGAACTGCGCGCTCTTGCCCATGGCGCCGATGAAGAGGCAAATGCAGATCACGCTGATGAGCATCCACCCGTCGCCCCACATCGGATACGGAAAGGCGACCTGGGCGAGTTCCGGTCCCTTGGCGAAGACTTCCGTGTAATTCAGCGAACCCGTGTAGGCCACCACCAGGCCGATGCCCAGGATGAAGCCGAAGTCGCCCACCCGGTTCACCAGGAAGGCCTTCATGTTGGCGAAGATGGCCGTGGGCCTCTTGAACCAGAAACCGATGAGCAGGTAGCTCACGAGGCCCACTGCTTCCCAGCCGAAGAACAGCTGCAGGAAGTTGTTGCTCATCACCAGCATCAACATGCTGAAGGTGAAGAGGCTGATGTAGCTGAAGAAGCGCTGGTAGCCGGGGTCGCCTTCCATGTAGCCGATGGTGTAGACGTGCACCATCAGCGAGACGAAGGTCACCACCACCATCATCATGGCCGTGAGACCGTCGACCATGAAGCCGACCTCCATCACCGTTTTGCCAACCACGGCCCATTCGTAGAGCGTCTCGTTGAAACGCGCCCCGCCCGCCACCTGCGACAGCACGATGCAAGAGCCGACGAAGGCGATGAACACCCCGAGGATGGTGAAGGTATGAGCACCACGGTGGCCCACGGCCTTGCCGGCAAGGCCGGCGATCAAAGCGCCGGCCAGCGGCGCCAAGGCCACGGTAAGCAGCAGATTTTGTGAAATAGCCATATTCAGTAGCCAAGCTCGACAGGGGCCGACCAAGGCCTTGCGCGGAACCGGCTCTGCCGGGCCGCAGCAAGAGCCCCCTCGGGGGGTAGCGAACGGAGTGAGCTTGGGGGTTTCACTTCTTCAGCCTTTGAGCTCGTTGAGCTCTTCGACGTTGATCGAGGCGCGGTTGCGAAACAGCACCACCAGGATGGCCAGCCCGATGGCCGCTTCGGCCGCTGCCACGGTGAGGATGAAGAACACGAACACCTGCCCGGCCATGCGGTCGGCTTCCAGCGGCAGGTAATGCGAGAAGGCGATGAAGTTCAGGTTCACGGCCAACAGCATCAGCTCGATGGCCATCAACAACACGATCAGATTGCGGCGGTTCAGGAAGATGCCGATGACCGAAAGCGCAAAGAGAATGGCGCCCAGGCTGAGGTAATGCCCGAGCGTGATGGCGCCCAGCGTCATGGCGTGCCGCCTTCCTGCTTGGGCGCCGACGGCGTTTCGATGGTCGGGTCCATCTTCACCAGCCGCACGCGGTCGGCTTTCTTGACGCGCACCTGCTGCCCGGGGTCCATGCGGCGGCTGTCCTTGCGCGCGCGCAGCGTCAGCGCAATGGCCGCGATGATGGCCACCAGCAGCAGCACCGCCGCCAACTGCAGCGGGTACAGGTAGTGGGTGTAAAGCTCGATGCCCAGCAGCTTGGTGTTGCCCATCTCCAGGTCTCGGGGGGTGGCGGCTGGCGCTTCGAGCTGGAAACCGCGCATCAGGACCAGGGCCATTTGCAACGCGATCACCGCGCCCACGAGCCCAGCCAGAGGCAAGTGCGTCCAGAAACCTTCGCGGAACTTGTCGGTGTTGACGTCCAGCATCATCACCACGAAGAGAAACAGCACCATCACCGCGCCGACGTAGACCAGCACCAGCGTGATGGCCAGGAACTCTGCGCGCAGCAGCATCCAGATGCAGCTGGCACTGAAGAAGCTGAGCACGAGGAACAGTGCCGCCACAACGGTGCTGCGCGCGGTGATGACGCGGAAAGCTGCAAACAGCAGCACCGCCGAGAAGACGTAGAAAAGACCGGTGATGGTGTTCATGGGTAAGGGGCTCTCTGGTGGCAGCCCTTGTTCTTGGGTGTCAGCTCGGCACTCGGCAGTAAACAGTCAGCAGTAAGCAGTAAGCAGTAAGCGGTCAGCAGCCAGCGGTCAGCAGTCACCGATACGGCGCATCGGCCGCGCGGTTGGCGGCAATGTCCTTCTCGAACCGGTCGCCCACGGCCAGCAGCATGTCTTTCGTGAAGTAGAGGTCGCCGCGCTTTTCGCCGTGGTATTCGAAATGATGCGTCTCGACGATGCTGTCCACGGGGCAGCTTTCTTCGCAGAAGCCGCAGAAGATGCACTTCGTCAGGTCGATGTCGTAGCGGGTGGTGCGGCGGCTGCCGTCCTGACGCACTTCACTCTCGATGGTGATGGCCAGTGCCGGGCAGACGGCCTCGCACAGCTTGCAGGCGATGCAGCGCTCTTCGCCGTTTTCGTAGCGGCGCAGCGCGTGCAAGCCGCGGAAGCGCGGGCTCTGCGGTGTCTTCTCTTCCGGAAACTGCACCGTGATGGTCTTCGAAAGGAAGTGGCGCCCGGTCAGCGCCATGCCCTTGAGAAGCTCGGTGAGAAAGAGGCTGGAGACAACTTCCTTGATGGCAGCGATGCTCGACATGAGGACCTGTCTTTCAATGCCAGATGTTGAACGGGGACTGGATCCACAGGCCGACCACGACGAGCCAGATCAGCGTGAGCGGAATGAAGATCTTCCAGCCCAGACGCATGATCTGGTCGTAGCGGAAGCGGGGGAACGTGGCACGCACCCACAGGAACATGGTGGCCACCACGAACACCTTGGCCGCCAGCCAGAACCAGCCATCGGGCAGGAAGCCCACGGGGCTGAGCCAGCCGCCGAGGAAGAGCAGCGTGGTGAGCATGCTCACCAGAATCATGTTCGCGTATTCGGCCAGGAAGAACATGGCAAAGCTCATGCCGCTGTACTCGATCATGTGGCCGGCGACGATCTCGGACTCACCTTCAACAACATCGAAGGGGTGGCGGTTCGTCTCGGCCAGGCCGCTGATGAAGAAGATGACGAAGATGGGCAGCAGCGGCAACCAGTTCCAGCTCAGGAAACCGAGGCCCATGTCGGCGAAGATGCCGCGGCCCTGCACGGCCACGATCTCGCTCAGGTTCATGCTGGCCGAGACCATCAGCACGACGACGAGGCAGAAACCCATCGCGATTTCATAGCTGACCATCTGCGCCGAGGCCCGCAGCGCCCCCAGGAACGCGTACTTCGAATTGCTGGCCCAGCCGGCGATGATGACGCCGTAGACCTCCAACGATGTGATGGCCATCAGGAACAGCAGGCCGGCATTGATGTTGGCCAGCGCGACCTCGGGCCCGAACGGGATCACGGCCCAGGCGGCGAGCGCCGGCATGATGGTCATCACCGGGCCGAGGAAGAACAAGCCCTTGTTCGCGGCGGTGGGGCGGATGATCTCCTTGAAGATCAACTTCACCGCGTCGGCAATCGGTGTCAGCAGGCCGAAGGGGCCCACGCGGTTGGGGCCGGGCCGAACCTGGCTCCAGCCGATGGCCTTGCGTTCCCACAGCGTGAGATAGGCCACGCAGCCCAACAGCGGCAGCACCACGGCAACGATCTTGATCAAGGTCCACAGCACCAGCCAAAGGCCAGTGCCGAAGGTGGCGTTGCCGAATTGGTGCAATGGTTCGAACATGGTGTTCAAGCCCTTTCCACCGTGACGGTGCCGAACATCGCCCCGAGCGACGAGGTGGCACGGTGGCCGGCGGCCACGCGCACCGCGTCTGCGGCCAGGCTGGCATCCTCGAGGGCCGGCAACACCACGCTGCCCTCGCCCTGCGACAGGCGCACCTTCGCGCCAGCGGCCAGGCCGAGTTGCTGCCACAGCGCTGTCGGAAGACCCACGAACGGGCCCTTGGCATCGGCCGTGAGCTGCAACGACACGGCGCGGCGCACGATGGCATCGCTGGTGTAGATGGGCACGTCGGCAATGCGCTGCAAGCCGGCGACATTCGCAACATCCGCAGGCAGCGCGGCGTCGAGCGCGGCGGCATCGCTGCGGTTGTCCAGGCGCTGGTGCAGCGTGGCCACGTCGCCCAGCGCATCGGCGCGCACTTCTTCTGCGCTCTCGAAAGCGAAGCCCGGCAGGCCGAGCAGGTTGCCCAGCACCCGCAGCACCTTCCAGCCCGGGCGCGCTTCGCCGGCTGGTTTGACCACGCCGTGGAAACTCTGCAGGCGGCCTTCGGCGTTGACGAAGCAGCCCGCCGTTTCGCTGAAAGGCGCAACGGGCAGCAGCACATCGGCCACATCGGCCATCGTGTCCTTGAACGGTGTGAGGCCCACGACCAGCCCCGAAGCACCCAGCGCCCTGCGCGCGGCAGCGGCATCGGCAGCATCGAGCACGGGTTCGGTGTTCAGCAGCAACAGCGCCTTCATCGGCTGCGTCAGCATCTGCGCGGCGTTCAAGCCGCCAGGGCCAGGCATGGCAGCCACGAGCTGCGCGCCGACGGCGTTGGCACCGTCACCCAGGTAGCCGACGGTGGCGCCGGTGTGTTCGGCAATCCAGCCGGCCAGCGCCAGCAGCTGCGCAGCCTGCGGATGCTGCGCGGCGGCATTGCCCAGCAGCACGGCCTTGTGGCCTTGCGCAGGATCGCCCGAAAGCAGCGCGCTGGCCACGGCCTGGGCATGCGGGCCCGGGGTGATTGCGGCCGCAGCGGCCGGCGCGGCCACACTGCGCGCCTGCGCCACGGCGGCGGCCACCTCGGCCAGCTGCTGCGCCCAACCTGCGGGGGCCGCGGTCAACTTGCCGGCCAACGGCATGGCCCAGTCGTCATGCACCGCGTTCAGGCTGAACACCTGGCCACCATGGCGCACGGCCTGGCGGATGCGCTGCGCCATCAGCGGATGGTCCTTGCGGAGGAAGCTGCCGATGACGAACACGCGCTGAAGCGTGGCCAGAGAAGCGATGGTCGTGCCCAGCCATCGCGCACTGCCGGCGGGTGCTGCGCTGAATTCGGCCTGGCGCAGGCGGTGGTCGATGTTCTCGCTGCCCAGGCCGCGTACCAGCTTGGCCAGCAGGTGCAGCTCTTCCACGGTACTGCCGACATGGCCCAGCGCGCCGATCCCCGAGCCCGGCTCGGCGGCGAACTCGGCCTTCACGCGCTTCAGCCCATCGGCCACGTAGGCCAGCGCGGTGTTCCAGTCCACCGTCCGCCACTGCCCACCCTGCTTGATCATCGGCTGCATCAGTCGCGAATCGCCGTTCAGCGCTTCGTAGCTGAAGCGGTCGCGGTCAGAGATCCAGCACTCGTTGACGTCTTCGTTCTCCAGCGGCACCACGCGCATCACTCGGCTGCCCTTGACCTGCACGATGAGGTTGGCACCGGTGCTGTCGTGCGGAGACACCGACTTCCTTCGCGAGAGCTCCCAGGTGCGCGCGCTGTAGCGGAAAGGCTTGCTCGTCAGCGCCCCGACCGGACAGATGTCGATCATGTTGCCCGAGAGCTCGCTGTCGATGGTGGTGCCGGCCACCGTGGTGATCTCGCTGTGCTCACCGCGGTTCACCATGCCGAGCTCCATGACGCCGGCCACTTCCTGGCCGAAACGCACGCAGCGGGTGCAATGGATGCACCGGCTCATCTCTTCCATGCCGACGAGCGGGCCCACGTCCTTGTGGAACACGACTCGCTTTTCTTCCTGGTAGCGGCTGGCGCTCTTGCCGTAGCCCACCGCCAGGTCTTGCAGCTGGCACTCGCCGCCCTGGTCGCAGATGGGGCAGTCCAGCGGGTGGTTGATGAGCAGGAACTCCATCACCGACTGCTGCGCCTTCAGCGCCTTCTCGCTCTTGGTGCGCACCACCATGCCATTCGTCACCGGTGTCGCACAGGCGGGCATGGGCTTGGGCATCTTCTCGATGTCCACCAGGCACATGCGGCAGTTGGCCGCGATGCTCAGCTTCTTGTGATAGCAGAAGTGCGGGATGTAGGTGCCCGCCGCGTCGGCTGCATGCATGACCATGCTGCCATCGGGAACGGAGACTGTCTTGCCATCGAGAGAGATGTCGGCCATGGCGCTTATGCGAACTGCGCGACCTTGCAGGTCTTGTGTTCGATGTGGTGCGCGAACTCGTCGCGGTAGTGCTTCAGCATGCCTTCCACCGGCATCGCCGCTGCATCGCCCAGCGCGCAGATGGTGCGGCCCTTGATGTTGAGGGCCACGCTGTCCAGCAGCGCCAGGTCGTCAGGACGACCCTGGCCGTGTTCGATGCGGTGGATGACGCGCCACAGCCAGCCCGTGCCTTCACGGCACGGCGTGCACTGGCCGCAACTCTCATGCTGATAGAAGTAACTCAGGCGCAGCAGGCTCTTGACCATGCAGCGGTGCTCGTTCATCACGATGACGGCGCCAGAACCCAGCATCGACCCGGCCTTGGCGATGGCGTCGTAGTCCATCGTCACGTCCATCATGGTGGCGCCAGGCAGCACCGGGGCCGAACTGCCGCCAGGAATCACCGCCTTCAGCTTGCCACCCTTCACGCCACCGGCCAGTTCCAGCAGCTTTGCAAAGGGCGTGCCCAAAGGCACCTCGAAGTTGCCGGGCTGGTTGACATCGCCCACCACGCTGAAGATCTTGGTGCCGCCGTTGTTCGGCTTGCCGCACTCCAGGTACTTCTGGCCGCCGTTGTTGATGATCCACGGCACTGCGGCGAAGGTCTCGGTGTTGTTGATCGTCGTCGGCTTGCCATAAAGGCCGAAGCTGGCCGGGAAAGGCGGCTTGAAGCGCGGCTGGCCCTTCTTGCCTTCCAGCGATTCGAGCAACGCCGTCTCTTCGCCGCAGATGTAGGCGCCGAAACCGTGGAAGGCATGCAGCTCGAAGCTGAACTTGCTGCCCTGGATGTTGTTGCCCAGGAAGCCGGCTGCACGCGCCTCATCGAGGGCTTCCTCGAAACGCTCGTAGATCTCGAAGATCTCGCCGTGGATGTAGTTGTAGCCCGTCTTCACGCCCATCGCATAAGCCGCGATGGCCATGCCTTCGATGACGATGTGCGGGTTGTAGGCCAGGATGTCGCGGTCCTTGCAGGTGCCAGGCTCGCCTTCGTCGCTGTTGCACACCAGATACTTCGGGCCGGGAAACATGCGCGGCATGAAGCTCCACTTCAGACCGGTCGGGAAGCCCGCACCGCCGCGGCCGCGCAGCGCGCTCAGCTTCACTTCGGCGATGACCTGGTCTTGCGTCAAACCTTCGCCGCCGTCCAGGCCGAGGATCTTGCGCAGCGCGCTGTAGCCGCCACGCGCCACGTAGTCCTGCAGCCGCCAGTTCCTGCCGTCCAGGCCGGCATAGATTTGCGCGCCGATGTGGCGGTCGTGGAAACAGCTTTCCAGACCTTGTGTCTGGAACTTCGACAGGTCAAGCATCATTTGACAACCTCGGCATTCGCCTTCAGCAGGGCCAGCAGTTCGTCGAGCCGATCGTTGGACATGAAGCTGAGCATCTGGCGGTCGTTCACCAGCATCACAGGCGCGTCGGCGCAGGCGCCCAGGCATTCGCTGGGCTGCAGGGTGAACACGCCGTCGGCGGTGGTGCCGTAGGGCTCAACACCCAGCTTCTTGCAGAGGTGGTCGAGAGCCTGGTCGCCATCGCGCAGCGCGCAGGGCAGGTTGGTGCAGACGTTGAGCTTGAACTTGCCCACCGCCTGCGTGTTGTACATGTTGTAGAAGGTGCTGACCTCGTGCACCGCGATCGCCGGCATGCCCAGAT
>Ga0105048_10007492_pt1 | contig 17524 bp, 13 predicted proteins | sample MAT05_FD_78382 | JGI IMG/M metagenome (GOLD analysis project Ga0105048, IMG submission 78382) | Freshwater microbial communities from Lake Fryxell liftoff mats and glacier meltwater in Antarctica - MAT-05 | ecosystem: Environmental > Aquatic > Freshwater > Ice > Liftoff microbial mat | place...
GTCCTGATGCAGTTCGTCGAAGGCTCGTCCGAGATGCCGGAAGGGTCCGCCGGGCTGCAGATTGTCCGGATGGCCGAGACATTGGTGACGATCCATCGGACGCCGACGACGCTCCTTCCGCCGCTTCCATCGCGTCTGGACCCTGTGCCGGAACTGCTTGGTTTTCTTCCGGATGGCGCGGAATGGCGCGCCCTGCGGGATTTCTGCGCCTCCCTGGCACCGCGCCCGTTCGACGGCGAGCCGGTGCTGCTGCACGGCGACTTCTGGCCCCGGAACCTGCTCTGGCAAGATGGCCGGGTTGTCGCCGTGCTCGACTGGGAAGACGCCGCTTGCGGAGATCCTCTCTCGGATGTCGCCTGCGCCCAGCTTGAACTCAAGTACTTGTTCGACGACGAGCTAGTCGATCTCTTTCTATCGACCTGTGCGGGGCATCTTTCAATCGATCCGCACCGGCTGGCCTTGTGGCAGATCTATGTGGCGTCAGCCGGGCAGCATTCGATGGCCGACTGGGGGCTCGAGTCCTCGCGCGAAGCCCACATGCGGCAGATCGCGCTGGAGCACATTCGCGCTGCGGCGGTCGTGCTTGGCGTTGAGGCCCCGGCCTTGGGTTAGGCACCCGCGCCGCGCCGCGCCAGGGTCTGCGTCCACTTCAGCGTCTCAAGCGGTGGATGCCCGGCTGGCGGGGTTGATTTTCCCGGGGCATGGAAGCTGTGGCACGTGGTGCAGTCGGCATCGTCTGCCGCCTTGGTCTGAGCCTCGGTCTTGCCGTGGCAGTTGGCACATTTGGCTATGTCGGGGATCAGCACGTCGGCGCTGCGCTCCGAGACGGTCGCCTTGTGGCAGTCGACACATTCGTAGCCGCCGGCCTTTGACGTGCCCGGACCCCCGTGCTCCGGCACGCTATGGTCGAACGCCCCGCGTGGCAGGTAGCGCTGGGTGAGCTTTACAGGTGCCATCTGAACCGTATCGCCGGCCCAGGTGACGGTGTGACAGTCGTAGCAGGCTCCGCCCTTGGAAAAGGTGGCGCGCCAGGCGCCGGCACCGTTGGCGGCAAAGGCTGTGGGCCGGATCGTGCCTGGTCGCAGGCGATCTGAGAGGCTTGCGGCGGAAGGCGTCTTGCCGCTGAGCGTATCAACGACTTTCTGGAGTTCACCATGGGGCAGGGACTTCAGTCGGCCAGCGCCGTCGCGGGCAAACGCCAACGAGTGGCAACTGCCGCAGTCCTGCTCCATCTCGATGGGTCTGAAGCCGGAGCCTGCGGTGTCGGGCGTGTGGCAGGATGCGCACTCCAGCGCCGCGCCATATCCGTTGGCCTTGCCCAGCACGATCGCCTGCCGGGCGACGCCGCCCAGCGGGTCCAGGTGCATTTTGTGCGGGAAGATCACGCCGTTCCGCTCAAGCGGCAGGCCTTTTAGCTGCAGGCGCTGGAACGTCGGCTTCGGACCCGCCGCCGAGGTCATGATCAGCGGCCGGAACGTCGGATGGCGGCCCCAGTCCGGGGTATCGATCAACTCCGTTTTAGTGAGCCGCATCTTCAGTTTCGAATGGCAACTCTCACAATCCTGCACCACCACAAGGGTTGGCTTGTCCGACAAGGGGGCTTTCGGGTCCGGACTGACGGTCTTTTCCGGTTTCGTGTGTTCCAGATGGCAACTCGCGCAGCGGTCGGTGGGGTGATTGAGGGCGCGCTGGATCACCGCGCCCATTTTCGGACCAAGGGCATCGGGCAGGGGAGTGGCCGCCCGCAATTTGTCATGTGGCGCGTGTTCGGCGATCAATCGGGGCTCAAACGGGCTTCCGCCGTCGCTGGAGCGCGCCAGAACCTTGGCATTGGCAACGGGGTCGGAGCCAGCCTTGTGGCAACTCAGGCACGTCTCGTCGCGCACGGCCACGAAGGCCTTGGCATGGCACGACTTGCAGTCATTCTCGAGAAACGCGTGTGCCTTCGATAGCGGCCCCGACGACCACTGCTGGTCCGGATGGATCTTTGCCTGCGACAGCCAGACGGTCCCGATGAGCGGCACCAGCAGGCAAATCAGGAAGATGCCCAGACCCAGGCCCCAGGCCATGTTGCGCCGACCGAATACCGGTGCCTTGAGCGAGAAAATGCTGGGGCTGGGGTGGTGTTCATCCTCCTCACGGGTGACCGTGATCACCGCGGCGCCGTCTTCACCGGCCTCGAACGCGAGTCGATAGTCCCCGAAAGCCGCTACAGGGCCGCCAGACACACTGAAATCGACCCGTTGGGTGGATTGGCCGTTGAGAACGAATGGCCCGCCACTGACGCTTTCCAGCGTGACCCGGCCAGGGCCTGTGAACCGCAGCTTTGCGTGGTGGGGATCCACCGAGAGATCGGTCAGCAGGATGTCGCTGTCGGTGGATCGCCCGATCGTCAGTTCGGGACCCGCCAGCGTGCGCTCGCGAATGATCGGATCGCCGCCCGCAGCACGCTGGGTGATCAGCTTGAGATGGAATTCCTGAGCCATATTACCAGTATGCGAAAACGCTGACGATATGCGCAATCAGCGCCGCCAGCAGGGCGAAAGTGGCCGGGATGTGCACGAACAACCAGGCTTCCAAGAGTGCAGTAATGCGCATCTGCCGCCGGGCAAGCGCGAGCGCATCGGCTTTTTGGGTCATCAAGGTCTCGATCTTGACGAGAATGTCGACGTCGGGGCCGGTGTCGTGAAGGCGGCGGATATCTTCCAGTGCCTGTTTGTTGGCGCAATGGCTGTAGCTTCCCGTCAGTCGTTGCCAGAAGCCGCCGCCGATCTCGGTGTCTTCGATGGAGTGACGGACGATGGCGGCACCCGTCCGATTCAGCGGTTGCGCGGCCTCGTGAAGCTGGGCATCCAGGCTGGTGACATTATCCAGCATCTGCCGGCGGGTTACCTCGCCACGGTTGGCACTGAGACGATGGGGCAGGACCGAATAGGCCCAGATGCCCAGGCCGCCGGATGCGATGACCAGCATCATCAGACCATAGGCCAGGGTGTGGATGTTCCACCCGAACTGAAACCCCGTATGCAGCGTCCCCAGCACGGTCAGGGACAGGCCCAGATAAACGTGAGCCGAGACCCAGGCCTTGAGAGAATAGTGACCGTCACTGACGGCGCGCTTGCGGATGCCCAGCGACGCCAGCCAGACGATCAGACCGGCACTGATGGTCCCGAGGGTATAGCCGATCCAGCTGCCGCCGCTGGGCGGTTCCGAAAGCTGCAGCGCCACCACGAAATAAACTCCGACAGCCACAATGGACAGGCCGGTGGCGACGAACGCCCAGCGGAATCCCTTGTGTCGCAAGAACCCTTCGTGGGTCCGCTGTCGAACTCTGCCTGATTGCCCCCCGGCTTGTGCCACGACCTAGTTCGCGCCCCTGTCGATCCGGGCGACGGACAGGAAGGCGTCAGGCGAAACGCGGATCGCCGCCCCGGTCGGGCAGGCCCGAACACAGGCGGGGCCGCCCGATTTTCCTGAACACATGTCGCACTTGATGGCCAGTTTCGGCGATTCGGTGGTTTGTTTTGCAGCGGCTTTCTTGCGCCACTCATAGTCAGGTTGGCCGGGCCCCGGGCCCATGCCGAACAGCATCCACTTCATGAGGCTGGGTTTGGGCGGCGGCGGCTTGTCCATCTGGATCACGCCGTAGGGACACGCGCGCTGGCAGTTTCCGCAGCCGATGCAGGCGTCGGAAATAAAGACCTCGCCATCCGGACCGCGCCGAATGGCGTTGGGCGGGCAGTCGCTCATGCAATGGGGATGTTCACAGTGTCGGCACGAGGTCGGCACGTGGATGTCGGCGAAGGTGGTGCCCGCCTCACGGTTGAGGCGGGACAGCCCATCGTGGCTGTCGGCGCAGGCTTTCTCACAGTTATCGCAGCCGACGCAGAGACTCTCGTCGATCAGCAACACGTCCGTGGCCTCGCCGATCCCCTGCTTGATCAGGAAGTTGGCGACGGATGAGTACATGTCGACGGCACCGGCAAACTTGTCCTGCTGGGACTCGATAAAGGCGTTGATCTCGCGTCGCGCCTTCATCTCGCTGCGCATGCGCTTGTCGAGCTCGGGTTTGCGCTTGAGGAGCTCACGAAATGGCTCGGCGGGCAATTTCACCACCGTAGAGCGGATTGCCGCCTTCACCGTCGTCGAACGCGGTGAGCGCTCCATCATCGCCATCTCGCCTGAATAGGAACCGGCCGGGACGTAGGAGATAAACACTGGCCGGCCACCGAGCGTCTTCTCGACGATCATGGAGCCGGAGCGAATGATGTAGAGGTCGTCCGAGAGGTCCCCCTCGGTGATGATGGCCTCGCCGGGCTTGACGTCCATGACCTGGGCACCGGCCAGAACTTCGGAGATATCGGTCGCGGTCAGGCCGGACTTGAAGATCTGCAGTACCTGACGCTCGGTGGTGATGCGGTTAACCGTCTCGCGGGCCTCCGGCACTTGCGACATGAGTTTCAGGGCGGCCATGCGGGGAATTTCGACGCAGATGCAGGCGTCAGCCGCACGGATGGTGGCACCGCGCCTACGGCCCGAGATCAGGCCGACTTCACCGAAGATCGAGCTTTCACCGATGGGCACAGTGATGGCGGCATTGGTAGGATCGACCTCAACCTTGACCGAGCCGGACGCGATCCCGAACAGTGACGAGCCCTGTTCATTGCGCGTGAAGATGGCATCGCCGGGCTGGTAGGCGCGGACCTCGGAGTCCAGCAGGAACTCGCGCATCTGCAGCGGCGACAGGCCGTTCAGGATTTCCACATGACTGCGCAGGAACTCCAGCCACTCGGCAACCGATCGCGTTCCAGGCAAGCCCTTGAGTTTGTCCTTCAGCAGCGGCTCGTCGGCAGCTTCCAGGCTGGTGTTTCCGCTAATGAATTCCACGGCGTCATAGCCCTGGTTCATGCAGTGCTTGATAAGCGGATAGCCGGCCAGCGCCCCGATCACATAGATGCCGGGCTTGGTTGTGCTCTCGAAAGTGGGCGTGAGCGTCGGGAAGGCCGTCCGATCCGGACTGGCGAAGGCGACGCCGGCGGCCTCAACGAACGCACGCGGCGGTGCGGCACCCATCCGGGCGATGATGCGGTCGCACTTGTAACGTGTCGTACCTTGCGGCGTTTCGACGGTAATCCAGCCGGGCTCGACCAGGTTGGTGTTGGATTCGGTCAGGATGCTGATTCGCCCGGCGTCGCGCGCCGCCATCATGCCGTCGACGTTGGGCTTCTTGGCCGTGGGGAAGTCAGCACCACGATTGAGCAGGGTGACGGTGTTGTTCTGCCCGGCGTCGGCGATCAGGCCCATGGCGTTTTCAATGCCGGCGTCACCGCCGCCGATGACGAAGATATGCTCGTCGGTGTACTCGCCAGGATCGTCGAGTTGGTACTGAACATGCGGCAGGTTGCCGCCGTCGCAGCGCATCAGGTTCGGGTTGCCCTGGGTGCCCACGGCCAGAATGATGTTCTCGGCCTGGATCGGGTCGCCCTTCTTCAATTCGATCGTAAAGGCACCTTTGTCGCCGGTGATCGCCTTGACGTCAGAATGGAACTGCACCTTGACGCCGGCGGCCGCGACGTCCTGGTTCCACTGATCAAGTATTTTTTCCCGCTTCCCGGCGTCGAACTCGGCGTCGGCCCGCAGCACCAGCACGGAGGGCGTCGCCATAACGTGCTTGCCCTTCTGGTAGCGAAAGATCGTGTCCGACAGGTGGTCGGTCTTTTCCAGCAGGATATGGGACAGGCCCTTCTTCGCCGCATGCGCAGCGGCGCTCAGCCCGGCTGGACCGGATCCAATGATCGCGATCTTGAAGATTTCCGCCATTCCCTACGCCCCTGACGTCACGACCTCTGGTCGCTTCGTCTAATCCTCACTCTGGTTTAACACTTGCACCATTCCCGATCTTCAACGAACCCGCTACCACGCACTGCAGTAATCAGAGGAGCACAAAGTCCATGTCGGCGGAAGTCGGTCAGTTCGCACTGATTCTCGCTCTACTTCTGGCGCTCGTCCAGTCCGTAGCACCGTTATGGGGCGCGCACAGGGGTGATGGGGTCCTCATGGCCGTCGGGCGGCAGGCGGCGATTCTGCAGGCCGCCTTTGTCGCCTTGGCGTTCGGGTGCCTGGCCTACGCGTTCGTCACCTGCGATTTTTCTGTGGCGCTGGCCGCTCAGCACAGCAACACGGCCCAGCCGACCCCTTACCGGTTCGCCGCGACGTGGGGGAATCACGAAGGCTCGATGCTGCTCTGGGTGTTGATCCTGGCCCTTTGCGGCGGGGTGCTGGCTGCGTTCGGGGGCACCCTTCGCGAAACCCTGCAGGCTCGCGTGCTGGGCATACAGGGGCTGCTGGCGGCCAGTTTCCACGGGTTCCTGCTGTTCACCTCCAACCCGTTCCTGCGCCTTGACCCCGCACCGCTGGAGGGCCGGGAACTCAACCCGTTGCTGCAGGACCCCGGGCTGGTGCTTCACCCGCCGATTCTTTACGCGGGCTATGTCGGATTTTCGGTCGCGTTCTGTTTTGCGGTCGCGGCCCTGATCGAGGGTCGGGTGGATGCGGCCTGGGCACGCTGGGTCAGGCCCTGGGTGCTGGCCGCCTGGGTTCCCCTGACCCTTGGGATCACCCTGGGCAGTGCCTGGGCCTACTACGAGCTGGGCTGGGGTGGATGGTGGTTCTGGGATCCGGTCGAGAACGCGTCTCTGATGCCATGGCTGCTGGGGACGGCACTGCTGCATTCGTCGCTGGTGCTGGAGCGCCGGGGTGCGCTGGTAAGCTGGACGGTCCTGCTCTGCATCCTGACGTTTTCTTTCAGCCTCATGGGCACCTTCCTGGTGCGGTCCGGTATTCTGACCAGCGTGCATGCCTTCGCGGTCGACCCTGAGCGGGGCGTCTATGTGCTGGGGATCATCGCCCTGACAACCGGACTGTCGCTTTGCCTCTATGCGTGGCGTGCGCCTGCGATCCGCTCCGGCGCGCTGTTCCAGCCACTATCGCGGGAAGGTGGGATCACGCTCAACAACCTGTTCCTGACCGCGCTTTGCGCCACGGTGTTTCTGGGCACCTTCAGTCCCGTGTTCATCGAGATGGTAAACAACGACAAGATCTCGGTCGGCCCGCCATACTACGCGAAAACGTTTGTGCCCCTGGCCATCCCGCTGATGGTGCTGGTGGTTCTGGGTCCGGTGTTGAACTGGAAGCGGGACGACCTGCGCGCCCTGGGCAAGCGCCTCTGGATGCCGGCCGTTCTGGCCATCGTCGTGCTGGTCCTCGCGGTCATGTTCAATGGTCTGACGGGCTTGCTGACAGCGGCCGGCCTCGGGCTTGCGGCCTGGCTGGTGGCGGGGTCCGGACTGGTGCTGGCGCGACGCTGGTGGGCCGGGCGCGCCTATCTGGGACGCTCCATCCGGACAACACCTCGGGCGATGTTTGGCCTGACCCTGGCTCACGCGGGCCTGGGCCTGCTGGTCCTGGGCATCACTGGCGTGACCGCCTGGGATAGCGACAAGGTCCTGAGCATGCGGCTGGGCGACACCGTCGCATTTGCCGGCCGGACGCTGACGCTTACCGCCTTCGAGACTGTGAACGGCCCCAACTACGAAGCCCGGCAGGCCCGGTTCGAGGTGAAGGGGCAGGGCAAACCCTATCAGCTCTCGAGCGAGAAACGGTTCTATGCCTCGGCCCAGAGCCAGACGACGGAGGCCGGAATCCGCGTATCGCCGCTGGGCAATCTCTATGTCTCGGTCGGTGACGAGTCGCCGAACGGCGTGATCGTCAGGCTTTGGGACCATCCGCTGATTATCTGGATCTGGATTGGCGGATTCACGATGGCGCTGGGCGGTGCAGTCTCGCTGAGTGATCGACGCTTGCGTCTGGGCGCGGCGGTTCGCAATGCGCCAGCCGCGGTCCAGACGGCTGCCGCTGAATGAGACGACTGTTGTTTCTGGCACCCGTCGCCGTGCTTGTGCTGGTGCTGATCGGGTTCTTTTTCGGGCTCAAGCGAGATCCCTCGCTTCTGCCGTCGATGATGATCGGCAAAGCCGTGCCGGCGTTCAGTCTGCCACCGGTCCGGCCCGAGGATCGCGGCTTTGCGACGACCGATCTCGGCGGCGAGCCGATGCTGATCAACTACTATGCGTCGTGGTGTGCGGCATGCCGGATCGAGCATCCTCTTCTGATGCAGTTGCGCGAGCAGGGCGTTATTCTGCACGGCATCGACTGGAAGGATAAGCCAGAGCTCGGATACAAATGGATCGCGGAACGCGGCGACCCCTATGTTCGGGTGGGCAGCGATGAAAGCGGCCGGGCGGGTATCGACATGGGGGTCTCTGCCGTCCCCGAGACCTTCGTGATCGATAAGCAGGGCCGAGTGAGATATCGGCATGTGGGCGCAGTGACGCGGGAAGTCTGGGATACGACGTTGAGGCCTCTCATGGAGAAACTGAGGGCCGAGTCATGAGGCGCGCTCTGCTGATGGCGCTGGCCATGATCGCGTTCGCCACGCCTGTCGCCGCGGTCAATCCCGACGAACAGCTGGCCGATCCGGCGCTGGAGGCCAGGGCGCACGCGCTGTCTCAGGATCTGCGGTGCGTCGTCTGCCAGAACCAGTCGATCGACGACTCAGACGCGGCCCTGGCACGCGATCTGCGGGTCATCCTGCGTGAACGCATTTCGGCGGGCGACACCGACCAGCAGGCGGTGGGTTTCCTGGTGGCCCGCTACGGCAGCTTCGTCCAACTGGAGCCACCTATGCGCCTTGACACACTGGCCCTGTGGTTTGGCCCGTTGGCGGTCTTGCTGGCTGGGGCATTAGGGGCTGCGGTCTACATTCGGGGTCGCAAACCGGTGCCGGTGACCGCGCTCAGTGCCGACGACGAGGCGGAAGTCTCGAGACTGCTAAATACGGATAGGGTGGACTGAATGCTCTGGATGATCCTCACCTTGATGACGGTCCTGGCCTCGGTCGGTCTGGCGATCCCCCTGATTCGCAAGCGTGATGCGCAAAACGCCAATCGGACGGACGCTGTAGGCATTCTGAAGGGCCAGCTTGATGAGTTGGAGGCGCAGACAAACGCCGGGGCCATTGCCGGGCCCGAAGCCGAAGCGTTGAAGACCGATCTGAAGCGGCGTGTTCTGGCCGAGGGGCGCACGGCGGAGGCCCCGGCGCGACCGCTGGCTGAGCGGACCCTCCTGATCGTGGCGATGACCATCGTGGCGGTGGTCACGCTGGCCGGCACTGGCCTCTACCTGGCCATCGGCAAGCCTGACGTGAAAGCTGCACCCGGTGCCGCGGCCCCCGCGAGCCCGGCCGAGGGACACCCGCAGGGCGACACCCAGCTGATGATTTCCCAGCTTGAGACCCAGATGAAACAACGTCCTGACAATGCCGAGGGCTGGCGGATGCTGGGTTGGTCCTATCTGCAGACCGGTCGTAACGCTGACGCTGCGGTAGCCTATGGCAAGGCCGTGGCGCTGGATCCCACAAACAATGAGTACATTTCGGCACAGGGGGAATCGACGGTCCTGGCGGCGGATGGTCAGGTGACGCCCGCTGCCGAGGACTTGTTCCGCAGGGCTGTGGCGGCAGAGCCCGGAGACCCAAGGGCGCGATACTATCTGGGCGTCGCGAAGGACCAGCGCGGTGACGCCGAGGGAGCCATGAACGACTGGATCGCCCTGCTGAAATCGGCGCCCGCCGACGCGCCATGGGCGTCTGAGGTGCGCGCCTTTGTCGAGAAGGTGGCTGCGGATCGGAAGGTGGACCTCTCCGGTCGTCTCCCGCCTGTCGCCGGTGGCCAGACCAGCGCCGATCCAGGGCGACCAGGACCAACGCGAGAGCAAATGGCGGCGGCCGGGAACATGACCCCCGGAGACCGCGACGCCATGGTTCAGGGCATGGTCGACGGCCTGGCCGCAAAGCTGAAGCAAAACCCCCGGGATCGTGCAGGTTGGGAACAACTGATCCGGGCGCGGATGGTGCTGGGGGATACCGGTCAGGCGGCGGCGGACTATCGATCAGCGCGCCAGGCCTTCTCCGGGTCGGCGCAAGACCAGCAGGCCCTGCGCAGCACAGCCGCGCAACTCGGTCTTCCAGGCGTCTAGATGCCCGACACCATCGCCAGAGCCGGTGCCGGGTCCGCCGCCCAGCTTATTCTGGAACTGCTGCCCGAGCCTGTCCTGCTGGTACGCGGCGGCGAGGGCGAGACGCCGGAGATCGCTTATGCCAACCAGGCGGCGCGTGATGTCTTTCGGCTGGAACTGACCGGTGCGCCGCTGGGCGCAGCGCTGAGGCGCCCCGGTGTTCTGGAAGCGATCGAGGCCGCGCTGGCGACCTCAACGTCAACGGAAGTGGCGTTTGAGACCATCGGCGTTCAGCCGCGCTTCTGGCGAGCGTTTGCGCGACCTCTGGAAACCGAGTTGGGGCAGCTTAACGAACTGGTCGTGGTGCTTCGCGACGAGACCGACGCACGCCGCACCGAGCGCATGCGCGCCGACTTCCTGGCCAATGCCAGCCATGAACTGCGCACGCCGCTGGCGTCTCTGGCCGGTTTTATCGAAACCTTGCGCACCCATGCAAAAGACGATCCAGAAGCCCGGGACAAATTTCTGGGGATCATGGCCCAGCAGGCGAACCGGATGGCGCGGCTGGTGGATGACCTTTTGTCCCTGAGCCGTATTGAACTGAACGAACATATCGCGCCCTCTGGCAAGGTCGATCTGGCGCGTACAATCCAGGACGTCAGCGACGCCATTCGCCCCTTGACCGCTGAGCGTGAGGTAAAGATCGCGGTCAAGGCCGACGCCAATGCCGGATCGGTGACGGGTGATCGGGACCAATTGGTGCAGGTCATTCAAAACCTGGTGGACAACGCCGTGAAGTATACGCCGCGCGGCGGAAACGTACGCATAGATCTTGAGTTTGCCGCCACCCTGGAGGCCGCCCGTGCGTCCAGCCGCTCCGGGGTTAGTCTGTCACTCCTGTCGCCCGACGCCGGCGATGGCCAGAGCTACGTCGTGTTGCGGGTCTCGGACTTCGGCCAGGGTATCGCGCGCCAGCATTTGCCAAGGCTTTCCGAGCGCTTCTACAGGGTGGAGGGCCAGCGTAGCGGGGGTACGGGGCTGGGCCTGGCCATCGTCAAGCACATCATCAATCGTCATCGTGGCGGGCTGACCGTGGAAAGTGCCGAAGGCGAGGGTACAACCTTCAGTGTCTATCTTCCCCGGGTCGTTCCTCAGGCCTAATTGTCGCAAAACTGTTGCAAGATCGCATTACTGTAAGGGAATGGAGACCTCGCCATGACCCGTTCGCTCGCCGCCGAACTGAGGCAGTTGACCGCCGAAGTCATCCGCATGGGGGGTCTGGCCGAGGCTCAGGTGGTTGACGCTGTGGACGCGGTGGTTCGCCGTGATGTGCCCCTGGCCCAGGCTTTGATCATTAGAGATCTGCGACTGGACACCATGCAAAGCGAGGTCGAACGGCGCGCCCTGGCCCTGATCGGCCGCCATCATCCTGGCGAAGCGGACCTGCGCCGCGCCATCTCGACCTTGAAACTGGCGATGAACCTGGAACGCTGCGGCGATCTGGCGCGCAATATCGCCAAGCGCAGCCTCGTGCTATCGGCAGGCGAGCCTCTGCTGCCGTTGACCGGGGCCATCGAACGCCTGGGTCGGCTGGTCTCGTCGCGCCTGCGCGAGGTGCTTGATGCCTACTCCGCCGGCGATGTGGAGCCGGCCCTCGACGTCTGGCGCCGCGACGGCGAGGTGGACGAGCACTACGAGAGCCTGTTCCGCGAACTGCTGTCGATGATGTCGACCTATCCTGACTCCGTCGCCGCCGGCGCTCATCTGTTGTTTGTTGCCAAAAATCTTGAGCGGATCGGCGATCATGCAACCAACATCGCAGAAATCCTGCACTTCCAGATGACCGGCGAAGAGCTGGTCGGCGAACGCCCAAAGATCAGTTTTCAAGCGCCCCAAGTGGAGGCTGCGTCATCGTAACGCCGTACATTCTGGTCGTAGAGGACGAGGACGCGTTGGCGACCCTCCTCGACTACAATCTCATCAAGGAAGGCTTCCGCGTCGAGCGGGCGGCCGATGGTGAAGAAGCGCTGCTGCGCATCACCGAGGAGCCGCCGGACCTCGTCATCCTGGACTGGATGTTGCCCAAGGTGTCCGGGGTCGAGGTCTGTCGCCAGATCCGCGCCAACGTCGAGACACGCCGGACGCCCGTCATCATGCTGACCGCGCGCAGTGAAGAGGCCGACAAGATCCGTGGTCTTGAAACCGGGGCCGACGACTATGTGGTCAAGCCCTTTGCCATGAGCGAACTGGTGGCCCGCATCCGCGCCTTGTTGCGCCGGACCCGGCCTGAGTTGCTGGACGAGCAACTGGAGTATGCCGACCTGTTGCTGGATCGCGCCCGGCACCGGGTCACGCGCAGCGGTCAAGACGTGCACCTGGGTCCGACCGAATACCGCCTTCTGGACTTTTTCATGCAGCGCCCGGGCCGGGTGTTCAGTCGCGAGCGATTGCTGGACTCGGTGTGGGGTGCCAACACCTATGTCGAGCTTCGCACGGTCGATGTTCACGTCGGCCGTCTGCGCAAGGCCCTGCGCAAGCCGGGTGCCCCAGATCTGATCCGGACGGTTCGCTCGGCGGGCTATGCCCTGGACGAAGACGGCTGAGGTCGCGTCACAGGCCTGTCACCGACTCCCCATAGCGCTTGAACTAATTGGGGGATCGATATGTCGGACACCAGGGCTGCCATTCGCTGCCGGACCGCGTTCATCTCGGACATTCATCTTGGTACCCGCGGTTGTCAGGCAGAGTTGCTGCTGGAATTCATCCGGGAGCTTGATTGCGAGACGCTGTACCTGGTCGGCGACATCGTTGATGGATGGAAATTGCGGTCCGGCTGGCACTGGCCCCAGGCCCACAATGATGTCGTCCAGAAGATTCTGCGTCTGGCCCGCAAGGGGGTCAGGGTTGTGTACATACCTGGCAATCATGACGACCGTGTCCGGGACTTCTGTGGCGTCCACTTCGGCGGCCTGGTCGTTGCCCGCGACGCGATCCACGAGGCGGCGGATGGTCGACGTTATCTGGTAACCCACGGCGACGAATTCGACGGCGTGGTCCAGAACGCGAAGTGGCTGGCGTTCCTGGGAGACTGGAGCTATCGGGGCCTGCTGGCGCTAAACACCCATTTCAACCGTGTGCGTCGCCGGATGGGGCTCGGTTACTGGAGCCTGTCGGCATTCCTGAAACATCGGGTCAAGGACGCCATCAAGTTCATTGATCAATTCGAATCTGCCATGGCCGAGGAGGCCCGCCACAGGGGCGTTCATGGCGTCATCTGCGGCCACATCCACAAGGCCGAACGCCGGGAGATCGACGGCATCGACTACCTGAACGATGGAGACTGGGTAGAGAGCTGCACAGCCATAACGGAGGATTTCGATGGCAGGTTCGAGATCGTCTACTGGCTGGAGGCGCGCAAAGGATTGATGCCCGGACCGGAGCTGGAACGCGAGCCGCTCGCAGCTTGAGATCAGCCTGGTTGCGCTCCAGGATCAGAAATTGACCTGCCCGCGCGCTGCCAGCGTGTTGTAGGTTTGGCCAACCTGAAGTCCGGTCGTACCCAGTCGGTCGATCTTGACGTGCTGGTAGTCCAGCATGATCCTCATGGATGGATTGAGGTACCAGTTCAGGCCCAGGGTTCCGATCCTCTGCTCTCCACCGCGGACGGCACCCGGAACGGGTAGGCCGCCGGTTCCCGCCCGGTAGTTGAGGTCGGTCACCGAGTAACGGGCCGCCAGTTCAAACGCGCCCCAGGTCCCGGCTTGGGAGTTGAAGTTGTAGAGAGGCTTTGGGGCATCGATCCGGGCGTCTACAGCGCTGTAGGGCCGGGTCTCGCCGGTCAATATCCAGCTACCTTCCGCGTACCAGCCGCTGAAGCTGGGGTCGGTGGGGATAGCGACGGTCGTGATCCTGCGGTCGATCTTGTAGCGGAAATACTCGCTTTCGAACGTGAATGGCCCGACTTGCAGCGCCCCCTCCAGGCCCATCACTGTAACGTGGCGCGCATCGATCTGGCCGGTATCGATAAGGCGGGTTCCATCGAGACGCAGTTCCGGCCGATCACGGAGCTGAGCGCCATAACGTATGTTGGCGGCGGGCCCGGCATCGTTGAGCTGGAGGACATATTGATAGTTGACGCCCAGGTGGGCTTGCCAATCAGTGCCGGAATAGGGTGCCAGCGCGAACCGTCCGACCCAGGCTGTCTGTTCGTCGAACGGCTGCGGCGTCCCGGCACCGGTCGAGCTGATCGAGGAGGCTACGTTGCCGGTAAACGCCGTCGAGGCGAACCAGCGGGTCGCAAGACCCGTATCGCCATCGCCCAGAACGCCGCTGCCGCTGACCTGAGCTCCGATTCGTCCGGTGCCCGCGGCGACATTCCGGGCGATCTCGGCTGGCGACGGTCGTTCCAGGATCGCCATCTGGTTGGTGGAAACTGCGCCGGCGAGGCTGACATTGGGCTGGAACGCTCCCACCGTGATCCGCAGCGGCTTGATCGCGGTGTAGGTGACCGCGGCTTCGATCAGTCGCCCTGGATCTTCGGCTCCGGAACCGCCAAACTCATAAATGAAAGAATAGTCGAAATCGCGGAACAGGCGTCCGTCCAGTCCTAGGCGAGCGCGCCGGAAGTTGGAGCCCTCATTGAGGTCGCGGTTGGTCACGCTGGGCGGCAAGTTGTTCTTCTGGAAGTACTTGCCCGCGTCGAGCATCAGCACCGCCCTTATGTTGGCCGTAAAGCGACCATCTGCGCTGGCCAGGCTGGGCCTGCCGTTGGCTAACGTGGCCGCGACAAAAGACCCCGCAGGTGCCTGTTTTAGAGTTGCGATGTCGGTGGCTGCACTCTCCTGGGTCGTCTTCATCTCGGCCAGCTGGGTGGCCATCGCCTCCAGTTGTTGCTGTATGGCGGTGAGGCGGGGGTCCTGCTGCGCACCACCGGCGCGCATTTGTTCAACCTGCGCACGCATTTCGTCCAACTGGCGTTGCATGGCCTGAAGTTTGGCGTCGTTGGCGGGTGCTTCGGCTGCGAGCGCCTGGGTCGCGACCCCGCAAAGCAAAACGCCGGCAAGGCCCGCAGACAGCCATGACGCCGGCCTGCGTGTGGTGGTCAGGCGCATTCTCGAAGTCCTTCCCTCGCGGCTCTGTCTGACGCCGTGATCCCGGTCTTTAGGCTTTGAGTATGACAGTTTCACAACTGTTATACGTCGCACTTGTGACAAACTATCGTCCGTACAGATGTCATAAAACCGCAGCTCACTTGTCATCTGAACGTTGCGAAACCCCACTAGACCCCGGCCCGAACCGGGCGCCACGCATGCGTCCACCAACAGGGGTTTGATATGTTCAAACGTTATCTGACGGCACTCGCAGCGGCTGTGACTTTGGCAGGATTCGGCGGTGCCCAGGCCGCCGATGTCTCCGGTGCCGGCGCGACATTTCCGGCCCCGGTCTATGCGAAGTGGGCTGAACTCTATCGGGCGCAGACGGGCAACCGCCTGAACTATCAGGCCATCGGCTCCGGCGGCGGCATCCGGCAGATTACGGCCGGCACAGTGGACTTCGGTGCGACCGACAAACCCCTGAAGCCGGATGATCTGGCTACCGGCGGGTTCTCCATGTTCCCCACCGTAATCGGCGGCGTGGTGCCTGTAATCAACTTGCCGGGCATCAAATCCGGACAGGTCAAGCTGACCGGAGCGCTGACTGCCGATATCTTCCGAGGGGTTCTCAAGCGGTGGAACGATCCGCTAATCGCCCGGTATAATCCCGGCCTGACCCTGCCGAACCTGCCGATCACGGTGGTCCATCGTTCCGACGGCTCGGGTACGACGTTCCTGTTCACCACCTATCTCTCGATGAAGGCCCCCCGTTGGGCCAGTGAGGTCGGAGCCAACGATGCGGTCAAGTGGCCCACCGGGCTCGGCGGAAAGGGCAATGACGGGGTGGCTGCTTTTGTGAAGCAGACGCCGGGTGCGATCGGCTACGTTGAGTACGCCTTCGCAAAGCAGAATAATCTCACCTACACCTTGCTCCAGAACAAGGCGGGGAAGTACGTCGCGCCTTCGGCCGCGAACTTCAGCGCGGCGGCGGCCAACGCCAAGTGGAGCGCTGCGCCCGGGTTCTATCTGCTGCTTCTGGAACAGCCCGGCGCTGAAGCCTGGCCGATGACCGGTGCCACATTCATTCTGGTCAAGAACAGGCAGGAAAGTGCGGCCAACGGCCGTGAAGTCCTCGCCTTCTTCGATTGGGCCTACAAGAACGGTGACGCGGCGGCGCTCCAGCTCGACTACCTGCCAATGCCGGCGGCGGTGAAGGAGCTGGTGCGCAAGTCCTGGGGCAAAGTGGTCGGTCCGGACGGCAAGCCGGTCTACCGCTGAGCCTGAAAGCGAGGCGTCGCGCGCGAGCGCCCGCAGACCCCGGTCGTTTTTGATGCGACGGATTCTGTGGGCGACGCAGTGACTGTCATTGAACTGTCGCACGACGGTCGTAAAAGCTGCGGGAAATCGTCACCCGACTGGCATTCGACGCCAGTAGATCTGACGGGTTGGTGCTCGCGCGGAGATTCAGTGTGTTCCGGAAGATCGTGATCGGCCTGGCGGCCTGTTTGGCCGTGTCTGCCTGTAACGGGCCCGAGGTGGCCAAAGGGCCATCGACGGGTGTCCAGATCGCTGGCGCCGGATCAACGTTCGCGGCCCCGATTTTCTCCAAATGGGCCGAGGCACAGAAGGCCGAGACCGGTCTGGCACTGAACTACCAGGCCATAGGCTCCGGCGGCGGGATCAAGCAGATCAAGGCCAGGACCGTGGCGTTCGGTGCCACTGACAAGCCGCTGAAGCCGGAAGAACTTGACGAGGCCGGTCTGGTCCAGTTTCCGACGGTCATCGGCGGCGTGGTGCCGGTGGTGAACATCCCCGGAATAACCGGGGGCCAGATCAAGTTGACCGGCCCTCAACTGGCGGACATCTATCTGGGCAACACCAAGAAATGGAACGACCCGGCGCTGGTCGCGGCCAATCCCGGTGTGGCGTTGCCGAACTTGCCGATCACTGTCGTGCACCGCTCCGATGGCTCGGGCACCAGCTTCCTGTTTACCAGCTACCTGACCGCTGTGGCACCCAAGTGGGCGGTTGTCGGCGCCAACGATGCGGTGAAGTGGCCGACCGGGCAGGGCGGCAAGGGTAACGATGGTGTCGCAGGCTTCGTGAAGCAAACCCCGGGTGCGATCGGCTACGTCGAATACGCGTTCGCCAAGATGAACAACATGGCCCACGTCAGCCTGCAGAATTCATCGGGAGCCTTTGTAAACCCGACCGCCGGGAGTTTTGCCGCCGCCGCGGCCAGTGCCGACTGGTCGAAGGCTCCGGGTTTCTATCTGTTGCTGCTGAACGAGCCGGGTGCCAACGCCTGGCCGATAACGGGTGCGACCTTTGCCCTGATGCACAAGAGCCAGACCGAC